>Ga0123355_10005582_pt1 | contig 18453 bp, 15 predicted proteins | sample TergutEmb28metaG_3_FD_89872 | JGI IMG/M metagenome (GOLD analysis project Ga0123355, IMG submission 89872) | Embiratermes neotenicus P1 segment gut microbial communities from Petit-Saut dam, French Guiana - Emb289 P1 | ecosystem: Host-associated > Arthropoda: Insects > Digestive system > Gut ... | reverse complement strand
TAGGATCCATCGCTACCCAGCTGGTTGCATTAATGGGCATCTCTACTGTTCCCATTATCGTCTTTGGCAGCGAAGTCATAGCCCCTGCTTTAAAGATGATAAAGTCAACAGGATTACCACCGGGCTGCTTATGACATGCGATACAGGCTACCCCTGTATGCGTTGAGTTGTCATAGGAACTTACGGTGTCCCCTTGTGGATAGTGACATACTGCAGCACAGAACCAGTAGGTTGTTGTTACTGCAACCGCAATAGCAATAACCAACATTAGACCAGTAGCTACTGTACCTGTCCAAATGATGGCTCTCACGCGGGTACGCTTATTCTTGAAAGCGTCTACAATTGCATGAATCAGTTTCATTTCTTTTCCCCATATCGTAGATCATTACTACCTACACGATATGTCTATATACATCTATTCGGTTACGTATGACAAACATATCAGTAACAAGTTTACTAGACATCACATGCGCGAACAACATAATTTGCACACAATTTTTAGCAAAGAGTCGCGATATGCTGCATTTTTGTAAAGATTCGCCTATCTAATTGCTACCTTTTGCACTATTTTGCTTTCTGCCCTTTTTGGCACGCGGATGTGAATAGAGATATTCTTCGCGCAGATGCTCACGGCTTAGATGTGTATAGACCTGCGTCGTTGACAGGTCACTATGACCCAACATTTCTTGCAGAGCACGCAAATCTGCTCCACCGTCAAGTAAGTGTGTCGCAAAAGTATGACGCAACATGTGTGGATGTAGCCCCTCAATACCTGCACGCTTGCCTGCATCACGAACCACAGCATGAACTGCTTGACGATAGACAGGTTTTCCCTTCACCGTTAGAAACACTGCTTCACTCAAGAAGGCTGCAGGTGCAGCAGAAACTTGTCCGCCTTTTGTCCGCCTGCCCAGTTGCAGTGCAGTACGTCCATAGAGCAGATATTCTTCCAGCCACTTGCAGGCAATGCCACCCAATGGAACAATGCGCTCTTTTGATCCTTTTCCCATTACTCGAACAATTTGCAGGTTCAAGTCCATCTGATCTATGCGCAAACTGCAAAGCTCACTCACGCGTAAACCGCTTGAATATAACAGTTCCATTATTGCGCGATCACGCAAGGTAATTGCAGGGTCATCACTTGTGTCAGGATTAAGCAATTCAAAAATTTTCTCTACTTGCGCAAGACTTAAATAGCTGGGTAGACGCTGATCCTTTTTCGCACGATGCAAGCCTGCAGTTGGGCTACTGTCAGCAAGCCCTTCTCGTGCAAGATATTTGTAAAAGCTACTAATTGCAGAAATTCTGCGCTCAACACTGACAACAGACATCTCATTTCGCAATTGGGCAATGTAGCGACTGAAGTCTTGCTGGTCAGACTCGTTAAAAATGCGGGAATTATCATGACTGTCGCTGTCATCTTCTGCACTGCCACCTTGCCTATCACACCAGGCTAGATAATCACCTATATCGCGCCTATAGGCATCAAGCGTGTGAACAGAAACCCCACGCTCAACGTTTAGGTAGGCCAAAAAATCATTGAGATGGTCTGTGTAAATACTCACCATCTAATCTGGTCGCCTACCCTGTCGTACTATCCAATTATTTCGCTTAGTGGCGTATATTCGAGACCATGTTCAACAGCAACGCTTTCATAAACTACTTTGCCCTCAATGACATTTGCTCCCAGCGCCAGTGCTGAATCATCGCGTAATGCCTGTTTCCACCCATTGTTTGCAATCGCAAGACCATAGCGAAGCGTTGCGTTGCTCAAGGCACGTGTTGAAGTGTTGGGCACAGCTCCTGGCATATTAGCAACACCATAATGCAGAATGTCGTCAACGTAAAAGGTTGGCTCAGAATGCGTCGTCGGCTTTGACGTTTCGATACAGCCACCTTGATCAATAGCAACGTCAACAATAACTGACCCCGGCTTCATAATATTAAGCATGTCACGCGTCACAAGCAGTGGAGCCTTTGCACCTGGAATGTAAATGCCTCCAATAACAAGGTCTGCCTGAGGCAAAATGTCTAATAGATTTCCGCGGGAAGAATGCAAGGTTGTAACTTTATTTTCCCAAATGTCTTGCAGATAACGCATGCGCGGCAGACTAATGTCCATTACCGTAACATTTGCACCCATGCCCTTTGCAATGTACGCAGCATTAGTGCCCACAACACCGCCACCCAATACGATAACATTTGCAGGTGCGACCCCAGGAACACCACCCATTAATACACCACGTCCGCCACAGGGCTTCTCTAGAAAATGTGCGCCAACCTGTGTTGCCATGCGCCCAGCAACCTCACTCATAGGAGCAAGTAAAGGTAAAACACCATCTGGCAACTCTACTGTTTCATAAGCAATACACACAGCACCTGACTTAATCAATCCCTTTGTTTGCTCTGGGTCTGGTGCAAGATGTAAGTAGGTGTAAAGAATCTGTCCTTCACGCAGCATCGCAATTTCAACAGGTTGAGGTTCTTTAACTTTGATAATCATTTCGGCGCGCGCAAAAACCTCTGCTGCAGTCGTCACAATTTCGCACCCTGCTGCAACATACAGATCGTCAGGAAAGGATGAGCCTAGACCTGCATCCTTTTGAACAATGACGGAATGTCCCTGGACAACATAGTCTGCTGCTGCACCAGGAGTCAGGCCAATGCGGTACTCATTGTTCTTGATTTCTGTTGGAACACCAATAATCATGGTTCATCCTTTTCTTTCTTTGCAGCACAAGCTGCAAAGCTCTTGCGCACTGCGCGCCTTACTGTCAAACACCTACAGGACATGAGCCCTGTTAAAGCCTTGCAAAATCAATCCTTTTGCCTGCTTGCACACGGGCTCGCACAGCTCGAACCAGCACAGGTATGCCCAGCCGTTGCATCATTTCTAGCTGCAGTTGCTGCCGTCCCCGCTCCAGCTATAGCAGTCTGCTCTTCTGTCTCTGCTTCATTTTCAGGCACAGGCTCCATCATTGCCATCATCGCCGCAGCAGTACCTGCAGCAGCTGCAGCCTCATAAAAAATCGGATCCTGCGCAAAGTCACGACCCATAGTGTTAACAACAACATCACGCAAGTCGGCCACATCAAAAAGTGTTGCATCAAACTGAAATGCCTGATGTCCGACTGTATTGGGCAGAGCATCCAGCTGTTCATCAACTAATTCACGCACAGAACAATTATCTGCCATATGCGGCAGAGCAACCGTAGCAGGTGCAAGTGCAACACGCGCAAGCGCAGTCTGAGAATGATGGCTAATCCCCAAGTGTCTAGAGCGACTATCAGCCTGTGACATACGCAGACACATTACGGGATTTCCACCCAAGCTTGCTACCGCGTTAATCGCCTCGCCCTGGGCAACTCCTCCATGCCCAAATGGTGTTCCTGTTCCTGCAAGACCAGGACCTATGCCCGTAATAACAACGTCACAAGCACCAATATGCACTGCGGCTATTAATCCTGAATATAGGTTAATAGCTTCTATGTCTCCGCCAAATGCCTGACCGGTTGATACTGTGCAGTCAATCAATCCTGCTTGTGTGGCATCTGCGAGCACTTTCGAGAGCGGCAACACAAGCGCAGCAGCATCATCCATAACATAGCCAACCGTCAAGTCAGGCATCGCCTTTTTTATTGCAGCGGCAACAATTGGCACCTGACTGTGCAATCCGCAGCACACAACAGGCACACCTTCGAGACTATCGCGGTTCTCCATCACTTTGTGATGTGGCGATTCTTGTGCCTCGACACTGAGAACGTTGAGCTGATGTGGCGTGTAGCGTAGCTTCATCAAGTGACCAGCGCGAACATCGTCTGTTTCTTCAGAACCTGCATCAGGCATGTCTGCTTCGAATTGCACCGCAGTATTGTCATCGCGCAAATCTGCGCCCTGAGCTCGCGCAACAACAAAATGACTGCCCCCTGTTCCCAGCTGCCAGTCAACGGCAGTCGTGTTTAGCAGCACGCGCTCGCCTACTGCCACAGAACCAGTTAGATTTGGATAGCAAATTGCACGTGCCTGACCAGTGCGACCATCAACTGTTACTTGCAGTTCGCTGACACCATCACGCTGGTGGACAACCTCTGCAACATTTCCCCAAATTAGTCTCATGTTTTACCTGCCGTACTATTCTTTTTAATAGCCGCATCAATAAAGGCACCAAATAGTGGTGCTGGTCTTACCGCACGACTCTTAAATTCGGGATGTCCTTGCGTTCCCACAAACCAAGGATGCACGTCACGCGGCAATTCCATCATTTCTATTATCTTTCCGTCCTCACAATACCCTGAAAACACAAGACCCGCATCTTCAAGACGGTCTTTGTAGTCGTTATTAATGCCACAGCGATGACGATGGCGCTCGCTAATATCAAGGCTGTCATAAATTTCTGCTGCAAGCGTTCCTTCTTTTAGCTTGATGTCTACCGCACCTAAGCGCATTGATCCGCCTGTGTTCTCGGACCCCTCTTTGCCTGGCAGTACATGAATAACGGGATTTGGTGTGCCAGGATCAAATTCAAGCGAGCTTGCTCTTTCGATTCCTGCAACGTTACGTGCAAACTCTAGCACAGCAGCTTGCATGCCCAGGCAGATACCTAAGAAAGGAATGTTATTTTCACGCGCATAGCGAATGGCTTCGATTTTGCCATCAGCACCACGCGACCCAAAGCCACCAGGAACTAAAATACCATCGACGCCTTTGAGACGCTCACGCATTTCATCTGTGCTAAGGTTCGCAGAATCAATCCACTCAATCTGAACTTGCAGGTCACGCGAGAATCCTGCGTGCGCTAAGGCCTCGCTTACCGAGAGATAAGCATCAGGCAGCTGAACATACTTGCCCACCAGTGCAATGCGTATACTGTCAGTAATCTCACGCGTCTTCCTGCAATAGGCTTCCCATGCCGTCATGTCAGATGTACCTAAATCCATGCCAAACCGCTCTAGCACTTTTACATCAAAGCCCTGTCGCTGCAAATCAGCTGGCACCATACACAGCGATTCAGCATCTACAGCTGTCAGCACACGATCAGTTTCAACGTCACAAAATAGTGCCACTTTATCCAGCAAGTCTTGTTCAATCTCACGCTCGCAGCGACAAATGATAAAGTTTGGCTGAATTCCCTGACTGCGCAGTTGCTGTACACTATGCTGGGTTGGCTTAGTCTTCATCTCGCTCGCTGCCTCTACCCATGGCACAAGTGTAACGTGAACATAGCAGACATTTTCACGCCCCATATCGCGACGCATTTGTCTAATGGCCTCAATAAAGGGCAGTGATTCAATATCTCCTACCGTGCCGCCAACTTCAGTAATGACAAAATCTGCATCAGTGCTCTTTGCAAGCCCCTTAATGCGATCCTTGGTTTCGTTGGTTACGTGTGGAACAACCTGAATGGTTCCACCAGAAAAGGCTCCCGCACGCTCACGCTGAATCAGATTATAATAGACAGATCCTGCTGACACCGTACTGTCGCGCATCATAGCTTCGTCAACAAAGCGCTCATAATGTCCCAAATCAAGGTCAGCCTCTGCCCCATCCTCTGTCACAAAGACCTCACCGTGTTCATAAGGACTCATAGTTCCTGGATCAACATTTAGATACGGGTCAAGTTTTTGCATTGCAACCTTGTAACCACGAGACTTCAAGAGCCTGCCCAGAGAAGCTGCTGCGATACCTTTGCCCAAAGATGAAACGACGCCACCTGTCACAAAGATATGCTTTGCCTGTTTACCCACCGCAACTGTGTCAACAGTGCCCTGGGTCGCGCCTAAAGCCATACGATATCAACCTCTCTTGCCGCCGTTACTTGGGCGAGCGGCAAACAATCCAACCGTGGGGAAATGTGGAACATACCGTACCTTAGTATAGCCCACTTCATGCCCTCACATCTGCAAAACACAACGTTTTCTTAAACGATTTTGCGTAAGCGGCACTACGGGCATCGAAGTCAACTATCATAGTAGTCATGACAAGCAAAAAGTCCAATCAAGAACAGCATATAAGTACAGAAGCAGACGTATCACTTGCTGCACATACCGCACAGCAAGCCGAGGTGGCTCAAAACGTCCAAGCAAGCGACAGCAGCAACCTTGAAGGAGAAGCACGCGTTGGCAAATCAACGATGATTATGGCTGTCGCAACTACCCTGTCACGCATTACGGGCTTTATACGCACATGGGCACTTGCATTTGCACTGGGAACTACGGCTGCAGCCAGTGCTTACGGCACGGCAAATGACGTTCCTAACATGATTTTCGAGTTGATTGCAGGGGGAATCCTTGCATCGCTATTTATTCCCACCTTTATGGATATTCGCAAAAATCGTGGAGATGAAGCTGCGTGGCGCTTTGCTGGCAATTTGATGACAATCGTAACAGTAGCGCTGGGCACAATTGCGCTGATTGGAATCCTGTTTCCGCAACCTATCATGTGGACACAGTACTTTTTGCAAGGTCAAACCAACAGTCCCGATGAACTGCTCGCACTTGCAAGCTTCTTCTTCCGCTTTTTTGCAATCCAAGTAGTCTTTTACGGTGTTGGCATGATTGTACAGGCACTGCTCAACGCACAGCGTAAATATCTGTGGGCATCTTTAGGTCCTGTCTTTAACAATCTGGTTGTCATAGGATTTTTGATTGCCGCTGCCTATATGCCTCTTGATAATCGAACCTATGCAATCATTGGACTGGGAACATCGTTGGGTGTGCTGATTATGTTTGTCGTCATGATTCCATCACTGCGCAAAACTGGCTTTAAGCTGTACTTGGGTATTAATTTGCGTGATCCCGAACTACATAAGATGCTCAAATTGGCCTTCCCTATGATCCTCTATGTTATCTGCAACCTGATTACCGTATCGGTGCGAAACGCTGCTGCAGCCAGTGTGAGTATTGATGCTCAGGCAATGGTACGCTTTGCAAGCATCTGGCAAAGTCTACCCTATGGCATTATCGCCGTATCAATCACTACCGCGATCTTCACTGAACTCGCAAAGGCTGCAACCGACGAAGACATGCTTAAATTCAAAACTAGTCTGGTATCAGGACTTCGTCTGACAACGATTTTTATGCTGCCTGCATCTGCATTGCTTTTTGGATTGGCTGAACCCCTTGTATCCTTTTTTGTCGCAGGACGCTTTATGGCAGGTGCCACTGCACCCATTGCAAGTGTCCTGCAAATCTGGGCATTGTCGCTGGTGTTTTTCGCAGGCTCAATGTATGTACTGCGTGCCTTTTACTCTGTGCGTGATACCTGGACACCCACCTTGACAAAGTTTGGCTGCGGCACTGTCCAAGTCATAGGCTATCTATTACTTACGGGCGCTATACTGCCCGCAGGAATGGGTGCGCTAGGAATCAATGGTATCCCTGTTGCTGACGGCATATTCTTTTTCATCTTTTTTGCTGCATTGCTCATCTTGTTGCGTCGCAAAATTGGATCTTTTGATATTCGTCAATTCGTCGTTGTCTTTGCAAAAATGCTCGTAGTCTCTGTGGTGGTTGGTGCCATGTCTCTGTACGGATCGCAATATTTAACTGGTTTGCTGGGAACGGGACATGTACCGACACTGCTCATCGTGCTAATCTGTGGAGCAGTGGGAATTGTGATCACCTACATCGGTGCACGTCTACTAGGAGTCGATGAAGTCGATACCTTTGCAACAAAAATACGACGCAAATTCGCAAAAACTAAGACAAGTAAGACATAAGATAAGGAGCATGTCCATGTCTGACGGCACTACACCAGACAACACAATAGGCAACAAGGCAGGTATTGAGAAATCAGTCGTTGCATTAGTACCTGCCCGCAACGAAGCACAGCGCATCGTGGCAACAATCACTGCAATTTTAAGCATTCCGCAGGTCAAGCGAGTTGTTGTCATCGATGACAACAGTAAAGATGACACAGCTCAACTTGCCGTTGATGCGGGTGCTCGCGTCATTCGCTCAACACGAAGAGTTGGCAAAGGATTTGCCCTTGAGCACGCAGCAAAGCAGTCAGAAGACGCAGAAATACTGTTGTTGTTAGACGCAGATTTAGGCAAGACAGCAGAGCAGGCAACATTACTGTTAGAGCCCGTGATAAATGGTAAGGCCGACATGAACATCGCTCGCTTCCCCAAGCCAACAGGTAAAGCAGGATTTGGTCTTGTAAAAAAACTCGCACGTTTTGAAATCCGCAGAGCAGGCGGTCAAGATGAAGATTTTCAGGCTCCTCTTTCAGGACAGCGTGCTGTTACCTTTGAATGCCTAACAGCGATTCGACCCTTCATGCGTGGTTACGGAGCAGAGGTAGCTCTGACTGTACGAGCACTTCGTGCGGGATATCGCATACAGGAAGTTGACACTACTATGAGTCACAATGCAACAGGACGCAATTTGCGAGGCTTCATCCATCGTGGCAAACAGTTCCGCGATGTCGTAAGCGCAATTATTGCCCTGAACTTCAAAAAACAGCGTAAGGATAGCTAGCCAAATAGACCTGGAGGGAGGTTGCCTGGTAGACCGCCTTTGCCCTTTTTGCCGCGCTTGCCGCCACCAAAGCCGCTCATTTGCTTCATCATTTTTTGAGCTTCTGCAAACTGCTTCATCAATCTATTAATCTCGACCACCGTTGTGCCTGACCCTTGCGCAATGCGCATGCGGCGTGAACCATTGAGGATCTTAGGATTTGCACGTTCTTCTGGGGTCATTGAAAAAATAATTGCTTCTATGCGGGTGATTTGCTTATCGTCAATGGAATCGGCAGAAAGACCTGCTTGTTGCGCTCCGGGAAGCATTTTCAAAATAGCACCAATGCCACCCATTTTGCGCATCTGCTTAATGCTCTTCAGGAAGTCGTCAAAAGTAAACTGTCCTTTTTTCAGGCGTTCTTCATCCCATTGCGAGATCTCGTCTTCAAGTGCCGTATCTACGGCAGTTTCAATTAGACTTACTACGTCACCCATGCCCAGAATGCGTTTTGCCATGCGATCGGGATAGAACTCTTCAAGCGATGACGGCTTTTCTCCCTCTGATGCGAAAAGGATTGGCTTGCCCGTAACTTCACGTATCGATAGTGCCGCACCACCACGCGCATCACCATCAAGTTTTGACATAATCAGGCCATCAAAGTCAAGTACCTTGCTGAACTCTGAAGTCACGTTGACCGCATCTTGACCTGTCATGGCATCAACAACCATGAGTATTTGGTCAGGTTTTACTGCTTGCTTGATAGCAGTCGCCTCGCCCATCATTTCTTCGTCAATGTGCAAACGACCTGCTGTATCAACAATCACCACATCAAGCATGTTATCAATAGCGTGGCGCACACCATCACGAGCCGTTGCAACAGCGTCACCCGCAGATGCACCTTCCCCCCTGTAGACTGGCATCTGCAACTCACGACCTAGAGCTTCTAGTTGGTCAATCGCTGCTGGCCTATGAACGTCACAAGCGACAAGCAGCGGACGTTTACCTTGCTTACGCAATCTCCACGCAAGCTTTGCGCTCGCTGTCGTTTTACCAGATCCTTGCAGACCAACCAACATAATGACATTGGGCATGCGGCTACCCAGAACCATGCGGCTTGGAGTTTTACCCAGCAAAATCGTTAACTCATCAAGCACAATCTTGACAACTTGCTGTCCTGGAGTAAGCGAATTCATAACATCGGCACCAACCGCACGCTCGCGGACACGTGCGATGAAGGTCTTCACTACTTTAAAATTGACATCTGCCTCAAGTAGTGCCAGACGAATCTCGCGCATTGCCGCATCAACATCTTGCTCGCTTAGACGACCTTTGCGATTAAGGTTCGTGAAAACATCTTGTAATCGATTAGCTAAACTATCAAACATTAAGCACCTAACTTATGAAAAATCAAAGGAAATTTCTAACTGAGAAACCATCCTAGCATAAAAATACCCCGCCACTAGATTGGCGGGGTATCGGTTTAGCAAAAGTATCAGTGGCTTAGTAAACGCGCTCAACCTTACCAGCCTTCATGCACTTTGTGCAGACTTTCGCCTTTTTCACCTTGCCATCAATACGCGCAGTAACACTTTGCACATTTGGCAAAAACTTACGATTTGTCACACGATGAGAGTGACTGACGTTGTGCCCAAAGCTGGGCTTCTTGCCACAAACGGCACATACTTTTGACATGGTGCTACTCCTTGATTGCTGCTAAATGGTTGTAAGTTAAAATCACGAACACAAAATCATACCATAAAGCCCCTTCATGGGCAAACAAAAAATTCTACTATGTTAGACTACTGAATATTCATTTTGTACCTTGAAAGTCGAACTGGGGGTGACTGGTTTCGACAGAATAGCATTACTGTTGGGAAGCAAGCCAAGGTCTCCTCGCCTTGTAAAACAGGGGTACAAGCCTTTGTAATTGGCGAAAATAATTACGCACTCGCAGCTTAATTAGCCTGCGACGTCCTCTAGATGTAAGATCCTGACATCTGGACTGACGCCATTTAAGGGTCTGCTCTGTAGGTGGTGAGCTGTATTGCCTATAGCTAAGATGAAACAGCTATGAAGTGCATAAGTTGGTCGACAGAACTTAGCACTTCGAGACTGATCTGACGACTGAGCTTGGAGATGCCTAACAGGGTGCTATTCTGGACGTGGGTTCGATTCCCACCACCTCCACCACCTCTATCACAAGGTTAAAATGGTGTGTATCCTTGGATAGGAAATAAATTTATGCACAAGAAAAAATATTTGCCTATACGTGGTTTTTTAGCTGCCTTAATGCGAGATTGTCCACGCTGCTATCGCAGAGATAGATGTAAGCGTCGAAGAGATCCCAAGAAAAGACATTAAGTGTTCCCTCATTCTGCAAAATGAAGGTTTTGCCTGTTTTAGTGGATCTTGGATTGTTTGTTCTATTGTCAAATATTAAATAGGAGCAAAAATCGCCAGCAGGATAAGACCCACTATTATTACTTCGATGAATCCAAGCGATGGTCTTTTTGCTGATTCCAGTGCGCTTTTAACGATGGTCTTCAATGTCCTGTTTCCTTTCTTGCAATTTTGGTCAAATCTTTCGAACGAAAATGCGTCAATACAATTGTTCGTAATAGTAGAATAATCGAACGCTTGTATTTTGTCAACACCTATTTAATACACTTGTTTGAAAATCTACAAAACATGCTGTATACTTGTTCAATACAAAGATACGTACGACAGTTTGAATCAGGTTTGCAAGGAAAGGAATAACCTTATGAGTGATACACGCGCTGCTTTGACAAAGCGACAGCAAGCAGTATACGACTTTATTCTGGAAGCCTATAAGCAAAAAGGCTATTTTCCCAGTGTTCGCGAAATTCGCGACGGTGTTGGAGTGACCTCAACAGCGACAGTTCAGTCGCACATAGTTACATTAACTGAAAAGGGCTACATTGAGCGTACAGGATCAAGCGCACGTGCGATACGCATCCTGCATGACGAAGACCGTTTAAATCACAATCCCGAATTCTATATGGAGGAAGTCATTGGTGTGCCCCTAATTGGACAGGTCGCAGCAGGTACACCAATTCTTGCTGAAGAGAATCGTGAAGACACTATTCCCCTACCCGCAAGCATGGCAAAGGGCGAATGCTTTATGCTGCGCGTCAAGGGCGACTCAATGATTCAGGCAGGCATCTTTGACGGTGATCTTGTTGTGGTGCGCATTCAAAACACTGCAGAAAACGGAGACATCGTAGTTGCAATACTCTATGAAGAGGCCACCGTAAAGACTTACTACAAAGAAGAGGATGGCATACGTCTCCAGCCCGAGAATGATGCAATGGAACCAATCATTGCTCGCGATTTAACAATAGCAGGCAAGGTAGTCGCACTAATGAGGTCAATAAAATAAAGATATATTAGACAATGCAAGCAATACTGTAAGGGGGCGGATTTTAGATCCGCCCTTTTGTATGCAATAAGCCCTAATTCTCGACCGTCTCAAGGAAGGGCTTAAATTGGCCTTCAAGGTCTTTTGGCACTCGCAGGGTCATACGAGTACCATCCTCGACATAGCTTTCTTCTACAATAGTGGTACGTAAATGAGCAAGCTCAACCAAGTCGCCGCGCGTAAAAGGAATTAAAACCTCCATCGACTGCGAGCTCGCAGCGGCAAAGCGCTCGATTGCCAGCAATAAATCATCAAGACCCTCTCTTGTCATGGCAGACACAAGCTCTACACCCTGATCTTGACGCAATTCTTTCAAGCGATTCTGGAGCAAGTCTGCATTGTCGCCCATATCATCAATTTTGTTAAAGACCAGCAGGGTTGGCTTTTCAATCGCACCGATTTCCTGCAGTACTGTCTCGACAGCAGTGATCTGTCCTTCAAAATTCTCTGCAGACGCATCAACAACATGCAATAGCATGTCAGCCTGATTAACTTCATCTAGCGTAGACTTAAACGCCTCAACCAAGCCATGGGGCAGTTTATTAATAAATCCTACCGTATCAGTCAAAGTAACTTCACGGCCTGATACAAGTGTCAGTTTGCGCGTAGTTGAATCAAGGGTCGCGAATAGCTTGTCATAGGCAAGTACGTCAGCATCTGTCAGCGCGTTAAGCAGTGAGGACTTTCCCGCGTTGGTATAACCAACGAGCGACACTTTGAAAATGCCCGAAGCTATGCGTTTACTGCGTTGTGTTTCGCGCTCTGTAGAAACGCGTTTAATTTCACGCTTTAGGTCTGACATTCGTTTGCCCAGTAACCTGCGGTCAGCTTCTAGCTGACTCTCACCCATACCAAAGCGTGCACCCACACCTCCGCCAAGCTTTTCTGCTTCCAGATGACTCCACTTTCCACGCAGTCTGGGAAGTTCATATTGGACTGTAGCAAGCTCAACCTGCAGCTTGCCTTCACGTGTCGTTGCGTGTGATGCGAAAATGTCAAGGATGAGCGCAGTACGATCCATAACTTGAATACGATCTTCTTCAAGCGCATCCTCACCCGATAGATCATTTTGCAAATTTACTTGCTGGCGTGGAGACAGCTCATCGTCAAAGATTACAAGCTTGACATCATGTTTTTCAAGCATGGCTTTGAGCTCTTTGACCTTACCACTGCCAATAAAGCTGCGATTGTCGGGCAGGGGCAAGCGCTGAGTTAATCGCCCAACAATATCAACATCAGCAGTTGATGCAAGACGCTCCAGTTCAAGCAGCGAACTTTCAACAGTCCATGCGTGCGGATTATTTTTTGTAGAACTTATATCAAGGCCAACCAGTATGGCTCGCGCATTAGGCTTTGTAATTTCTTGCATGCCAGTTTCCTAACTCCTCATACTGTGGCTGGTGTTCTGGCGAGTGCGTAATTGTCGTAATGGAAGATGAAACATAGAGCCATGCGTGAGCTTCTCATTGCGACATTTAGGTGCCGTCAGAACGCTAGATGCGCTTCATACGATCCAGTGCTTCAACAATTCTATCATCGTCACAAGCAAGAGAGATGCGGAAATATCCTTCCCCATCTTTTGGACCATAGGCACTACCTGGTCCCACAATCACGTGTGCTTCCTCAAGCACTTTTGTAGCATATTCCGCAGAGGTAAATCCATCAGGTACACGTACCCACACAAAGATCGTGCCACGCGGCACCTGATACTCGAGACCCATCTGATCCAAGGCAGCCAGCACAATATCGCGACGACGCTGGTATAGTGCCGACATTTTCTTTACACTGTCCTGCGGACCAGTCAAGGCAACTGCCGCAGCTTCCTGAACAGCAGTAAAGATGCCAGAGTCAACGTTTGACTTTACAATGCCAAAGGTCTTGATTGCATCAGCATTGCCCACTGCAAAGGCAGCGCGCCACCCCGTCATGTTGTATGACTTTGATGTTGAAAATATTTCAACACAGCAATCCATCGCCCCTGGACGTTCGAGAATGCTTGGTGCTACATAACCATCAAAGGTCACATCGCAATAAGCATTATCATGCACTAGTAGCAAGTCATGCTTTTTCGCAAAGGCAATCGCTGCATCAAAATACTCTGGTGGCGCAATCGCAGACGTTGGATTGTTGGGATAACTCAAAATCATCATTTGTGCCTTATCCACAATGTCTGCAGGAGCCGCTTCGAAGTCTGCCAGGAAGTTGTTTTCCTCTGTCATGGGCATCCACCAAGATAAGGAGTCGTTCAAAATACCGCCACCCGAATACACAGGATAACCAACACCTGGAATCAGAGTGTAGGCACCAGGATCAACAAAAGCTGGAAACAGGTTTGCAATGCCTTCTTTTGATCCAATTAATGCCAAAACTTCAGTGTTTGGATCAGCGTCAACATTAAAGCGAGTCTTCATGAACTGCGCACAGGCAGTGCGATATGCAAGCGAGCCCTCATAAGACGGGTATTGATGGTTCGCAGGACGCTTTACTGCTGCAATCATTTCCTCGATAACGTGTGGAAAAGTTGGCTTATCTGGATCACCAATACCCAGTGAAATTACATCATGTCCCTGCGCAACAAGAGTTGCCTTTTTCCGATCAATTTCTGCAAATAAATAAGGGGGAAGATTGTCCAGTCGCTTCGCAGCAAATTTCTGTGTCATGTTCATTCCTGTTCTCAAGGTGTGTTTGGTTGGATACGATCTTATTTATTGTAGCAAAGGTGCTTAAGCTGATTCTGGTTTCATAGCGGGAAATAGCAGTACGTCTCTGATGGATGCACTGTTGGTAAGTAGCATTACCAGGCGATCGACACCAATACCCATGCCGCCTGCTGGAGGCATTCCGTATTCTTGTGCACGCAGATAGTCTTCGTCGACATGCATTGCTTCAGCGTCACCGTCCAAGCGTGCTGCTGCCTGTTCTTCAAATCGCTTGCGCTGATCGATAGGATCTGTCAATTCTGAAAAGGCATTAGCAAATTCTCTGCCCGTAATGAATAGTTCGAAACGGTCAGTATATGCCGGATCTGCGTCATTGCGCCTAGCAAGAGGCGACACCTCTGCAGGATATTCATAGACAAAGGTGGGCTGAATCAAGCTATCCTCAATCAATCCTTCAAACAGTTCAAGTAGTAACTTGCCGCTTCCCCATGTCTGCTCAAAACGCACATTGTGCGTATCGCAAAGTGCACGCAACGCGTCAATATCGGTATGAACGCCTACTTCTTGAGCCACTACTTCACTTACCAAGTCTGTCATCTTTGCCCGACGGAACGGTGCAGTCAAACTAATCTGCGTACCCTGATAGTCGATATCACTTGCATCCAGTACTGTCATGGAAACACTCATGATTAAGCGCTCTACTAGATCCATCATGCTCTCCATGTTGCCATAGGCCTGATATGCCTCAATCATGGTAAATTCAGGATTGTGGACCGTTGACACACCTTCATTTCTAAAGTTGCGGTTAATTTCAAATACTTTTTCAAAGCCACCAACAAGCAAGCGCTTCAGATAGAGTTCTGGAGCAATGCGCAAATACAGATCTGCGCCAAGCACGTTGTGATGTGTGACAAAGGGGCGTGCGGCAGCACCACCAGGTATGGAATGCAGCATAGGAGTTTCTACTTCAAGATAGCCTTCTGCTGTCATAAAGTTACGAATGGCTGCAACAATATGTGAGCGCGCTTCAAAGGTGCGGCGAACCTCTGGATTTGCGATTAGGTCAACATAGCGCATGCGGTAACGCGATTCAATGTCAGTCAGACCATGAAACTTTTCTGGAAGGGGACGTAGCGACTTTGAAAGCAATACAATTTCTGTCGACTGTACAGACAGTTCACCACGCCTGGTGCGCAACACCATGCCACGCGACCATATCCAATCCCCCACATCAAGATCTTTTGCACGCTCAAAGCCTTCATCACCTAGCACATTTTTACGTACGAATAGCTGCAAGTCACCGTCACTGTCACGAATAACAATGAACGCCATCTTGCCTTGATCGCGAATGGCGATAATGCGTCCAGCCACTGCTACGCTGTCTTCTGTAGACTCACCATCTACAAGATGCGCATATCGTTCTTGCAATGCAGAACTACGTGCATCTGCATCTGGCACATACCCACTTGCATAAGGCTGCTGCCCACAATCAAGTGCTGCATCAACCTTTGCTCTGCGCACAGCAAATGGATTGTCTGATGCTGTGCTCTCTGATGCGTCTGCATCCACGTGTGCTTGTTCTGCTGTCATGGAATTACTTTGATGCTCCCACGCGCACAATTTCGAATTTCTTTTCTCCGCGCGGAGTTTCTACTGTTACTACATCACCTTTTTTGCGCCCAGAAAGTGCTGCACCAATGGGCGACTCATTGCTGATAAGACCTTTACCACTGGCTGCTTCTGCAGAGCCAACAATGTCGTAAGCAATTTCTTTACCACCGTCAACTGCCTTAATGGTAACGTGTGTGCCAATGCTGACCTTTGTAACACGCTTTGGCAGTTCTGCGACCTGTGCACCATCAAGTATAAATTTTAGCTCTGAGATACGACTTTCAATCCATCCTTGTTCATTTTTCGCATCATCATATTCTGAATTTTCTGATAGGTCGCCAAAGCTTCTAGCTTCCTCAATGCGTTTTGCAACTTCTGCACGTCGCACCGTTTGCAGATGCTCAAGTTCTGCTTCGAGTTCTGCCTTGCCTTCTTTAGTTAAAATTGTTCCATTCATGGTCATTACCTCATTTACATTCCGAATAATCTAGCTGTAAGCTAGTAACAAGCGAGCCGATATTCGACTCGCCGTTTTTTTGCTATTGTGATGAAGTGCGGATTGCACTCCATGTATTTATTAGTTAGTTTTTGCTTCTTCTGTAGCAGGTACAGATTCAGCTGCTGGTGCCGACTCTGTTGCCGCAGGTGTATCTGCAGAAGTCTCAGACGGCACTGGTTCAAGCACGACAGGTTCATCTGCATGCTCTAGAGTCTTATTGGCCTCATCTAGTCCGCCACGCACTTCTTGCATGGTCTTACCAAGCATTTTGCCCAGCTTTGGCAACTGCTTTGGTCCAAAGATAACCAAAACAACAACAAGCAGAACAATCAACTCTAAAGGTCCTGGGGTCCAAGCTCCCAATAAATACATACTGCATTCCCTTCTACTGTGCTCGCACGACTCTATGCCCGTGCGCGTGCAACATAATACCACAAATCAAGGTCAAAGTGGGTCAGCTACTTAGTCCGTCCACATCTCCTTATGCCTTGCAGATGAGATATGCGTGCAATTCTTTTGGAGATCTTGTCTTCCGAAATAAATGCCATCTTAAAGACACGTAAGTTTCCAGCTCTGCAAGATGCAATCGTCTGCAATTCTGTCTGAAGCGGCTTATGCATGCGAAACACGTCTGCGCTTGCTAGCTACAAGCAAAGCTTCATCGATTCAATTCCTGTGAATTTGCCTGCTCTCTCATGATTGATCTTGCGTTCACTCGCATGTGTAATTCATGTCTCGGATGTCTTCAGTGTGAGCACCAGTATATGCTCTATTAATTTCAACAGTAGCAAAGATTGCAACAAGTAAAACAATCGCAAAACAATTGGAATCGCTGACAACAAAAGTGGAAATGAAACCTTTCTAATATATTGCATGTTTATCTCCTCGCATTTCTAATGCTGCAAATACAGGACTTTTGTAATTAATCATTTTCATAATTGGATCTGCTAAATTTCCACAAAGTAGTAGTTTCTTTCAATGATCGGCAATAAACATTTTGACATCTTCCAACTCATCACAGATATTCACCACCAGGCAACAAGAAAACAGCTACTATAGCAGCAATGGTTGCCATAAGCAAAGATACTGCAAAAAGGATCATCATACCCTTCACTAAAAAAGTAGCTACCTTCTTCTTTGCAGATTGAGCATGGGAATCCTCAGATGCAGACTCTATGCATTCAGCACCCCTGCCCAAAACTCCTCTGCTCATGTCATTAAGCAGCTGGTCCACATCAACAAATCTGCAAATCCACTTTTTGAGTGATAGCCCTATGAGCAGTGAAAGGGATGGCAAAAATGTCGCAATAATCAGGCCACCAGCCGCAAGTAATTCTCCTTGAGTATCATACAGAGGCAAAACAAGGAACGAATAAAGAAAAAGATTGAGGAAGAGGAATGTCAGTCCCATCAAATCAAGAAAGAACAGTGGCTCCGCTCCTGAGAACATAGAACTAGTCAGAATAGCAAACAATGATGGAGCCAATATCAAGACAGGAGCAAAAATCGAATACATAGAAGGTTTGTCGGTTGGCGTTAAGAAGATGAAGGCAGCTGCAACATAATAGGCAGCAAGTAGTGCCACAAAAATATAGTGCAGGTCTAAGTATTCTATTTCATAGTTCATCTCAATCCAAAAGAGAGCTGATGCTGTTAGTCCTGCATGAATTCCAAGTGATCTTAAGTTGTTTTCAGTTGCCGTCTTACCAATTTTTTGATGCACGAGCTCTACCATTGCTCTTTTGAGGTCATGCGCACTCTTATCTCTAAGATTCATGCTTA
>Ga0123355_10005581_pt1 | contig 18454 bp, 16 predicted proteins | sample TergutEmb28metaG_3_FD_89872 | JGI IMG/M metagenome (GOLD analysis project Ga0123355, IMG submission 89872) | Embiratermes neotenicus P1 segment gut microbial communities from Petit-Saut dam, French Guiana - Emb289 P1 | ecosystem: Host-associated > Arthropoda: Insects > Digestive system > Gut ... | reverse complement strand
CGGCCAGGCCGCCGAAGCAGAACCCGACGACCGCCATCCGCTCGTCGATGGCCTGGACCCGGGACAGAAGATCCAGGCCGGCTTGTGCCCGGCGGACTAGGCGGTCAGGGTCATCGCGCATCCCGGTGAGGAGCGCGATGATCTGCTCCCGTGGCCCGTCAGCGATGTCGCGGCCGAACATGTCGCACGCGAGCACGACGTAGCCGAGCTCCGCGTAGCGGCGGGCCTGCTGCCTGGCGTGATCATCGAGTCCGGCACCGCCGTGTACGAGCATGACACGCGGCCGGAGCCTGCTTGGCCCGGAGGTATCGACAAAGAACTCACCGGCCAGCTCGGTATCGCCGTCCGCGTAAGACTGAGGCTTGGTGTTAATCACAAGCCGAACTCTAACCGACTGCTGTCATGCTATCACAAAATGGTGAATTCCGGAAGTCCGATCAGGTCTCAGTCAGATTACAACTACAACTGCCGTATCCGTGCGAGACTAATTCGTTTCGCTCATGCAGGAAAGCAATATTAGTCAGATAAGCGAATATTTCTTATCATTTAGGTAATGCGTATCGCTCTGTAAGGTGAGGTGCATGGAGACATCGAAGGCGCTCATTCCTGCGTCAGTGCGGACGCTGCCGCTGGCCGTCGCCGCGAAAGGCGCGCGGATCTTCGACGAAACGGGCCTGGACTATATCGATGCCTCGTCCGGTCCGCTCGCGGTCATTCTCGGGCACGGCCACCCACGGCTTCTCGCTGCGCTAGCCGGCCAGTTCGGTGCCGTCGACTACGTGCACCGCACCCAGTTCAGGAACGCGGCGGCCGAGCAGCTCGCGGAGCTGCTTACCGTCAGGCTGGGTGGCGGGCTCGACCACGTCCTGTTCACCAGCAGCGGGTCCGAGGCGAACGAGATCGCGATGAAGTTCGCCCACATGTACTGGGCCGCAAGCGGCCACCCGGACAAGCACCGGTTCGTCTCCGCCTCCGTCAGCTACCACGGCAACACGGCGGGCGCGCTCGGCGCCTCCGGGCAGCCCAGGTACTCCGCCGCGTTCCGCCCCCTGGTGTCAGCAGGCGAGCGGATCAGGGCTCCGCAGGTCTACCGGCTGCCCGTGCCGGCCGGAAGCACCGCGGCCCGGGAGTGCGTCGCCCGGCTCCGCGAGGACTTCGCGCGACTCGACACCCGGCGCACGGCCGCGGTGCTGCTCGAGGGAATCGGCGGGTCCGGAGCCGGAGTCCTCGTCCCGCCGCCAGGGTTCCTGGAGGAGCTTCGCCGGCTCTGCGACGATCACGACATCCTCTGGATCTGCGACGAGGTGATGTCCGGCTTCGGGCGCACCGGCACCTGGTTTGCGTTCCAGCACTCCGCAGCGGTGCCGGACATCGTCACGTTCGCCAAGGGCGCCGGGGGCGGCGCGGTGCCGCTGGGCGGCGCGGCGCTGTCCGGACAGGTGTGGGAGCAGATCGCCCGCGCTCATCCCGCCATGCCCGCCGGGCACACATTCACTAACGCGCCCCTTGCCTGCGCGGCGGGGATCGCCACCATCGAGGTCCTCGATGAGGAGCACGTGCTGCCGCGGGTTACCGCGAAGGGCGGCTGGCTGGGGGAGCGGCTGCGGGAGCTGCGGGCGGAGTTCCCGTTCGTCGGCGACGTCCGCGGCCTCGGCTACATGTGGGGCCTCGAGTTCGCCGACCCGGTCACCGCGGCGCCGCCCGACCCGGCGCTCGACGTGACCGGCAAGGCGATCGCTGCCGCCGCCGCGCACCGCCTGATCCTGTACCCGGCACAGTTCTGCGCCGATGGAACCGCGGGCGACGCGTTCCTGCTGGCACCGCCGCTCACCGCCACCGACGAGGAAATCGACGAGCTCCTCGTGCGGCTGCGCGTGACCCTCGCCAGCCTGCGTCCGCTGTTCGCGGCAAAGACAGAAGTTTCCGAACGGTCCGAGGGGCCGCTTACCAGCGGCCGTGGTGGATGATGTCGGACGTGGCCCGCCGCCTCCACCGCAGGTCGCGCTTGACCGGCTCCGCGTCGTAGCCGAGCGCCACCGCCCCGATCGGCTCCTGGTCGTCCGGCACGCCGAACGCATCGCGGAACGGCTGCACCTGTTCGGGCACGATCCCGAAGTACACCGCGCCAAGCCCCTCATCCACCGCCGTCTGCAGGATCAGCAGCGTCGCCATCCCAGTGTCGATGTGCCAGAACGGCACCGGCCAGCGCGCCTCGTCCCGGTCGGTCCACCCCTTGTCGGGCTCCGCGTAGCGGTCAAGGTAGACCCGCTTGCAGGACATCGGCACGATCAGCACCGGCGCGGTCTGCGCGGATTCGGCCACCGCCGCATCCGCCACCGCCCAGAACCTCGCCCGGTCGTCCGCGTCGGTCAGCACGAGAAACGACTGCCCCTGGGAGAACCCGGCAGACGGCCCGCGCACCGCGTTGCCGAGAATCCTGGCCAGCGATGCCTCGGGTACCGGCTTATCGCCGAACGTCCGCACCATCCGCCGCAGCCGGACGACATCCTGGAACTCCATGATTAAAACCCTAAACTAGGGGCTATGGCAGAAGAGAACGACGCCTGCGCGGTCGCCCACGGCCACACCTCGGAGGCAACAGCAGCGGCATCTTCCCCGGCGATGGCCTCCGGCGCGGCTTCGCCGACGGACCGGACCCTGATCGCCGTGTTCGCATCGCCGGTATCCGGCTACCTGCTGCGCTACGCGGCGGACGCCGGGTACCGCATCCTGCTGGTCGAGCCGGACGACAGCCGCGCAGCGGGCGCGAAGATGGCCGGTTTCACCGCGGTGAGCGAGATGCCCGCGGATCTCGACGGCGCGGACGTTGTCGTCACCGACCACCACCGCGACGAACTCGGCGTGCTGCTGCGGGACGCCCTCGCCACCAAGGCCCGCTGGGTCGGCATCATCGGCAAGCCCACCATCGTGGGCCCGCACGTGGCGGCCCTGGAGTCCCTCGGCGTCGCCCCTGGCGACATCGCCCGTGTGCACCGCCCCATTGGCCTGAACATCGGCTCCCGCACCCCGCCGGAAATCGCGGTCTCCACCCTCGCCGGGCTCATCGCCGACCGCAACTCGCGGCCGGGCGGCTTCTCGTTCTGAGCGTTGTGTACCGTTCTGCGGCATGACTTCTAAGAAGCCGAACGTCGTCATCGCCGGGGCCGGCATCGGCGGTCTCACGCTGGCCCTGGAACTGCATGCTGTCGGCGTGCCGTGCGTGCTGCTCGAGGCGACGCCGGAGCAGCGGGAACTGGGCGTGGGGATCAACCTGCTGCCGCATGCCACCCGCGCCCTGTCGCGTCTTGGCCTGCAGGACGCGCTGAGCAGGGTGGCGGTCACCACCAGGGAGTCGATCTTCTTCACGCGGCACGGTCAGTTCATCTACCGTGAGCCGGCCGGCCTGGCCGCCGGCTACGCCTGGCCGCAGTTTTCCATCCACCGCGGCGAGCTGCAGCGGGTGCTGACCGACGCGGTCCGCGACCGGCTCGGCGCCGACGTGATCCGCCTCGACCACCGGGTGGCCGGCTTCACCCAGGACGATGCCACGGCGACCGTGACCGTGGAGCACGCCGACGGCACGCGGTCTCAGGTCACCGGCGACGTGCTGGTGGGGGCGGACGGCGTGCATTCCGCGGTCCGCAGGCAGCTGCACCCGGAAGCGGGTAAACCGCACTACACCGGCTACATGATGTGGCGCGGCACGACCGTTCATCCGCCATTCCTGTCCGGCGGGAGCATGCTGCGGGCGGGCTGGCTAGCCACCGGCAAGCTTGTCGCCTATCCGATCCGGGAGAACGTCGACGGCAACGGCAGTCAGCTGATCAACTGGCTGGCCGAGGTGGAAGGCCCGGAACGGGCACAACGCGACTGGACCCGACGTGGCAACCTGGATGACTTCATCGGGCACTTCGAGGACTGGCATTTCGACTGGCTCGACGTGCCTGCGCTGTTCCGCAGCGCTCAGGAGGTGCTGGAGTACCCGATGGTCGACTCCGACCCGCTGCCGTGGTGGACCCAGGGCCGCGTAACACTGCTCGGCGACGCCGCGCACCCGATGGTGCCGCGCGGCTCGAACGGATCGGCGCAGGCGATCCTCGACGCGAGGGCGCTGGCGGCACTGCTGGCCGACGCCGGCGATTCACTGGAGGCGGCACTGCGCAGCTACGACGACGAACGGCGCGAGGCGACCGCCCAGGTAGTCCTCACCAATCGCCGTAATCCGCCGGACGCGCTGCTGCGGGAGGTCTACGAACGCACCGGCGACCAGCCCTTCGACCGGCTTTCCGACGTCATCACCGACGCCGAGATCGCCGCGATGATGTCCGCCTATCGCAACGTCGCGGGCTTCTCCGCTGAGCATCTGACTACGGGGCACCTAACCACAGGCACCTAATACTCCAGCCGTAGATCAGGAGGACACATGCGACGAGGCGAGGTCTGGTGGGTCGAGTTCGATGAGCGACGGCCTTTCGTGCTGCTGTCCGGAGAAGACCCGTCCGGGTTCCGGGCGATGCAGGTTGTTGCCCCGGCGGATACCGACATCTCCGGCCTGGGAACCGAAGTCGCGGTCGGCGTCCAGGAAGGGCTGCCCTTTGACGGCGTGCTGCGGTTCGCGTTCCCGCGGCCGGGCTTTACCCCGTGCACCTGGCTGACCACCTTGAGCCGGGACGACCTGATCGAGCGGGCAGGCGCGGTGTCTGCAGCCAAGCTGAGCGAGATCGACGACGCCCTGCGTACCAGCGAGCAAAGGACGGACCCGTCCACGGGGCACCTCGGCACGCACTAGCCGGGTCGGCTCATGAATCAGCGAAGACGGTTTCCCAGTCGTCTTTAATGCTGACGATCGTCCAGCCACGCGCCCTGGCCCGCTCCAGGGCGTCCTCGGCACCGGCGGTGTAGGCGAATTCCCGGCCCGCGTCGTCATGCAGCACCAGCAGCCGCAATGCGCAGCGCTCGCCGGTCCGGGCGAACCGCAGCATCGGGATGTCACCGTTGGAGTTGCCGCCGGCCACCAGCGGGCGCCGGCCGATCCGGCTCCAGATCCGAACCGGCTTCTGCGGCCCGTCATCGAAGAATTCGAGCTTCGACTTGTACACCAGCCGGGTGTCGTCGCCGCCAGCGTCAAAGTCCAGCCCCAGCGCGCTGCCGATCACCCGCTCCGGCGGAATCCCGTAGATGGTGTCGGCGAAAGGCCGCATGAAGTCGCGATCACCGCCGGAGGCGATATAGGTGCTGAACCCGTTCGTCTCCAGGTAGCGCAGCAGTTCGACCATCGGCGTGAACCCGCACGACAGGTAAGGACGCCCGAGCACGGGATGGGACGCGTCTTTCAGCCAGCGCAGGACTTCCGCCTCGAACGCCTCCACGGTCATCCCCGCGAACGCCGATTCCGCCGCCACCAGCAGCAGGCGGACATCGGCGTCATCACCGTGGTAGTGCTTTACTACTGCCGCACTGAGCCATTCGTAGTCGCGCTCGACCGCGGCCCGGTAAGGCTGCCGTTCGCGCAGCCGCTTGTCCTCTTCAGCCAGTTCAGCCATCCGGAACAGGGTGAAATCCAGCTGGATGGGGATCGGCTTCTCACTCCATAGCGTGCCGTCGTTGTCGAACACCGCCACGCGCTCTTCCGGGACCACGAAATCCGCGGATCCCTCGTCGCTCACACCCCCGACGAAATCAGTGATGGCGGTGCGGGCAGGTGTGTCATTCCACGACATCAGCAAACCTTCCGCCGCCACGTCACCCCCTCTCCGTAGGCCGCCAGTATCACTCCAGCCACTCGAACCGCGCCTCACCCGGACGGAGTGAGCGGCAGCCGCAATGACGCGCCAGGTTTCAGCTGAGCCGGCGGAGGGCTTGGTTCAGCCGGCCTATCCAGGACAAGGCGCCGGACGAACCGGGGGGCTCGTCCGCCATGCTGAGCAGGCCCTGCACCATGACGGCGGGCAGCGCGCGGGCGATCGCGCCGGCCGTATCGGCGACGCGCGTGCCATCGCCCGTGGCGCCGTACGCGGCGATCACCTCGTCCCAGCGCGCGGGGTCCGTCGAGGCCGTTAGCAGCCAGGCGAGGTCGAGGGCGCCGGGCGCAGCGGACACATCCTCCCAATCGAGCAGCGCCACCTCACCGCCGGGCCCGGTGCGCATGTTCCGCGCCTGGGCGTCGCCGTGGACCAGGGTCAGCGGTCCCGCGCCGGCGATGGCGTACTCCGCGTCGGTGACGCGTCCCACCATCAAGGCGCCGAAAGCGGCCAGGGCGGCCGGCAAGTCGCCCCGTTCCGCCAGCCGGGGCCAGGTCTGCCCGTAAAGCAGTTCGACGAGGTCAACGGCCGCTCCGATAGGCCGTAGCCAGGGCCAGCGGCCGGCTGCCTCGCCAGCCCAGCGGCGGTGCATGGTGCCGAGCACTGCGGCGGCCGCGGCCGGATCGGCGCCCGGCTGCCACCCGGAGAGGTCCTCGAGTTCCAGGAGGGTGCCGTCGTCCCCCTGCTCGGCCCGGTAGCAGGTAGGAACCCGCAGGCCGGCGGCACCGATCACCGGCGCGATCTGGAGGTAGAAGCGCACCTCGGCGGTGAACATGCCGAGCGCGTCTGGGATCGACCCGGGCTCTGCTGGCGCCCGGCGCTTCACGTAATGCGGCACTTGTGCCCAATCTATCGGCCGAGGACTACGCGCGGGGGCGGGGGAGTGGCACCGCGCGGCTGCCATTCGCGGGGGTAACCCACTGAGACCTCCTCGAAGCGGACGCCATCGTGGGTGGTGGTTCGCGGGATGTGCAGGTGGCCGTAGACCGCCGCGACCACGTCATGGCGCGTGTGCCAGTCCGCGGTGAGCGTGGTCCCGCACCACGGCGCGAACTCCTGGTGGCGCAGCGCCTTCAGCGGGCTGTCTACCAGCGGCCAGTGGCTGACAAGCACCGCCGGCCCCGTCAGCTCGGCTAGCCGGCGCTCTGACACCGCGATCCGGTCACGGCACCACTCCGCCACCGACGGGTAGGGGTCAGTGTGCAGTCGTCCCTCGTCGACCGGGACGAATCCGACTTTCCGCGATGCGGTAACCGCTGTGGCTCGCGGGTCACCGTCGCCCGTGCCGCCGTCGGCAGTGCCGTCGGCGGCACGGAATGAGTAGTCGTACAGCGTGAACAGGGGCGCGACGGTCACCGGGCCGCCCGGCCCCGGCCAGACCGGGAAATCGTCTTCCGGGGTGAGCACACCGAACCGGCGGCAAACCTTGATCAGCGCCTCATATCGCGCCACGCCGCGAACCTGGACACGGTCCGACGGCATCGTCCACAGTTCGTGGTTGCCCGGCGTCCAGATGACCTTCGCGAACCGGTTCGCCAGCGACGCGAGTACGAAGCCGACGTCGGCGAACACCTCCCCGACGTCACCGGCCACGATCAGCCAGTCGTCAGGATCGCCGGGCCGCAGGGTATCGACGTACGCACGGTTCTCCGGATAGCCGACGTGCAGGTCGCTGATCGCGAGCAGCCGCCCGGTCACCACTGCCCCGGGATCGCGCTGCTTCCACCGATCAGGCGGCCTGCCGGGCTCAAAGCGTCAGCTTCTGCTGCCAGAGCTCCAGCAACGCCTCGTCGCCGAAGACCGACAACCGCGGGTCGGTGGCGGGCAGGCGGCCGTAGCTGAACAGCAGCAGGTCCGCGGCAGGGCCGCGGACTGCCGCCGTGGCCTTCTCGTGCCCGCGCGCCCACGCCACCGTCCCCGGACCGTCAGCGCCGAACCTGATCACCCACTCGCCCTCGGAATCAGTCGCGTGCAGGTGCACCGACGACCCGGCCGGCAGCGATGCCAGCTGCCGCGTCACCCGCCTGGCGGCAGGCAGGTTCTCCAGGAACTCGTCGATCCCGTCCGCCGCCGTCACCTGGTCGATGACGGGCGCCACGCCGAGCGCGAACTGCGCGTCCGCCCGGTGGATGGCCGTCTCGTGCAGCATCCGCCGCGCCCACCAGCCAGAGGTCCGCCCCGGGCCCCAGGTCCACACCTCGGTGGCCGGCCCCGCCGAACGCAGCGCGTCCAGCAGCGGCACCAGGCCGGCCGTCAGCCACAGCGCCCACCCGTCCGCCGATGCCCATGGCGACTCAGCATCCGGGAACGGCTGTCGCGCCGCCGCCCGGGAGGCCACGATCGCGGTCGCCCACCGGTGCACGTTCCCGGTGTGCCCGGCCAGGTCAGCGACCGTCCAGCCCGGGCAGGAGGGCACCTCCGCAGCAATGTCGGGCGCACTGCCGACCGCTTCGGCAAGCGCCTCGATCTCGGCTCCGGCCCGCGTGCAGAACCACTCGTGATCAAGCACCGGTTCAGCCATAGAAGCGGGTCACGGACTCGAGCACGCAGACCGGCTTGTCTGACCCTTCCCGCTCGATCACGCCACCGGCGACAAGCTGCAGGCCGCCTTTCACCTCTTCCACGTCAACCAGGGTGGCCGTCAGCCGGATCTTGGACCCCACCGGCACCGGGGCGGGGAAGCGGACCTTGTTCAGCCCGTAGTTGACCGCCATCTTCACGTCGGTCACGGTAAGGACCTGCGACCACATCGGCACGAACAGCGACAGGGTGAGGAAGCCGTGCCCGATCGGCCCGCCGAACGGCGACTCGGCGGTGGCTCGCTCCGGGTCCACGTGGATCCACTGGTGGTCGTCGGTCGCGTCGGCGAACGTGTTCACCCGGTCCTGGGTGACCTCGAACCACTCGCTCACCCCGAGTACCTGCCCCTTGAGCGCGGGCAGTCCGGCGAGCGTGGTCGTAGTGGTGCTGCTCATGCGGTCGTCTCCTTCGTCACCGTGCCCCCCTTGCGCATGGCCAGACCGTATCAGCCGGCATAAGGCGTGGATAGCCGGGCGATCGCCAGTGAAAAACTTCCCCCCAAGGGGGGACAAATGGTATGCGGGATTGTGATGTAAATCCGGAATGAGCTTTCCGAAGCGAATGTTCCCCTGGATGGGTACCGGGGAACACGCCGAGTATCCGGTCATGCGATGCGTACGGGACTTCCAGCCGAGGGGTTCCTTCGGCACCGAGGACTGATCCTCGCCACGGCGGGTGGGGCCGTGGCCGAGGCCGGCTTGCTTACGCTCTTCGCGCCCACCGCCCGCTCTGTCGCTCCGCAGGTCACCGCGGTGCCGTCGCTCGCGGCTTACCACGACCTGCGCTGGCTGTTCGCCGACACGCAGTCCTGGCTCTGGTTCGTCGGCCTGGTGCTCGCGGTGCTGGTCGCCAGATCGGCGCTCGACGTCGCGCTGCTCCGGCTGGCCTGGCCGCACGACCTGCCCGGGCCGCGGATGAGCCGGGCGTTCCTGTCCTGCGCGGCGCTGACTCTGGTCGCCTGGGTGCTGCTCTCGCCGGCGGCGACGCTGGCATTCGGCGTCGCTGTGCTGCCGTTCTCCTGGCCGTTCCTCGCCGCCTTCCCGCTCATGCTCGGGATCGTCGCCGCGCTCAGCCACGGCGGGGTGGTGACCGCCTGGTGGCGGCGGCTGCCGCCAGCCCGTGCGATAGGCCTGTTCTTCATCAGCTTCGTCGTGCTCACCACCTCCGCCGCGCTGACCACGCACCTGTCCACGGCGGCGGCCCTCGCGGTCACCGCCGTGGCCGGCCTGGTCAACGCCCGTGCCTGGTACGGGCTTGCCGGGCTCGCCGCCCGGCTGCAGCCGCGCGCGCACGAGTCGGTGCCCGCTCGGGTGCTGTTCAGCGTCCCGTTCGCGCCGATCGCGGCGCTGATGGTGGTCGCCCTCGTAGTGGGCGTGGCCCGGCTGATGTTCGACGGGACCATCCAGCTGCCCGTCAGCTCAGCAGCAGCATCGTCGCAGGCCGCCGCGGTGGCAGGCACCACCCCGAAGCCGGCGCCGGTGGCTCCGGTGACCGCGACGACGGGCAGCGCGGTGCTCGTGGTCGCCGGCTGGGGATCGTCATGCTGCAACGCTGCCGACGCGCTGCGCGCCACGCTGCCGGGAGTGACCGTATGGCAGTTCTCGTACGCCGGCCTTAGCGCCCGCGGTAGGCCGCTGGCCAGCGGTCCGTCCGCCGACGACCTGCCGCTGCCCGAGTTGGGAGACCGGATCGCGGCGCAAGTCCGGGCACTGCACCAGGCGACGGACCGGCCGGTTGCCGTGGTGGCCGAAAGCGAGGGCACGCTCGGCGTGTACGCGATGCTCACCAGGGATCCAGGGCTCCCGCTGTCCTCGGCGGTGCTGCTCAGCCCGATCATCGGACCCGACCAGGTCGGCTACCCGGTTAGCGCGGACGGCGCTTCGGTGTCCGAGGAAGCGCTCGCCGAGCTGGACCACTTGGTTGGCGGCATGTCCCCGTACGGCACCAGCGGCGCGCAGGCCCTGTTGCGATCGGTCAGCGAGTTCGGCGCGCAGTACTTCAGTGCCGTCGAAAAGGGGATCGGCGCGAGCTCCGGCGGCAAGCCGCTGCGGTGGCTGGCGGTGGTGCCGCTCGCCGACGCCGTGACTCTCCCAGCCTGCGACCTGCCGCAGAACGTGATCGTGGTTCCCGCCTTCCACGGCGGTCTGCTCGGCGACGGCGCGGTGCTCCCACTGGTCGCCGCCTTCGTATCAGGCCATCAGGTGAGCACTACCGACAACGCCCAGCTCCGCGAGGCAGCCGAGGTGATCACGGGTGCCGCGACCGCCTGGCGGATGCCCCAGACGCGGCCCGTCTGCCCGGCCGCATCGGGATAACAGCAAGAAGCGCGGCATCGCCGCGCGGTCGGCCCGAGACGAACCCGATACGGAAGTCGCCCAAATGTAACCTGGGCCACTCCTGCGACGTCTTGCAAAGCCACTTAGGGTTGCCTAACCTTACCGGGGTAACAGCAACCTACTGATGGAGGCCATGTGCTCGCGACGCTCGTGATCTTCCTGCGCGAGGGCGTCGAGGCGAGCATGATCGTCGCCATCCTGCTCGCCTACCTCAACCGTCTTGGAAAGCGCGAGTATTTCCGCGACGTGTTCATCGGTGTGGGCGCCGCGCTGCTGCTGGCCACGACGGCCGGGGTGGTCGTGTACACGACCGTCCGCTCCTACGACGGCACGCGCGGCCAGACGATCTTCGAGACGGTCACCTACCTGATCGCGGCGGCCGTGCTCACGTACATGACATTCTGGATGCGCAACCACGCCCGGTCGCTGTCCACAGAGCTTCGGACCCGTGCGCAAGCGGCGCTGGACGGCAAGGCCAGGTGGGGGCTCGGCCTGCTGGCCTTCCAGGCGGTCGGCCGTGAAGGGCTGGAGACCGTGGTTTTCACCCTGGCGATTCTCTTTTCCACCTCGCCGGCCGGTGCCATCAGCGGGGCGGCGATCGGACTGGCCGGGTCGCTGGTAATCGCGTTCATCATCTACCGGCTCGGGCACCGGCTCAACCTGGGCAAGTTCTTCACCGTCATCGGCGTCCTCCTGATGGTCTTCGCGGCCGGACTGCTCGCCGACGCCATCGAGAACCTGCAGCAGCTCGGCTGGCTGCCGGTGCTGGATCTGCCGATGTGGCACACTGGGCGGCTGCTGTCGGAGAGCAGCTCGTTCGGCGACGTGCTGCACAGTTTCTTCGGCTACAGCGACGCCCCGACTCCGCTGCAGCTGATGGTGTACGTCGGCTACCTGGTGATCGTCATCGCCGCGTACCTGGGTTTGCAGGCAGGCCAGCGATCGCGGCGCAAGCCCGCGCGGACCGTCCACGAGGCCTAGTCGCCGCGTTGCCCTGATAAGCCGCGTTGCCCTGATAAGGGGCGACGGCCATTCAGCGCGTTTTTCCGCTGGCCGGGACAACTGCGGATCCTGGCGGCAAATGGTGTAATACGTCTATGTCGCAGGAGATCGAGCAGCAGCTGGCCGCCGCAGCCCAGGCCGCCCGCGAGCATGATCTGTGCCAGCAGCAGTACAGCCAGCTGAGTGACCGCGCGCGAGCGGCGGCGGCGGACCTGGACGCGGCCCGGCAGCAGTACGCGGGCGACCAGAAGGACGTCGACCGGCTCGAGCACCTGTCACTGACCCGCGTGCTCGCCGCGCTGCACGGCTCCCGCGCCGACGCGCTGGCCCGGGAGCAGGCCGAGGCGGAGGCAGCCCGCTACCGGGTGGCGCAGGCGCAGCAGCGCCTGGACGGCGCGCGGGCCGATCTCGGGCGACTGGAAGACCGGCAGGCACAGCTGGCCGGGGCCCCGCAGGCTTATGCGGACGCCCTGGCCGCCAAGGAGCAGTACCTGACGCACTCCGAGGATCCGCGCGGCGCCCGGCTGCTGGCGCTGGCGCAAGAGCGCGGCCGGCTGGCCGCGGAGCTCCGAGAGCTGCGCCACGCGAGCGGCGATGCCGACGCGGCCGCCCGGGCACTGGCCGAGGTGCAGGATCGCCTCGGCTCGGCAGCAGGCTGGTCGACCTTCGATACGTACTTCGACCACGGCATGGTGGGCAACGCGATCAAACACGACCGGATCGACCAGGCCGCGCTGGCGGCACACGCGGCCGATCAGCGGCTGGCGGGGCTCCGCGGCGACCTGGCCGAGCTCGGCGGGTTCGAGCCCACGGCCCCACGGCTGGAGATCAGCTCGGGATTCAGGTTCGCGGACATCTTCTTCAACAACATCTTCACCGACTTGGCGGTCGGCCAGCAGATTCGCGCCGCGCAGGACAACGTCGGTCAGTCGGTGCAGCAGGTCGCGATGCTGCAGGGCCGGCTCAGGGGCCAGATCGGCACCCTCGGCGCGCGGCTGGACGCGATGGACGCGGAGCGGAAGCAGCTAATTACGCAGTAGCGGCAATCGTCCCGGAATGGGTGAACTGTGCGCGGGCGACGGTAGGCGCGGCGCCGCAGCGGATGCTACGATCATCCGCGATGAGAGCTTTTACCGACCTTCAGTGGTGGCGCCGCCGGTAGGCGGTGCTCGCTGCTGCGTCGTAGCGACCGCCCGGAGATGGCGGTCGCTTTTTCGTTTCCCCGCCGGAAACCGGGCCAGACCTGAATCAGTGCAGACCTGACCCGAGAGGCCAAACGGTGGACACCAGCGAGACAGTCGGCGTGATGACAACAGGCGCGGGCGTCACCATCACCCGCACCGCCAGCCCGTTCGACGCCGCCGACCAAGCCGAACTCGCACGCATCGCCGCGCTCGTCGACCGGCACCGCGGCGGCGTGCTCAGTTCGGGGATGGAGTACCCCGGCCGGTACAGCCGCTGGCACATGGCCTACGTGAATCCCCCGGTCGAGATCGTCTGCCATGGCAGGCAGGTCACCGCCCGCGCGCTCAACGACCGCGGCCGCGTCATCCTCCCGGTGATCGGCGCCGCCATGCGCCGCGTCGGCCAGGCCCGGCCGGCGATCGCCGGCGATGCTCCGTCCGGCGGTGACGACGCTGGCGACGAGGTGACCGTCGTCGTCCCCGAGGGAGACGGCGTGTTCACCGAGGAGGAGCGGTCACGGCGACCGACGGTGTTCAGCGTGCTGCGGGAGATCGTCGCGGTGTTCGGCTGCCCGGACCCGCACCTGGGGCTCTACGGGGCGTTCGGATACGACCTGGCGTTCCAGTTCGAGCCGGTGCGGCAGCGGATCGAACGCACCGACGGCCAGCGCGACCTGGTGCTGCACCTGCCCGATGAGATCTGGGTCGTCGACCTGCGCCGCGAGGATGCCGTCAGGTACTCCTACGAGTTCACGCTCGGCACGGTGACCACCGCCGGCCTGCCACGGGAGACACCGGACACCCCGCAGCCACCACGGTTCGTTAGGGATGGAGATCTTCCCTCCCAGCCCGTCCCCGGGCGGTACGCGGCGATGGTTGAGCGAGCCAAGGAAAGCTTCAAGCGCGGCGACCTCTTCGAGGTAGTGCCCGGCCACGTGTTCCACGAGCGGTGCTCCTCGCCGTCGGCGTTCTACGAGCGGCTCCGGGAGCGGAACCCCGCGCCATTCGAGTTCCTTTTCAACCTGGGCGAGGGGGAGTACCTGGTCGGCGCGTCCCCCGAGATGTACGTGCGGGTCTCCGGGGACCGGGTGGAGACCTGCCCGATCTCGGGCACGATCGCGCGCGGCGCGGACCCACTCGAGGACGCGGTGAACATCGCCCGGCTGCTGGGCTCGGCGAAGGAGGAGTCCGAGCTGACGATGTGCACCGACGTGGACCGCAACGACAAGTCGCGGGTCTGCGTCCCCGGCACGGTTCAGGTGATCGGACGGCGGCAGATCGAGATGTACAGCCGGCTGATTCACACGGTCGACCACATCGAGGGGCGGCTGCGGCCGGGCTTCGACGCGCTCGACGCGTTCCTCACCCACATGTGGGCGGTCACCGTGACCGGCGCGCCCAAGACCTGGGCGATGCAGTTCATCGAGGACAACGAAGACGCGCAGCGCCGCTGGTACGGCGGGGCGGTCGGCAAGGTCGGCTTCGACGGCTCGATGAACACCGGGCTGACGCTGCGCACCGCGCGCATCCGCGATGGCATCGCGGCGGTCCGGGCGGGCGCCACGCTGCTGTACGACTCAGACCCGGAATCGGAGGAGCGCGAGACGCACATCAAGGCCCGCGCGCTACTGGAGACGCTACGCGAGGTGGAACGCGAGATGACAGCCGAGCACCGAGCCGCGAGTACGCCCGATGAAACCGCGTTCGCGGCCTCCGGATCCGCCGACTATCCGGACTTCCCGGTCTCGTCGGTGCCCCGGCCGCCCCGCCCGCTGAGCGTGCTGCTGGTGGACCACCAGGACTCATTCGTGCACACGCTCGCGGACTACTTCCGGCAGCACGACGCGCGGGTCACCACGCTGCGGGCCGGGTTCGCGCCGGGGCGGCTCGACGAGCTCGGCCCCGACCTGGTCGTCCTGTCGCCCGGCCCCGGCCGTCCGGCCGACTTCGACTGCGACCAGCTGCTGTCCGAACTAGACGCGCGCAAGCTGCCCGCTTTCGGCGTCTGCCTGGGGCTGCAGGCCATGGTGGAGCACGCGGGCGGCGAATTGTCGCTGCTGCCCGAGCCGCAGCACGGCAAGCCGGGCCGGATCATGGTCCGCGACGACCAGCGGAGCTCCCTGTTCGGCGGGCTGCCCGCGGAGTTCACCGCCGCCCGCTACCACTCCCTGTATGCGAAGGAGCCCGACGTCAAGGGGGGCTTCACGGTCACCGCGACGACCCCGGACGGCGTGGTGATGGCGATCGAGGACGCGGCGTCCGGCCGCTGGGCGGTGCAGTTCCACCCCGAGTCGATCCTCACCGCCGCCGGCCGCTGCGGCCACCAGGTCATCGCCAACGTCCTGGCCGCCGTCCGCGCCCGGACCAGCTTCCGCTAACGGGGTGGCGCGTGATAGGCCGCCCCGAATGACGGGGTCCCGTGAGATTGTCTTGAGGCAGAGTGTCTGAGTTGGACGCGGCCGGGAGCAGGCCGCCGGGACAGGGGGAGTCGTGGCATGACGCGGTACTTGATCTCGTTCGATGACGGCGCGATGGACCACATCCCCGAGGAGGACATGCCCGCCGTGGGCAAGGCCGCACACGAGGTGCTCCAGCAGGCCGTGAACGCCGGCGTGTGGGTGATCGGCGGCGGACTGGGAACCCAGCGGGCGAGCGTCGTGGCCACCGACGGGACGGCGGCCGACGGACCGTATCCGGAGACTAAGGAGGTCATCGGCGGGTTCGCGATCATCGAGGTGCCCGCACGCGAGGCGGCACTGGCATGGGCTGCCAAGATCGCCGTGGCCTGCCGCTGTGCGCAAGAGGTACGGGAGATCATGCCCGACCCCGAGCAAGACGCGATGCTGCGCCAGGCTGACAGCCGGCGCTGACGCCCGGGAGGGCGCCGCAGTCAAGTGCTGACCGGCCCTCCCGGAGCCGTGTGGTGGTTATCGCGGCAGCGGCGATCACGTGGCGGCGTCGTGCGCGTCGTGGTAGTTCCACCACTGGTACGGCGCTGTTTGCGGGTAGCCCTCTGGCGAGTCCTCCCACGTCTCCTGACGGCCGAGAGCGGTGATGTCCAGGTAGTTCCAGGTGTTACCCATCTGCTCGTCGCCGCGATTGTTGATGAAGTAGGTCCGGAAGACCCGGTCGCCCTCGCGGATAAAGGCGTTGGTGCCGTGCCACTGGTCGACGCCGAAGTCCTTGTCGAAGTCGTCGGTGATCGTGTACCAGGGGATGTGATTCCACCCGTGGCGCTCCTTCAGGCCCCGGATCTCAGCCTGCGGAGCGCGCGAGGCGAAGACGAGCGTCGTGTTCCGCGCGTGCAGGTGACCAGGGTGCGCCACCTGATCCGCGCCGAAGGAACAGCCCACGCAGGCCCGCTCCGGGTACGAGCCACCCTCGGCATACGTCGTCACCTCGGGTCCGTAGAAGGCGCGGTAGACGATCAGCTGGCGGCGCCCCTCGAACAGGCCAGCAAGGCTCACCCGGCCGGCCGGGCCCTCGAACCAGTACTCCTTGTCGACTTCTAGCCAGGGCATTCGCCGGCGTTCGGCCGCCAGCGCGTCGCGGGTGCGGGTCGCCTCCTTCTCCTTGATGAGGAGCTGCTCGAGCGCGGCGTGCCACTCCTGGGGTGAGACGATCGGTGGTGTCTGCATTCGGTCGTCCTCCTTCGTGGTCAGGACTTGGAGCCATCACCAATACTGACTACCCGGCGGCGCCGAACTCACCGGCCCTGGACCGGGCAACGCGGGGTCCCGCGGAGCAGCCCGCGGTCAGCTCCCCGCGCGATCAAGCGGGCGCTCCGCCGGGCTCGCCAACGTCCCGATGCCCACCGCGTGGGGCGTGAGTGATCCGGCAGCGTCCGGAATCAGCCCGCGCACACCGCGTCGGCGAAGGCGGCGAACTCTGCCAGGGCACGATCGGTTTCGGGCAGGAAGTCGAACAGGATGAAGGAGTGGACGCTGTCGGCGACCGGGCTGAACGTGACCGGGACGCCGGCGGCGCGGGCCCGGTCGGCCAGTTGTCCCGCGCTGGGGAACAGCGCTTCGGGCTGGGCCGCCTGGATCAGCAGCGGGGGCAGGCCGGACAGGTCGGCGCGCGACGGCGACACCAGTGCCTGAGCGGGGTCGGTGTCGTGGATGTAGCAGGCGGCGAGTTGCGTCAGCGCGATGCGGTTGAACCACGGATCGGAGTCGGCGGCCGGTCCCAGGTTCTCAGCGGAGATTGCCAGGTCGCAGAAGGGCGAGACAATATGGATCCCCGCGGGCAGCCGGCTGACCGTTCCGCCCGGTCCGCCCGTCCCGCCTGGTCCGGCCGCGGCATTCGCGTCCCGCAGCGCCAGCGCGAGGCTGACGGCCAGGCCGCCGCCCGCGCACTCGCCGCTGACCAGGATCGGGGACTGCGGGTACACGCGGGCCAGCCAGCGGTAGGCGGCCAGGACGTCGTCCAGCGCAGCCGGGAACGGATGCTCGGGCGCCAGCCGGTAGTCGGGGACGAGCGCCCAGCCGCCGACGGCCTCCGCCAGCCGCTCCGCGAGCGGCACCGACAGCTCGGCCGAGCCCATCGTGTAACCGCCGCCGTGCAGGTGCAGCACCACCGGCGCCGGGGAATCCGACAGCGAGGGGACCCGCCCGACCTGCAGGGCGGGCGTCCCGTCGCAGCTGATCCCGACGACCGTAGCCAGGCTCTCGGCAGCCGGGTGCAGTTTGTCCCCGACGAACTCGGCGTAGCCGCGGCGCTCGCCGAGCCAGCCCGCGGCGCGGTGCTCACCGGTAAGCGCCGAACGCCACAGGTCGAACGCCCGCCTCGACTCCGGCCGGCGCATCGGGTTGCCCGGGACGAGGCGGTTGCGCTCGAACTCTTCGGGTGACTGCTCCGCCGCGGCCACCGGGTCGTGCGCGAGCAGCCACTCCTGCATGGGCGGGCCGACCGGGGACAGCCGCCGCAGTCCCCGGATGTACCCGTTGCGCGCCTGCACCTGGACCGGGTCGCTGGTCTGGCTGTTGCGCAGGTTCACCCGGGAGGACTCGAGCATCCGCGTGGTGCGGGCGTGGCGTCGCGATACGTACTGCCGCAGGGCTGCCCGCTCGTTCCCCGCTCCCGCCCTCTTCAGGCAGGCGGCAAGCATGACGGCGTCCTCCAGCGCCATGCCGGCGCCCTGCCCGGCGCTGGGCGGCGCCGGGTGGGCGGCGTCGCCAACCAGGACCACCCGGTCCGACCCCCAGCTCTCCAGCGGGTCACGGAAGTAGATCCCGGTGATCAGCGAGCTGTCCATCAGGGCGAGGAGATCGACCAGCGCCGGGCAGGCGTCCGCCAGGGACGCGTGCAGGTCGGCCAGGTCACCGGAGGCGGTCCAGGACTCGCGGTGCACCTCGGTGGCGGGCACGAACGCGCTGAGGCTGTAGACGCTGTCCGGGTGCCGGTCGTGCCGCAACGGGTACAGCAGCACGTGCCGGCGTGGCCCGTACCAGGACATGATCTTCCCGTCGTAGCGCTGCGGGACCTTCTCCCTCGGTATCAGCCCGCGCCAGACGACGACATCGGTGAACCTGGCCTCCCGCTCGCCCAT
>Ga0123355_10005580_pt1 | contig 18455 bp, 21 predicted proteins | sample TergutEmb28metaG_3_FD_89872 | JGI IMG/M metagenome (GOLD analysis project Ga0123355, IMG submission 89872) | Embiratermes neotenicus P1 segment gut microbial communities from Petit-Saut dam, French Guiana - Emb289 P1 | ecosystem: Host-associated > Arthropoda: Insects > Digestive system > Gut ... | reverse complement strand
TCTGGCCATTATCTCCGTAACCGTTCTACTTTGGACATAGGTGTTTTGGGTTATATTGGTATAGTTTAACATAAGGAACACTCTCCCGAAGTCTGGCACATTCCTCCTGGGACACCCTGTATATATAATATGAATTTTAATTATTTACAAAAGATGAATTTAAATGATTAAGCGTGGAATTAGAATTGTCACTGTGCAACATAAAGATCAGAAGTTGGTGAAGGGCAAGGTGGTTTGTGTGCTGGTATGTGTTTGTGATGTGAACATTTTTGGGCGAGGTTTAAGTTTTCTTACAAGCAGTTTTTATTTTTTTGTTTGTTTGTGTGTGTGTGTGTCTTTTTTTGTGTTTCTCACCATTGTATTGTGGAACGTGGGGTCATCTGTCAATCAGTTGCAATCCTGTGGTCCATGTTCTGTAAATTGTCTATCATAGATACTGTAATAGAGAACTTCATGAACCTCACTTTATTTGTATCATCCAAAAAATGTTAGTAGTTCTTGGGAGCACTCAGAAATTTAGAAGCTGGTACTTAGTAGTTAAAATATAGTAAAGATCTGATGTGAATTAGAGTGAACTGCCTTTTTTTACTCATATTCTGACATACCTCTCATGCTGTTTTTATCAGAACCACAGTGTTTCGACAACTGATTCTATTTCATTTGTCATAACAGGTTAAAGCTTCTGCTTCATTGTGCCCTTGGCAGAAATGGTCTCAAACTCTTGTCCAAGTTTGAGATTAAATGTTATGTTTTGAAAAGCTGGGATGATGAACAGTATCAAAAATATTAATCATTGAGAAACCTATGGTGTTAATGGAATGGACTGACATGGGAAAGAGTTCAGTGGCAGGACTTTGTGATCATTCGTGAAGTTACCAATGCTAAGACCGCAGTGGTCTCAGTTTATTTGTAAGTCAGTCAGGAAGTTGGGTGGTTGAATAGTTTATTGACAAGTGGCTCAAATGTAAATTTTGACTGTTATTGAGAAGCAATGCTGCCAGGTGCCAACAGAACTTGTGTGTTGTGCAGCAGCAGTTTATGTGTGCAATGAAATGAGAGTTGAATGTAGCAGAGTCATTCCTGAAGAGCTGTTAGATCCTCCAATAGTAAAGAAATTTCCTGATTTTTGGGGAGCCTGAAGGTTTATGAGTCCCTGTCACTTGTCTTTATCCTGGGCCAGATTAATCCAGTCCATGCCCTCCCATCCTGCTTCTTTAATATGCAGAAGCATGAAATATGAGTATGTTAAGAGATTTAAGCATTTTGACATCGGTACTTTTACAGATGGAATTATTGCAAGACTTCTACGAAACGACACTGGAGGCTCTGAAAGATGCAAAAAATGACCGCCTATGGTTCAAAACAAACACGAAGCTCGGAAAATTGTACTTTGACCGTTCAGACTTCAATAAGTTGGCCAAGATACTCAAGCAGCTGCACCAGTCGTGCCAGGTGAGCCATATAAATTTTCATTTTGTCTGATGGTTTCCAGAGCTCGGATTTGCGCGACTTCATCTTGAAATTTCCTTGCATTTCTTGCATATGTATTTGTAATAGTGCCCAGTTTTGTGGGAAGTTCTGATAGGTTGGGGGGCCACTAATCTTACTTAAGACCCAAAATTCAAAATAATGCAGAAGGTGATAGTGTGGAATAGTGTATATTATTCCTAACAACTCTAAATAAATCTGATAGTGATAAGCAAATGTGAGTTTAATTATATTGTTAAGTCTTTATACTTTCAGATGTCTGCTTGCATGTGCTGGACCTTTATGTGGGAATTCTGGGTTCATATTTTGGTTTGGAGACTGACTATTATGACGGATGTTTTGTGATTTTCATCAGTCCGTATGGGTACCTGAAAGCAGTTCGTGATAACCTCGTACCATGTCCTTTCCAGTTCATTGTTCACCAAACATTCTACTATTCAGTGTTTTATACTTTAGATCTATTTAGATTGTTGTTAAATAAATGAAAAATAAAGATTTATTTAGGGGAATGGTGCTAATTTGTGATAGAGACTTTGCATCTGTGTTGCAGACAGATGAAGGTGAGGATGATCTGAAGAAGGGAACACAGCTGTTGGAGATCTATGCTCTGGAGATACAGATGTACACTGCACAGAAGAACAACAAGAAGCTTAAAACGCTGTATGAACAGTCACTACATATTAAGTCTGCAATCCCACACCCTCTCATAATGGGTGTCATACGAGGTGGGTGCCCTCAGTCTCACTGTGTTTCTGTGTGCTGAACGGGGTAATGTAACTGCAGTCTTCTATTGGGGAGGTGCACATTTCAGATCTCAGGCAAATGCGTGAATAGTACCATGAATTGTGTCAAGATTGGCATCTTCAAAATCATTCTTTTCCTCATCATTTATGATGTCATCTCATTTTACGGAATACTGTCATTAAATCACCAAAGAATTGGTGTGTTAGGTTAGAATGTAATGAACGCTTCCTGTTTTTTATATCAGGCTTTTTGCAAGTAAGGTGTTGGACTGTTCCACTGAATGGAACTATGGTATTACAGTAGGCATTTTTATCAGTATAGTCTGAATATCTGTAAACAGTTGCCTTCCACCTTTGATCAACAGCATGCATTCCTGCCTGGTGACAGTCTCATTCCTGTGCAGCCATTTGTTTGTGGCATTCTACAGTGTCTCATCTACTCCGTCGTGTTCTCTCATGCTGTCTTCCTAAACACCAAACAACTGAAAATCTGAATGTGCAGTGTGGGCCTATAGAGTGAGTGTGGCAACATTGTGTATTTAAATTTTGTGATGGCTTCAGTGGTTTTCAGACCTGTGTGTTTTGGCACTGTCATGGAAGAGCAACACATCTGATATCCTTCTTGTGGGACAGACTCAGTGGAGCCAATCATTCAGACTCTGCAGCCTTTCAGTATAATGGTCAAGAATAAGTTCACAAAAATAACACCTTTCTTACCTCTGATTGTGCACTTGAATTTCTTCTTCTTTGGTAGTGTGGTTTGATGCAGTTCCATTGATTGCTGGTGGAATTTGGGTTTAAAATGGTGGACCCATGTTTCATCCCCCGTGACAGTTTGTGATGGGATGACTTCTGTATTGTGTAGAAGTTGTGCTTTTATTTTTGCTTGCTTTTTGTAATAAATTATGCAACTGAATTATTTTGTACTGTTGTGTATGGGATGGAATGCTGAGGCCTGGCACTGCATTATAAATATACTGGATGTTTGTGGGAGAAGTGTCATTGTGAATATTTACTTATTTTTATTGTTATTCAAGATAATAATGGGGCTGGTGGATGTGCAGGAGGTTAGTGCTGTGTTATGACTGAGAGATTAGAGCAGTGTTTCCCAACCTTTTTTCCAAGGAGGAACACCAGCATTTTCCTATCCTGAGGAACCCCTGTCTTTAGAAACATCTAGACGCTAGACAACAAAGAGGCATTTGGTAGCACACGGAGATTGCACCGGTACTAAGAGTTACTTAGATAAATATTTCCACAATATTTTGAAGGACATTTGAAATTTTTTGTGGAATTTAAAACTTTTTGTATATTCTAAAATTTTCTGTGGAATCCTTGTTGGGAAACATTGGGTTAGGCGTTCTTACTGTGGTGTCTATGAAGAACAGGCATCTGGCATGCAATGCTAATCCTGTGGACTTGCAGAATTTTTAGATGAACCTGCCACATCATCAGGGTACCCCAAGAAGTTAACATGTGTTTTATAGGAACCTGTTTCTTAGTGATCACTGTTGTCAGTACTCTCGGTGTTGGAACACTATGCACTGATTGAGAGGTCAAGAATGTGTTGATGCTTGAATGGGTGCACTGTACATTGCTGGTATTGATGCAGTGGTGTGGACTGTATCCTGTAACAATTCAAGTTATTGTGGTAATCAGCTGGAAGTTCCTCAGTGACCCTCTTATAGCCCAGACTGCTGATGGAAAGTGTTGCTGGGAGACCAGAAGTTTGAATGAGATATATATGCCACAGCATAATGTGTGTCATTTATTGTGAACATAGCAGAGGGTAGTGCAAATAATTCTGCTGTGACATTTGCCACAGAAAGTGTGATGGGCAGGCTGGGGCGGGATAGCAGTAGTGCTAATAGCGATTGTGAAAACCTCTCATTGCGTATGACTGTAACTCACTGAAAACTAGTTCACAATGCTTTCAGAAAAGTTTCTATTGAACAGGAGGCTTGGCTGTTGGCAAATGGGAGGGGACTTGGGCATCATGTTTGCCGTGTGGTCAGTCGGGCCTAAGTTTTCGTGCTAGAAATGTTGAAAATTGTCACATACAAAACACAGGTTTTTGCACATTTCTTTTGATTTGGCAAGGATGCATTATTGCTGGGCCATGCGCAGACCTGCTGTTCAGCACTGTGCTGCCATGCTTGCATAGTGTGAGGGAAAAGACTTTCCAGATATTTATACCACTAAAACGTTATCAGAAGTGTGGCTTGAAGCAAAATGACTTTTTTTTGGCAGCTGTGGTAATGGAAGAGTGATGGGGGCCAAGTGGTGGAAGCTGATTGATTGCACTTTGTGTGTTGTGGAAAAGAAAAATGTGAATCTAGTTCTAAGAGTGAAGTTACTGTGCATGCCAGAAAGGCATGTAAGGGGTGTGGAGGTATAGTTACATTCATCCATACCCTTAGCACTAGGTGCAGGTGAGTGGTCAGCCTCATTCTGTAGCCACTTTACCCCCTGTGGAAAGAGGCAAAAAAACCCCTGATACCCATTGAGTAGGTGGCTGGCTGGACCTCAGAGCCATTTTGGATGTTCTTAAATGAGAAAAAACATTTTGGCCCTAAGCAGGATTTGAAGTCCATAGCCTAATCACTGTGCTTATTATGCTATTCTGGCCCATGCAGCTCGTTTCATATATGTTGTACTGTGATGAAAGAAATGTGTGTAGTAATAGTGCTGATGGTTGGTATATAGAGTGGAGGTGCAAGAACTCTTTGTGAAGTGTTTATAAGGTACAGGATCAAATTGTTGTCCCAGACTGTAGTGTGCTCATTTTGTATTGATTACTTAGGAACAGACATTTCTTTGCTACTTTATCATCTGAAATTGCATGAACCTGAAGATGGCAGTGCAGAGTGCTTAAAGTTGGTGTCAAGAATGACGTATTTGCTGTGTGTGTGTGTGTGTGTGTGTGTGTGTGTGTGTGTGCGTGTAATTCATTATAGTCTGTTGTTTCCTGATCTGGCTGACTTTGACTCTGTTTCTCCAAAACATTGGGATAAAGCTGCAAGATGATATGATGTCACAGTGACTTGCGTAGTATTGTCAGTGTTGTTGAATTTTGTGTGCATGTCGCAGAGTGTGGTGGAAAGATGCATCTCCGGGAAGGAGAATTTGAAAAGGCACACACAGACTTCTTTGAGGCTTTCAAAAACTATGATGAGTCGGGCAGTCCACGTCGTACAACGTGCCTGAAATACCTTGTGTTAGCAAACATGTGAGTATTGATGTTTTATTAAAGTAATCTTTTTTGTGTTTGTTTTTGCTGTTTTAAGAAATGGCAGAAGTGTGAATTTTTTGTAAGCAAGGCTCTGGAAGTGCTCATGAACTTGCCACAGAGTCCAGCAATAAATACATTTTTAGTTGTGGTTTAAGGGTATGAAGAATTGAGTAAAGAAATCATTTTTGGGCGTTAAATTCTCACTGTGACATTTAGAACAGTGATAAGTTCTTAACTGATGTGTATATTTGCCATGTGCTTTCTTGATTAGTGTATATATTTGCAGTGTTGTGCTTTAACTGTTGATGATTGTTGGTCAGTTCAGTTCATTACATATCCTGCTGGTGTCAACTTCTCTGTTACAGTGTGTACAGTGAAGAGAGCATATTAAGCATTTGTGTGCTGGTTTTACTTTTAAAGTCAAAGCATATTGTCTGTTATATTTTTAATAAATTGCTGCCTGCTATGTCTAAAGCTTGTACCAATAGTGGAGCTTATGCTTATGACTTCTGGAATAAAGTTAGTAAAACTGTGGGACAAAGCTTCATGTTGGAACTGAAATGTGCTCATTGCAGATATATGTGGGCAATGCCTATAAGGGATTAAGGATTGCATTCTTTTTATTAAATTCTTAAAATCTTTCACATTGAACTTACATGAAGAATGAAACTCGCTGATCTGAAGCCCCGTTGATGGGATTTTGTGGTCGTGGTAATGAACCTTTGTGTTCCACAAGAGGATAGTCTTGTGGGTAGTTACACCACATTTACTGCTAAATGTGTACCTAGTCATCATGGTGTACCATCCCAGAACACCTGAATCAAGGATATAATTTTTTGACCACCTGCATCTACTGTAGGAAACCCTGTGCTGTGGAGTTACCTGGTGCAGAATTTCAGGCTATCTGTATGACCCTTTGTTTCAGGCTCATGAAGTCTGGTATCAACCCGTTTGACTCACAGGAAGCGAAACCTTACAAGAATGACCCAGAGATCCTTGCAATGACAAATCTTGTCTCATCTTACCAAAACAATGACATAAATGAATTTGAGACAATCTTGAAACAGAACCGTCGCAATATCATGGATGACCCCTTCATACGAGAACATATTGAAGGTGAGTGTAGATAATATAATGGAATAAGTTTATGCACTTAATTAGTCCCCATGTACCTAATATGCAAGTGTTGTGATGAACATTCAGCATTTTCTTGCCTTTGGTTTGCATTTTGGCCTTATTCTATGCTGTGGCTTTTTGTGTCATTTTATTCAGAATACTTTCTTCCCTGGATTATCTGGGTCTCCATTCTTTACATTCCTTGTTGTCTTGCTTCAGTGCACCTTTAATTTTCTCATATATATGTATCTCCTGACTGATGTTGGTGCTCATAATTCAAGAGTAACAGTTTAGCATATGGGATAAGGGATTTTAAATCTACAGGGTGGCCAGGAAGTGACTGCATGCTTGCCTAATATACCTTGTGGATCTGTATGTGGATGCTGTATGCCTTTGTACACTGTGAAACTGAAAATTGGAGTGTTGAAACACTGTCTGTCAGTTGCATATGATTGCAGGGCATAGTTAAAGTGAGCCAGTTGTGTTTGAACTGTGGCCAGTAATAGCTTTTGTTTATTTGAAGAGCATTAATAGGAAGTGTGTGGGTGCATAAAAGACCACATACAAGCCAAACAATGGCCCAAGTGCTGAAAGCATTCTCTGAACAATTTAATAAAGTGCCACTACAAAAGCAACATTGCTAGACTGTGAGAAATGTGTGTTCATCTGGAATGTGTTAAGGTTTAAGCATGTAGTGGACAAAGGAAAACATGTTTGACCATGTCATTGCTCTTGCCTCCTGTGTTGGTCATTTCCCTCAGATTGCTGAGAAGTTAATCATCAGAGCTTGGTGTGCCACAGTGAGCAGTGCAGCTGTATTTCCCAGCATTCACAAACTGTCAGATGTTGACATGAATCAACACTGTGATGCATGCCATGCACTGCTGAACACCTTGCCAAATACCACATCCTGCCTGAAGGGTGCACTGATGGATGCATAGTTTATTGCAGTACATGTGACAAAAATGTTATGTTTTTGGCTAAGGAGAGCTTGCATTTTATGACGGAGTTGGAACATAACCTGCCACATGTGATGTGGGCTGGTATGACAGCAGCTTGTTTGAATGTTTCTGTAGTAGACCTTTTTGGTCTAGTGGTCAGAGTTTCTGGCTACAGATACAGAGGTCCCGGGTTCGATCCCCGGCGCTACCAGATTTTCTGAGTAGTATTCGGTCTGGAACGGGGTCCACTCAGCCTCGTGAGGTCAAACTGAGGAGCTACTTGAATAAAAAAAAAGTAGCGGCTCCAGGTTCAGAAAACAGAGATTAACGGCCGTGGGGACCCGTTGCACCAACCACGTGACACCCCTCTATCCGCAAAAGTTGGCACTAACTTTGCCTACCGGCGGCGGCCGCTCTGTCGGTATGGTTCGCTCGCGGACTAAAGCCACGGAGTTTAGTTTAGTTTAGTAGACCTTTTAACATTACATCTTACTCAGAAATGCTAGGGGTGCAGTTCATACCCCAGCATAGGCAGAAGACTCTTGGGTGATGCATGGCTGCCCTCACTGTACATGACATTTTAAATGAACATTTTCCAGACGTATGGAATGGTTGTGGTTCACCATTGTGCCCTGTTCCATTATCCTGGCCACCACATAGTTTTGACCCTACCATGATGGACAGCTGTTTGTGAGGCATTAGTAAGGGGCAAGTGGCTGTGCAGTGCTGTCAACAGTTGGTTGCACAGAGCTGTGGAACAGCCATAAACCACTTGTGTCACAGACATGTCAGCACATTTCACACAGAACACTGCAGCACAACAGGGGATGTGTTTGGAACATGGTGCACATATAGATACACACCATGTGCAGTACCTCTTGCCAGTGCTGTATTGAAGTGATTTAAGTTTATGCTGACTTCCTGGCCAGCCTGTGGTGTTACAAGTCTTGCACCCACATTCTAACTTGGTGGGGGAATGAGTAAATGTTAGAGGAATGTAATGGTGTTGATTGAGTGTGTGATGGTGAGACATGTCATGAAGGGATTATGTGTCACCTAATGAAGAGAGTGCATGGGAAAGTTTCTGTATTTTTTTAGTATAAAAACCTAGTGACATTGCCTTGTAGAAGATAAGTCTTTTGTAATGTGATAGAAATTTATGCATGTTTGGGGCGACTGGCTGCCTCCATCTTCAGGGCCAGAGATTTAAAAACGCAGGCAGTAGATTCGTTCATGATACTGGTTAATTTTCTACTAGAGTACATGACATTACATCTCAGAAACATTTTTCTCCAAATTCACTTCCAGACCACATACATTATGAGAGACTGAGTAGCATAGCTTAGTGGTATTGTTTGTGACTTACATTCAGAAGGTACAGAATTAAAATCCTGGCCAGTAACAAATTGTCTTTTTTTTTTAAATTACTTTAGACTGATCTCATGATGACACTACCTTCATGTAGGTGATAATTTTACACTATTCATGGTCCTTTAACTTTCCATTAAATGGTTTTTAACTTCTGTATTTGAAACAGCATTGTTTTGTAGCCTGAGAATGGTCAGTCTTTGAAGAGTGTTGATCATTCTGTATTGTCATGAACTTTACAGTTTTTGCATATAGTTGAACTTTATTGGTAGTGTAATACAGCTGGAGTCAGAAGTCAACTGAATCTGTTTCTGATTTGGTTAGTACTGGTGCTTATTTTTGAGCTGTCCTTAACTTTCTGTCCATCGTTTTCCATAGTCCCTTCTGTCAGATGTTGTAACAGAACCTCAAACTATGCCACAGCGAGGTTTTTACAGGATCCTCAACCCTTGAAGATAAAAGCAGTATGTTCCTTCGAATTGTTGGGAGTTGGTAACCCTGCTGTTGAGTGTAAACTACCCAGATCTGAATTGTGTGTTAAAGTGAATTTCATTGTGTTGCCCTTAGTAGTGCACTGTTTGTAGTGATCATGTCATTTCTAATTGGCATTGTAACTGTAGCTGATATTGAGATCTGTGCCCTTCTGGGATATTATATAGTTTGTAATGGTAATTCCTTACCAATGTTTTGGGACAATCTGTCGGTCCCATTTTCAAGGTTTTTTTATTTTTTTATTTCTTGACCCTTGAAGATGCGACAGATAGGTTCTCCTGAAATGTTGGTAAGGACGCTGCCTAATATTCCAGAAGAGCACAGATCTCATCTGCTTCTAGTGGAAGCCTGAAATCACATGTAGCTGCTGTTGGTAATCCTGGTGCTGTATGAAAATGATCTGTGTTGTGGCAGACCTGCTTCGTAATATCCGCACTCAGGTGCTGATCAAGTTGATCACCCCATACACCAGGATACACATCCCATTCATCTCAAAGGAACTGAACATTGATGCCTGTGACGTGGAGAGTCTGCTAGTCTCCTGCATTCTAGATAGGTGGGTATGGTGACTGCTAGACTCCATCTGTGCTGAGCTTATGCATGTATGGAGCTATGCCTCCACCGCCATATACGTCTTCATTGCATACATGCAATTGTTGTTTTTTCAGCACGATACGTGGCCGTATTGATCAGGTGAACCAGGTACTAGAGCTGGATAAACAGTCTGTGTGTGCAGCACGTTACAATGCCTTAGACAAATGGACAAATCAGCTGGCAACTCTGCACCTTGCAGTTGTCAACAAAATGGCATAGATTTTGTAACCTTCTGAAGTAACATATTCTTTGGTTTGTTAAGATATTTATGAAATGTAAAATAAAGTGTCCGTATGCAAATAATAATAATAATAATAATTTCAGTGATTACAAGACAATACTACAATCAGTCATTCCCAGCCCAAGTCGTCAGTGACCTGTTATGTGCATTAGGGAATAGAATCATTATGTCATTTAACAGCCACCAGTATGGGGGTAATATCCAGTTGCTATTTGCAGTGTGTCTGAGTGTCATTTGTACATTGGTTAGCATTTGATGAAATATGTATACCAGTATTACCCCTTACCTAAAGATGAAAACACTGTGAATACAACTTCAGACATTTTAGGAGAAATGTTAAAATGTCAAGCATGAAGATTCATAGATGAGTGAGCCTAAAAAGTTTATTGATTTGCAGTTTTGTACTGAATTTGACATTCATTCCCCTTACTATGTTATTGTTCTTTATCAGATTCACATTAAATGATTCACTTTTACCAGCAAACCACAATTCCCAAGTCTCACCATTAGCAATTTTGGCACATTGTGGAACACAGATTTGTTGTATGAGCACAACTGGTAGGTGAAAAGTCCATTCTTACCAGAACTATTTGATAAATACTGAATCCATCTTCCTTTATTTTGCTGTTTCCATTTTTTCCAGCTTATCTCTTCACTTAAACACTGAATACCATGTCTAATATTTTAAGTTGATACAGAAGCGCAAAATTCTTAAGCATATTTTTGTGAGGAAAGTTTTAACCAGTATCTACCATGTTTATAATATATAGCTTTTCTTGAATTGACAGCAGCTTAGAGGACCATTTCTCAGGGCATAAGACAAGTAGAACATGAAGATAAATCCTCACCTCCATCCATTGCTGAGGTTAAGAATGTGTGGCATTGTACCTCCACTACCTTATATGCCTGTGTAGTGTGGGGCTTAATTTAGTGCAGAGACAAGTTTACGTTGACTTTAACCTACCTGGCACTGAAGGTAATGTTTTTCCAAAAAAGGCATTAGAATAATTTATTATAAAAATCTGTCACAGGATTAACAAGTTCATTGCCCTTTCATTATGTTTTCCTTGTAAAAAGTTTTTCTTATGCAAGAAGTGATAGAAGTTCATGATGCAATGAATTTTTCATCCATTTAGTATGTTTTTGCATAAAAATCTTAAACAGTTTCCAGTTTCAATTTGTGACCAACACACAGTGATGGAAATAACACTGTTTGTGAAGATTAATCTCCAAGGTCCTTTTCACCACAGATCAGAGGTACAGATAAGCTACTTGATGTTAATGTCTGGAAATATATGGTGGGAAATGATGTCAAGTTCTGACTGTAGGACCATCAATTTACACACTTGCATTTCACACAGAGTGATGCAGTGTCATAGCCCCAGTGTAATCTAGAATGTAAGTGTGATTTTCTTGGAGCCTACTTATTCTGAGTTATTCCATTATGCTACAGTGTTTGTTTAATAATAAAATGAAACATAAGACAGACCTCTTATTTAATGAATGGTATTCTACATTGTTACAAGTTTCAATTCCAAAGGAATCATCAGGCAGTTCATGCAAAACATTTAAATCATCAGTTTTGCATGTTTTTACATTACACTTTAGTGAAGTCTCAGTTATTCTTAAACAACCATAAATTTTTCATTACTTTGTAGCGTGTGTGATGTATTTCCTTATGTTTGAGGTGTCCTTCTTATAGTTGTGCATGGTTAATCAAGGTTTTTACTTTAAAAACAGGATCTTAATTGGTACAAGTAATCTAGTTCCTGCATGTGAATGTGTAAAACAAATATTAAGCAATTGTTGGTTTTTGAACATCAGTTTTATGTGGTATTGGTAAATTTGGAATCCTTTTTGTGACTATTTTGCTTTAGTTTCAGTAATCTGAAGTATTCTGTGTGCAGAATTTATACTCATTTCATGTTCACTTCAAATTGATCATGTGTGTACAGTTATTCTATAGAGGAATTAATTACTGGACCAGAGATCCGCATGGAAGCTGCATCAAAAGCAACATAAAACATAAGCTGGGTATTATAAATGTAATATATGCTACTTAAAATTTTCCTTGCAAAACAGATGATTTTGTGTCAAAATATAAGGTGTGGAATTGGTATTTGTGGAATAGCTACAGTGAGAAATTACTTCTAACTACCAACTATGCTTGTAAAAGAAGTCGTGTGTTCAAGAATGTGTCAGAATCGTAAAAGAAGGTGAGACTTCAAATGTGGTTTGATGGTGAAAATGAGTTATTTAATGCAGAATGTACAAGGTGGTTCAAATATGACCGGGACTGACTGCGGCTTGTTTACACACAAATCAGTCCCAGTCATATTTGAACCACCTTGTATAACAAATAATATTTTAGCGAAGGGAATGTTACTTTCAGTTCAGGATCAGAAAATAATATCTTTGGGCATACCCTCTTAGGCGTACTCAATAAGTTTCACTTTTTGGAATTTTCAAAAAAAGTCTTCAGAGGGTTTCACTGTATTTCTGATATATCCTGTATACCCTGTTCTGTCACACACTGGTCACATTCTACAAATGAACTGACAATGGGCTCTCTGCACAGTATAGCTGCTATTTGGCGCCTGATTACTATTTACCCAGCCACACACGCATTACCTAACCCTTGAAGAGTGGCAATTTAAGTGTCCAACAAGAGCAACATATCAGCCTTAAAAAATCAAACAGTTGTCAGTTTGTTTGGCATTTCAAGTTTCTTGAAGTCGGCAACAGAATTTACATATATGTGTGAGCTCCATCTTACAAATTAAGGGAAGGACAAACCATATTTACCTACATATAAAATTAGAATTTGTTTTCTGCAAAATGAAAGTTTGTCATATATTCGTACAAAAAGTTAACACTTTCGGGTGAATAGGAGAATATTTTTGTATCTGCTGTTGCTAGATTAATATAGGAATGTACACTGTTGCTACAGTGATTATACACAGTGTAGAGCTGATTGCATAATGTAGATGCCTGTAGATGATTTGAATTCATATACCTGAAGTTACAGGTTGTTAAAAATTTGGCAAAGATCCTGATTGACCCTGTTGAAACATAAGGTACAACACAACTAAAACACCAAAATCGGTACTCTGCAGTTATGATGCCAGGAATGGTTGGGCCATAAGATGTGTGTTATAAATGGTTAGTTCTTCATTGGAGTTGTACATTAGCACAATAGCTTCCCACAGACTACCTTGAAAAATTATAGCACAAATGGGTAATTCACATAAAATCTGAAGCATTTCTTGATATGCTGACAACTACAATTGATGCAGAAAGATCAAAATAACTACTTGTCAAAAGAAGAAGGCATGAAAACTGACACAAATTATTATTCTTAACAGAAGGAACCTCCTGGAAGAAAATTTCATAGTGCAATTATACTTGAATATATTGGAAGAGAACTCATTGAATGGCTGAGAGAAGTCTGGAACTGAAGAGCAGGTGCTTCCCACATGAAGTAAAAACACTTACTTCTAATCTAAACATTGAGCTAGTAATCATACCAGGACACATGACCCCTTAATTACAGGACCAACTACATCACTTCTATTGGGAGAGGTTGCTGAGAACTGCCCACTAACACCAGCGGTAAACATTAAGTCTATCTGAAGCACTGCTTGGGCAGTGGGTTAAGACTGTTTGGAATGACATTTCACCAGAAACCATCATCAGGGTGTTTAAAAACTCTTTTTCTAGTAATGGAAGTGTTGCCAGTGACTGGTTAACTCTGGTGTATTGTAACTTTTTACAACAACAGTATTCTAATATTTTAACTGATTATTTCATAGCATTATATTAAACGTACAATTACAGAACTGGCACATGAACCTGGCTGAAAACAAGATTGTGAAGGGCATCATGTTGGGTAAATATCATTTATACAGGGTGTTTGAAAACAGGGTGCTGAGTAGAATATTTGGATCGAAGAAAAAGGCAGTGACAATAGTTATGGAGGAAAGTATTTATTTGAAGAGATCACCAATTTTTCCTTCTCATCTAATATTGTTTTACTGACTACCTGAATGGTACAGGGCCTTTTCCTGGGAAGCTGATAGCCACTCATCTGGTTAAGAACCCAAAAGTTCGTTAATGAGGTAACAGGTTTCTCTGCTGTAGCACAGTAGTCCTGCTGATACCCTCACACATTTCTTCTAGGTTCATTTCAATGTTGGACTCCCACTTCACATTATTAAAATAAATAATGGTATATTTTCCGAAGCCAAACACTATGCCATCATCATATATATATATGGGTGTTATGGTACAGCTCCACACATTTGTAACAAAGACATTGTCATAGACTAGCTACATCTACTGGCTGTTTTGCCACTGGGGAAGGAGCCCCCAGTACCTACTGGTTAGGTTCAGTGGGCTCTATAGCTTATGTGGACATTGGAGTTGTAAAGAGAAAAATATCTGTCCCTGTTTGAATTTAACCTATATCCTATCAGGGTGGGTATTTAAATTTTGGCACATGGTTTGTGAAATGGTATTATTTGAACACAAAACAATAAAATTATGAAAGAAACAGCATTTTGTAAAAAATAAAACAAATTATGCAGCATGTCTAAAAAAATGCTGTAAATTTCCTTGTTGCCTGAATACATTAAATGAAATTCTAGGTTTTTTTTTTCTGTGATCATTAATTTCTTTGAATGCAGGTCTTTAAAAGGTTAACCTTATTTGGTTTATTGATAGTGTCATCCCAGGTAATGTACGAAATATGCTACTGGTGGAGTTTTTAATTGTTAATTTGTTTCCTGGTCAAAGAGAGTACAGCATAGTGTTTCATGACTGGCATCTGAAGTTGTCTTGAATAGACTTCTGTTACCTTATCATAGTGTGTTCATCCTTGGAGGATGGATGGAGTTTCTTATTGTGTTCTATGGCTCCAAGTTCTGTCATTAATAGTGCTAGGTATTTATACATTTATGTATAACTACATGTTGGTGCAAAATGTCATGTCTGTTTGTAATGATCAGAGAAATTAATGAACATCTCAACATGAATACATGCATCTTATGTGTCCTATAGATGCATGTATATAGTAATTGGCATATAGAATTTCCATCTCATAGAGATGGAAATTTCTGTATCAAAGTATTGGGATATATTCACAGCCCTAAGAATGTGAATTGCCCAGTGCTCATACCAATAATACAGTTCAGATAGCTTGTGATACTGCAATGGCATGGCATATTTCTAAAATCTATGTCCATATAAATGCAGAATGTCTGGTGCAATTCAGTAAACCCTGGATGCTGCAGACAATTTCTACAGAGGAATGTCCACTTTTTTCTGATGATTTTATTGCCTCCAAGTGCAGTATACCTTATGATTCATGCCTCTTACACGTACCCAGGCAAGGACATATGTGCTGGTACATGCACAGCAGATTCTGTTACCTTAGTGATGGAGCACCTAGTTCCTGGTGTTTTCCATGTAGCTGAGCTTCCTGATAAAAACTGGAACATGAACAATGAATGGAACTATGGTAAAAGTGTGATAGGCCTGGTACTCTGGCAGTGGTTTTTGGACTTGTTTTAAAGATGTGCCCTAGCATCAGGTCTTTGTACTAGCTATGTAAATGTGGTGTGGCAGAAAAGCAATGAGACTGATTTTCATTTAACCATGAATTTTATTCATTTTACAAATCAAGGTTATCCCCTTCGAAATAGTTCCTTTGGGCAGCTACACAGTGACGAGCGTGTCCATTGTTCATAGCAGTGCTGGAAGGCTTCTGCTGGAATACCTTTCAGCTCGTTGGTTACGCTCTTCTGGATATTATCCAGAGTACCAAAATGGCGCCCTTTCAAGTGGTTTTTGAGCCGGGGGAATAAAAAGAAGTCACAGGGACTGAGATCTGATGAATAGGGAGGCTGAGGAACCACAGGAATGCTTTTTTCTGCCAAAAATTCATTGATGGAGACTGCCATGTGACATGGGGCTTTGTGGTGCAGCATCCATGTGCGTGCAATGCCTGGTCGCACACTTACCACCCTTTTCCTGAGTCTTTCAAGGTCTTCCCGATAAAAAGTTTGATTGACAATTTGTCCTGATGGCACAAATTCCTTGTGGACGATCCCCTGGCTGTCAAAAAAACAAATGAGCATCGATTTGATTTTGGATTTGCTCATTCTCGCTTTCTTGGGACGGGGAGAGTTTGCAGTGTGCCACTCCCGAATTTGGCGTTTTGTCTCGGGGTCATACTCTAAAATCCATGATTCATCACTGGTGATAACATGACTGAAGAATTCTGGCTCCCTCTCAAGGCGGTCCAGAAGATCAAGACACATCCCTCCGATTGGCCTTCTGCTCAGTCATGAGGTTCTTTGGAACCATCTTGGCGCACACTTTTCTCATGTCCAAATCCTGTGTTAAAATATGATGGATGGTAAACCAGTTCAAATTTAACTCACTACTGATCATTCTCAACGTAAATCAACGATCTGACCTCACAAGAGACCTCACTCTTTCCACATTGTCGTCTGTGTTTGAGGTTGAAGATCTTCCCACACAAGGTTCGTCTTCCACTTGTTTTCGGCCTTCTAAAAAGGACTTGTGCCATCTGAACACATGTGCCTTGGATAGGGAATGTTCTCCATAAGCCCTTTGTAACTTTTCATAAGTCACAGTAGCCGATTTGCCAAGCTTTACACAAAATTTGATGGCACAACGTTGCTCAAACTTTTGCTGGTCCATTTTCATAACGCACCTCACAAACACAACTTCACTTCAGACGCTCTCAACAATCGCGTAGCAACTGTAGCAAGTTCAAACTTGTACTGAGTCTACGGCAGGGGTTAACGTAACTGCCATGTGAAGGGGAAGGCAGCAGCGTTGTCGGTTCATGCACAGCCTTGCCAGTCTCATTACTTTTCTACCACACCACGTACATCACAATATCATTGACAGAACCACAGCTCAACAGGGCAATATCCCGTCTATGCAGGGGACACACATCTATGTGACAGCACCAGTGTAAACATAAGTGCCTGTTCTTTGCTTGTGTTATGGTTAATTACTTTCCCATTGTTGCAGCATATTGTAGTCAGATTTTATAAAGAAGGAATAACACTCAAATTAAGAAATCCAAGTCTGTCAGTGAGGAAGCAAATGCTAACCAAAAATTCCATTAATAGTTGCTCGTCATTTCAGCAGTCATGGGTATGTTCATACTGGCAAGAGCAGAGGTGTGAGGTACGAAACAGAAATCTGACAGGAAAGTTATATTCTTATGTGTAATTGATTATCTTGACTCAGCAGAGGTTTACAACTGGGTTGAAAACAATATACTGGCTATCTACAAACATTACTGGCTGTATAGCACTACTCAAAGACGTTCAGAACATCAGCAGTACACACATTCCAGCCTGCTGCATCTATATGTTAATAATTATGTGTGTAATAAAACAATATATATAGTTTACACTCATTTCATCACGTAAAACAGCTAAAACATTTCACATCTACACTCACACATGCCTATAGAACATTTGTCTATGCAGTCATACCAACCACTAGAGCAATATGTCTCACTGATACTTCCCTTACAGTCACAATCTGTCTGGTTTGCACCATGACTTCCTGACACAAAAGTCTGTTCACCACACTAAATATGCAAATGTTATACACTGTGCCACTGGAGGAAAGTTGTGTTGTGCTCAAGTGGCCTCTAGATTATATATCACTGGAAGTCAGTTTTATGGTCTGATGCTTCGAACAGTAACGCCTAGTATGTCACACGACACAGCAACAGATTTTCCACTGAAGCAACTAATGGGTCAATTATTAACACTGCATCAACTACGAGTTTGCCACACCCTTTACTTGTTACAAGTATCCCCAAATGTTCATATGTTCAAGTGGGAAAATAATATTTTAAGTCTTCAAAAAAGAAAGTGGAAGGTGTTGAAAATCACTGGATCCGACTATCTTCCATTTGCAATGCTGGCTCCTCACCACCAGGAACTTCTGGACCATTGTCACCTGCACCCTCCTCTGGGTTCACTTCTGCAAAACACAATAAGTTTTTTTTATACAAGGAATTATTCTTCCTTATACACCACATAGTTTTGATGTATGGTTGACCATGCATCGTAGTTCAATGTGGAATAAGAGACCAACTAGATGTCACTTAGTAATATATTTATTTCTCCTTTATAATTTGCTCAACATGTTTCGGGCCACCTTGTGCCCATCTTCAGGAGCTGACG
>Ga0123355_10005579_pt1 | contig 18460 bp, 30 predicted proteins | sample TergutEmb28metaG_3_FD_89872 | JGI IMG/M metagenome (GOLD analysis project Ga0123355, IMG submission 89872) | Embiratermes neotenicus P1 segment gut microbial communities from Petit-Saut dam, French Guiana - Emb289 P1 | ecosystem: Host-associated > Arthropoda: Insects > Digestive system > Gut ... | reverse complement strand
TCACGTTTTTCTTCCCTTCGAGCTTCTATTCTTTCGTCCAGTTCCTCTCGGGCTTCTTGTATTCTCTGCTCTATTTCAGCAGAAAAATCCTTTCCTGGTGAACCTTTCACATAACCATTCATACTATCATGGAAGTGGTAGACATGGCGAAAGAGTCAGAAACCCACACAACAATAGCTTTGTTTTCGTGACAGACGCTAATGGAATGATTCATTTGCCAAGCCTAGCTCATGGTATGTATATCATCACTGTAACAAGAACCCTTGTAAGCGTCAAATAAACCCACGTCTAGTCGTAGCCGTGGGTTTATTTGACGCTTACGTAGTTTCAATGTTACCAGAAACAGATTCTACATCTATCAATATTTCTTCCTGCAAAATCATATTTGTTGCCTTTGAGGATGGTGCTTGATTTGTTGTTACTGTTTCTTCTGCCATTGGTTTAGTTTCACGGGCTTGTGATGTTTTAACTGGCATCATTTTTCCCGAAGGAACAAGGGCAGGGGGAGGATTAACCAATGCTTCTGCTCCCCCATGCTGTGCTAAATATTCCCAAATGGCATCAACTATAAGAGCCGCTTTTCGTCGCCCCGCCGCATCCAAAGCTTCCATCACAGTTCGGTGGCGAGGGTCGGCAGAACAAAACCGAATTGTATAACGAGCTTCGTCTTTTTTCATCTCGCCACCACCTTTCGTTATGCGCCATACGCTTTTCTGCCTGCATTGCTGGTTTGCATATCATGTATCAAGCTGTAGCCTCTGGCATTGGCGTGGACATCACCTATGAAAAGGGGCTTTTTGGCTCTGCCTACTTTTTCGATATATTCCCTAAGCAAAATAGAGCCACCACCCATAAATACTGTTTTATCTTCCTCCAAGTCAAAGCCTTTTTGTGCAATTTCAGCAAGCATACGATTAGTATGGTTTTTAGCCGCAGATATTATGGTATTTATGTATTTTTCGCTGTAATCAGATAAAATGTCAGGGTCTTTACTTAGGATGCCTTCAATAATGTCATTGGAAATACCCCTGCCTCCAGCAGACCGCGCTTGGTCATTTATATTTTGGAAAAGGGTATTAACTCCGAAATAAAGCGATGTGCAACGCGCCATATTGGGCTGGAATTTGTTTAATTGCAGACAGTCAACAGTAAAACCTCCGATATCAACGATGTTGATTATCCTTGATTCCTTCAACTGCTCGTATTCAGTTACGGCTGCCGCATATGCTTGCGGTGACACATGAGCGCGGGTAATGCGGATGGAATATGATTTGCCATTTAATTCAAATTGGATGATTTCGTCACGGTCGCTAAAATACCGTGCAAATCTGCTTTTATAGGTTTCATAATGTTACAACGGCAAACCGATAAGAAGCTGAATCTTTATAGGGTCATGAGGCGTTAGTTTCCTGTATAATTCCGCCTCACTTACAAGCTCCTTGCCGATTGCGAAAAAGCTGAGGATGAAATAACGCTCATCTTCTGTTTTGTCACTAAACACTGGTAGGATTTCATCTATCAAGGTGTAGACCTTTCCTTGATATTTCAACACATCGCCCCCTGATATGGATTAACCTTCCATGTAGCTGGATGGGAACACATGTCGCAGGGTTTTCATCATGCGATTGCCGTGGTCGATTGATATTATTTTGCTCATAGGCTGACCTCCTGTAATTTTGGTATAGGGGTATAATTTTCATTTCGCACGTTGCCGTCCTTTCTAGCGGCGAGTGGTTTTTGGAGCATAAAAAAATAGGACTAACGCAGAAGCCCTGATGTTTACTAGGGTTTTCGCGGTTGTCCTATTATCACATATTCCTAATCACTGTACTTATCATCAAGAAATGGTACTTTGCTATCGTATTCAGAGCGTATTATACGAGATACAAATTCTTTTCTATGGGCTAATTGGGGTAATCTAAAACCCAAAATATTTATGCCGATAACGTCGGAGGCTTCGGTGAAATCATCGCCCATGTTAAAACCTGTACGCATGGCATTACTTGATGTTAGAGTGCCACGGACGGCAAAGCCGTCTTGTTTGCCTTTTTGTACTTCAAGGGCTATGTTGATTGTTTCGCCCCAGCCTAATAAATCGCCTATCATGCCACGCCCTAACACATCAAGAAACGACACGTTCTGAACAATCGTGCGTTGCACTTGGGGTATGGGCGGTAGTGCGTGAATTTTTCGTGCCGCATCTGCAAGTCCTGTTATGGTTGTTCTTATTATCTATGAAATGAGCGGGAAATACACGGTCATTCATAAGGGCTAAATTTTGCCTTGCTTCATCAATTTCTTGTTGGGAGTATTGGCGTTTGGGTTGCCCTATTATCTGTATGATTGTTTCATCAAGGACTTCGGCTTGTTGTTGTATTTCTTGGGTTTCTAAATCTTTATCCATTGGCATATCGCCCTTTCTGATGATTGGTGTCGGCGGTAATGCTGCACACAAATCAGCTTGTAATTTTTTGTGGGCGTTTCTGCCTGTAGCCCATTATAACATATTCTATCGTTGTTTTCAATATTGAGTTGGATTTCATGAAAAACAAAACGCTATCAGCGAATTTGCTGATAACGTTTTGTTTTAATTTATTTCGATTACCGATATTTCTTGCACTTGCTCCGCTATTCCCCTGTGGGTGAGGTTGTTTCTTCTTCGTCCTCACGCATAGCCATTATGATTGAATCTGTGGCGTAGGTTGTTGGGTTGGGAGTAGGTGCATTGAGGGGCGTTGGGTCAAATACAATTTCAATGCCCCTTGTTTCCGCGTCCCATATCACCACTGCACCGAGGGCGCAGGCTATGAAGCGGATAGGGATTAGGGTGCGGTTATCGTAAGCGTCAAATAAACCCACGGCTACGACTAGACGTGGGTTTATTTGACGCTTACTTTATAGCGATATACCCACACCTATCGGCGAAGAGCCACTAAAAAGGTTCAAAAAATTTGCGAACCTTTTTTTGTATTGTTTTATATAAGAGCTATTTTATTAAGCATATTTATTCATCTTCTTGATTTTTTTGAAGAAATCTGATAATATTAATTTAATAAAGAAACAAACCATTTCATAATAGGGGATATACAATGAGGAGGACTTCAATGCCAAGTTTTGAAAAGGGGGACTTGATTCGCTATTTGCGAATTAGAAAGGGATGGTTACAGGGCTATTTATTGGAGCAGAGTGGTTTTGTTGACTTAAATATTTCACGTATTGAAACACATGGGCGTAGTCCAAAGGACGGAACCTATACGGCACTAATGGAAGCCTTGGAGTTACCAGTTGAAACGTATTTTTACTCTTTCATGGATGACTTTAATGCAGATGATTTTGAAAAATTTGACTGTCTCTGTTATTCATTAAATTGGGCAGCACATTGTCAAATACAACTTCAAAAAGCAACAAGTGTACTGGATGGAATGAAAAGAATTGATGAGTATGGAGAAGTTAATAGGCAATTTATTATAAGTTCCATAGCGCGCCTTTATGAAATACAAGCTCGTAACCCAAATGATGTTTTAGAACTTGCTAAAGAGGGCATGGCTATCACATTCCCTGAGTTTAACTCTTTGGATTTTAAAGGTGATGTACTACTATTTAACGAGCCACAGTTAATACATTCTCAGGCTTTGGCACACGCCAAAAAAGGAGAGTACGACAAAGCAATCAATCTGCTACAGCAAATTAAAGTAGGATTAACCAAATCACCCCAAGATGACCGAATTAAAGAAGCACATCTTGCGCCTGTATTGTTGGATTTATCACGCTTTTTAATTGATGTTGGCAAAAATGAAGAAGCCTTGAGGATTTGCATAGAGGGTAATAATGTATCTGTAAAACACAATAAAGGGAGATACACACCAGATTTACTATTCGCCAAGGCTAAGATATTACACGCTTTAGGAAAAGAGTGCGAATGTGCAGAATTGATTGAGTCTGTGTACTTTGGTTACACGCTTATGCGTAAGTATGGTATGGCAAATACAGTAAAACAATATGCTAATGAGTTTGGTCTTGGCTTTGAAACATATGATGTAGAGGCTATATCTGCGCCTGTTCCAGAATTTAATACTAAAAATAGTCCAATACCCCAATGCGAAAGTATTGGTGAGCTAATTCGTGGTTTGCGTAATTCAGCAGGATTATCTCTTGCAGAACTAAGCAAAGGCATTTGTAGTGTATCGAACTTGGGTAAAATAGAAAATAACGAAATCACAACAAATGTATATCACTTAGAGGGGATTATGCAACGACTAGGACGGGATATAGGTAAATATTTTGATACATTTCTGTCATCGACAGATTTTGAAGAAAAACAAATGCGAGATGAGTTAAATTCACGTCTTGCCCATAGGCGTTATGCCGAAGCAGAAGATTTATTGCAGAAACTGAAAACAAAAAAAGCCTATCAAAAAGGGGTAAATTTGCAATTTATAAGACTAGCAGAGGCTTCTATATACCGTGAAAAGAATGGATACAATGATACACATTTGGAAATGCTTATAAAAGCATGGGGTACTGTTAGGGGTACACCAAATGAGGATACACCTGATGAATATACTTTTGATGAGGATGCGATTATTAACCAACGGCTAACATTTAAAGAGGTTACAACTGTTAATCAAATTGCAATTCACTTATGTGAAACTGGTCAGCAACGCAAGGGATTACGATTGTTTGAAGACTTAATCAAAAACATGGATAAATTTTATGTAGACAATACAGAAAAGATGCGTATGTACCCAGCTATATTGTACAATTATTCCAAAAATCTTGGACGAGCGGGGATGCGCAAGGATGCATTTGCATTGGCAATAGAGGGCGACGAGATATGTGCTGGGGATGGTGATTTAGATATGTTATCTAGTTTTGCAGGAAATAGAGCTTATAGTTTGCAAGATTTAGGAGATAAGGAAAAAAGCGTTCCTATTTTCGCACAAGCCTATCATTCTTCTGGTATGGTTGGAAAGATTGAAAACCAGAATATTACCAAGCAATACGTAAAGAAACGTTTTAATATAGACTTTTAGTATTTTCGTTTTCATGACCATAAATATCAAAAGGGGATACTGCTTCACAATCTTGCTGCGCGTAGGCTGGTGGTGCGAACGTTACTGCAAGCATAAGGCACGCCACCCCAACGCAAAACATCTTTCTCCAAATAGTGCTAAACATTAATTTACCTCCAATTTTTGTATTGTACGGTAATATTACACTATATAATTCAAGCCCTAAATATCCAAATATGAGAAATATATTTCTCATATTTGGATATCTTTTATTCCACGGGCTTGTGGTATCATCTTCTCGCTGGCAGGGAATACATTAATTAAATGAGGTGCAACAATGAAGCCATCAAGATATAACCATTTTTTCTCATATTCTGATGCTCAAAGTATTGCCTATAATGCACGTAGTAATTCATTGGCATTAATTGAAAAGGAAAACTTGGAAGCATACAATGACTTTTGTGAACATGGCAAAAAGTTGCCATCAGAACTGGCAGACAATTTAAAAAAAGGTTTTTTTGTAATTGAAGATTTTGTAGATGAATTAGAATCATTACAATTCACTATGTTGCAATCAAGATATAACACGCAGTATCTGGGCTTAACTTTAGCTCCAACAAATGACTGCAACTTTGCATGTACTTATTGCTACGAAAAAAATACATTAAGTAGCAAATATATGAGCCAAGAAGTCCAAGATAAAATTGTTGAAATGTTAGAAAGCAGAAAAAAGGTAATATCTCATTTTTCTGTAGCTTGGTATGGTGGAGAGCCACTAATGGCATTTGATGTAGTGGAATCATTAAGCAAACGCTTAATAGAAATATGTAATGAAAACGATATTACTTATTCGGCATTTATGATATCAAATGGATATCTGTTATCACGAGACATATTACTTAAATTACCTGAACTTGAAATAAAGTCAATGCAAATAACAATTGATGGCACTGAAGAAGTGCATAACAGAAATCGCCCTTTAATTGATGGTAGTAAAACATTTGACACTATAATTAAAAATTTAATTAATAACTATGATGTTATCCCCAAAATCTCACTACGTATTAACGTAGATAAATCCAATGTAGATGCTGGGCGTGATATATACCAGTTATTAAAAGAAAATTCTATATTAGAAAAAATTACTCCATACTATGGAATGATTCATAATATGGAAGATAGAGAAGATGATGGGTGCTTACGCACTTGTGATTTTGCAGAAATTAGTTATGATTTTGCCAACAAATCATCAGACAAATCGCAACATAATATCGTTCAATATCCTTCATTAAAATCTAATTACTGTGGGGCAGATAGATTAGGTGGTTACTTAATTGATGCTGAAGGGTATCTTTACAAATGTTGGCACGACTTAGGTGTACCAGATAAACGAATTGGAAGTCTAGTAAAAAAGGATTACCATCCCATTAACAACACATATTTTGAATATATGCTGTTTGACCCAACACTAAAAGAACCATGTAAGGACTGTAACTTACTACCCGTTTGTATGGGTGGATGCCCATCAATGCGCTTAACAGGAAATGTTGAGAAATGTACGAATCATAAATATGTGTTGGAGAAATGTTTACTAAATGCAACAGCCTCAATTAAGGCAAAGCGCGAAACAGCCAAATCAAATTCTTAAAGGAGTAATGCAATATGGATTATCTCATACGAGAATCTATTAGGCGAAAGCTGAAAAAAATACCATTTGATGGGTGTGGCGTTGAATTTATGGGAACAGAATGCCCGAATTTAGTATGTGGGATAAATATCGGTGGAGAACAAATAGAAGATAATGATATATCCATTGATTTCTACTGTCCATCACTCACATGTAAAATAAACCTGTAAATTGTAACAACAAATCAAATTCTTAACGTCTTTTTGAAAGGGATGAAAAAATGGATTATTTAGTATTAGGTAATCAGAATAGACTTGGTAGTAAATTTAGTTTTTGTTTTGTAAATATTGTGGAACCGTGTGATGAACTTGTATGTGGGATACGTGTTCCCAGCTATTGTCCAGATTATTGCCCAGATGATGACAATGATAATAGTTGCAGAAGATTAGGAGTAAGAGTTAGAAAATAAATATCGTAACTGAATTAGGTTGTAATATTTAGAGAGGAGGACTGATCATGGATTATCTGATTTTAGAGAATGAAGATATTTCTGAATCGATTATTATGTTTCCACCATGTCTTATTCTATGCCCTTCATTGGTATGTGTTGTAAATTGCCCACAAGCATTGTGTGGTATTTTAGTCGGGTAGTTATATGTTAAAAGGTTCATAGTTGGCAATTTAAGTTTTCACATGAAACTCATTAATTTTGCTGATATATATTTGAGCAAGAAAATGGGGGATTTTTTAGAAAGGAGGGGTAGGTATGGATTATTTAGTTTTAAATACTGATAATGTGAGTGTGCAAACAACATGTTTTGTTAATCTCCCTTCACAATGTCCAGTATTAGAGTGTGGTGTTCAGTGTCCAGAAGCAGCATGTGGATTTCGGGTAAATCAGTAATTTTGCGATTTATGAATGTAGAGTTCTTCGTTAGTGACTCGTCAAAAGCCTCAGAGGGTTTCCTTTGGGGCTTTTGTGCTATTTATAATTTGTTTAAAATAACAATAATAGAAAGAAGGCTAAATAAGATGTTAAAAATCTTTGCCTTTTGCAAAAAATATATACTCCAGTACAAACTAACACTTTTATTATACGTCATTATTTCAATTTTTATAAGTCTAGCCTCAATTTTTTCACCATACATTTTAGGTGATTTTATTGACCAGCTAATGCAAGCAGATGATATTAGCATTATTTATCGTTATTTTATTTTATTTGCCTCCATCAATATATTTACAATAGTTTTTGGGTATATAAGCGGAAGAATATATGTAAGATTACAAATGCAATTAGGTTTTAAATTAAACAAAGCCATGATTCAAAAATATCAACAATCCCCGCTTTCCTATGTTCAAAAACAGGATGCTGTTTATATGAATCAGCGCGTCAACAACGATTCCAACACCCTTATTATATTCTGCATCAGTATAATTCAAAGTATTCTTATGAACTCTACAATTATTATTGTCACCGTTATTTTAATTACTCTCTTTCATCCCATACTGGCAGGTATACTAGCTGTGGTTTCTGTGGTATACATTATTTTTTATGCATTATACAGAAAGAGATTATATCAAGCTAATTTCTCCTATCGTGAGTCTCAAGCTCACTTTTTTGCTAAACTAAATGAACAAATGTTTAATATTCGATTTATCAAATTACACAGTTTATTTTCAAAATTTATTAACCGTCTCAATCATGGTTTTGACGAATTATTAACATCTTCATTACGATATCAACATACAAATTATGTTTTTAGCAGTTTGGATAAAGTGGTCTACATGGTAGCACAAATGGTTTTGTTGCTATTTGGTGGAATAGAAATTATAAATGGTCGCCTAACTATTGGGCGGTATATCATTATCGCAAGTTACTTTAATATGTTACTTGGGGCTATACGTTATTTTTTTGGGCTGGGGAAAACTGTTCAAGATAACCTAGTCTCATATGAACGATTACAAGAGCTGGAAACATTAACACCTGAACCAAATGGTACAGAAATACTTTCATCAATAGAGAGAATCCAGTTCAAGAATGTATCTTTCTCATATGGTGATAGGCCTATTATTTGTAATAAATCTTTAGTATTTGAACAAGATAATATTTATATGATTGTTGGTTCTAATGGCGCAGGGAAATCCACATTTTTAGATATCTTAACAGGGCTACAGGTAGGACAATATACAGGAGAAATATTCTATAACAATATCGAAATGGGCAATTTGAATATGTATGCCTTGCGTGATACTTTTATTGGAATGTCAGAACAAGAACCTGTTTTAATTGCGGATACTCTAAGGTATAACATTTTGTTTGGAGGAGGTGAATTACAAGAGGGGCATAAATTAATAGATATTTTGGGATTACGCACCTTTGTTGCAGAACTCCCAAATGGCTTTGATACAGTAGTTAATGAGGGTTCGAGTAATTTGTCTGGTGGAGAAAAGCAAAAAATATCTCTATTGCGTACATTGCTAAAATCCCCTAATGTAATCATCCTTGACGAACCAACATCTGCATTGGATACAGTGAGTAGTTCAAATCTAAAGAGTTATTTGCATAGCATCAAGAATAATAAAATTATCATTATCATTACGCATGACCCTGATTTTATTGATGATAATGATATTGTCGTTGAATTAAAAAAATGATTGTTTTATAATTCCATAGTAAGGGTGAAAATTATGGTAATTATTCTCCATGCATACTATCCCCTAAAATGGCAAGTAAATTGATGTGTGTTATTGTTGGGCGTCATGGTGCAGCAGATTTAATTTTACAACACTCACCCAATGCGCTCCTTCCGAACTTACCAACCCTCAATGAGAATCTTACCATTGTAGATTTTGCCCACACTGCTTTTGGGGTAGATTGTCCAACCCCTTTACATTTTGATGATGAACATGTTCCAGCACAAGATGTAACATTAATTTGGTGTGGGAATGTTGACACATACATGAGTAACATTAAAACAGCAGAGATTATGTCAATTCCGCTTACAGGTAACGCTCGTTTGCTTGGGAATCAATCAACACCCGAAATATATATTCGCAATTTGGCAGTTGTGCCAAGTTACGATAACCTGTCTGATATGATTGAGTCTATTAAAGACGGGTTTTATCTTGTGGGTGGTGACGGAAGCGAAGGAAGCCCAGAAGGTGAATACGCTTGCCTTATAAGAAGCGGATATCACATTTATAATGGAAAACTTGCCGAAAAAATCAGTAGCTGTGCTGTGTGGGGTTTTGGTGCAGATTTTTTTCAAACAATATCCATGATTGCGGATGATTTTTGCTGGTATCCAGATGAGTATAACGAATGGTACAATATCAATGCTTCTGTTGGTGCGCCATCTGTTAAGGTTTGCATGAATACTGGCAATCTGTAATATTTTGGCAATGCTTTAAACTTAGAACCTATCCTCAAAAAAATACAACAATACCTGAGCCATGCTAATATAAAGCAAAACGGGCTATGGTGGGATGATTTATGAGATACAACACAGACTTAACAGATAAGTAATGGTCAACAATTCGAGATTTGTTTCGGAAAGAAAACCGTTGAAAGCATTTGAAGAAACACAGCAAGCGTGAATTAGTAAACGCTGTGCTATATCTAAACAAAACGGATTGCCAATGGTAACTATTACCTAATGATTTCCCGCCATATAAAACGGTGTCCTCTTTTTACCATCGAGCTGTTAAATCAGGGATGTGGCAAAAAATCATGGAGGCTATTGTTAAAAAAATCAGAACAAAAGCAGGGCGTAAGCCAAACCCAAGCTATGGCATTATTGACTTTCAAAGCATCAAGACTACCTCTGCTTCGGCTTGTCATGGTTTTGATGGTGGCAAAAAGGTCAAGGGCAGAAAACGTCACATAGTAGTGGATATTATGGGCAACCTGCTTGCCATAGTAGTCCACTCCGCAAATATTCACGATACAACGTCTGGCATAGACCCTGCAAGCGTTGCTTATGGCAAGTATCCAACTATCAAGAAATTTTGTGGTGATTGCGGATATCGTAAAACTTTCATTGAAAATGTAGCTCACGAATTAGGTATAGGGGTTGATATTTCTCCTAAAATCTCACCACAAGACGGGGTTAGCCCTAAACGTTGGATTGTTGAACGAACTCTTTCATGGGCTAATCATTCTCGCAGACTTTCTAAAGATTACGAAATCTCAACTGTATCTGCCCAAAATATGTTTATCCTTTCGCATATTTCTACCTTGTTAAAGCGTTTTTGAGGATGGGTTCTTACACATTTTACATGATATCTTCTATCGCTACAACGCCCATTTGAAAACCAAGGCTTTTCAAATCCATAATTTCCCAATATTTTGTACGCAAAAATGCTGTTTCACTGTATTGAGCGCACATTTTTTGACAGATAACTTTTAGAAAAAAATCAATCTTTTTAACTTGGGCGTTGCAGTGCTACATTTATTTTCAAAGAATTAAACGTAAGCGTTAAATAAACCCACGTCTAGTCGTAGCCGTGGGTTTATTTGACGCTTACGAAGCAGTTGGTCGAATCACAACAGGCGTTCAATCTGGAACTGGGACAGAAAATGTCGGGGCTTCAAAACACAGTATCTCGGGCGGAGAAAGTATCATATCACAACCTAAACGAGATGAAGGCACAGATAGAGCAAAATCTCCAAAACATGAACCAGTTATTAAGCAAAAGCCTAAACGACATACGAACGGTAAACTCGCTGCTCAATTAAAAACAGATGTTAATTCTGCACTAAAAGCAAATATTGTGGCTATGGAAACGGCTATAAATCGCATGAATAAAACTGCTGCCAGAGTAACGGATTATGAAAAAGACTTAAAAACGACACTTGATAAACGAATCAAAGCCTACAAGGGTTCTATAAATCAGCTTTTCAAGCTGGACAGTTGGCGTGAAATGTTATTTTTTGTAGGCACTGCCACAAGTATTTTAACGCCTATTGTGCTAATAATCAACAATTTCTTTTAAGGTTTTATGCCTATTGGCAAAGGGAGTAAACGAGATTTACATTTGACACTAAAGCGAACTTAGGGTCTTTTTCAAAGGGGGTCTATCAAATCGACTCCCTTTGAAAGAAAACAGGAATGGTCTGGTTTGATATGAGTTTAACTCACTTCATGTATGCATGTATAGCAGGGTCGGAATTGAACTCCGTCCCTTTATAAAACATACAATAAACTCAATTTTAGTGCGTTAGTGTATCTGAATGGAGTTGAACTCCAATTAGGTACAACAAGAGCTAGGGGTGGAATCAGAATCCGCCCCTTATGCAACAATAATTATCTTAATTTTGGGAGGATATAAATGAACTTCATCAACCATCAATCACAACAAACCATGAATAGTCTCGCACAAAACACTGTGCAACGCATGACACAAAGTAGAACACCAAACCCAAAAGATATAAAAGTGACAATTAACATATTGGATAGTGTAAAGAATCCCACGTTTAGACGAGAGCGCATCAACAGGATTTACAACATTCTCAAACCCCACGAACTCAACAATATAATTGCAAATGGTATTGTCGAAGTACACAGTATTATGCTATAATGAAGTCCGCTTATTGTCGGCTTCATGTTTTTTATAAACCGTGGAGGTCGATAATAAATGAAAAAAATAAATGCAGTATATGTACGACTACACCGCGCAGCTTTTATGCAGATGATGGCAGACGCAAAAGAAGGCTTAATTGAACGTATTATCGTAAAAAAGTGTGACAGGTTCAGTCGTAACATGAGAGATTATCTCAATGTTACGGACGAGCTGGATGGCTATGGTGTGGGTATACAATCATTAAGTGAACCATTCAACACCACTACTAAAGAAGGATGGCTAATGCGTAATAATCTACTCTCATTTGCAAAGTTTGAACGTGAAACAATAGCAGAACGTGTAACAGACGCGTACAACACAAGAGTGCAAAAAACAGGCTTTTATCAAGGTGGAAAGATTTATTATGGATATCAACCTGAACGTCGCACCATAACCAGAGTAAATCATTTTGGGAAGAAATACAAGAGCGGTATTCAGTAAAAGCGGTAAATTATATGCCGTCATTTAACTTTGGAGTGGGTTTAAAAACTACTCTTGAAGTATCAAATAAAGAGCAACTCTCGAATTGTCCTATTTGTGGCGAAAAGCCTTGCATACATGGATATTATCCAAAAATTATAGCATTTGGCATAATGAATGGAAATACAGTAGAGTTTGAGTTAAACCACTGTAGATTCCAATGCAAACACTGTGCAAGTTAGGAAATTATTATTCGCCTATTCATAAAGAACTACTTTTTAACATAGTTATAATTCACATTATAATTCTACGCATTTGGAAAGGATAGAATTATTGATGATAACAGAAGAAATAGCTACAAAACAGAACAATTTAGATGTGTTATGGGCAAAAAAGCCTAAAGGTAAAAATATTAATGATGAAAAGTGGTTGCCACTTAAAGCACACTTAAACGGTGCAGTAGAAATGGCTAAACTTATTTGGGATGAATGGGTAAGTAAAAATGTGATTGAACAAATTGCAAAGGGAATTAGTATTACAGATAGTAGTAATCTAAATATTGATAATCGTGAACTGGCACGAAGGTTGTTTATTTTTCCTGCCTATACCCATGACTTGGGTAAGGCAAGCCCCACATTTCAGAAGAAAAAGAATTATCCTCCATCTAGCACGGATGAAATAATTTTAAAAAGTGTCACTGATGTTTTTCTTGTGAAGAATCTATATCTGGGGGAAAAGGAAGTGCCTCACGCATTAGTTTCCTATGAAATTCTACGTAGGCATGGATTTAATGAAACTGTAGCAGTGATTGTTGGTGGGCATCATGGTAGTCCTCCTAATAACGTGCAGATTAATAAATTATGTGGTTATAAATCGGCTTGTGGCTTTGACAATGTGGCATGGTTTGAAGCCCAAGATATGTTGTTAAGTAATGCCCTAAATATTTCTGAAATTTCTGAATTAACAAAGGAAATTGCAACAAAAATTAACCTTCGTCGCCCCACACAGGCATTACTAACAGGATTACTGATTATGGTTGATTGGATTGCAAGTGATGAAAAAGGATTTAAATTAGTATCTTTGAATACGTACACCAATAATATTGACTCCTTTAAACGTGCAGAACATGCATTCAAAGATTTGGCATTTCCAAAACAATGGAAGCCTAGTAGTTCAATCGAAAATATTTATCAAGAGCGTTTTAATAGAATCCCACGCCCCACGCCCTATGCAATTGGCACTAATAGAAGCTGTACAAAATGTGCATTCTTCAAGTATTTTTGTGGTGGAAGCCCCTATGGGTGAAGGAAAAACAGAAGCCGCTTTAGCTGCTTGTGAGGTGTTATCTCAACAATGTAGATTCCGTGGTATATATTTCGCACTACCAACACAGGCAACATCAAATGCTATGTTCAAACGAATTCTTGATTGGCTGGACACATTCGGAGACGAGCAACAATATAGTGTGCGTTTAGTACATGGGCGGGCAGAGTTTAATGATGAATATGTTGGATTAAAACCTTCTGAAAAAATTAATATTGAAACTGAGGATGGCGACGAGAATAATTCGGTAGCCCTTGTACATGAGTGGTTTAGCGGACGCAAAGCGGGACTTTTGGCAGATTTTGCTATTGGAACGATAGACCAAGTTTTAATGGCGGGATTAAAACAAAAACACTTGGTATTGCGGCATTTGGGACTAGCAAATAAAGTTGTAATAATAGATGAATGCCATGCCTACGATGTGTATATGGAAAGTTATTTACTAAAAGCTCTTAATTGGCTGGGTGCATATGGTATACCTGTAGTTGGAAATATAAAAAGCAAATAACCCTTGTAGACCAGTAAATACAAGGGTTGTCTGATTATGTTTATGAAAATTCTGGAATTAAACAAGCCCAAAACTCAATATAGTTTAAATAAAAACCATATTGGGGTTGAGGAATTGAATGTGGAAACCGAAAAAATAACTTTACCTAAAGAAATACAAAAGGGAATGATAGATTTCTTTTTAAAAACTTCCATTCCAAGAATCAAGCAAAAAAAGCAACAGCTTCTATCTGAAAACAAAACAGATAGGGGCGATGAAAAATGATGGCGAGTAGGAAAAATTTAAGCACGGGCATCTATGTCCGAGTTAGTACAGATGAGCAAGCCCAAGAGGGGTTTTCAGTTAGAGGTCAAACGGAAAAATTAAAATCATATGCAATGCTAAAAGATTGGGATATTTTTGATATTTACGCCGATGAGGGGATAAGTGGGAAGAATCTCGTTGACCGTCCAGCAATCAATAGGCTAATTGAGGATATCGAAAATGGCAAGGTTAATAATGTGTTGGTATTCAAGGTTGACAGACTAACACGAAACACTCAAAATCTTCTTGAACTTGTTGAGTTATTCGAGGAATACAATTGTGCCTTTAATTCACTTACTGAAAGTATAGACACTGATACCCCAAGTGGCAGAATGTTTCTAAAAATAATTGGAATTTTCGCTGAGTTTGAACGTGATTAAAGTTAGGATTTGAACGCAAGGCAAAAGAGGGGTACACCCTAGCCAATAGTAATATAAGTTTTGGATATGAGAGAGCGAAAGGGGAAAGAGTGCAAACAATTCACCCCGATGAATCAAAAATCGTTAAAGAAATTTTTACAATGTTTTTAGATAAAAATATATCCATGACGCAAATAGCGAAAACGCTAAATGCTAGGAAAGTGCCAACCAAGAATAACACGACGTGGAAGCCAGCCACTATTAAGCAAATATTGATTAATCCTACATATATTGGGAAAGTTCGCTATTCGTTGCATGATGAAAATAAATATTTTGAATCAGACGGACACCACGAACCAATTATTACAAATAAAATGTTTCAGTTAGTGCAAGATAAAATAAAGAATATGCCGATTGGTTCAAGAACAAAGAAGCCAAAAGATGAAAATTATTTTTGTGGTGCGTTGGTGTGTGCAACATGTGGCAGTAAATTTACAACTAAAAATGTATCTAAGACGGGGAAGAACGGCGAAAAACTATATAATCGCAATTACACTTGTAGCAAGAAAATATATCATAATGACGAAATTGCTTGTAAAAGTCCACTAATTAGTCATAATAAGATGGAAGATGCTTTTTTTGAATACATAAAAAATATAAACGACCCAACGGAAGTTGAAGGAATTAATATAGAAAATAATGCAAAAAAGATTGAACAGGAATTGATAGAATCTATTGTGGATTGTGAAAAGAAACTGGATGGATTGCAGGACAGGAACAGAAAAGTAATGGAGTTATTCGTCAAGGGAAGTTTGCAATTTGATGAATACAGAAAAATGCTTGATATGATGAATGAAGAATTTGATATATTAGATAGCGAACTCCAACGTAAAAAAACAGAGTTGCCATTGATAACCACTGTACCAGATGTAATGCCACAAGATGTTATATTAAACATACAAGAAAATTGGAAAGAATTAAGCAATAATGAAAGAATGATGTTTTTACAGCGGTTTGTAAAGAAGATTAATATAAAAGTTGAAAAAGTGCCTTTGAGTCGAAATGTCGTTACAATTCAAGGCATTGAGTTTCATTCAGGGCAAAAGCCCGAAATAAAGGAAACAATGAGTGCAAGGATTAAGAGATTGAAAACAGTTCGTAGTAGATAATGATTATCCCTGTGTGGTTGCATAGGGATTTTTTGTTGAAATTCGCCCAAACTCTTGATTTTTTGGTAATTATGATGTATAATAATATTAGTGAGGTGTTTATTATGCAACAGGAGATATTGAATCAAATAACCAATACAGTAACCGAAAGCGCAAAAGAGTTATTGGGCGATAAATTGCACAGCGTAATTTTGTATGGTTCATATGCTCGTGGTGATTTTAATGAGGATTCAGACATTGATATTATGGTGTTGGCAGATATTGATGATAAAGAGATATGGAGGTGGAGAAGGCAACTTAATAAAAAAACTGGTGGTTTGGACTTGGAACATAATATTGTTATTTCTGTTCATATGAAAAACAAGCACCTTTTTGATAGTTGTATTCCTATATTGCCCTTTTATCAAAACGTTGTTAAGGATGGAGTGACTTTATATGCCAACTGATAAGGATTTATCTAAATATAGAATAGAGCAAGCAGAAGAATGTTTAAAGGTATCAAAACAATGTGCAACAATGGACGCACATAAATCTGCTGCTAATCGTTCGTATTATTGTGTGTTTAATTCTATGCGAGGTGTATTAGCTTTGGATAAAGTTGACTTTAAAAAACATTCGGCGGTTATGAGCTACTTTAGAGCAAATTACATTAAAACAGGGATTCTAGGGAATGATTTGTCAGATATACTTAAAGATTTATTTGAAGTTCGTAACGCCAGCGATTATGACCCCTTTTATGTCGTTAGCAAAGAGGAAGTGGAACAGCAAATCGAAGAAGCGGAATACTTTTTGGATGAGGTTAAGAAGTATTTGAGTGACAAAATAGGGTAATGAGGTGTTTGTTTATGACTGAAGAAGATTTTTCAAAACTAAAATCAACTAGAGCAGATAAGACGAAATTAGCAAGGGCAAACGCCTTAAAAGCCATAAAGACATTACAAAATCAAGCTATTGAAAGCAAAGCAGAAGAAATAACGCTTGATGAAATAAACGCCGAAATTGAAGCACATAGAAAAGGAATTTAATTATATGCCAAAAATAATTATTGATACAAACATAATTATATCAGCGTTTATTTCAAAGCGTGGGAAACCATCAATGATTGTTAAATTTGCATTATCCGATGAAAACATGATAATTTGCTATAATGATACAATCTTTGCAGAGTACAAAGATGTATTTTTGAGAGATAAATTCCAAAAATACAAATTTGATATCAATGAATTAAATATCGTACTTACAAGATTGAAGGGATTGCAGGGTAGATAGTTGTTTTTTTCCTGTTTCGCTAGGTATTGACTAAGTGAGAAAGTGGGTATACAAAAAGCGTATCAACAAGTTGTTTTTGCTTGTTGATACGCCCTTTTGTGCATATTTCATATTGAATCAATAAAAAATTCAAAGACTGAAAAGGATTTATTTGGGAACAATTTCAAGAGTGCAATCTAAAGCATCCACATAGCGAAGTAATGTAGTTATACTTGCTCCATGTTTTTGAATTCCTGATTCCATTCTACTAATTGCCTATTGTTGAAGCCCGCTTTTTTTCGCTACATCGGATTGTTTCATAGCAGAATTGCGTCTTGCTTCACCTAATTTTCGACGAAATTCACATTCTATTTCAAATTCTTTTGCTGCTCTTGCACCTTCTTCTGTTTTCAATAACTCCGCAAGTTTTATTTCATTTTCTTGTGGGTCAGATAATACAAATGGCATACTAATCACTCCTTTCACAGTAATCCGCTTGATTTTGCTCTTTTTATAGCTTTATCCAACTCGAATTTTTCGGCTTTCCCTTTTTGTTTTTTGCAAGCGTGTAGAAAATAAACAGATTCACTATCAGCTATTACATACATTATGCGATTTTGAGAAATTTTTATCTCCCATAGCTTGCCTTTTAATTGTCTTGTATTTAATTCTTTAAACCCAGTTATTCCGTGACTTTTAATAAAACTTTTCACTTTTCTATATTTAGTTTCATCTGCTATGGACTTTGATGCATTTGTCAAGCAAAAAATCAGCCACTATTATAATTTAAAAACCAGCCATCTAATAACAAAGAAAAGGCTGGTTCTTTTATTTCAGTGGAGATATTCTGTTAAACAGTGGTGGCACTG
>Ga0123355_10005578_pt1 | contig 18461 bp, 10 predicted proteins | sample TergutEmb28metaG_3_FD_89872 | JGI IMG/M metagenome (GOLD analysis project Ga0123355, IMG submission 89872) | Embiratermes neotenicus P1 segment gut microbial communities from Petit-Saut dam, French Guiana - Emb289 P1 | ecosystem: Host-associated > Arthropoda: Insects > Digestive system > Gut ... | reverse complement strand
GTTTTTGAAAAAAAATTTTGGGGGGTGCCCCCCCCCCCCCCCCCCCCGAGCCTGATGGAGCCTTAGATTCACACTCCTCGCTTTCCTGTTTATCCAAGGCTTGTGCCTTCAGAAGAGGTTTAAAAATCCGACATTCCTCTTATTTGACTTCTCTGCAATGAAGTTAATGTCCTTCACAATTGAGTCTTGGTAATTTCTATCCAGGCTGTTTCCTGGCCCTCCCATTTTAATATGATCTCGCTTGGTAAGGTTATTACCAATCTTCCGAAGGTCCTCGACGACATTAGCAAGGGGTGCATTGGGCTTAAAAATGCTTGTAATTTCACATTCATTGTCCAGGATTTCTTGGAGCATGGGTCAGATTTCTGTCCCGTGACTCCTTCCAAGTAATGAATCTTCCATTTCTGACTTTTTGTTTTCCCAGCAAGTGGTTTTACTTCGTTTTCCACATGCTTGAAGGAACCTGTGCCTTGCTGAACAATGTGTAGTACAGTGAATCCGTTGCTCAGGTTAACATTATGTACCTCATCTGCAGAGAACCTACGGGACCTGGACTTAAAATTTTTCGGCTGAGACAACTTTCATAAATCATCTGAAATGTCCCGATCCTTAATTCTACTACTGTTATTTCTAGATTTCAAATAATTTATCTCTTCCCCTTCTACCTTTAATTCTTGTTCCAGGTACATGATTCTTCCTTTTTGGTATCTTGCATGCTTCTGGTATTTGCATGACATAAGATCCCATGGCATGCTATTGTCCATCAAACTGGCCCGGTGATTGCACAGTATATGTGAAAGCAACAGTTACAGTTATTAAAAATTAAACCATTGGTGACCAATCTGTGACATGCCAACACTTCATTGAGAGATTTCTTGAAGACTTTTGTGTTATTTCCTAATAAACTAACCTAAATTACAATAAACATTTTTCTTTACTGACTGATCCGAAAAGGTATGTCGCTTAAAGAAGTGGAATATGATATGTCTAAGTTCTATAAAAGAGAAATTAAACAATATTAATAATATTCTGATATACTAATACTCATGATCCCTTGAAAATAAATTTACAGCAATTATTACACACTTTGCTCTACTGTCAATTCCAACTCGATTTGCCTTCCACAGCACAAACTTGTAACACTTTTGTCACTAATATTAATTTACCCAAAATATTACTTACAGCACAATTATTAAATTCTAGTCCACTAGCAAAATAATTTCACCTGCAAATAGCATGTATCTCCTACAGCACAAACTTTAACACTTCGAACCACCAGTATCAAATTAATTGAAAACTGCTTACGACACAGTTACACTCTAGTCCACTAATATTACATTTTCACCTGAACGTCACTTGCAGCACAATTTAACACAACGAAACACATCGTATGTAACCGTAAATTACAAGGTGACAAACTATGATTTAGGCTTAATTTACAGTACTAGTAGAAGTTGGCTTAAACCTAAGAAATTAACATATGGAATTAAAAAAAGTCTGTATACAATACAAGGTGGGTCGGGCAGCTCAGTCGGTATAGCGAATGACTACAAGCTGGACGGTCCGGGGATCGAATCCCGGTGGAGGCGAGATTTTTCGCACCTGTCCAAGCCGGCCCTGGGGCCTACCCAGCCTCCTGTACAATGGGTACCGGGTCTTTCCCGGGGGTAAAGAGCGGCTGGGGCATGACTCTGATCCCTCACCTCCTTCTAGTGCCGTGGTTAAGAAAGAGTAGAGCTATACTTCTACTCCTACTATGGGCCGTACGACCTGTACAGAGCCTCAGTGCCTGTACAAGTGTGCACTTTACTTACCTTATGCAATACAAGAGTATGTTACAGTACTTCTGAGGTCCTTGATACAAAATTGAATAAAACCAGTAGTCAAGTGAGGATCCGGTTTTCAGTAAGGTTGACGGCTTTCCAGAGCTAGTAGATGCCAGTAATACTAATAGCTGCTTATTGTGGGCTTAAAAACAAGTGCTGGTTAATTTCAAGGAAAATGAATGTTTACTTTGTGTGAATGCATGTCTTTCTTACTCTGTGTTCTTGTTTCTGCCCTATACGTTAATGTGAGAGCACAAGAAATCGGAAACTTGCTTCTAATATAATTACAAATCTGCATCAATATGGTTTAAACATCTCGTAATGCATCATTTACAGCTTAATAGTGTTAATGATTTATTATCCTCAGTCTAATACAACTCCGTATTATATATTCACTACAGTACACATTCCATCTCGCTGCATGTTACGGCAATTTATTATGCTATAATCAGAAGAAGCTTTACACAGAATAGTAAAGTCTGTTGCGTGTTTCTGGTATTAAAAATTGTCGTAATTATTTCATTAAACAAGCATTTCCTTAAATATCAACTTAACAGTAGCGCAGTTCCTTATATGTTGTATGTTATAAGCATGTTAATTCGTGTTTAATAATAGTATATCATTGCTATTGGCACCTCCATATTTTGTAGTATACGAGATTATGTAAATTGTACTTACTGAAATACAAATTTATAAACTTGATCAAGCTGAAAGCCCTGGTATAGACCTAAGTATACCATCTGAGCAGAACTCTGTTACGTTTATTATGTAATCTTTTGATTGCATGGAGTTTCAGCTTCTTGTTGAGAAGCTGCTAGTGGCTCAAGTAGTGAAGAAAATGTCCACCTGTCGTGGAAATAGAAGCTTCATTACCGTGTTTACTTTTAGCACTCCACATGACCGTTTCCTGGGCCAAATTAGTTCATACCACGTAATGAAACCTCGCTTTTTGCAAGATCCGTTTTAGTATTATCCTCTTAACTATGCATAGATCCTTCAAGCTTTATTTTACTGCAGTCATTCAGACCAGATTTCTATATGAATTTCTTATCTTTCACGTACATGATACATTCCCCGTCTATCTCATCCCCCTTCATTTGGTTACAACAAAATATGTGGTGAAGAGTTATATTGCCTGTTACATTATTCTTCACGGTACAGAAAGTCTCATTAGATAACACATTAAATAGCCAAATGTGAGAACTTTAATGGGCGTAGAACTGTACCGTACTGACAGCAAGATATTCCGCCGTATATTAGGCCTATCTCACCAAACGATAACGCCCCTAACGGCATACCCTAGTTTTCATACCAGCATGGGGTAAAATTTTTCACGTGGCCATTAGCTCTTCAGCAGAGGCAGTAAGGCGTGCCGGGGTTGTTGATAACAGCGTGATGCATGAGTTTAAATCAGGCACGTGTAACCAATGGCCTTGAGGCCGTATACGGCCAGTGGATACATTCTTTAGCCCGCGATTTTTAAATTGTTTCCGCACAGTGCATGTCGTCTTGATGCTTAAATAGCCACAGTCTCTCAAAATAATATTCGTCAGACTTAATAGACAATGTACTGCAATTACATTTATTTTGTGGCAGTTATTGCAGTTGGGAAAACCATGTTAAGGAAAAAAGCTTTCGAAATGAAAGCCGAGGAACAAATGTGTATAGTTCTGTTCTGAAAAGTGAATTCAGAGAGGCCTCCTCCACAGCAGATGTTAGCGTATGTGATTTAATGAAAGTCAAGCGGTGCCCGATATCGTAATGATGGCGGGTATGGGTAATCTGTCCTATACACCAGTCCCGTAGCCCGGGGAATTAAAACGCGTGCACTGCACCTCCTAGGAATTTGCAGCATATCAGATCCAAACATTGTTGATCAGAAGTGACCACCGTGAAGACAATATGTCGAAACCGATCTATATAAAAAAAAGTTGCTAATGCAGAGAGAGAGCCGCCAACGATTTGTAACAGTTTCACACGTTAAGAATGCGGTCATGCTAGTTAGAGTACTATGGCGAAAGCGTGGGTGTGTTGGTTAGAGTGCGGTAGTGCGTTCCGCTTCTGGCACCTCTTTCGTCTGCAATGGTCCACAGGCTCTCCCTCACATCGTGACTCTCCCACGTATTGTGGCGTGTGTCTGGCACCTTAGTCTACAGTTTTCGGAAACGTGGCGCCGCATGTTGTCATCCTCGCAGCATACATCTGTGATACGTAAGTTCGCGCTTTCTTAGAACAAGTGTGTACGTGCATGGTGATCTGTGCAGTGTTACAAAGCGCATTACGTAATTCAGTGTTGATTTTGTGGTCCTGAAAAGGGCGATTTTTAGTCTAAACATAATGCATATACAGAGTACATATACATGCACATATATATATATATATGTGTGTGTGTGTGTGTATGTGTGTATGTGTGTGTGTGTGTGTGTGTGTGTAACAGAGCTTTGTGAACGTGTATACAGGTAGGTATACATACGTACTCGCACCGGAAGCCGCTGCGCCCACTGTGTTCATGGCCTGTCTACGCGCTTTCTAGACACTAAAGAAATAGTTTCCGTCTTTCGATGTTTGAAGTTCTGAAAGCAGTCTTTATGAAAATCCCAGTGCTTCTGGAATGTGATGCTGTGCAGATAGGTGTATAGTCACCGACATTCCGTAGGAGCTTGCTATCCTGAAGACGGAGGCTACAAGCTTTCTGAAACGACAGTTACTACACGTGTACGCGAGAATGACCGAGATGCACACTTTTTTCTCATTAATCTATTCCAATTAAACTATCTTCTACATGCTTCGAACAAATAACTGTTCATCATCAGGAGGTTACTTCTATACACGCAGCATACAGTATGTATAGAATGTCTAGCATTAGACATTCCATAGATGCATGGTAAAATACTGTAGGCTGCTAAAGTACCCGTTATTCTGGTCAGATTTGAAAGAAAATTGAATTTTATTGACAGGTTTTCGAAAAAATACTTAGATATCAAGTTTCATGAAACTCCTTCCAGTGAGAGATGAGTGTTTCCATGCGGAGGGACACATTGACATGACGAAGCTAGTAGTCGCTTTTCGAAATGTTGCTAAGCGCCTAAAAGTTTCTTGGCAATTAACCCTTATCCTGCTAACGTGGAGAATATGGTGAGCTACTAATAATGCCAGCAAATGGCAGATGGGATTTAATTCGGCGTTGAAAGCGTTAATTCTCACATAACGAAAAATCACGACGATTGCTTAACATTGCTACATATCTTGAAAAATTAGCAATCAGACGAAAGACCTCAGAGCCGCCATCAGATTGATAATAAGTACCCCACTTTCTTTAAGAATTTTTTCAAATATTATCCAGTCACACTGCATATTAGACCTGTCCATTTACAGCACTGAATAAAAAAGAAACGTTTTTACACAGCGACTGCGCTTCTTTGGAAAAGAAACACTGAGACTGACTGTACTAGAAAACTCTGGCTTTACCCGGGTTTACTGTATTCGAGTCTCGACTAGGCTACTGCTTCGCTTCACTAGTCACAATAAGCCATTACTGCTTCCTTCCATTTCTGAAAAACTTTCCAGCTTATTCTCCTATTGTTGAAATGACAAACTAAATTCTGCAAATTAAAAATCAACCTGCCACTTGTCATCATGCAAGCTTTGTTCTTAGGTTATGTTGTTGCATCTACCTTTCGATATCCGTGCACGCCATCGGTTGCGGTCTTTAAGATACATTCAGTTAAATCCCAATACGTACTTGGTCTCGATTTCATCGTTGTGGGCATTTTCAGTACTTTCCGCTTTAGTCAGAAACAAAATGGTGGCTGCAGAGAGGGATTTTTTACATTACTTCCAATTGATTTTTTCCACTTCTCTTCTTTTTGAAATAGTGTGAAATGCCAACTTGATGCAACAAAGTAATTTATTGATGTATCCTTTAGCTCGACATGTTTCGGGCGCATAAGCCCGAAACATGTCGAGCTAAAGGATACATCAATAAATTACTGTGTTTCATCAAATTGACATCTCACATTATTTCATGATGAGGATGCACGGTCAAACAACCCTCAAATTTATTCGTTTTTTTTTTACTGCTCCGTCATTGGAGGATAAAAATATTCAGTGAGTACCGTAAGTACAGCTCTATTTTCGAGTTGTAAATTCACTTGATCCACTGAAAAGTAAATTTGAACTGTATTTGTTTCGCCATTGAGCTGTGGATGTTCAGAATTTGCAGTTTAGGTCGTGCCGTCTATGAGATTGCTCCCCTCAACATCTGTAATTCTTTCTTCACCATTTCGACTTTGACTGTGATGTTGCACGCTCCTGAATGTGCCTGCTTAGTGATACACTTAATGCAATTGGGTCTAATCTAATCTCATGCTCCCTTGTCACACTAATTTAAACTTTTAGGCATAAAACATGCTCTTATTGCAGTTTATGGGACCAATAAAAGTGTAAAACTTTGAGTTCTCGCTCTGGCTAAAGCCCACGTCGCCTAGGTATGTAAGTATATGGAAGTTAGGATAAAGCTACATTTATTTTTAAGCTTAACACTAAGAAATGTCACGTTCACGCTCTGGCATATATTTTCATTGAATAGAACTCAGGATGTGCTTAAGAAATTATATAGAATAGTTTTTAGTTTCCTGCAATCGGTAATAAAAACATGGCAAAAGCACGAACTTACGAGGTGAGAGCAACAAAGTGGCACTACCATAAATCGGCACAGCAAAGGCAAAGTTGTTACTTTGTATGCCATGAAGGTGTATGGGAGAGTGGAGGTATAGCTACATGTATTATTAAGTTGAACAATAGGCAGAAGTGAGTGGTCAGCTTCAGGTCCCGGCTCTTTCACCCTTAGTTTAAGAACTACCATTATTCTTTGGATAGAAGGGTTGAGCGGGCTTAATTTCCAATCTGGACGTTTCGGATAAGAGATGATTCTATGGCTCCGAACTGGAATCGAAGCACAGTCTTCTGTCTTACAGCCGATAGCCTAGCCACTCTGTCGATTATTCTGTCTATAACCACGCTAATCTAATCATGGCTATAAACATTAACCATAGAACCGAAACTTTCGCGACAAGCGGATATAGCCGCATAGAGGACTGAAGACCCCCCGGGACCTGAAGACGGCAACTGCAATATTTGTCGAAAGTGAGGCAAGTCTACATTTCGTTTTGCGGCATAATCCCGCAAGTCGATTCCATGTAAATCTTGTAATCACATTGTAGTGTACGTCTACCAGACTACACGGCGTAAAACACCAGATGTCTAGTAAGGCAGTCACTCGTGAGAATCTATAAGCTCACACAGTAACGAATTTCTAACTGTGAAAACTAGCGTGATTAGTTTGGTGGGAAAATATGTTCAGTAACCTACGTGACTCAGCCGTCAGTGGAGCTACTATTTTGAAAAGAAACACGTAGTGTTAAGTAATTAACCCAACAGTAGGCCTTATGTTTGGAAGGGAACACGTATTTCAGACGTGATTCAGCTGAGTAAGCCTTTTACTATAAGTCAGAATAGTCAACTTATAATTGGAGAATTTTAGAGGATAATGAATAAAAATACTTTTATAATATTAGTTTGTGTTAATAACAAAAATCTTCATATTCTTAGCACTCAGCTGTATATGAAATGCACTAAACACTATGATTAATATTGTCAACAGGCTACTGAGCGACACTGGGAACAGGTAGGAGCAGGTAGGAACATTCAGAATAAGTAGATGTGAAAACGGAAATAATTCGATGGTACTGCAGATTCCTAGGCTTGAATTATCTATGCAAAGTAAACCATTGTTATCCTGTAATTTAATTAATGTAGTTATGCAGCTAGAACTCTTATTCTGGTTTGATAAGATCTGATGAATAGAGCAACCCAAGAAAGCTCTGTAGTATGTATCTCCAACCTGCGGCCTGCCAGGTTGTGTTATGCGGCCCCGGGCCATGTATATATGCTACAACAATCACACAGTAATTTCGGCGCATAGGCAAACTACTTATTGTTTTTCACGTGCGACCCGCGAAGTTGCCCATAATAACGGGTGTGGCCGTTTGCCATAAGAGAGTTGGAGACCCACGCTGTATAGGCTGCCTAGAGAAACTCATATGTAAACAAGAGAGATGTGAAGGTGAAATAGCTAAACCTTATGGCACTGTGCTTCTTGGACTAGTATGGCAGTTTACTGAGTAATAAAACTTGTCGACTTGAATACTGTAATTTGCCATACACATGTACGTACGTAGGTATATACATAGAAATGAATAAATAGATACATGCATATATATATGTACGTACATTATACATACATACATACACACACGCGTACCTTTTTACACACTCACTTGCATACACACCCACACACACACACACACACACGTACGTACGTACATACATACATGCCTACATACATACATACATGCCTACATACACACATACATACATACATACACACATACATGCATACACACATACATACACACATACATACGTATATACATACATACGTACGTACGTACGTACGGCAATATATGACCGGCATTCATTTCCTTGATGATGTCGACGAGTCACAGGAGAGTAAAGTGACCAGATCCATCATTCCACTAACTGTGTTCGGCCTCATCAACTAGTATTAGGCCGGCCTGTATAACAGTGCAGTTTGCTGTAAGCGCAGGATGAAGGGACGACACCATATAGCCTATATGACACGAGCTGTACAAAGTGACACAATTTTTAATTTCTCTCTTCATCTCCGTCATTTTGCTGATTCTCGTTTTAATTAACCCTAATGCTGCTCCCTAAATGGACGGTGTAAATTAGGGTTCTGATTGACCGCGTGCTCGTAACGTAATGTTAAAATCATTTCAATAACCACTACACAAAGATCCCCCGAAGCAGATATTCGTAATATTATTACTACATTTGTATCAGCTATGTACTTACGTATTTACTATAATATTCTCGTGAAGTGCATTTTTAGACCATAACCTTTTACTGTAAATTATTGTGTGTGTGATACGTTCATCGCTGATATTATATTGTCACTTATTCTTTATTTTACTTATTATCGGGTGTGATAAATTAAAGGAGGAAGAGATGAGTCATGCGTAAGGAAGGAGAGAAATGCGTACACCGTTTTAGTTGTGAAGAAAGACCACCTTGGAGTCCCAGGCATATTTTGAAGGATAATATTAAAATGTTAAGGAAATGGCGGTTAGTGATGTGGAATGTGTTTTTCGGGCTCCTGAAAGAGCTGAGTGCTGGGTTGCTGTGAACACAGTAATGCATCTTCGGGTTATACAAAATGAGGAAATTTTGTATTATTACTTAAGCGGCTATCATATTGTATAGGATTATGACCAGTAGGGTTGTTGTTGTTATTGTTGTTGTTGCTGCTGCTGCTGCTACTCCTGCTGATGCTGCCACCGCCTCTGATGCTTCTGCTGCTGCGTCTTATTACTGTGAAGTTTCACATTATCCAGTTTTATCCATTTTACAATTACTTTCTGCTCTCCGCATTCCAGATTTTCTCGGATTACTCTTCTCATCCACTTAGAAGTCACATCCTTTTCCTAAGGTGAGACTTCCAGGTTTACACACATATTTCTAGGACAAAATGTAAAATTATAGTTCCTCATGCTTCAATTTCTTATGTTTTCTTGATTGTCATTTAATTTATAAGTGCAGGGTACAAGCTCACTTACATGACTTCCTCCTGCTACCGTGCGGTCTGCCTGAGTCAGCGTGAATTTGTACAGCCCATTAGCTGACTTCAGGAAATTAACCCAGATATTCCAAAATTATCACGAAACATCCCTACCTTTTTGTTGCATCTGTCATATAGAATTTGAAATATTTATACATTCATTCTGTGGCAATTCAGAATCTGTTGGAGAGTTTATAGATTCCAATGTATGCCGTTACAGTAATACGCGTGCTTCTTGTGTCCGCTTCTGCCGAAGACCATCCGATTATGTGAACTTCTGGCGCCGCGCTAATCACACTCGCTTATTTTAAATATCGATTTAATGAATATTGCATGTACTGTCAATATAATTTTCAGTTGCTGCGTAATATCACTTTACCTGCGATTCGCGAAATAAAAGACCGTAGTTTGAAATCGAGCGATAACCTACAAGGAAGTACAGAGTATGAAGGACAATAGCCGTGTCGAAACTCGGCACTTCGGAGGATGAGGTAGTTACGTCATTGTGTGTTACAAGTAGGCCTAGGCCTACTACGTAATTTATGAAAGAAAGGAAAGACAGTCCGGGGTCTCCCCTTCTACGGGCTCATTAGCGTTGCTGCTGCACCCTGCGGTTCCGGAAATGAAGTCGTTTTGTGGCGGGACAAAGATGGACGACCTCCAGGGACCGGAAGTAGAAGCCATACTCCTTCACTTTGCTTGCCACCATCATACTCTCTGTGAATGTGCAGTAGAAGAGTCACTAGTGGAGTGTCCAAAATGTCGTCAGGTTCTGTCAGTTTCAGTCTTCTTAAATAACGAAATTATTTTCCTTGAAAATCGTGAGAATATATGAAATAAAAATCGATATACCAATATTATCCTCCAGTAGATTTGATATAAAGTCAGAAAACTGAAACTACCTTTCATGCTTTATTGTAATTAAATTTAATGATGGAATAATGGGAGAACATATAAAGATGGATGATACGCAAGTGAGTTGTTATTTTGTGGGCTAGATTTTTGTGGCCTAGGTTGAGGATTCGTCACAGGCACTTGTGAACATGGTATGAAGAGTTTCGTGAAAGCAGGGGCCTGCCTGACCAGCTGATCAGCTGTCTGCATGTTACGGTGTATCTGCACTAACCGTCAGGCTAATGCCATCACTCCAACGTCCGCAGCAGAGGTACGAACTGCTGATCTGTTGTACGGTTCCGACGCTCCTCTCCGTAATCGATTGCGCGGACTGAAGTTATACTCGCATGACATCGACTAATCGCGTGTCTTATCTGTACTGTCTGGAGTCGTACGAAATATTACCTCAGGTTTATGTTGCATAAGGTTGAATTCGTGTTGTCTGATCATTATGTGACAACATGTCAGGTTGTCCTTAAGAAAATCACATGACTTTGGAGTATGTGAATATTTGTTGTTGCCATTTCTTTGTCGTCGTCGTCGTTGATGTTGTTGTTCTTGCTGCTGTTGAGAAGGTATACTCCTTGTACAGGAGTGCACACAGTCTTCACGCGCATTCATTACATTAATTAATCTTAATTCTCCTATCCCCACTATTTTTGACAATTACATTGATAACTTTATGTGCAACTTTCAGTGTAATTTCTACATAGCTGCCTTGTAAAGATTTGAAGGTTTTAGTGTAGTTAGTGTATATTTATTAATTTGGAAGTAATATTACTCGTCTTTCCAAAAGGTATGTAGACCGTAGGAACGATCTGTTCTATACTACTGACTTAAAATAAATTTGCATTGATTCTGCGTACTTTTCTTACAGCTCGTGCTTGCATTCTCTACTTTTGTAATTTCTTTGTTGAGGTTACCATGGTTACTAGTGTTTACGTAACTGACGTTTTCGTGGCTCTGACATGTGGTTATTACCGACTGTAAGAAAGCGAAATGTAAGAATTTCAGTTTGTCTCCCATTAACAGTACCCATCTAGCATACAGACATGTCCAGAGACATCCTGCCGGAAGGATGGATGTACAGACATGCCCATTCTTGTATCCGCTCTCTTATGTTGGCCAAAAATCGAATAATAATAATGATAATAATAATAATAACTATAACTGAAGTATACCAGTAATAATAAGGGCAACGGGTTCCATCTGCAAATTATGCATATAATATCTGATAAACACACGTGGAAGGCACGACATCAAGGAACTGCAGAAGACAGCCATATTGGGTACTGCGCTCATACTTAGAGTGCTAATGTAACAATACAAAAGGCTTATCATGGTAAATGACATTAATTGTACCATATATGGTAACCACATAATAGCTGCAATATTACATACCTTAGAAGTATGGGTTGTTTCAAGTATTCAGTTACAAATACCCTATTAAAAGGTGGTAAATAATAATAATAATAATAATAATAATAATAATAATTTACATCACTTCTGATATTTAATATTTTATAAGCTACACGATATACGTTATGAACTGTTTTCTGGAAAATATAAATCCAGAGCACAACCACATTACATCCAAACAGTGCGATCAATATTGTCACGTGACGCCTCTTACCTTTTATGAATTTCCACCAGTCACGTCACTCGTTAGTCACGTGGTGTTTGTACATAACTCGAAGGAAGCCCGTCCTTCTCGAGAAGTCTGTAGTACTTCAGTTCGTCGGGAAAATTCTCGCCGTTTTGGAACTCGAGTTTTTATTTTCCTGTTCGGAATAGCCTGCCAGTTCTGTATCCTGAGCCACATGAATCGAGTTACATCTCCACCCGCAGTTAACACCTCCACCCGCAGTTACATCTCCACACGCAGTTACATCTCCACACGCAGTTACATCTCCACACGCAGTTACATCTCCACCCGCAGTTACATCTCTACGCCCAGTTAACACCTCCACCCGCAGTTACATTTCCACCCTCAATCACATCTCCACTAGCTGTTACATCTCCACCCGCAGTTACGTCTCCACCCGCAGTTACATCTCCACCCCCAGTTACATCTCTACCCACAGTTACATCTCCACCCGCAGTTACATCTCCACCCGCAGTTACATCTGCACCCGCAGTTACATCTCCACCCTCAGTTACATCTCCACCCGCAGTTACACCTCCACCCGCAGTTACATCTCCACCCGCAGTTACATCTCCACTCACAGTTACATCTTCACCCGCAGTTACATCTCCACCCGCAGTTACATCTCCACCCGCTGTTACATCTCCACCCCTAGTTACATCTCCGCCACCAGTTACATCTCCACCCCCAGTTACATCTCCACTCACAGTTACATCTCCACCCGCTGTTCTTTGGACACCTACTTTAACATTAACATCTTGTGTCCACCTACATTTCACATACAATATTATGTGATCGCCATCTTGTTTCCCTTAGTTCCTACACAAATCGGTAGTGTTAGGCCTATCCTTCCTGATTTTGTCAGTGTCGGAACGTCAGGCAAATATCTGTTTTAAACCACAGTAGCAAGCCTAACGGTTACCCTCTTTGGCTACGGTTCTTACAGACAACATTTCGCTTCCGCTGCTATACAGTGCAGCAAATAACCTACAATTTGACATCACTGTTTTTTTAAGTAATATGAGCGCCGGGCAAATTTCTTTTGCAGTAGTCGAGACTGTAATACAAATTGAAGCTATAGACCTTGAGCTATTACTTATCAGTGACTTTCCTGGTTCTGTTTTTAACTGCTACAAGATATCCACATTTTTGCTTAAAACAGTCATAAACCTTATTCTCTTTTGGTGCATGTGTGTAGGTATTATTTAGGTTAAGCTTATAATTAAATTTGGCTTTCTATGTTACTTTTATGACCATCTTCCTAAACCTCTTTCTTAGTTTCAGATATTCTCAGCGCCCTCAAGTACATAAATCTATGTTTTGTGTGCTTAAGCTTGTTCTAGACCGGGTCCTTCATATGGCGGGACAAAATAATATTAACCTTTTAAAGCCTACCGGTTACGTGATGCACCAACAGGTTTAACATTCAACAACTGTAAGCTCTGTCCACACTGTATTTATGTGTTTTTTATTTATCTGAGAACAAACAGCGACTTGTGCCACTTACAGCATAAAATGATTGGTTTTTATAACCGCGATGAAAAGTGTTTACAGCGCGGTACGAACCGGGCCTTAAAATAAAGTGGTCTGACATTCGTCTTTAAAGGGTTAACGCGCTAATCCACCGCCTGTCACTTCTCCTATCCCAACATAACCATGGCAACCCAGTCCTCACTTAAAACGGGTTGTGTAGTCACTACAACCAATCTCCGTCTTAACCCTAGAAGCCATTGGTGACAGTTTTGTGGTCATGCACAAAACATTCTTCACGGTCAACATGTGAATGGCGTCACCGTGGAAGTCCGGATGTGACTCAAACCGTCAGAACCGTAATTCACGCAGATGGCGTTATATGAAGAGAATCTATAAATAATTTTGAGTGTTACTGGTGGCTACTTCTTGCACTCCGGGTTTACATTAGTCACTTAACATTTGACATCTTGTTTTGGACGTGTGACATTCCTAGCGAAGTGTGTGCGGGAGGCGTACAAATGAACTAATGTGATAAATACAGAACGTGTCTTGTAATATGCTGATCAAGTTGAAGTGGCATCAGACCTAAAATCTGTCGACCCAAGAGCTCTGTATGTTGTATCTGCTAATGCGAATCCCGTGTCTTCTCTTTCCAGGCATATTTATATTTGTCGCTTGACATGTGAACTCCCCTTATGAATATTATAGTAACAGAACATACAACGCAGTACTGACAAGGATTGCCACGCAAGAGAAATTTAAATCTGCGTTCATAACACTGTTTTCAACTCGAACTTCATTACATGTAATGTCACGTGTAATAAAACGCTGTGATCTGTAATGCACATTACAATTAAATCTGAGTTCTTTCGCCGTCATTCAGAACTCACATGTCTGTCTGTGTTGCAGGCTGTGCATTCCTTACGTACTACAGTCGGGACAGCGCTGTCAACGCTCAAAACGCTCTGCATGAGAAGCACACCTTGCCAGGGGTAAGTAAGCTTTTATGCTGTGTTGTGATAAATTATTGTGCTTCCTGATCCATAACTTAACGTTCAAGCAGTACTGGATCTCAATGGCAAGACCGAAACAAAACATATTTTTATCTTCATCGTTGCACCGTGCACTTCGTAGAATCATTTAATTAGCACACCAACTAATGCACATATATAATTTTTTTTACATTAAAACATTTAAAATCGGTGCAACATGTTTCGATCTTAAGATCAACTTCAGGGAGCTACACTGTTTCTAGCTAAAGTCACAATTTTAAAATACACTCACTGATTGATTTTCTTATGTTAAAGTCACATTTTTAAAATACACTCACTGATTGATTTTCTTATATTAATTTAGTGTTGTGGCAGCATGTCATATTGTGTAAGTCGTACGGTACTGAGAGTGCGCCTGGCTGTGTGTGTCTTGTGTTGTGCAACTTGAGCCTCAAGTTGCACAACACAAGACACACACAGCCAGGCACACTCTCAGTACCGTACGACTTACACAATATTACATGCTGCCACAACACTAAATTAATATAATAAAATCAACCAGTGAGTGTATTTTAGAAATGTGACTTTAGCAAGGAACAGCATAGCTCCCTGAAGATGATCTTAGGATCGAAATATGTTTGAGCGATTTTAAACATTTTAATGTAAAAAAATTATATATGTGCATTAGTTGGTGCGCTAATTAAATAAAACTTATTTTTTTGTAACTAAACTTTTGCGGCCTGTATCTAAGTGAGTTCGGGTTTCAACTGTGTCGTGTGTTGAATTTAACTCGAAATTTCGGCATCTGTTGCAGCTATCGTCAGATTAATGATAGGAAACCAAGAAACTGATTTCAGGACAGCAGATAGCTTCGCCCAAGTCTTTGCAACTTGTTAAAATAAATATTCCTGCTCGCGGTAAGCATAGCTGGAATGTATATGAGGTGCTTTTGAGTTGTAACACGTTGCGTTCGTTAGCTAAGGCGTTTGGTAGTCTTAACTGAAGATCTTGCCAAGTTATTGTAAGAATCTTTCTTGTGGATGGAGCAGGCTTCTATCTGGAAGTCAGTATTTTGTTAGGAAGGGCTTTGTTGGGAGGAATGTGGAGGTTTGGGCACAGACATGTTTCTGTTATGTTGGCTGCATGCCGCCGCTGTTAAGGAGGATCTCGTTGGATAAATTCCTCCGTGATTAGAGATTAGTATACCTTCGCTTTTGCTTTACAACTGAGGAAATTAACTCTCACTGAATTCGCAAAGGAGTGTTACATACTAATCACTGTGTCGACTTCGCTGCTTTCTACACGTAGCTTCGACAGGCCCGTTGAGCTTTGGTCACCCATGTAAGACTTAATGTGTCTTATGACACCCCTTGATCTGGCATAAGTGTATCCCCATCTGTCGAAGGTGTAAATGGGAAGTCTTACTTTGTGTTTTGAAATGACCAGTAAACATAAAACCTCAGATTTCTTCTATGTTTACCTATTGGCAACCTACTACTCTGCTTTATCTTGTTCATATCCGTGCACTGGTATCACTGTACCAATTTATACAATTGGTGATTCATTCTGTTGACACACGCTGCTAGAATATGTCAATAATACTCCCTGAAGATGAACCTTTAAGGGATGAAATATGTTGGAGTTACGTATAATGTTAATAAAGTGGTGATTTAATAACATATGACGGCATTTGTCGGTGTTAATGTGATAGAGTACTACCTGTGTGCGTTAGTCGCAATGGCAAGGCAGACAGCTCGCTGCCGTTTCTGCATATAACATAGGTCGTAATCCTTCGTAGAGCAGATAAAATGCGTGGAAATGTCGCTTCAGTCTTGTAATAGACGGCTAGGTATGTCCCAGTCTTTCATCCTCCTTATCTTTTCACCCTGGCTCATATGAGCTGATCGGATCAGTTGATTAACATCAAGCATCACCCCGATATACCGTTCATTGTCTACCCACTGCCATGGCTCTGGGCCTTTGTCTGCATCTCGTCGTCTCAACAAGGCTAGAGTGGGGCTGTTCGATGTGCTGTTTGTAATCTTTCATTTGCGCGGCCTTTGTTAAATCCTTGTGGGACGATGGTCGAGGTAAATGACGGGCATCATCGGTCTGCAGGACGTGTCTTCTGCGTCTTCTGCACAGGACACTAGGTAGACTTGAAGCGAGTGGAAGTAACCAACCAATCTACCAACCGACCGAGCAACCAAGCATCCAACCAAGTAGTCAAGCAACCAACTAACCAACCCGATTTGGATCTTTTGGTTTCCGACGATGTCGCATTACGTTCTGAACATTTCCACCTGGTTTATTCATGGTTTTAATTACATCTTGAGGACAAACAAAGATATTTTCCATAAAGACCATCGAACTATATGCTATTGGAATGGAATAGTGTGTTTAACATGTTGGGGAAAGTAATGTTAAAATGCATAGTGTACCTTTGTAGGGCTTTGGATACTTGAGGAATCATAGCATATAATATGAAACGTGGAGAGCTGTAACAAATTGGAAGGTTGACTACTTTCCAAAATAAAGCAGATAACTTTTAAAACCTCTTCATTTGACTGAGTGATATATAAATTGTATTTAGCGTCACAGTTTTCCGATTAATTATTTTTCTCAACTGTATCTCAGATTAAAAGAATGAGAAAATAAAATATAATATCTTCCATTTATAAGTCCTATAGCAGTAGTGTTTTGTGTTAGAAGGTACAATGTATGGGCTAACATTTAAGTAAAATAGTACTTTAATTATTTAATATGGTAAATTTTGTGTATTCTTCTGTCTCTTTGTCGTCGTTTTGAAATTGCCTAATGGGTGTAAGTGAACCAGAGTTTGCGGTCTGTGACGTAATCGTTTGTGGCAAGTCGTACATCTCGGTCCTCCACTGTGTTCTAGCTTATAAATTAGTTCAGTCTGCCTGTGTCCCTGTGGGGGTTCACTTGCGTGCTTCATTTACCGAGCAATTCTCTCGGTGTTAGCATTTTACTCAGAGAGCCGCGAATCGAATATGTGGGCGACTCTTCTGAAAGAGATTAGAACCTTCGTACCAACAGAACGGCTTCACAATTCCAAACAGTAATAACAGCGATGAAGATGATAATACTAATAGTCATCATAGTAATAATAAATTGCACAGGCCAAAGAGAATAATGATAAATAGTATCACGTATGAGAAGTTATTAAAATTGTATACCCAAGACTGAATGTATTTCTAACTCTTTGTGGATGCTTGCAAGTTTTACGTATGATACACCATCAAAAAAATTTAATGTTAGTGCTATTTATCTAGCTTTAACAGCGAAGAGGAACATGATTTTAAGTGGAATTTTAGTTCAAGGCTAAAATTGCCGCACTTGGCGAATTGTGCCCAAATTTTGTACCGGAGCGAAATAATCAGACATCTGTTACAGCTCAGTAGTATCTGAAGAGCCTGATTAAGGGTTCTGACATTTTCGTTTGTTCGAATACAAATATCTCTACCGCGTTTGCATAAAAAATACTTAAAATTATCTTTGCTATGTTAGTTTAGTCGAAATAATGCCTCGCATAAGAGATATGAAAACTTCTCTGACATAAAGCCATTCGTTGCCGATAAATTTTAATCTTATTCGTGTCCTTAACTGCTTTAATATCGAGCGTAATTTGTTAAAGAATAACTTTCATGTAGAGTCCCCCATTCTGCTGTGTACTACATATTCAGATTAGTTATACCTTGCCACAAAAACGTACTTTGTTATATTGCACATGCACGACAAGTTTTGGCCGAAGACGTTTAGGTTCCTGAGCCTTCAATTATTACATTATATAGTTGAATAAAGAGAGACCAACTTGATGTCACTTGCTTTATTATTTCATTATTTAATGCTCAACATGTTTCGGATGTTAATACATCCATCCTCAGGAGCTTGCGACTTATTTGTTGAGT
>Ga0123355_10005577_pt1 | contig 18462 bp, 14 predicted proteins | sample TergutEmb28metaG_3_FD_89872 | JGI IMG/M metagenome (GOLD analysis project Ga0123355, IMG submission 89872) | Embiratermes neotenicus P1 segment gut microbial communities from Petit-Saut dam, French Guiana - Emb289 P1 | ecosystem: Host-associated > Arthropoda: Insects > Digestive system > Gut ... | reverse complement strand
TTTAAATTCTGGGTCAACTTTTGGTAAGATAGACATTGCATGTCTCCTTTCGTGTAATTTTATTGCAATATACACCAGGAGCATATGTTCGTCAATGTATATAGAGCCGCAATTTTGCAACAGATAAAACATTTGCAAAAACTTAGCAAATTTTTTTGTTATACAATATTCATCAAAATAAAACATATACATCTATCTTGCACCTTTGTGGTATACTATAATAAGTTGTAAATAATATTTACATATCACATGAAAGTAGGGGGCACTCTGGGGTGAGAGATTGGCTATCCCGGTCAGCGCTACGGGTTGAGCGGATAAGTATTATGAAAGCCATAAGAGATGGGCTTGCGGGCATTATGCCGGTCTTATTGATTGGGGCTTTTATTTTTATGCTTGTGGAGCTAGACATACCCCTGTATCTGGACGCAACCCCTGGGATACCGGGCCGCAACTGGCATATTACCTTTGAGCAAATATATCAAGGGGTGCTTGGGATTTTGCCAATTGCCGCTGTGGTTTCTATTAGCTATACCTTGGCTTTTCATTCCCCTCATTATTCCAGTCGGGTCTTGAGTCCCTTGGTGCCTTCTCTTGTTGGGCTTGCTTGCTTGTTTATCCTTGTTGCAATGCCTGGTGTGGAAACCAGGTTTGTTCCCTTTGGGCCTAGTGGGGTGTTTCTTGCTGTTATTGTTGCGGTGGTTTCGCATTTGCTTTTTTTCTTTTTTTATAGGTTTCGCCTTGTGGTAGTGCGGCCTAGGGCTGCTACTTCATATCTTGCACAGACCGTGTTGCTGTTGGAGCCTGCTCTATTTACCATACTTATTTTTACGGTTTTTCGGTTTATCTTTAATGCCACCAACGAGTTTAACATTCCTTATTTTATCAATACCTGGGTTGTAAATATGCTTGCGGGTGTTTATGACCGCTTTGACAGCCCTCTGGCATTTATTATGGCTTTTACTTTGGTTCATCAATTGCTTTGGTTCTTTGGCCTACACAATGGGGATATCCTTTGGGATGTTGCCTATAGGGCCGGTTGGCCAGAGATGCTTAACCCAGAGTTTTTTCGGCTCTTTGTCTTTACCGGTGGTGGGGTGCTTGCTCTTATTTTTGCTATTCTTATTGTACGCTTTAAGAGTGCCTTCCGCCCGGCTCTTATTTCCTTGCCTATGGGGATAGCCAATGTGGGTGCGCCTATTGTCTATGGCCTTCCTATTTTGTTTAATCCGTTTTTTTTGATTCCATTTATCTTTGCTCCAATGTTTTCCGCAGTAATTTCCTATATGGCCGTGTCAGGTGGGATGAGCCACTCCATTGTATACACGGCTGCTACAACTATGCCTGCCGGTATCAGCGGGTGGATGGCTACCGGGTCTACTATGGCCGGGGTTGTTCAGATTATAGGCCTTATTATGGGTACCTTCATTTACCTGCCCTTTGTGTGGATGGCCAATAGCGCCAGCGAAGAACGCTGCGATTTTGCAATAGAGGAGCTTATGTCCAGGGATGCGGCACCATATTTGGCCCGCAAGGATGATGTAGGAGTATTTGCCCGCTCTTTGTTTGAGGAAATGGAACATGACCTGCGCCGTAAGCGAGGCTTTTATCTGGAATATCAGCCCATGATTGACAGCCATAACCGGATGCTAAGCTTTGCGGCTAGGATACGTTATAAGCATATGTCTTTGGGGCCGCTGCCTCCCGAACTGGTTCAGGCCCTTGCAGAAGAAGGGCGCCTTGAAAATGATTTAAATACCTTCATCGTAGAAGAGGCTCTTTCTAGCCTTAACGACCTGCGAGAGTACAATTTTACAGATTTGCTAATGACAATAAACCTATCCCCAAAGCATCTGAGCAAGCCCAAGACTATTAAAATGATGGAAGCAGCACTACAAAAATATGATATCAACCCGGCGCTTATAAGAATAGAGCTATCTAGCCACGAGGTGCTAGGCTCCGGTTTTGACCCCTGGATGTTATTCAATGCCTTAGAAGCCATAGGGCTTAGGGTAATAATAGATAATTTTAGCCTACAACTGACTCATTTTAACAACCTAAAGCGCATGGGCGTAAAGGCCATAAAACTAAGCCCTGCCCTTACTCAAGACGTACAGTACAACGAGCTTAGCGCCAATGTAATCAAGGATATTGTGGCATACGCCAAGCCCATAACCATAATAGCCGAGCAAATAGAATCCAAAGCCCAGCGGGACGTACTGGCAGAGCTTGGCTGCGAAATTTTCCAAGGGAAGTATTTCTCAAAGCCCATGGAGTCGGCTGATTTGGCTCTATATCTAAGGCTAAGATAATGGCCCACTGGAAAACCCGAGGCCTACGAGGCAGCGCCTTTGAAGAAATGATAGATATGACCAATTTGTTATATGCTCAGCGGGGTCTTGCAATTATACAAAAGGTGCCAACACCAATCACCCCTGTGGAAGTAGATAACAAGGCCAGGACAATTAGCTTGGCTTACTTTGACAAAAAAAGTACCGTTGACTTTATTGGTGTGGCCCAGGGGCTTGCAATCTGCTTTGATGCTAAGGAAACCAAGCAGCTTAACCTACCTCTGCGCAACATTCACGCCCATCAAATTGAGTTTATGGAAAACTTTCGTAAGCAGCAGGGTGTTGGGTTTTTGCTGGTGAATTTTCAGGCAAAGGGCGAGGTATTTTTACTGCCTTGCGAGGACTTAGCCCATTATCATGCTAAGGCTGAGAACGGCGGACGTAAATCCATACCCTATGCAGACTTTAACCCAGCATATCTAGTACCAAATAAGAACGGATTCCCGGTGCATTACCTAGTAGCCCTCAACGAATATTTAGCGGTGAAAAAGTAAAGAAAGAAGGACAACCTATGAGCCGAATAATTACCATTACCAATCAAAAGGGTGGGGTGGGGAAGACTACCACCACTATCAACCTATCTACCTGCCTGGCCCAAGCAGGAAAGCGTGTGCTGGTGGTAGATATGGACCCACAAGGCAATGCCACAATGGGCTTTGGGGTGGACAAGTTTGGCTTAGGACAAACGGTTTACAACTTGTTGATAGGTGAGTCCACTCTTGAGGATGTTATCCTGCCTGTATGTGTGGAAGGTGTAAGGCTTTTGCCGGCTAATATTGACCTAAGTGGTGCCGAAATAGAGCTAATTGCTATGGAGGAACGGGAGTTTAGGCTTAGGTCCATCTTTAATCACTCTAGGTATCTTTTCGACTATATTCTTATAGACTGCCCCCCCTCTCTTAACCTTTTGACACTTAACGCCCTATGTGCCGCCGACTCGGTGCTTATTCCCATACAATGTGAGTATTATGCCCTGGAAGGCCTTACCCAATTGATGAATACAATAAAGCGGGTACAGCACAAGCTTAACACCCGCCTTGCAATAGAGGGTGTGGTGTTTACTATGTATGACTCCCGCACCAATTTAAGCAACCAAGTAGTAGATGAAGTAAAGCGCCACCTTGGGGCACACACATATAAAACAATAGTCCCAAGGAATGTAAGGCTAAGCGAAGCCCCAAGCCACGGCCTGCCGATTACCCTATATTCGGCGGATTCAAAAGGCGCTGAGGCCTACAAAATGCTGGCCCAGGAAGTAATGGAGAGGAACCAATTGAGAGGATAGGTGTTTTAAGTATGAAATCAGGACTGGGCAGAGGATTAAATGCATTATTAGATGCATCAACCAAGCAGGATGATAGACAAGATACCGAGAAAGCAGCTATGCAAGCCGGAACATTAATGGTAGATATACGAAAGGTAGAGCCCAATAAAAGCCAACCTCGTCAGTACTTTGATGATACATCTCTTGAAGAGCTGGCCGAATCTATGAAGGAATACGGCATTATTTCGCCGTTGCTGGTAAAGGATAACGGCGGGCATTATTCCATAATAGCCGGAGAGCGCCGCTATCGCGCGGCCCGTATTGCCAGGCTTACAGAAGTGCCGGTAATTGTAAAGGATTACTCCGATGGGGACATATTGCAGGTAGCACTTATAGAAAATATCCAGCGCCAAGACCTGACCCCAATAGAAGAAGCCCTGTGTTATAAGCGGCTTATGGATGATTTCTTTTTTTCCACAGATGATATAGCCACCAAGGTAGGAAAAAATAAACACGCCGTGATTAGCGCACTACATCTACTGGAATTAGGCCCCCATGCCCAAGCCCTTGCAGGGGAGGGGAAGCTAACAGCCAGCCATGCAAAGGTGCTGTTAGCTGTGGAAGATGTGGAGCTACAAGGGGCTTGTGCCGATACCATTGTAGAAGAAGGGTTAAGTGTACGAGGAGCAGAGGCTCTAATAACGATGGCACTTAAAGAAGCAGCAAAGCCAGAGCAAACAGAAAAAGAACCCGAACCAGAAATATCAGAAGAAGTAATTTATGCATACCGCCGCGCCGAGGATGACTTAAAACGCGCACTAGGGTCTAAAGTCAGCATACGGCCAGGTAAGAAGAAGGGTAAAATTGAGATTGAGTACTACTCCCCTGATGAACTGGATAGATTATTACTGTTGCTTGGGAAGGTTGGGTCGTAGCAGGAAGCGCTTTTACCAGAAAAAACAAGGCAGTATGTTGTTTTGTGCTGATGCGTTTAGATATCTGTTTTGGAGGTGCAAGCATGACTATAGAGCAATATACCGAAAGCCTTACGCTACGTGAGATGAAATGTGTACTAGGAGACAACGGATGGGGATATGTTTTCCCCCAAGGTGATGTTTCTGCTGTTGATAAAATTGAAGCGCTTTTGAAAAAGGCAGGTGGTAAGCCTGTTCATTGCGCTATTGATGACTTTTTGCAAGGCGGCAATGGCAAGGCAAAACCTGAATATATTATTACAATGAATGATGATGCAAATACAATCATTGTTATTGAATGCAAAAATACAGTCAAAAAACATGCAAGTGCAAACCTGGATAGTCCTCGTAATTTTGCCGTTGACGGTGTTCTTTATTATGCAAAATTCCTAAAAGAAGAATACAATGTGATTGCAGTTGCTATAAGTGGCACCGCCTTCACAAATATGAAAGTAGATACTTTTCATTGGTTGAAGGGGCATGATACATATTTGCCGCTAAAAAAAGCAACCGATATTATTTTAGAGCCAAAAAATTATATCAAACTTATCAAAGGCGAAAAATTGCAAAAGGATTATTCTCTTGACGAAATTAGAGAAACAGCTATCGAAATGCATGATTGCTTGAGAGAGATAAAGGTTGTAGAAGCCCATAAACCGATTTTTATAGCAGGCATTCTTATAGCCCTTTCTGATGATGACTTTTGTAAGATGTACGCCAATCTGCCTTCGTTCAAGGCAGTTATGTCTAGCATACAGACCGCTATTGAAAGCGTACTGAAGAATAGTGGCATCAAAAGTGATAGGGCTGCTTACATAAAGCAGGTTTTCAAAACATTGCAAGATAATACAAAGTTTGCAAGTATACCGATAATTCAAAAAAAATCTATTAACTGGTATATTGAACAGCTTGAATTGAAAATCAAGCCAATGATGGATTATGCCGATAGCACAGTTGATGCACTTGGCGTATTTTATCATGAATTTATCAAATATTCGGGCGGTGATGGTAGCGGTTTAGGCATTGTCTTAACCCCTCAACATTTGACTGAGTTTATGTGTAATTTGGCAGATGTAAACAAAAATAGTCGTGTCGTTGATATTTGTTGTGGCTCTGGCTCGTTCCTCGTAACGGCTATGAGTAAAATGTTCAAAAATGCCAACCCAGAAGAAGTGGAAAGAATACGTAACGAGCAGTTATTTGGCATAGAGTTTGATGATGGGCTGTTTACCCTTGCCGTTGCCAATATGATTATTCGTCAAGACGGAAAATCGAATATTTACAAAGGCGATTGTTTCAATGCAGATATTACAAACGAAGTTAAATCTAAGAATATAAATATTGGACTCATGAATCCTCCCTACTCACAAACAGACAAATGCGAATTGGAGTTTGTTGAGCAGTTACTTGAAATGCTAACTATAGGCGGCATAGGTGTTGTTGTTGTGCCAATGAGTTGCGCTATCGGAACAAAATTCAAAGATGTACGCGAACGTTTATTCAAAAAGCACACATTGAAGGCCGTATTTTCAATGCCAGACGATATATTTTATCCTACAGGCACTAACACCTGTGTAATGGTTTGGGAATCTCAGAAGCCCCATGATAGCAACTTTGAAACATTTTTCGGTTATTGCAAAAACGACGGATTTGTAAAGCGTAAAAAGTTGGGGCGTATCGACCATTATGGCACTTGGAAAGGCATAGAAGAAAAGTGGCTTAAACTCTATCGCAACCGAGATGTTGTTGATGGGCTTTCTGCGCGCCAGTCTGTTACACATAGTGATGAATGGCTATGTGAGGCTTATATGGAAACCGATTACAGTCAGTTATCACAAGATGATTTTCAAAAAACAGTTAATGATTATTTAGCCTATCTTGTGAGGGCGGGTGAAGTTTATGAATCTTGACACCTCAACGTGGAAGAAATTTATTGTTAGCGATTTGTTTGACGTTTGTGGGACTAAAACGACAAAACTTGATGATTTGGCGGAATATGGCATTGGGCATTACCCTTATGTAACAACACAAGCCACAAATAATGGGGTGGCAGGGTTCTATGATTACTATACAGAAGAGGGCAATGTTCTTACCATAGATAGCGCGGTTTTAGGCTATTGTTCATATCAAGCAAAACATTTTTCGGCAAGCGACCATGTAGAAAAGCTAGTGCCCAAATTTACATTGAGCCAATATAAGGGATTGTTCTTATCTGTCGTTTTTAATCAAGAGCAGTATAGGTACTCATATGGTCGAAAAAGCAACCAAAAGAAAATAAAAAATACTATCATCAAGTTACCTGCGACTATAAGTGGTTCCCCTAATTGGGTCTTTATGGAGCGATATGTCAAAAGCTTGAGATATAAACCAATAACAACGGTACTATCTAATCCGTTTTTATTGCAAGGTTCGAATGAGTGGGGCGAATATCACTTAGGTAAATTATTCAAGTTTTATAAAGGAAAACGCCTAACAAAAGCAGATATGACAGAAGGAGCTTTAAACTTCATAGGTGCAATAAGCGAAAACAATGGTGTTAGGCAGTTTATTGATGCCTCGCCAATGTTTTTGCCTAACTGTATTACAGTCAATTACAATGGGAGCGTTGGAGAAGCATTTTATCAACATGAGCCATTTTGGGCTTCTGATGATGTAAATGTCCTTTATGCCGACGGTTGGGAATTAAACAAATACATTGCTATGTTTGTTATAACCACAATTAAGGCTAACCGTTATAAATTCAGCTATGGGCGAAAGTGGACTTTGGAAAAGATGAAAGAAAGTATTATCAAACTTCCAAAGTTATCTGATGGCTCCCCAGATTGGTTGTATATGGAGGGCTTTATTAAGTCGTTGCGTTATAGTGATAGGATATAATAAAAATTATCAAGTAGAAGACTAAGGAGGCACGATTAAAGATGTCAGAATCAAAAAACATTTATATTTTATGGACCAATGACAACGTAGAAACATCCAGGTTTATGGTGCTGTTTTACTCCACCAATAGCATGATGAATAGCCTGTGGGACAATGTAACGGTTATCCTTTGGGGGGCACCGGTTAAGCTTGCGGCGGAAAACGACGGGATTATAGAGGAAATGAAGGCTGCCCAGCATGTGGGAGTAAAATTTTCAGCCTGTTTAAGCTGTGCTCGCAAATTTGGCGTTGTAGAAAAGCTAGAGGAACTGGGCGTAGAAGTGTTTCCTTGGGTAGAGCCTTTTACAGATTTAGTGAAAAATGGCGAAACCATTATTTATGTTTAGTCTGCAATAGCATAGAAAAAGAAATCATCCAGCGTACCCCAAGCCCCATTTGTATTTTCAAAAATAAGCCGTGCGCCTATTGTCACCACATCCCCGTCTTCTATGGGGATGTTTGTGATTGTGGGGTTATTCCAATTTTGCCAACCAGGTAGGAAAGTATCTTGCCTGGCAAAAAGCTCCCCATTTATGAGTACATAGGCATATATCTCCCAATCTGTGCCCGCATCGCCGCCGGTGATAAAGGCTTCGAAGCCATATAGCCCGGTTGTAAGCCCTATAATATCCTGCTCGATAGAAAAATCCATTGGCTGATTAGCCGACCGCCACCAGCGGAAGCCAAAATCCCCAGTTCGCGGGTTGTCTGTACCGCGATTGGCGTAGCCTTGGCTCTCCCCATGGAAGGTTATCCTCCACATAGACATGTCTGCGTCCTCGAAGCTGTGGTTTTGCACCAGATTGCCTGGAGATATGGTAAGTGTATGGGTGAAAGGGAAAGATGGCTGCTGTGCCGACATAGAGGCATCCACATTGGCCCAGGGGTTGATAGCGGTGCCGGAGATATTAATAGTTGCGACACCACCCTGAGCATGAGCAGTGTTGAGTACATATTGCAAGTCCAATTCATCCCAGTCAATATATGCCGGTATCCGCTGGTTGTTGGCGAACACTACAGTTACGGTTTTGGGTAGTATATTTTCTAGTAAATATTCCATTGTAAGCCCTGGGTCGCGGATAGCTTCGGACTCAGAATGCAAGACCATATCAATGCTATTGCCATGCCTTGAGACCGCCCCTGTTCGCAGATAGTTAAAAAGATTTAGGGTAGCAAGGGGCATTCCGCTATAGTCAAAAAATGCCTGATTATCCCAGGAAGAACCGCCCCAATACACTCCAGCATCGTATGGGTCATAAGCTACCGCAAAGCTTGTAGCCCAGCCAGAGCCATAGGCCTCCCAGAGGGGCTCGTTGGCGGCACGGCCACCGGTGCCTACTGTTATCCAGGCCGGTTCCCATAAAAATAGGCCTACGCCCCGTTCTACTGAGGCAACGGCGGCGGCAACATCCCGTATAGCGTGGGCCTGGCCCTGTACTGTAATGGGATAATTGTAGGGCACCCCATATCCCGACCAAGAGTTGGTGTGGCCGTCTGTATCTACTGTAGTAAAGGGATACGAAGTCTCGAATACCGCAACGTCTACATCGAAGGTATTGGCAATTAGGTTCATCAGCTCTACTAGGTTTTCCAGGCTACCGTGCCAAAAGGGGTAATAGGAGATTCCAAAGACATCATAGACCACCCCGGCAGAGGCCAAGGAAAGACCTGCTTGAGTAAAATTCCAAAAAACCTCCGGGTCGGTTTTGTGTATGGCTATTTGGATATTGCGGTCAAAGTCTTCCCCTAAGGCTTCCCCTTGAGCGCGCCTAAAATCCCGTTCTGCGTTAATCACTGCCTCGCTGCCTGCGGCAAATAGCTGTACCTTAAATGGCCAGTCTGTGACACCTGCAATGCCATTATTGGTTTCGTTGCCGATTTGCACCATGCCTATGTCAATGCCAGCTTCCAGCATTTGCGTAATGGTGTCATAAGTAAAATCATATAGTGCTGCCGCCTTCTCTGCTACCCTCATACCCTCCCAGGCACGAGGAGCCATCTGCTTGCCTGGGTCTGCCCAAAAATCTGAATAATGGAAGTTAACAAGCACCTGCATACCAGCGTTGGTTGCCCGCTGGCCTATTATTATTGCCCGTGGTACATCATTGTTGCCGCCCCCAAAGCCCCGTAGCATTGTGCCATCGTCATACCATGGGTCATTCCATACACGTACCCGGATATAGTTTGCCCCTCCTTGGGCCATTAGCTCAAATAAATCTGCCTCGTTTCCGTCAAAATCTCGGAACACGACACCACTTTCCTCTAAGGATAGTACACTGGAAATATCTACTCCCATCATGAAGCTCTCGTCTATTCCCTCGACTCTGTCTACAAAAATCTCGGATACAACAGCTTCTTCCTCGCTGCCTTGCAGCAGCCAAAGGGTCACAACTACGCTTGTTGCAGTTACAAACAGCAAAATCACTATACCAATAACATAGAACTTGAGTTTATTTTTCATATATGTCTCCTACAGTTAATTTAATATCATATATAATGAAGGTGTTGCACAAAAAAATCAACCCACTATTGCGCGTCTATGGTGCATAGTTTATAATGCGCCCATAAAAAAACGAACGGAGGAGCAATACAATGAAAAAATGTGCATTACTAGTAGGTTTCCTGATTATTGCGTTGGCAATCACTGCCTGCAATGACGGTGGAAACAACCAAGCCCCGGCGGCTGATGCCGACTATATTTACTTCTATGGGCTAGAGTTACCAATGGAAGCAGAAGATTTGGTAGTTTGGATACCTTATGAGGAGTATGCAATGGCTCTTATCGATGGTTTTACCAATCGCTATCCCAATGTTAATGTAATATGGGAAGAAGTTGGCCATGGTGACTCCCGGGACAGAATGATTCTTGACGGCCCGGCAGGCCTAGGTGGCGACACCTTCCACTTCCCCCATGACCAAATTGCTTTTGCAATCCTTGACGGTCAAATCCAACCAGTGCCAGAGGCCCTTGAAGCCAAATGGCGCAACGAGCTTATCGAAACCGCAATTGGCACAGTTACACACAATGGTGCCGTGTATGCTGCCCCCTTCCAAATTGAGAACATTGCTTTGTTTTACAATCGTGACCTGTGGGGGCCATATCCCCCTCGTACCTGGGAAGAGATTCTTGTTTTTGCAGAAACCTATAACAACCCAGCAACCCATGACTGGGCAATGCCCTGGAACTCTGTAGAAGGTTTCTTTAACGTCTTCTGGCTTACGGCAGGCGGAATGGAGCTCTTTGGCCCAAATAATGACGATTATACTAGAATCGGCTTTGATACCCCAGAGGCAGCTCGTGGCCTTGCATGGTTCCAGCAAATGCGCGCCCTATTTGATATCCCTGCCGCTGATGTAAACTGGAACACAACGGAAGAGCGTTTCCGCCTTGGTCAAACCCCACTAACAATCACAGGCCCATGGGCAATCCATGACACCCGTGAAAACGGTGTAAACTTTGGTGTTACCCGCATTCCTACAATTGAGGGGATACAGCCCTATGCTTTCTCTGGAGTAATGGTAAGCGCGGTTTCTACTTGGAGCACCAACCCCTGGGCATATGCCTTTGTTGACTTTATAGTTAGTGAAGAAGGTGCCGCGATTCTATACGAACATCGTAATATGATGACTACCCGCAGAGATATTTCTAACATCCCAGGCCTAAGCGATGACCCATATTTGATTGGTATCGCAGAGCAAACTCCCTTTACAGTACCAATGCCATCTATTGCAGAAGTACAATTTATGTGGGCACCTTTGAACGAACTTTTCGAGTTCCTATGGGATGGTGAGCTGACCATAGCCGAGGTTCAAGAGCACGCAATGAACACATATCGCAATTCACTAATTATCGCGGGAAGAGATGTAGATTTCTAAGAAATTGATAAAGGGGTTGTCTTTTTATAAGGCAACCCCCTATTTTTCTACTCATACTCGTGATAGAGGTGGATTATGGCTAAATTGGCAGCTATTATGTCTGCTGTTGTTTGGGGCAGTGGGCAGCTTTACAATAAACAGCCTATTAAGGCTGCGTTCTTTTTCTTGATTCAGGTATTACTGATTTTTATTGAACTTTTTACTGGTACATTTGCGGTAATTATAGGCCAAGCTGATGCCCATTTTCGTAATATGGGCTTCTTTATAAGTGGTATATGGGGGATAATTACCCTTGGGGAAGTTGCAAGGATTAACCCTCGGGTAGAGGTTTTTGACCACTCTACTATGCTAATGCTGGGTGGGCTTATTGCCATTATTGTGTTGGTGGGGTTTGGGATTTTCTATGTTTGGAATATTCGTGACGCTTACCTCACCCGTAAAAATATGCAGCTTGGGGAAACAGAGTCAAGCATGGCCTATGTTAAGCGTGTGCTTAGCGGTTCTTTTGAATATATCGCAATTACTCCAGGGCTTATTCTTTTGGCCTTTTTCTCGTTTATTCCTATTATGTATGCCTTTTTAACGGCCTTTACCAACCACAATGTTATGAGCTTACCTCCGGTAAACCCGCCGGTAAGCCTGGTAGATTGGGTTGGGTTCCAGACATTTTTGCAGGTATTTCGGATACCTGTGTGGAACAGGACCTTAATTGGCGTTTTTATTTGGACGGTAATATGGGCTTTTTCTGCTACTTTTTCTGCTTTTATTGTAGGGTTTATACAAGCGCTGTTGCTAAGTAGCAAGATGGTTAAATTTCCAAAGGTTTGGCGTGGCCTTTATATTTTGCCTTGGGCTATTCCTGGCTTTATTTCTATGCTGCTGTTTAGGAACTTCTTTGTTATCCACGGCGTTGTAAACCAGCTATTGCAGCAGTTTGGGATTACGGATACTTGGATTTCTTTTTATAGCAGCGTGGCCTGGTCCCGGTCTATATTGATTCTTGTTAACGTGTGGCTGGCCTTTCCTTATTTTATGGCCCTTGTTTCTGGTATTATGACCTCTCTTAACCAGGAGATGTTTGAGGCTGCGGATATTGATGGGGCATCGGCTTTTCAAAAGATGCGCTTCCTCACGATACCCTCTGTTATTGCGGCGGTTGCACCTCTTTTGATTATGTCTGTGGCTCATAACTTTAATAATTTTGGACTTATTTACTTTATCACAGAGGGTGGGCCTGCTAATATTAACTATATGAGGGCTGGTTCAACGGATATTTTGATAACATGGGTGTACCGTCTAACGGTAGATTATCGCATGTATAACTTTGCATCTGTAATGAGTGTGTTTATATTTATTGTTGTAGCCTCTGTATCCGGTTGGAACCTGCGGCGTACCAGAGTGTTTAAGGAGGATTGATTATGAAAAGGAAAAAATCTTTCAGCTTTAAGCGGCTCATAGCAGGGATAGGGATTTATGCAGAGTTAATTCTTATGCTGATAATTGTTATTTACCCTGTATTATGGCTGATTGGGTCGGCAATAAGCCCGTTACGCGGTGGCCCTGGGGTTGCGCTACAGGATGGCATAAGTGCTATCCCCAGAGAGGTGACATTGGACAACTTTAGACGTTTGTTTGATGAGCATCCCTTTAGCACTTGGTATCGCAATACCTTGACTATTGCGGTGTTGACTATGGTGGGCGCGGTTATTGTCCATACCTTTATGGGCTTTGTTTTTGCTCGTCTTCAGTTTAGAGGGCGTAAGTCTGGGCTACTTGCTATTATGATTTTGCAGATGTTCCCGTCCTTCCTTGCACTGACGGCTATTTGGGTTATTCTTTTGACCTTTGGGCTTTTGGATAATATTTATGCCCTGGTGTTGCTGTATGTTACGGGGGGGATTCCCTTTTCTATATGGCTGGTACGTGGTTATATGCTTAATATTCCAAAATCCTTGGACGAGGCGGCATATATAGACGGGGCTTCTAAGATGCAGGTGTTTACTAGGGTCATTTTCCCGCTGTCTCTTCCGATTATTACCTTTATCGCATTTACGGCCTTTATTGCCCCTTGGATGGACTGGATTTTCCCCAACATGTTATTACGTAGCAGAGAAAACCATACTTTGGCAATTGGGCTTTTTGATTTGGCCAATGCGGATGGGGCCGACTATGATATAACGGCATTTACCGCTGGGTCCCTAATTGTGGGTGCGCCAATAGGCGCGATTTACTTTGCATTCCAGCGCTACTTGCTTACAGGTCTTACCGCAGGCGCTAATAAAGGAGAGTAGGCTATTGTTTATATGGGCACCTTTGGCTAGACATGCTAAATATGCGCGGTTTGGCCGGGTTGTAATGGTGTTTCTTGCTATTCAAAGCTTACTAAGTGTACCTGTTTTATTTGAGTTTTTGCGTACACCACCAGATGTGTTTTATCCTCGTATCCACGGCGGCCCGGTTTTTGAGCTATTTGATAGCTACTGGGCCCCGTGGATAGATGTGGTTGAGGATGAAATTGGGTTTACTCGGGAGATTGGGGCACCGGCTGGGGTAGAGTGGCCGGTCATTTTGCCTGGGGAGGCGTTGGCTGCGGGGGATGCCTTGGAGTCGGGAGATGTTACCCACTGGATAGTAGTTTCTACCTTTGATGCAGAGTTTGAAGTTTCGGATACCCCTGGGTTTTTGTTTATGATTACTCCCGAGTATGTGTACTATCTTGACCGCAATGCAATGATGGCCGTACCTGTTAATAGGATTCCCGCATGGGTGTTTAATGAGATGAACTTGCGGGAGATGTTTAATCATCTTGCCCTGTATAATCGGTATTTTTCTGTGGTTGTTATGCCGGTGTTTTTGCTGGTCTTTGTTGTGTTTTTTGTTTCTCAGTTGCTAATATGCATTGCGGCAATTTGGCTTTTTGGCCAGTGGCGCAAACTAAGCGGTAAGATGACCGTGAGGGAGCGGTTTTCTGTTATATCCTTTGCGTCGGTACCTGCCGGGATTATTGGGATGTTTGTTGGTTTTGCTTTTCCGGTTATTCATATTCTTATTTTTCAACTGATTATGATTTATGTTTCTTATAAGGCTATGAAGGAGTTTTAGTGTTGGTTTTGATACTTCTGGTAAAAGCGCTCTACAGTTGTCGTATGATATGAAATCTTTTTGCCTAGCGGCAAAAACTGTTTAGGGGATGAAAAATGAATTTTTCCGGGTTCTACCACGAAACCAAAAGCCGATACGCCTATGCGGTAGGCCTTCACACATTACACCTAAGGCTGCGAACGGGGCGGGATACAGCAAAGACAGTAAAAGTAATAACCTTTGACCCATTTGTATGGAGCAAAAACCCCAAGGGTGTATACAAGGTAGCCAACCCAGTAACATATGAGATGCATAAAGAACATACCACAAGAGACTTTGACTGGTGGTTTGCCCAGGTAGAGGTGCCCACAAAGCGGGCCAAGTATGGCTTTATAGTAGAGAATGGGGCGGACTCATACCTATATGGGTCATATGGGGAAATTGCACTTTCCAAGGAAGGCAGCAGCCCTCACATTACCCCAGAGGTTGAGTTTGATATAAGCCCTATGTCTCATTTCTGCTTTAGCTATCCATATATTCTTGAAGAGGACTTGTTCCACCCGCCCACATGGGTAAGGGACACTGTATGGTATCAGATTTTCCCAGAGCGCTATAAAAACAGCGGCGACCCTTCATTAAAAAAGGGCAAGCTACTGCCATGGGGTGGGGAAGGGGTAGTCAAAAATAGCCACCTATATGGCGGAGATGTACCCGGCATTACCGCCAGCTTAGACGAGATAAAGGAAATGGGCTTTACAGGCATCTACTTGACACCGATTTTTACCTCCCCCTCCACCCACAAGTACAATACAGAGGACTATTTAAGCATAGACCCGGCCTTTGGCACAGACCAGCACCTAGGGGAACTGGTAGCCGAAGCCCATAAACGGGGTATTAAGATTATGCTGGATCTAGTTTTTAACCATATAGGAAGCACCCACCCAATATGGAAAGATGTAGTGAAAAAAGGAAAAGACTCCCCATACTACAACTGGTTTTGCCACAGGGAGGACGGCAGCTACGAAACCTTCGCCACAGTAAAAGCCATGCCCAAATGGAACACCGCAGACCCAAAGGCCCGGGCCTATCTTATAGACATAGCCCGATACTGGGCAAAAAAATACCCCATAGACGGCTACCGCCTAGACGTAGCCAACGAGGTTTCCCACGACTTTTGGCGAGTGTTTCGCAAAGAGGTAAAAGCAGTAAACCCTGAAATATATATATTAGGCGAGGTATGGGATGATGCTATGCCCTGGCTACAGGGGGACCAATTTGACGGGGCAATGAACTACCCCCTAGCGGCGGCAATATGGGGCTTTGTATCAGGCCATACAGATGGTGCCGCCCTAAAAGACAGCATATCTAGCTGCTTAGCCATGTATCCAAGAGACAGACAAAGCACAATGCTAAACCTAATAGGCACCCACGACACAAGCCGCATTCTAACCGAATGCAATGGCCGTGTAGAGAGGGTGATGCAGGCGTTTACACTACTGATGACCATGCCAGGAAGCCCCATGTGCCTATACGGCGACGAAATAGGCCTAGCCGGAGCTGGTATGGACGATGCCAGAAAATGTATGCTTTGGGATGATGTAAAGCGAAACCTAAAGCTGCGAGACTTTGTAAAAGAGCTGATTTCCTTAAGAGCAAACAACGAGGATATGCGGGGGCATGAAATTGAATGGTTGAAGGCGGATAGTGAGGGAGCAATATACCGGAAAGGTCGGGTGCTAGTAGCGCTTAATGGGTCAAATGTAGAAATGAAGGTGCCCGGGCAAAATAAGCTGCTGCTTGGCCCATATGGGCATTGTATATGTCTGGAATAATAAAACGCCAAGGAGGCACATGAATGCACGTAAAGAAAGTAACAGGAATAACAAAAGACTTCATGCGAGGAGCAGACGTATCCAGCTACCTGTCTCAGGAAAAAAGCGGCGTAATCTACTACGATGAACACGGCAACCCCGGCAACCACTTCGAGATATTAAAAAAAGCCGGTTTTAACTACGTTCGCATCCGTATATGGAACGACCCCTTCGATGAGGACGGTAACGGCTATGGTGCTGGCAACTGCGACCTTGCCTGTGCAATAGAAATAGGCAAGCGGGCAACTGCGGCAGGCCTTCGTACTAAAATCGCCTTCCACTATTCAGATTTTTGGGCAGACCCAGGAAAGCAAATGTCTCCAAAGGCATGGATAGGAATGGACATAGCCAACCGGGCCCAGGCCCTTTACGAATACACCTATGAATCTGTTACCGCCCTGCTGGAAGCAGGGGTTGACGTAGGCATAGTTGCCGTAGGCAACGAAAACAACGCCACATCAGATGGCGCAGGCATGGCCGGGGTAGATGGCCGCTGGGACACTCCAGAGCAAGCTGCAAACTTGCTAAAGCTATTTAAAGCAGGTACCGAGGCCACCCGCAATGCCGCAAAACACTGTGGTAAAGCAGACCTAAAAATAGCTGTGCACATCGCCGACCCCTACCAAAATGAAAACTATCTAAACTTTGCCGCCAGGCTTTCAGAGGCCAAAATTGATTATGATATCTATGGCTCGTCTTACTATCCTTTTTGGCATGGCACACAGGAAAACTTAACAGATATACTGACTCAAGTCTCTCAAAAATATGATATTGATGTGTTCTGTGTAGAGTTATCATATCCCACCACAATAGACGACGGCGACGGCTTCGAAGTATACAAAATCAAGTACGGTGAAAAGTATCAATACGCCATTTCCCCTCAAGGCCAGGCCAATGCCATACGGGATGTATCCCAGGCCATAGCCAATGTACCAGGGGGCAGAGGTTTAGGCGTGTTTCTATGGGAGCCAACCTGGATACCCGTAGGCCCCCCTTCAAACTGGGAGCAAAACTTCGCTCTATGGGAAGCCCATGGCTCTGGCTGGGCTGCAAGCTACGGCGCAAGCTATAACCCGCAAATCGCAGGCCGTTATGGCGGCACCGGTTGGGACAATAAAAGCGTCTTCGATTTCAACGGGCACCCGCTCCCCTCGATTACTGTCTTCAAGGATATATATGAAGGCCGGGAGCCAGAAGGCGGCATAGTTATTGATGTTGTAGAGGATGCAGAAGTGGAGGTTGAATACTTCGAGGGCCTAACCATAGAAGCCATAATGGCAGCACTTCCGTGCACGGCTTTGGCAATATATTCAGACAACACCCACAAAGACCTGCCCGTATCATGGGATATGGTGCCCATTATGGATGCCCTGGCCCAGATGGAAGCAAAGCCCCATGTGCGTTATTTGGAGCTTACAGGCATAACAGCAGATGATGGACGAGCCCATTGTACCCTACTGATAGCGCCTAAAAACCTAGTCCAAAACCCCAGTTTCGAGGCAGAAGACATGGGCATGTGGAAAACCGTTTATATCGCAGGGGAAAACTATGCGTCCAGGCATACAAGAAGCCCCAAATTAGGAGAAAACTCCTTTGGGTTTAGCCGTCCTGTGCCCCTGGCAGCACATTTTACCTTGGAGCAGGATATAGTCATAGAAAATACCGGCACATACACCTTCGAGGCATCCGTAACAGGTGACTATGCCAAAGAAAACGCCGAAAATGAGTTTTACGCCTATGTAAATATAAATGGCGAGTTAGTTAAAAAAGAAGCCTTTGACCTACCGGGCTACAGAGGGTTTAACGTCCCCAAAATTTCTGGCATAGAGGCAAGGGCAGGGGATATAGTAACAATAGGCTTTGCCTTTAAGGCCTCAAAAGGCATTTCTGGTGCAATCGACGATGTGTTTTTTTATTAATTGATTAGGAGCGATTTCATGTATCTAAAAGAAAAATCCCCAAGGCAGCGAGAGTTTTTTGGCTTCGACTGGCAATTTAAGCTAGAAGAGGAAGCCAGCTATCGCCCAGTACAGCTACCCCACGACTGGAGCGTAGAGTACCCCTTTGACGAAAATGCCCCGTCCTTTGGCTCTGGTGGCTATGTAAAAACAGGGGTAGGCCTATACAAAAAG
>Ga0123355_10005576_pt1 | contig 18463 bp, 14 predicted proteins | sample TergutEmb28metaG_3_FD_89872 | JGI IMG/M metagenome (GOLD analysis project Ga0123355, IMG submission 89872) | Embiratermes neotenicus P1 segment gut microbial communities from Petit-Saut dam, French Guiana - Emb289 P1 | ecosystem: Host-associated > Arthropoda: Insects > Digestive system > Gut ... | reverse complement strand
AATGGGAAAAAATCGCCGGGAAAGTTTTAGAGGGGCTTTTTATATCGCCTCGGGCGGGGGGGCCCCCCCCCCCCCCCCCCCCTCTCTTACACGATCCTCTACATGAACAACAGCGTCATTTTAGCACAAGAGAAGAAAAAGATAGTCATGGGGTATGGAACAACCCCATTCATTAATAATAAGAAAGTGAACGGGAAATGGAGACCTTATAGAGGGCGGGCAGGGTGGGCTGCTCTCCATTCTGTGTCGTGGTCTTAGAAAGCGACACCATCGCGTGAATAGTTTGCACATGATGGCGACCAGCTTGCTGAAAAGAGCTGTGGGAGCAGCGCCTTAATTCCTTATTACTCTATCGTTCTTCTACGGAACTTTTTTAACGGCGGTACAGTTTGAAGTCTATCGAACTGCAGCAGCAGTATTTTCTTGAAAGTTTGTTTCCAAAGTCAGCAGTTAGCTGTTTTCAAACTCTTCGCCTGGCCTACTTCTGGCAATGACCTGAAGATAATGAACTTCAGGGTGATCACCGAACAAACCGCATCCGCACCCACTCAAAACCAAATTCCATTCCACCATTTTCGTCAACAAAATGTTTACTCACGAAACTACACGCTTTGCTATTGGCGCGGAAAAATTTATAACCACAACATCCAGTTACGTAATGACAGTGATGACAGTGGCCGTTACAAAGTCGAGGTGGTGCGTTTAAATACGTGGATAATGTTTGTTGGAAGGGGGCTGACAGTGGACCGGCTTTCTGTCTTAAGATGCTATCTCGCGCATATAAATCTGTTTCAGAATTAATTTTCCAACACAAGAGGAGGCATAATTTATGCAGCTTTAGGTAAAATTGGTTACAAAACATAAATAAAAATAAAACCTGTTCTCCAATTCTGCGAACTGTGCAGGAGGATCACAAGCACAATGAACGTGAAAGTATGAGGACGGAAGCCGTCGCAGCCTGTTTCATGGCGTGACGTCTCAGCAATCGGCGCAGACGCCCGCAGCAGGTCGAATGAAATGTAGGATCATGTAAGCCGGTCAGCAAGTCCGAGATTCGAATGTGAGACTTCTTAGTTACGAAACGGGATTGGTAGCGACCAGAGGCAAGGGAACGAGCTGTTCCACGATGCCAGTCGGTATCTCCTCGGCACATCAGACGCAGACCCGGAACGTAAAGACAGTAAGACACGATCAGCGTCTACACGGACCGCGCCCACAGCACATCCAATCACTTGTCTTGTTCTCTGTTGGCTATACCACGCCTCACGCTGGTATCATTCAGCTCCGTTCGATCTCAGCCCCGTCCGTGTTGTTATATGTAACGCAGAAAGTGGCGCTGGGTCACCAAACTCGCCGCTGTCAGCAGCAACCCAGTGACGCTCCACACTCGTCCTTTCCTTTGTCGCCGACGCCGTACAATCTTACCAACGAACAGCGTCGTTAAATAACACATTTAAAGATGTCTCCCTGTGCATTCAGCTCAACACAACAGGTGGCCGGTTGTTAGGAAATACAATTACGTTGGTTTTCATTTAGAAATGGCGACATTACGAGGTCTACGGGAGACTAATTCCTCGTTAATTCATTTACACCAAAAATATGCACGTGTCTGCCTTTTAATTTCGTCTGTACTGACGTATTAGAATTCGTACAGAAATTCTTTCAGCTTCTAGGAAAAACGTTCAGAGGGTTTGAGTTGGAACTGGCCGACTCTTCCCAACACAGCAATAGAACTTCGACTTCCATACAGTGGCGGGAATTTCTTAACAAGCTGAGGAACCGTTGGCTTGTCACAAAGGACTGCTGTGTGCAGTTAGTTAATTCAGACTGCAACACACAGTCTGTAAGTGGCACAGAGCGTCCACACTCCTTTAGGTGCGTTCGAAAAATTACGAAAAGCAATTATTACTTCCGTTATGTCTGTCTGTCTGTCCACCCCTCCGTCCGTCTGCCCGCATACAACTCCGCTCCCACTGAACGGATTTACATGAAATTTGAATATATGTTTTTTTTTTTTAAATCTGTCGAGAAAATGTACGGTTCATTAAAATCTCACAAGAATAGCCGGTACCTTACACGCAGACCGATATACACTTCTCATCATATCACGCTCAGTGTTTCTCAGAATGAGAAATGTTTCAGACAAAAGCTGTACAGAACATTACAACACATTTTATTTCCAAAAACTCCTTTTCCCCCCTAAATCGTGCCATTTATGAGATAAAGTGGGAAAATGTTACAGAGCCGGACAGGCCACAGATAACAATATGGCGCATGCGCACTGCATGCTGGATACCTAAGGCTACAAACACATACCTAGATTATATAATACTCATTGTTTTCCCACTGCAACAATGGCTACACGAACGCGCATCCGTTACTCTATACATACACTGCCTGTGTTGAGTTAAACATGGGTAGAAAATATTTCAACTCTTACAATGAGGCGACAGACGCCAGGCCTATGAAGTGACACCTTCCACATCTTCCTTCCCCCTCCAGCGCACTTACCTATACCTCCCTCCCGCACACCCCACGCCCACGGGTGTCCCACATTTGTTCACACGAATTACGATAGCCACAGTAACGTCTTAAATCTGGATGTGACAAGCTCATTGGGCCGGTTGCTATAGGCCACAGAGTATGTTGGGGAAGTACGTCGACAATGGGACATTTCGAGCGCTAATCTCCATTGCACTTCAGTATACACAGCTGTGCTGTGGGCCGACTGACAAACAGCGACGATATGCGCTCTGCCCACTCTTCGTTCCTTTCGTTCAGATTGTCTTGGGCACGATACCTTCCGATCTACACACGACGGCCTTGAAATGTTCACAAAACTTAGCACAAAACTATACTCCCTATGCTACTAAGACTATACTCACTGTCGGCAGTTCCACTAATGACAGTACAACTACATGCTACAACCGGTCACCCTTCAGTAACGTATCAGCAATCACTGTGAAGCAGGCCAACTCGCAATGCTGCAATCTCAGCCAACTCATCTGTACAACACCAACTATCCCAACACCATACACAAGCAAAGAACAACCTGTATTACAAGACCATAGGAACAATTTCATCCCCTCATTCTTAGCTACCCCTCCTCCCACATAGTCCTTAATTCTCCTTCATCGCCCTCTTCTTTATGTGCACCCACCCCTACCCAACAACCACACCACCCTCTTGCAGTATAGCCTAGGCTTCCTCAAATCTCCTTCAAGATAAACCATTGTTTGGCTGCAAGGGTTTCCCAATCAATATAATACTGGAGCGCGGATGAAGACTGTGGCTAAGGGCCTTACAGAATAATGAGAACGGCGCCTGAACTGCCGATAATAACTGCTGCACTTAGGATGGCAGGGACGAGGGACGAGACAATACAGCGAGCGTCTTGATCACATCGTGCGGTGGACACACCAGAACCTTCGTACCTTATTGCTTCAGTTTCAAACAACAAACATCAGAGCACAATACCGCAGAAAATTTACAGAACGCCCAGAGAGGATTCGTTGACTATGGTTTAGTGTGCTTACCCCCAGCCTTCAGGGAAGAGTGAAACTGCCCTCTCAGCTACGAACAGTGTTGACTTCAGGAATAAGTGGCGCAATACCTCTACTCCCCCACACAACTTCACGACGAACTGCTTAATTAGGCCCACGGACAACTTCATGTTCGCACAACCCAATTCGTGATGTGTCCATCAATTTCACTTAAAATTTCTCACTGGATCGTAAATAGTCCTACCGGTCTATGGTCGATGCCTAAAACTGTGTCTAATGTTCGATTTCAAACAACACACAATTCTGTACACACTGCCTAATGTAGGCCTGTAGGTTATTAAAAACCTGTAGACACTAAGGAATGCAGACAGAATGCTAGGCACTGGAGGTAATATACCTGCAACATTATAAAGAAGTCAGTGATACGTAAGAACAGGGTAAAACGGCCGGAGCGTGACGCTAACCTCTCACGTGCACCTAACAGCAACTGTCCCTCCACTGCCCTTATGTCTTCACAGCTCTTCTCCCTTCTCTACCAATACAGCCTACTTCCAATACGTACAAACATGTCGCTGTACAAACCGTAAAGTCACATGGCGGAATGGAGGTGCAGCTCCATTCCAGCCCCCAGCCGTTTGCCCCTGCACAAGTGCTAGCAGAGCTCACTGCACAGGAAGCTTGGTGGGCCCCAGAGACGACTTACACATTTTGGAAAAGAGAAAAGTCTGTTGCCCCAACTGGGAAATAAACCACAATTCCTCGGCTGACCAGCCCGCAGGCTGGGTGCAACAAACGTCACAACTATCAATACGTTTACTGACTGATATGACGAACACGGCAGATAACGAGTTTTGGGTACGTACAGTTCGTGAAACATCGCCATGTCTGACTGCAAATAGCAGGACGGGGAACTGCAGCCAGTGGCACACGGTCGGCAGGACGCTGCTCGTGAGTCAACAGTCTCCGTGCTGACTGTGACTATCTGTTTACACAGCAGTGGGGAAGTTATTGCGTAACGTACAGGTGGAAAGGTTTAAGCACAATCTCAAACAGGTGTCCATAACCTCGTCTATAACCACTCGCTCCAGTACCTACCTAAGAAGGTAGAAGAAGTAGGAAGTCCAAATTGGATCCAACATAAAGCAAAATTTCAAGTGCTGGTGGTTACTTGCTTCGCGAAGTCTTGTGGGTCGACATGTGAATTCAACAAGCAAGAAGCGTACGTGTGTGTGTGTGTGTGTATGTGTGTGTGTGTGTGTGTGTGTGTGTGTGTGTGGTGTGTGTGTGTGTGTATGTGTGTGTGTAGCCTCTGACGCTGCCGGTTCGTCAGGAGCAGAAGCAAGCAGCCGACATGAAGACGAAAATGCAAATTGGCTGCCTCATTTGCTATACGGGCAACGTTTATGAATGGGATCTGCATCTATGAAATTTCTATTAGTATTCTCAGCCCCCTCCCGACATTTCTCGTCTCCTATTATACACCCATTCCCTTACTGCTACTGCTCTCCTTCTCCACCCCTTTAACCACCGTTCCTTCCAGCCCTCCCTCTATGCCTGTAATAATTCTCCAAATGTGTACAGTTTAGACGCGAGCTCTTCTTCAACACTTGTGTGCGTCTCTATAATCCAAGTCTCCTGCTCTCTAACTATTTTAGAAGTTTGTTTCCAACACCTACCAAGTTACTCTCCAGAAGAATACGAAACTGCAACAAGTCCACTAAGAACTGCATTTACGAAACCCCACTTCCGTAACAATTTTAATGGAACGCTGCCCTGATGTAATCTTCCCGTCATATATTTGTCAATGTCTGTTTTCAGTCTACATGTATATGTACATGTATATGCCTCAAAACATTTTCGTGAATGGGTATAGGAGTTAAAGCGACCGGCACGTTTGGCTGACCACTCACATCTCCTGCCGATGTTACGGGAATAACAGGACCTATATTCCCCCTTCCCTCTCCCCATACGCCTTCGTGTTGTGAAACAGAACACCTGTACCTTTACTTAGAAAGATGTCGGTCCATTTCAGTGCATGCCTTGCATGGAGAAACGAGGCTGTCGGCTTCTTTGTTGATCACATTTTTGTCCCCTGACATTGCAATGTCCAATAACGTATGTTCCTTTTCCATTATCACAGACTATGATGTCCGGTTTATTGTTTGGGATGGTTTGGTGAGTTTGCACTTTCTGATTCCATAATTCCTTACCGCTATGACCTGTGTGTGCTGACTGCGGTACATGCTGATACCAATGTTCATTGTCTAATTTTACCCCTATTTTCTCGCGTAGGTTAAAGTGCAGTTCAGCACACACGGCACCATGTCGCTTAATACTCTGTTCTTTTGCCAATATGCGGCCAGTTGTCTTGTCACACTATTGACCCAGTCTGCATCTGCTGCCTGTTGATGTCGGTAATATTTTTGTTGCATGATATTTTGTTTGTAACACCAGATCTTGTACTGCTATTACTTCACTTTCAGTCTCTCCTTTCAGATCTCTCGACAGCCAATAGGAACGTGTCTTCTTCACCAATAAGCTGTCTATCCATACTTCTAATATGCTAGCCATGCATTACTTTGCTTTCTCATTTGTTAAGGGCCCTCCTACGTTGCTTTCGTGAGTTGTGGGCCTTCCTTTTCTGTGTCGCTGTTTTGATTGCTGTTTCAACTGCTGAATTCATATTTCGTTCACTGCTTTCGTGACTTTTTACAGCACTGACAAACTGATCTTATTCACCCTGTGTGTTCAGATATATTACGCAATATTGATTTTCTCTACTTTCTGTCACTTCAATTTGCAACAAGCCTCTTTTCTTTCTTTCCTTTACACATACAGCCTATCTACATCGGCTTTTGGGTAATGAATTTTATACACTGTCAGTTTCCTACTAGTTTTCTTTTTACTTATTTCTTCCAATCTCCAACTAATTACACCAAAACTGTATCTCAACAGTTGGACGTCGAAGTCTTCAATTTCTGTAATTTCATTCTTGGCATTCAACTGCGATATCAGAATCATTCTTAACCTCATGGCGTAATCCTTCTTCAGTCTTTCTTTCACCTTTTGGTGTTCCATTCCTTCACTTTCCTCACTCCTTGTTTTTCCCTGCTCAAGGTCTTGTATTCTCTGCTGATGTCACATAGTAAGTTCTACAAGTGAACTAGTTTTCCTTTTTTGAGTAAAATATCGGCGCACGTATCAAGTCTGAATTCCATGTAGCTGTTTGCACCCGCTTTTGGACCTCTTCCTCTTGTTTACCCACCAGCTTCAAATCGTCCACACAAAATAAGTGCAATATTTTTCTCGTTGTTGTGTACCGCTCATGTACCGTGTTCAACCAGTTTGACTGTTCTGTGACAGGGAGTAAGCGTATGCAAAATAACACTGGTTATCATCATCATCATCATCATCATCATCATCATCATCTCCTCTAATGTGCCGCTCTCTTTCCACACACTCAGCACTCAGTCCCACTCAGCAACTGCTGTCTGACCCCTAACGTTCTCAGAGTTCCACCAGGTCCTCTACGATGTGACGCCGTGTCGTTGGGTAAGTGGTTCCCGACGTTTCGAAGGAATGTAGTGCTGTCATCTTCAAGCGGCAAACAGTCCAAGTCATGCTAGGACCATTCACCGAAAGATACAGTTTCGCACCTCAGACTTCATTCCTCACCCACCTGTGTACAATTTAAAAAAAAAAATTATACCTTTTTTATACATATGGCTCCAAATCTTTACACGCTGATCCAAGAAACTTTATCGATCTCTTATATAAGGACCTTTACGATGTGCGAAAGAGAATGGCTGGACCGGGGGTGGCTGCGGTGTTACTGTGACGCCATTTCTTACATACTGTAAAGAATTACGGTAGACGTTCCGGCTCTGGAAACAGATTCGCTGTCTCCCGCATGTCACACTGGCCTACGAAAACCGCACAATTTCGATACTGTAATTAGACACAGCGTGCCGAAATAACAATGTATTTTCCGGAAATACAATAAAATTACTCTCGGAGTGAGAATCATATATCCTGAACAGTAAGAAAGACGACACGCGGTTTATTTTCGGGCAAGAATACTTTCTTTTTATGGTAAATTATGTGAATTTAAGTTAAATGTATCGGGGACAGCCTTAAGTTGTATATTAAAAATTTACTAGTATTCAATTACATGAATTTGAAATATTTCTGTTGTCACATCCGACTTACGTTATGTCATTTTCTCCCACTGAATCGTTTTAATACGTCATTTTTCAGGTTTATTTCTTTTCTCTCTCTTTTTTTTTTTTGTGCTATACTTTCGGAGCCAAACGGAGAATATATCGGAAGACGAAAGAGGAAGTTGAGGGGGAAAATTTATAAGACAGACGTAGTAGTTGGATGGATCTGATCGAAACTGCAGAGCCACTCAAAACTTCTCTTCCGTGCAATATTCGTGAGTTGTAGCAGACAAGTGGTGCGTCTCCTTCTGGCATCGGGACGTCTTACTTCAAAGGTCCGTTGGACACATTCGCATACAACAGGGGTGGACAAGCTTTTTATAAGAATAACAGCTGCCACTCAAGTCATGTGCGTATACACAAGAAATTAAACATATCACACGTGTGAAGGCTTGCAAAATGCTGATAACAGGCAGGCAGGGCAAGTACATCGCTACAACCGTACCTTGAAATAGGCGCACTTCTGCTGACAGCGTCACTTTCGGATTTGGACCTTTGTCTTGATTCGAAAACAGGTACCATAAATTCCACGACGGAATTCGTACTGACTCCCTGGATATTTTAAGTCACCCGAAGACGATAGTGTTCACCTCTTAATTGCCAGAGGTTACTATACGTACAGCCAGCTTTAATATTCATATATAGTGCGTTCTGCACAAAGAATACACTTGTGTGTTTTGCGTCGATATAGCAACATACAGCAATTATTTCCCTATACAATTTAGAGCACCGGATTGTTTACTGCGCGGTATGGACTGAGTCTTTAAATATAATGCAAATTAAAATTCGTTTTAAAGGTTTAATCTTCCTCTTTTCCTTCTGCAACTCATTTTTCCGTGTTAGGTGCTGAGGTGCCAGTGCAGAGTTCAAGCTTGCCATAATTTGTGGACTGGGAAAGGTAACTTACAGAAAGTACTAAAGGGTGTTTGTTCCTGGCAGGTTTTTAAGTCTGTCGTGATAAAGAACATAAATTTGAATTAGTTTCTAGAGCCGTATACAAGTTACGGACATTACAAGTGGCACAACGCACACATGTATGTAGCGCAGGGCTACTGCAAGCAAGAAAAGCTGAAAATAAAGTTACCGTAAGAAAATAATGTTCAAAAAATCCAAGAATGTCTCAGTTCAGCGTATCAGAATACAGGGTCACAAATTCTTACGTAGTTATGGGAACTCCATACAGCAAAGCTGCGCGAGGTAAATAAAAGGGCGTTAAATATTCACTGCGACTGAAAATGTTACAAATGAAAAATTTCGGAGTTTCCCCTGACCTGTGTTCAAATAATGCACGTATCGTTATGCGGAGAATCGATGATGAGAAATGCAAGTGCGAATTGACCTGCAATCTAAACTTTAAGGTACATCTGTCAGACAGGACTTCCGAACCACTCCGATGTACGAGCCTATACCGACATTTCTTTTGTAGTTTGGGAGATGAAAATACGCGGGCGAAAGGACGAACAGACAGACAGACAAATATTTCCCCACGACACTTTTATAAATAAACCTTTTCAAATTTTCTGCTATCGGCGTCCCTAGTATAAGGTGTTTTAGAGGTTTCGTACTCAATAAAGTCTCGTTCCGTGATGAGACTTCTCTTGCCATCTCCCTGCAGTTAAGGTGCTGGGAAGCAGATACGTTAGGTTACACTCTCAAATCCTATTAATATCTTCCCTATTTAAAATAAAGCAATAATCAGCTTTAAAAGCACAGCATGTTAATGTGAACCAATTACTGTAACCACCACCAACACACGTTAACTGCACTTGACGCACTATCTCAGCAGAGCGCACAGCGGTAATTCCGCACCGACGTTTCGGCACAACTTATCGGTCTCAGCTTCAAGGGTCAAGAAATCCAGGGCACGAGACTGAAGCTAAGTGACACGATCTTATTTTTTTTTTGGGGGGGGGGGACTTTGACCACCGCCTAAATTCTGAAAGACACACGACGTTTCGGAAGCCGACTGTGTTACCGTTTTTCAGGCTAAGAAGCACCTAACCTGGTCGGCCACTTAGACTGAGTCATTCTCAATCCCTGGCCACCACAGAAACACTAACTTGTTAAGATATGCACCTGAGAACAGATCCAGTCCAAAGGCAGTAACAGCAATCATAAGGTTCGTCACCCTCGTTGTGTTTATAATTAAACTAGATTGGAGTGTATGTACTTGTCTAACACAACTATATGGTGGTACAGATATGTATAGAATTTATTACATCAAGAACAACTACATGTTTCGGCCGTTTACATTGGCCATCTTCAGGTTGAGAAATGAAAAATCTTAATAACCAGCTATACAGTGGGGAGATAAGGGGTGAAGTGGGTACGAGATCTCGCATGTGGTGTGTAGGATGGGTGGTGTGGGTACATGGGTTCTGCTATTATATGCTATTCTAGGTTAATATAGTTCGATCTACGGTATCATCTTATGTTTGTAGAGACTTTCACATAACGTGACTCTATTCGGCGATACACACATACAACGCACGTACAAAGTGAATATGTGACATCATCAAACAGGATAGTGCACGAACCGAGCCGTAAAATAAAACCACCTGCGCCTGCATCTACACACCAACTTTCGGTAATCCAGGGAGACGACCCAGCCAACGCTATTAATCCACACACCACACAGCACACAGCACACAGCACACCGACCATCCGAGCCTCAGAACTGTAGATCCACACTATGTATGACCGAGTAACCAGCTGACACATACTGCACACAAAGCTGTGCCTCTAAGGATCGTTCTGCCATCCTCGAAATTCATCACTATTACACACATAGAAGGTTGGACCATCTGAAGACCTATTTCTTTGAACAATTCAACTAGAACACGCACGACTCAACGACAGCAGAAGAGAAACACCCAAGCCTAACTCTTCAATATTACTTTAATTTAATTTAATTTAATTTGCTTGTACCAGTATGTTGTTTTCCACACTACTGTTTGCTAATTTACTTCCCTTACTCACCTTTCAGTCCATCCTATAATACTTTTACCTCAGATACTTAACTGACAAATTATGAAAATCAAACTTGATGTACTATAATAGTAAATGTAATAACAAAGTGATTAGATCAATGAACCCACTATAACTATAGGAACTTTATTTTGTATAGTCTCAGATCAATGAACCCATTATAACTATAGGAACTATATTTTGTATAGTCTTAGATCAATGAACCCACCATAACTAAAGAAACTACATTTATATAAAAATTGCACACTGTGTATTTATAAGCTAAGTGTACATGTGCATATAATCTCTACAAACATAAGATGATACCGTAGATCGAACTATATTAACCTAGAATAGCATATAATAGCAGAACCCATGCACCACACCACCCTTCCTACACAACACATGCGAGATCTCGTACCCACTTCACCCCTTACCTCCCCACTGTATACAACCCACATAAGTCGAGTATAGCTGCTTACTAAGTTTTTTTTTCATTTCTCAACCTGAAGATGGCCAATGTGAAGGGCCGAAACATGTAGTTGTTCTTCATGTAATAAACTCTATACATATCTGTACCATCATATAGTTGTGTTAGACAAATACATACACTCCAATCTAGTAGTAACAGGAAAATGACAATTGAAAAATTAAAAATTAACTACACGACCCAAAAGTAAAACCTGGACCGATCCACCAATTAAAACCCATCGAATGTGCCATGACGTCAGACTGATGAGACATGTATTTAAATTCTTAACACTACCAACACCATCTGTGGAGAAAACTGTGAATCTTCATTGGTTCAAGTAAGTTTATAAACCAAGAAATATAAATGCAATATTCAGTCAATGTGGACCGTAACAGCATGGCAGTGCAAGTGAGCAGAAGTAAATGTGAAGGGTTTTGAGAAGTGCTGTATAGCCACTGTAGTGGAGGGGAATGGTGGTGATATGTTGTGGAATGTTAGGAGCGAATGTGACGAAGAGAAAAGGGCACTAAATGTGAAGATGGAGACAGTGACACTGATTGGTAAAGGTACGAATAGATAGAATCTGACATAAACTGTGTGCTAATTGTATGAAATTAACAGTAAAATATTTTTTCTTAGCACACATATCACTTTGGGGGAGGGGGTTTGTCTTAGAGTCGTCTTGCATTCGGGTGAATACGATATACACGGAACTACACTAAGGTAATGTAACATTAAAATACATACATACATACACACATAGACGCCCTCTCAGAACAAACCACAGCTGTATTGTGCACGTCACAGTAAGCACACCTGGTGCCTTCATACTCACTGTTACTGCCATAATTAGTTGCTGCAGTGTCTTACCTGAAAAAAAAGGGAAAAACAGGATTCAACACGTCATTCCACACAGTTTAGAAACATGACGTCAGCAGCACGTCACCAAACGTCACGCTGCACTGGTTATCGTTCCTGTTTCACAGTCGGAAGCTTCCAGGTTCAGTGCTATAACCTGACCAACGCTACACAGATACTTCGTGGTTTTCCTCAGTTAGGTCACTGACAGTCTGACACAGCACCCTATAGCAGTCTGTAACCGCTATTTGCTATGTACAACATATCTTGTCATTCAAAACAACCCTTTCCACGCCATATGAAGCATCAATTCTTTATTCGGGTTATCAAAGATTGGGTGGGGGGGGGGGAGGTGGACGCGGCGTGTAGTATGGGGGAAATGACACACGCATCCAGAGTTTCGGCTGAGAAACCTAACGACCCGTACATGAGCCGACGACATTACGATCAAACACAGGTAAATACCTGGAAAGGGACCGCGCACGATCAGAACAAGTGGCGGCCGCTTGTGAACTTCCTTCTGTGACCTCTTGACCCTTGCAGGTGAAAGCACTACGTTCCTTCGAGACGCCACGAGCCGCGGCGTCACGATCTAGAAAATCTGAACCCTCAGAAGCAATGTCATGACAAACAAATCGCGCGCGAAAAGCAGCCTTCGGGTTCCACAAAACGAGTCGAATTTCTTCACCAGATGGCAAAATATTAGCTTCTAGAGGTCAGTACTCCATGGAGTTAGTTAAGACAGCGTAGGTGAAGGAGCCAGAGAAAATACGGCAGAATTAAATAAAACTTGAATACATAAAAAAGATTTTGCGCCATTTTATGAGTATCCACTTGGAGATGCGGCGGCCGGCAGACACATTCAGCTGTGCTGACTGTACACAGTTTTTACAGACTTACTGTGCACACAGTGCATTGCGTGCGAACAGCAGGCCTGCTTCTAATACGGTGGAAAATGAGCCGAAAGAAATTACAAAACCAAAGTAGGCCAAACATCACGGTAGTCAATATTTCAAAATTATGTAACGATTTAAATTCTCGGAATTCTGTACTATTCATTTTATTACGATGTTCAAAAACATCTGCCCAGGGTGACAGCCATTTCACGTCACGTCACGTCACGTCACTCAGTCACACCAAAGTCACCTAACTGCGTCTCTGTCACCTGCGTTCTGACACCTTCACTCACATTCCTAAATATTATGTAATTTTAACCAACAAACTGCACTTTTTAAATTAACGTTTCAATGCAGTTCTTCTTGTCTTCTGCATGTTTCGAACGTCTTATAGAGCACACCCGTCAACCTGACAGACTGCTTGCATACCATATAAGGCTGCATGTACAGTATAGTCTTCCTGATGATGAACATAAGATGTTCGAAACATGTAGAAGACAAGACGAACTGCATTAAAACATTAATTTAAAAAGTGTATTTTGTTGGTTTACATTACACAACTGTATCACAATGCACGGTACAAAACAACACAAAATATCCAACCACTTTCGTATCAACATTCCGCAGTCTGTCTCACGACAGGTCCATAGCCCTTCCCAAAGCAGTTCTCCACAGAGTGCGATCTGGTGCTTGCTCTTTCAGTTTAAAGTATTCTCACTTTTCCTGAAGGTCATCCAGTAGATGCGTATGCCTTCTTCAAAGTCTTCTTGTCACTGCTGACCTTCCCTCTTTTTTTTTAAGAGATTTATTGCATAGACAATATTTACAGCGCATAAAAGCACAAATTACTAAATTGTTCCCTTAACTAATACGAATAACTGTTTACACTACGGCGCAAGTGAAACTGAAGGATGTGGATATAAATATGTGCAAACAACGGCAGTGACAAATTACGAACAAAAACACGGCGACATCCCTTCACTCTACCTTGGCTTCAACAACGTGTGTTAGCAGGCAGTTCCTACGCAAGATGTGGCCAATCCACTTAGCCTTCCTTCTCTTTTACTGTATGCAAGATATTTCTCTCCTCGTCGACTCTGTAACATTTTTTCTTTCTCACACAATCGGTCCAAATGATCTCCTCCACCCTTCTCCATCACCAAATTTCACAACTTTACAAGTACCTCAAATCGACTTCCCGAAACGTCCGAATTTCAGTACCATACATAGCAATGCTCCAAATATAGCACTGCACTATAATCTTCCCTAAACTGAAGTCCAATTTACTGGTAACACGTGTCCTCTTGTTGAGAACGGCGCTCTTCGAGGTTATTACGCACCAAGTAGAGGTAATTTATAACCGACGTTTCGGGACAACCTATCGGTCCCATCGTAAGGAGTCAGGAAAAAATGAATTATTGACCCTGAAGATGGGATTGATAGTTTCTCCCGAAACGTCTGTAAGAAATTTCCAATACTCGCTGCGCAATAACCCTGAAGAGAGCAGTTCTCATCCACTTCGCGGCGGAAGTCTGAAATCGCAGTCCTCTTCTTGTTGACTGCTGCTTTTCTAATGACACTCCTGGACTTAACTTCCGGTGTACATCTTACAACATTTTTGGCCACGGTAGCCGAACAGCTGAAATATTCCACATTCTCCGGTTGCTTTTGACCTACTGCAATCTGCAGTGCGGACGGAGGTCTTACCTTGGTTTTTTCCACGTTCACTTCCAACCCAACCCGCTGCACCGTCCTGTTTCAATCAACCTATCAATCCTGCCCACAGCACCGCCCCTTCCTTACCGAGCAGCACATCACATCTGCATATTTCACAATATCCCACTCTGAAGTCTCCAAACCCTGCAACAGATTAGTCGATAAGGTACCATCTACATCCTTGTCTAAATCCTCTTCCGTCTTCACTCTTCCCGTTACCCCTTGGTCCAGTCGTACTTCCGCCCTCCGATCCAGGTACAATTTGCTTATCAAGTCGAAGTCAGTTTCTCTTAGGATCCACAGTCATCTGGTTCAGTCTGCACGGTCAAATCCTCGCTGCCAGTCTATGAAGTAATCACACAGCTGTTCATCACCGTCAAAAGTTCGTCACGATATTATTCTCAGCACCCGAACTGCATCCTGAGCTCCTTTTCCTCTTCTCAAACGAAACTCATCTTCTTCGAGTACATCCTCATTTTCTTTACGATCTTCTTCTAAGTATCCTTGCCTTTTACTGTATTTGCTGTATTGGTGCTTTTGTCTTCTTCTTTATGGCAATCCCTGTAAGTTCAAGGAAATCCTTGGGCCACTTACCAGTTTCGCATGTATGTATGTATGTATGTATGTATGTATGTATGTATGTATGTTTTTATATACATACACACACACACACATGCAGGCACACAACACGTTAATGCGTATATTGGTCAGCAATTAAGACCTATAGATATTAACTATATAATTTATGGAGATTATTTCAACGTTACGACTTTAGCCAGGGCTCAAACGTTTTCACTAACGGCCAAAACTAACCGTTTAACAGAACTGTGGTAACTTTATCTACAACCTAACGTAACATGTAGAAACATTTCTTCGGCGTAATGTTGTATGTTCCTCAAATAAATATGAATTACTTACTTCTACAAGCACAACCTGATTGGTAGACCGTTCACTGCGCGGTACGAACTGAAGATTCATATACGTATAAATTAGACCAGCGACACTTTCCACAGGATTAATCTCCACAGGTTTTTTTTTTTTTTTTGGGGGGGGGGTGGGGGGGGAACTTCCGTTAGAAAAACCCCCCCCCCCCCCCCAACGCAGCCGTACAAAGTATGAGCGTTGCTAATTTTCTGACCCATAATTATTCAAATATTCAATCACGAGCAGGTCTCGGTACAACAGTGTCTTGACCACACACACACGCAGTAGATTTACTTAATTAATTACATACTTACTTACTCACTTACTTACTTACTTACTTACTTACTTACTTATTTACTTACTTACTTGCTCCATGATGCTGAGTCCTTCTTGAGAAGCTAATTGGTTTGCAGCTAGTCAAGAAATTCTCCGTATTTCACGGAACCCGAAGGTTCATTACCGCACTCACAAGCGTCTGCCACCTGTCTCTATCCTGGGCCAGCCCAATCCAGTCCATATACCCACATCCCACCTCCTAATATTATACACCCATCTACGCCTAGGTCTCCCCAATGGTCTCCTTCCCTCCGGTTTCCCCAGCAAGACCCTATACAGCCCCCTCTCCTCGCCCATAAGCGCCACATGCCCAGCCCATCTCATTCTCGATTATATCACCCGCGTAATATTGGGCGAGGAGTACAAATCATTTAGCTCCTCGTTATGCAGTCTCCTCCATTCCCCCGTTACCTCGTCCCTCCTAGGTACAAATATTATTCTCAACACCATGTAACTCACTAACGTTATAATGCTAAAATATGTTTAGGTTTAGTTTGTTCTACATAATTCAGTAAAAGGTAAAATGTAAAGCAGTCCCGTTACAGGTCTGGAGTGGCCCAGATTGTTCCAAGATGTTAAGGTTCCCAGATTTCATGACAATGGCACAGGATGGTGGTAAGGTTGTTAGCCTTAAGCACCGGCCTCCTTTACCCCCAGGAAATGTTCCTGGTACTTATTTCTGTTAGAAGCTGATTCGACCCCAGGGCCGTAGTGCGATCGGAAGGATTTCATGTCAATGAAAAATTCCAATGACATCATCTGGAGACGAACCAGCGACCTTCCAATTTGTAGCACAGCACCTTAACCACTGTGCCACCGCGGTACATAATTCAGTACTACATGTTTTGCCCACTTCGTGGTCCTTCATAGTGGTTAGGCAGAAATTGTCGATTACAGCCTATTAAAATATCGTGGCCTTGGTTGCATTTCGATAGTAACAAAAATCATTTTAGAGAAAAAATTACAAATATAAGAATTGCATTAATTCATTTAAGTTTATAATATATTTCAAATAATTTGCTTCCATGTGTTTTTTTTTTTTGGCAAACGTTTAAGAATAACACTAAAATTATGTAACAAACTCTTTTAGAGAATATTATAACTTCCTAAACTGAAATGCGACGGTGCAGGTTTAAAACAGGCAAGACAACAATGCGCCTATGTGTAAGTACGTATGTGTCCGGAAAGAAACTGAAAGCAAATGATGTATATCTACAACATTTAATCCTCCCCTGTATGCGCTATAAACAGACTATTTGAATATAAATTTCAGGATACACAAATATCTCCAAGCAACAAGCACGCTGTGTACAGTTATTGTTTACAAATCATTATTAATTCCACATTAGAGACGCCACTAATTCTAGGAGTTCGTAGTATTGTTTTAAGATGTGGTCTGAAGTAATGGAAATGTAAAATCAATGCAAAAATATTTTGGGACGTCGTAGGTTGTTGATAAAATACTGTTAAGTTGCTCTGGATGGTCTGTCCGTATTTATATAAACTCTTCTAAAGCGCTCATCGTCTTGCTTGTGTGGAACTGAGTACATCAGGACACATTATTGTATCGTGGTAAATAATGTGACACTTTTGTTTTCTACAAAGAGAGGGCTATTTTATATTGCTTCCATACGCCATAAAATTTACAAACACACACATAAATATGGCAAAAAAAGGTAAAGCAGTCCCATTACAGGCCTGGACAGGCCCAGAGGGTTCCAGGAAGTTAAGGATCCCAGATTTCGTGACTACAGCACAGGATGGTGGTAAGGTTGTCAGCCTTACGCACCGGCAGTCTTTACCCCAGGAAATACTTCTGGTACTCATTCCTGTTAGAGGCTGAGTCGACCCCAGGACCATAGTGAGATGGGAAATATTTTATGATAATGAAAAATCCACTGACACCAGCTGGGGTCGAACCAGCGACCTTCCGATTTGTAGCACAGCACCTTAACCACTCTGCTTTGCGGTCCTCACATAAATACGGCATATAATCTAATAATAACGGATACCGATAACGATATTTTAAGGGACTTGAATATTTCTGCCTTTGAGTCAGTTTTACTCTCAACTCATTTCATTATTTGTACGAATTGAAAATTTAACCCAGTATATACCCATGTATTTGTGATTTTAAGAACACGTCAGAAATCCACGCTACGTTCGTAGTCGGCACTGCGTGTTACTAGGCAGCACACACTTTTATATATTACTCTTTCTTTCTTTCTTTCTTTGTTGCGTGTAGTGAATTAAGTCTCTCTGCACAAATTTTTGTCTAAATCCGAGCTTTATACTTCCGTAATTCTCGAAGATAATTCTAACACTCACATTAAATTAGTGGTAAACTTGACCCTGTGTTTAATTAAGCAACACCCCTTGAAGACATACCTACGTGTATTATTAAGCGCTACTCAGGAAAGAGGCACGTGGGAGAGCAGGTGGAACTCCACGCGATGTAATTTTAATCACTTTATGTCTAAGTCTAAGTGCAAGAATCGAGAGAGAACAGCCAAAATGAAGAAGAAATTTTCGCTCGAGTTATTTTGTTTTTTTTTTTTTTTTTCGGGTTTT
>Ga0123355_10005575_pt1 | contig 18463 bp, 13 predicted proteins | sample TergutEmb28metaG_3_FD_89872 | JGI IMG/M metagenome (GOLD analysis project Ga0123355, IMG submission 89872) | Embiratermes neotenicus P1 segment gut microbial communities from Petit-Saut dam, French Guiana - Emb289 P1 | ecosystem: Host-associated > Arthropoda: Insects > Digestive system > Gut ... | reverse complement strand
CCTTGAAGATGGAACTGACAGAGGGTTCCGAAACGTCGGATTTTGAAAATAGGACGCCGGGGAAATACCCAAAAGAAGCTAATCTACATTCAAGACACGGCGAAAGCTTGAGAACGAAAATTACTGCATGTTTAAGACATGCTGCATAATGTTTGTTTTAGTTTCCACAAAATGGCATTTATTTCATATAATTTTATCTTGTTTTGTTCAAATAATACGCATGTTTTTCATAAACTGCTTGGTACAATTTAAATACCAACCTCATTATATAAAGGTTAAAACGTGGAAATTAGTAGAGGTGGCCCCTACCACCGGCAGTTTGTAAACACAAGTTTCCATTATGTGACTTTAGGAATGGCGACCATCTGCAACATGGGAGCAGAAATCGGAGCTACAACGTCTGTGTTCCCCTACAACTCACGTATGCGAGACTATCTGAAAGCCACCAGGCGAGACGACATAGCCGGTGAGGCTGACAAATATGCAAAGAGCCTTCTTACTGCTGATGCCAATGCCCCATATGACCAGGTACATTCTGTGCTCGCTTTGTAATGTTGTGTGTGTCATGGGATGTTAGGCTCACTACTCTTGTACCTCTTGGATAAAGGTAAAGTCTTTGTGCATGCCATGAAGGCTTGGGAGAGAGTAGAGGTATACGTCCATCCATTCGTACCCTAAACACTGGAGAGAGAAGATTGATCAGCTTAACACTCTGGCTGCTTTAACCATGGGGAAATGATTTTCATTACCCATGAAATAAGTGATGTGTAAGCCCCACAGTTTGTGTGGATGCTTTGGAGAAGAGAAACACTTCTTGTCTCTGCCAGGATTAGAACCCTGATTACTTGGTTGATAAGCCTGTTGCACAGTCACTACACTACCTGGGCCTGGGCTGTCCTATTTGTTCCTGAGATCAACAAGTTAGGATGTTGAGCTGTATGTGCTTTCCCCCATACATCTTGACATAGTGTTTAATTAACATGGAAAATGCTGTTATTAGAAGATATTTTCATATGTGCGAATACTTACTCGAGAATGGCTTTTTCTTATTCAGAGTTTGCTTTTCTGATCCGTAACGTATTAAAGAGTTGGTTACAGGCCATGCTATGTCTCCATTTGGTTTAACATGCAAGCCCAGCTTCAGTCCCAGAGTTGTCATGCAGAATTTGTGGTGAACAGTGTGACACATTGGCAGGTTTCTGTATGAGCATGTTAGTTTTTCTGTGCCAGCTAAATTCCACTGATGCCTTATTGGCTCTTTCCAGAGGTTTGTGCTGGAGGCTCATCTGAGGCTGCAGTACCAAATGACATTTCACCCCATTGCTGCAAGTAACGAACTGAAATAAAATAATGTTTAAATTACTTGTCAGGTATTGCAACTGAAATTGTAAGATGTTTAATTGGTCTGTACAAATTATTTTAATCTGAACTTATCCTGCTTCATTTTTAGCTAATTGAACTGGATCTCAGCACCTTGGAGCCCCACATTAATGGCCCTTTCACTCCCGACTTGGCACATCCAGTTTCTCAGGTTGGCAAAACTGCAGCTGCTAAGGGCTGGCCCCTTGATATCAAAGTTGGTAAGAGATTTCATATTTTGTATGCAGAATGTTGAGTGATAAATGGAGAATGAGAATGTGGCCTCTGTTGTGATGTTGCACATATACTGACAGACAGACACAGCAGCTTTATTAGGTGATGTGTAGGGATGCAAATAGGCTTTTCTCAAACTGGCATATGGTGAAATTTCATTTAGTGTCTCAGAGTTTGACCATTTGGGATATTTGGTATTGAGGGGATGGGAATATAAACCTTTAAAAGGCCTGCATTTGCATTTAACCACACATAAAATACCACCCATGAAATCTATTTTATATATCTAGGCAACTAGGAAAATTTACTTCATTTTTAAGACATGGTGCATAATCTCACTTTTTTCCCCACAAAATGGCATTTATTTCATAATTTTAGGTTTTTTGTGTTCAAGTAATACTCTTGTTTTTTATAAGCCACATGCTAAAATTCAACTACCAGCCAAGCTGGTTAAAGGTTTAAGTGAAGATTGCAGTTTGTGGGGTGCTGACACCATGAAGTTTGGTAGACAAGTAGCAGTATTTCAGTGGAGCTGACTGCATATAACTTTAGGGTGGAAGAGATCCATCATATCCCTTGAAACATTCATACTTCTGTACTGAACTGTATGATGTCTCATCCCAGAGGACCAAAGTCTGTAATCATCATGGTGGGAGCATCTAGGAGCCTCTAGTTAGAAATGGGACTACCTGTTTTGAATGTAGATGCTTGTTTTCTAGGTCTCATTGGCAGTTGTACCAACTCCAGCTATGAGGATATGGGTCGATGCGCCAGCATAGTAAAACAGGCGTTGAAACATGGTCTTAAGTCAAAGATTCCATTTAATGTGACTCCAGGATCTGAGCAAGTCCGTGCCACTATTGAACGAGATGGCATTGTAAGTTTTTCATAATTTTGAACTTCTCGGTGGACCACTAAGAACTGTTGCAGTGTAGCTTTTTGTAACACAGGCCTCTAAATTTTTAACTTCTGATTCACTCCTAAGATGAAGACACCATTTCCTCTCTCAAAATAGTTAGTACCTGTCTGCCATACTGCACTTTGTTAGCCTAATTTGAACAACATGAAATGTGTAACCTGTTTCTTTTGTATTCTTAGGCACAGATTTTGAGGGATTTTGGTGGTACTGTCCTAGCCAATGCTTGTGGTCCATGCATTGGTCAGTGGGATCGCAAGGATGTGAAAAAGGGTGAAAAGAATACCATCGTTACGTCATATAACCGAAATTTCACTGGTCGTAATGATGCAAACCCAGCAACTCATGCATTTGTAACGTCGCCTGAGCTGGTTACAGCCCTGTCCATAGTAGGAACCCTGAACTTTGACCCAACCAAAGACAAGCTGAAGGGATCAGATGGTGAGTGTACTGACTCAAGGCTGACTTAACTTGTGATGTTTGCTCTTGTTCTTAGTTGGTGGCACTATGTGGAATTTGTTGTATTGGCACTGTTTTGACAAATGAATATTGAATGGGTAGTTACTAAATACATGATAATAAAAATATTGTATTGTTATTGATGTCTAGCATGAGTGTTCAGCGTGTCACATCGGAAGGTTGCTCCAAGTGACACTGATACAAATGCAGTTTTCTAACCCATGCTTTTATTCTGTAAGGCTTAGGCATTACCAAATTCTGATACAGGCATTTACCATATATAGGAAAAAATGATACAAGCTTATGTTAATCCTTGTAGGTAAGGAATTCCTTTTGGATTCACCATATGGAGATGAGCTACCTACAAAAGGTTTTGATCCTGGTGAGGATACATATGAAGCACCACCTGTTGATGGTACAAAACTGAAGGTAGATGTCGATCCCAGCAGCCAAAGACTGCAGCTTCTGGAACCGTTTGATGTTTGGAATTCGAAAGATCTTGTTGACCTCACTGTTTTAATTAAGGTATTGTCTCCATGTTGCAGCATTTCACAAAAGGTTTATACCACACATTTCAAAGAAGCTTAAGTGTCCTAGGATTACATTAGTTACAAAGTGATGAGTCTCATTGTATCAAGTAGAGATCATAACAAGTACTCCTCACGTTCTGTAGGATTTCATGTTGTGGCCTTTTGGATTATGATACCGTATAGTATGGTAAGTTTCAGAGAAACATATTGCCTACCTGTTCTTCGTTGAGCCAATTTGGAGGGAAAAAGGTCTGTTTATGGAGAAGAAAAGAGACTAAGAAAAATGGCTGCTGACAGAGAAGTTGGGTGAAAACAGGTCACAGACTAGAACTGACAATTTGTTCATGCAAAAGGAGAGTTATTACCTTCAAGGAGCGTTCTCCCCGTTGTGTTGTTAGAACCTAATGTAATAATTCTATAAGGATATAGCAGTCATAACACAACTATATTATCAGGTGTATATAATTTATCAGCATCAACTACATGTTTCGGCCAATGCTGCTGTGGCCATCATCAGGTTGGATACAATTTATGCGAGAAGCTGTATAGATATGATATAATACCGAATAATTATTAGTATTAGTGCAGGTAAGGGGGAACGAGATCTCGTTTTACACAAAGTCGGTGGGTGTGTGTGCAGATGGTAAAGAACCATGCATATAACATGTGTTATCCTGTTTGTCTATGACAATGTAGTGTATGTACCAAGTCGGTTCATGCTCCGTTGGGTGTGGTAGGCCTGGGCCAGTGTTTGGTCCTGTGGTGCAATATTTTCTTGCCTGTGGTGGGGGCTAAGTGTCACACCGGTCTGCTGCTGTGGCTGTGTAGACATCCTCATTTGTCTACAGTATTGTTGGCAGCTGCAGGTGTATTGTAGTGGGGGAAGGGATTTCTTAGTGCTGTGCTGGAATAATAAATAAGCTAAGATGGACAATCAGTCGGATTTGGGAAGCTGTGAGAAGTTGCAAGAAATATAAATGCAAGGTAGTAGATAGGAGGATACTGCTTACAAGTATTATGGTTCCTTGGTTTTGTGCCGGTGTCAGTGGGTATGATCCTGTCCTGGGTAGGTGAAGAAGATGAGAAGACCTACACTAATACTAATAATTGTTTTGTGTCATAGCATATCTATATAGCTTCTCTGATAAATTGTATCCAACCTGATGATGGCCACAGCAGCATTGGCTGAAACATGTAGTTGATGTTGGTAAGTTATATACACCTGATAATATAGTTGTGTTATGACTGCTATATCCTTATAGAATTATTACCTTAGAGAGTTATTACTCTCATTCTGTCGGCGAATTGTTGCCATACTCAGCCTGCAGCTTACTGTACTTACTTGACCGTGAAGGTTTGGGCAGTATATCAAACAATCCATACCACTACATCGTGAACAGTGACCACCATGAAAACCTGAAAAGTTATATTAATTTTTGTTACAATTGGAAATTGTACATCCAAAAATTTGATGCGAGAAGGTGTCATGTTTACCCTAATATTAAGATGATCACCTTTACAACTGTCAATTTTCTGGGGGAAAAAACACCTGTGCAGTACATGTTTAACTTCATGCAGTATCATGAGGTGAATCCTCTCTGATGTTTCAGCTGATGAGTTAGGGAATTGATGTTGCCACTTAATTGCAGCTCACGCTAATAATTTTTTTCAGTTGTTCCATTCATATGGGGGGAGTAGAGGTGTGGCTCCATTCATTTTATAACCTTGGCTGTAGGCAAATATGAATGGTCAGCTTCATGCTGCATCCTCTGGAAGGAACCCTGGTACCCATATTGAATAGGAGGGTGGGAATTTGTTCAGTTTCCGAACTGTTGCTAGATTCTCAGGAGGAAATTGGTTACAAATGTACCGTGTTCTGATGTTTTCTGTTTTTCTTAATCAGGTGAAGGGAAAGTGCACAACAGATCACATCTCAGCAGCTGGACCTTGGCTGAAGTACCGTGGTCACTTGGACAATATTTCCAATAATATGTTTATTGGTGCTGTCAATTCTGAAAATGATGAAATGAATAAAATTCGAAACCAAAAAACAAATGAATGGGGCACAGTTCCTGAAGTAGCCCGAGCATATAAAAAGGCTGGCATTAAATGGGTGGCTGTTGGTGATGAAAACTATGGTAAGAGTATGAATTTGGTTAAGCTACGGTATTCATAATATATTTTTCAACTTTATTGTAATTAATAAATTGTAATGTTTATTACCTGTATGTGAGGACATTGTATGTCATTAGAGTAAAGTTATCCATGTTTTTTATATGGCTGGCCCAAACGAAGTGCTACAGTTAAGTCAGGTTGTGCATTGTAGTGGCAGATATTGTCTATTGTGTTTGTAGCATCAGCAGCACATCAGTAAGCAGTGTTGTGATCTAGACCATTGTCTGTGAGATACGGGAACTGCGAGTCAAGTGTGATGGTAACTGGTTCTAACAGTTTTTATAACAGTGTCCAATGTTATGAACATGCTCTGAATCTTTTAAGAGGAAATTAAACATGGGTACTTCACAGTAAACATGGGCCAGGTAGCTCAGTTGGAATAGCGAGTGACTATGGGCTGGATGGTCCGGGATCAAATCCCGGTGGGGATGAGCTTTTCTGCCCATCCAGACTGGCCCTGGGACCCACCCAGCCTCCTGTAAAGTGGATACCGGGTCTTCCCGGGGGTGAAGTGCGGCCGGGGTGTGCTGCTGACCACTCACCCCCGTCTAGTGCCGCGGTCATGGAAGAGTAGAGCTATACCTCTACCCACCATCTGGGCCATACCAGGCCTGTAATGGGATCACTTTACCCTGTTTACTTCACAGTAAACACACTCCTCCTTACAGGTCTTGAAGCTTTTGTGGCAACAGAATGCAGTAAAGTTTGCTTGGGCAGGTAGCCATGTCATGATGTGAAGGTTTTCAGACATTTCAGGAACTAACTACATCCCCATCATCATACAGTGCAGAGTAGGACACCTAGTCGACAGTTTTGTTTCTACCAAACCACCAGCACACCCTGAAGATGGGGATGAAGTTTGTTCCTGAAACATCAGGAAACCTTCACATCTTGGCATGGCTGTCTTCCTGAGAAAATATCATTGAGCAATCTCTGTTGGTTATAAACCATTCAGTTCATGCTGTGTAGAGAAATAATCGCTGTTTGTTTTGACTGCATACAAGACACATATGCCCTGTGAAAAGACTAGAATTTTGAATGTTTGCGGTGGTACATGAAGTAAACACAGCTTTAAATGGTTGAACTATACTGTTTGGTTTGAATCAGTCTGTATTTAAAAGGGGGCAATAGAAGGGGTTGAGTTTATATGTTGACACATTTATTCTGAATGTTGTAGACTAGAGGATTCATTTTTGAATGCACATTCTTATTGTTTGTCTATGAAGAGACAACGTTCATGGCTGTGATTTGGATTTTCGCCTAACTATTACTGAAGTGGACATTGTTATTTTCCATTTGTCATGTTTGCAGGGGAGGGAAGCAGCCGGGAGCATGCAGCACTAGAACCAAGGCATCTTGGTGGTCGTGCAATTATTGTCAAGTCCTTTGCCCGCATCCATGAAACGAACCTCAAAAAACAGGGTCTTCTACCGCTGACATTTGCAAACCCTTCAGATTATGACAAGATCCAACCCTCAGATAAGATTTCTCTACTTGACCTGAAAAATCTTGCGCCTGGAAAGGTATGTTTTTTTTTTTAAATATGATGAATTTGTTAATATTCGTGATTATTTTGTAACCATATGGACAAGAATGGTGAAGTGTAAAGTACCACAATTTTTTAAGGGAAGACATCTTGTTGTAATGAAGATAAGCAAAGTAAAGAGGTGGAGGCCGGTTGTGGTCGATTGCCTTCACCCGTTTACTTTGTGTACCGCAGTTTTGCAAGATTAGAGTTTTTGGCTGCTTTGTTGCTGAGGATTCAGGCATTCTGGGATGTGGTTCCAGATATGTGAAAGGATCTTTGTGCATTCATATTCGAGGGTCAAGGGATGTCAGAATTTGCTTGGCTTTTAATGGTGAAGGCATAATTGAAACAGTGGGCACCACATACGCATTGACACAGCACCATGTCCCAGAAGCCTGAAATCTTGTACTGCAAATTTACATGTCTGCATGTCAGCAGGACTCTGACAACTATTCACTGGCTACTGGGACTTGGTAAAATGACTGAAAAGCAGTGGTTGCCGCAGCTAGGAGTTTGACAGACACATTTGTGTCCATCCTTTGACGTGAAAGATTAGGTTATGGATGTATGTGTAAGTTTTCGAGATTTTACAACAAGTGTTAGACAAATAATGATCTGTGTTTTACACTGTGTAGCATATTGGGTTTGTTCCAACGTCATGGATGAACTTTGGGTGAAATGGGTTCAGATGGATTCTGAAGGATGCTGCTCCATGTTGCTCTGAAATCCCCAGACAGACCCATTATACCACATCGTGCAGAAAACCATATCATAATTTGAATAAATATACATTGAAATTACCCAACAGAAGTGAGCATGGTAATGATTAAGTGAATAATAAGACTGTGCTTTTTATGTTGCAGCCAGTGAAGGCAGAAATCAAACATTCTGATGGGAAGGTAGACAGTATCTCCTTGAACCACACAATGAATGAACAGCAAATTGAATGGTTCAGAGCTGGAAGTGCTCTGAATCGCATGAAGCAGCTTGTTACAGGAAAGTAAACAGTATTGCCAGAATTATGGGTGAATGTTAGTGAAGCTGTGCAGGTTGGCGTGCTTGCCACGTTATCCACCCACCTAGAACTGAAGCATCAGTCAGATTTACGGTAGATCCTGTAATGACAGCGCAAAATTGCATGGGAATCGTGCTGCTCCAGGAAAAGGAATGAGGTTAAAGTTTTAATCTTCCTGCTAGATTTCAGTGTGTCTACTGGTTTCTTCTAGTTAATACAGTTACTGTTATAATTGATAGGAAAGGCTGTTCATGAACTATATAGGTGAAATTAAATTTTATATTGTAGTATTACTGACTTTGAAATTCAGCAGAATACAGGGTAGATGATACCAATGATATTTAATCATAAAAATTATGTGCACAACACATCTGCAGCAACTTGCAAATGAAGACTGAGTTCTAGTTATGACTTGAATTTTTTTGTAAAATATTAGAGAACTGTGTTGCAACAATACACATTTCAGTTTAGTCACAAAAGTAGTGTACAGTGAAACTGAATTTTTAGTGTGGTTTTTCAGTATTGTAAAATGCCACTGTAAACTAAACTAGTCTTAACTATTAACAAGTATTTCTTTTAGTAGCTTTATTTATCAGAAGCAGAAGCATGGAGGTGGGACATGAATTTACTGGCCAATGTACATATATTCTATTTGAATGCAAATATAACAGTGTAAATATATTACATGTGCTGATATATTGTAATGTTGTGCTTGGTCCTAAAAGGCTCAGTTCCTAAGTCTATCCAGGCATATGTTGGCAAGTATCCGTAAGTGGGTCACAGTCATTTGCGCAGTATTTGATACCAAATGAGCTCAAGAGAGAATGGCTGCTACGTTTTTGTGTAGGCAATACCATTATTACATTTGTCCAATGACATAGTATACCAGTGTGTGGAATAGAACAAGGTGGCATGTTGATGGAATATTAACTGTATTTTTGGGACTCCTCAGGAGTCTCCAGTTTTCATTAAAATACTCTCACAGAATGTGTTTAATTTTGTGCATAATTATGAGGCCAACCCCCATTTTCAGATGATGAATTAGGAAACTTGCTCAACTTAAATTTGGGCAAAAATGGTATTTTTTATAGTCAGTTGTTGATCAATCTGAAATGAAAACAGAATTTCCAGCAATTTTTTCTCCCATTGCAACTACCAGATAAACCAAAAATTGATATAAAAATGCTAATTCAGCTTTTTTGGTTCATCTAGATGTCTCTTCAAAGCAAACCCTTAGCAGCAATGGCTATCAGGTGCGTGATTTTAGGCTTCTGCAGCAGTGTCAGTGAGATCCTCGCTCTTCTCGAGATGTTAGGCAGCTTTGATTGGTAGTTACCGATGTTATGGGACAGCCCATCGGTTCCATCTTCCGGCAAGCAGTCCAAGACGAATTGGGCTGCTTGATCCTTGAAGATGGGGAATAAGAGTGTTCTACGTAACTTCCTGGGTGACATAGTTGATGGAGTATTTTAATTTAATTACAGTGTACCAATTTAATTACAATGTTCTAAGCAGCTCTTTAGTCACTATTTGGTTTTTACTGAGAGTTCAGAAACATTGTCAAAATGAAATAAAGTACGTAACTAATTTCAGTTTTATCACAAACCTTGTATTACAACAGCTTTATTGTTCTAAGTGAAATAATACGTGCAAAACTTATCGGGAGAAGAGTGGAGACCCTGAAATGATCTAGTTTTATCTAACCGTATTAACTTGCCTTGGTGCAGTACAGACAGGTGGCAAGAAATGTGTACAGTCTGCATCATTTTTCTTGAGTCTGCACTTCCCGCTACATTGCTGCATGCTGCACTTATCCAGTGATCACCAGCACCTTTGTGATGTATGTGGAAAACTGGTGTTCAAGTTGTGACCCAGAGATCAGATATTCTGACTGCAGTATTCCATTTTTTTTCTTCGGTCCCTCCAGGTAAATGCGAATACTGCCTCATGTTGGTCTCCTGTTTACATCTTTTGCAGTTCATTATTCACTGATTATCCTGTTGATTGGTGTTATGTAGCTGCACTGTTGACAGTAGAGTGAAATGTGTGCATGTGGCAGTTGTAGTGCAAGTAAAGTGTACCTGCTGTCACATTAGCAGAAATTGCAGGGTTAGCTGCGGTAGCATAGTCAATATAGTGACTAGGCTATGGGTTGGACGGTCTGGGGTTCGAACCCCAGCAGTGACGAGGGATTCCCCCCTACAATGCCCATCCTTCTCTGGCACTGACGCAGGCTCCTATCCAGTGGTTACTGGGGCACTCTTTCCCAAGGTGTTAAGCAGCCTGAGCATGAGGCTGACAACTCACCTCTATTTATTGTCATGTCCAAGAATGAGTGGAATTTATACCTTCACTCCCTTGATGCATTTACAGTGTGGACATAGCTTCGTTTTTTGTTATGAGGGTGGAAGGTGGAGAGAATTCATTGTAGCAGCTGCAGCAGCAGGAAGCAGATGCATCTGGAACGTAACCGCATTCAGGATGCTGTGAATGTTTTATGAGAAGTACCAAAGACTGAAGAATGTGCGTCTCTGTATTTCATTGCTAATTGCTGTATTTCTCAGTGCAGACACATGATTGTTTAAGCAGGAAAAACCAAGAATTTTTTTCCTTTATTGGCAGGGGAAGATGTTTTTATTTACCTTAGACAAAGTGATTGTAGACTTGTTACAGAGAGAGTCAAAAGTTTGATTTCTGTCCCTATCGTAACACTTGGCTAGATGGTCCTGCATTCTGGGAGTTGATGCTGCATCACTGTGTGATTGGTGTGTGAAATTTGAAGATGATATGCCGTTCTCATCTTAGAGGGTTGAAAATGTCCAACAAAGAATTTTTCACCAATTAATAACTGTGTTGCGTTTTTGACTATACAAATCAGCATTCTCAAGATTTGGTCTGGAGTAGATGTTTGAACTTCACATTTTCTGACCACCTTGCATACACACAATTGCTGCCACATGTCTGATGTACTGACCTATATTTAGCATGTATGTATGTGTGAACAGGATGAGCTCTAGCTACTTCCTTTTCAGAAAAATGCACTTGCACATGCAAATGGTATGGTGTATGAACTGATGTGATAATTTTATGTGATGGTATATGTAAGACAACTTCTTTATCATGTAAATATCCACAGAATAAATAACATAAGTATGCCCTTTGGTTTACCAATCCCAAATTGATCTAATCTGTATGAATGTGTATTTTATCTTAAATTCTATACACATGTAAACTTGTCCCCCCCACACTAATATTTCAAGTGATCTCCAAAATATGTTGGAGTATAAAAACTATTGTTGATAATACTTTTGTTCTCTGATGGTTACAAGCCTTATTATTTTTCATTCCAGCTTGTTCCTCTCCAGTTGTTTGACAAAAACAACCACATCTCCTGATTCCTTTTGTATGTAACATGTTTATGCTTAATTATGCAACACTGTACCAGGAAGAACTGTACAATGGAGGATGAAATCCATGCATTCATAACCTGGCAGTAGGTGAGATGCATGATGTAGTGTGTATTTTATCTGAAATTCTATACAAATGTAACCTTCCCCCCCCCCCACCCACCAATATTTCAAGTGATCTCCAAAATATGATGAAGTATAAAAACTATTGTTGATAATACTTTTGTTCTCTGATGGTTACAAGCTTTATTATTTTTCATTCCAGCTTGTTCCTCTCCAGTTGTTTGACAAAAACAACATCTCCTGATTCCTTTTGTACGTAACATGTTTATGCTTAATTATGTAGCACTGTACCAGGAAGTACTGTACAATGGAGGATCAAATCCATGCATTCATAACCTGGCAGTAGGTGAGGTACATGATGTAGTGACCACGGATAAAATGGCTACTGCATGCAAGGAGGGTGACGTGTGTGTGTGAAATGTGGTATGCCTGGGAGTGTGGGACTCCATGAACCACAAACGAGACAGCAAGGAGTAAAAGCCTTTCGTTTAAAAATCAAATGGACATAGATGATATTTAACAATATACTATCTCCGTCCCATTACTTGTTTGAAAATGTATGAGGACAACATAATTTCCGTAATGCATGTTTACGTTTTGAAACGAGGTTAGAATCATAATACAAACTACAACTGTGTAATGTGCTTACTACCAGATAGCAGTAAGATCAAATCCACCCCTTCTGTGCTGTCAAAACGATTGTACTCTACCATTGCCGTTGCTATTACGATATGGAAAACTGAGGTGGAGAATATACGTTTCTTTTGTAATGATTTTTGGACGGTTGAAATCATGTGTAGAAGTTTCATATTTGGCTAGAGGAGTGACCGGTTGTCTTTGTTACTGTTTAAATGGTTCTTTATTTTTCGTAAGAGGAGTAAGTGACCACAAGAAACAGCTGCGTCATTGTAAGAGGTTAGAGTTTTGTCATGAAAGGAACTGAAGTTGTATTTCGAACTGCCAATGTGTAGCATTACATTTGAAATAAGATAAATTTATTTGATAGTTGTTATCCCATTGTGCTTTATCACTGTCACCAAATAAAGACTGAAGTTCGAATATTTATTGGATGAAGATGAATTCAATTTTCAATCACGTAAATGTTGCTCTGCAGTGCTCTACTTCTAGTTGCATATACGTGTAACTTCGTTATGTTCAGCGTTTGATGCAGAAGGATCTAGTGGTATGGAGGAGTGATGACGCAAAAGAAGAATATGCTTGGCGCAGAGATAATTTTGAATTACGAATTGTGAAAGCTTCGTGTTGCAGGCTTTAAGTCGTGGTTCAACATCTCTGTTTGATAATTCTGACATATCCTAAACGCATGTTGGCAGTGTGAGGTTTCGAAGTCTTAAAGTGTGACGTTGCTTCTATATTTTCGGTGTAATTATTGCGTGTTCGGAAGTTTGGTTCGTAATAAACATCAGGGTAAGTGGCTTCTAGAAAAACGCATGTGCGATTAGAGGGATTGTTTTATATTTACATTTTCAGTGAATTTTGTTTACCCATGAAACTGGTTGCTTTAATTAATGTTTTAAATGAAATGTGTAATCAAGATCAGGTGTGTATATATATATATATATATATATATATATTTCCTTTCCAGAATGACCAGAGAGAAGGAGATGTTTTGACATGACACTCCCATTCAACATTTCTGTAGATTATACCGTTAGGAAGATCTGAGAAAACTGGGGGTGGGGGTATAGGTTGGAGCTGAGCATCGAGCTGTTTTTGAAAATGCTCGGAACTTGGTTTTTGTTCTTCATGTAGAGAAAGTGTAACACCAGTTTGATGCAGGTCAAAATTGAATATGTTGTATAATATATTAGAGTCTTGCATTCTTGATCTTGTTCAGATGATTTAGTTTCAAATTGAAACACACGTAGAGAAGCAGATGTGACTTGCAGTTACACATTCAGTTTATATGCTTTGTGCACAAAGTGCATTACAATGAATGCAATTCACCAGTAACATAACCTTAACAGTATGGAATATTTTCTGTAATTATGTGGGTAGCAAATCTTTCATTATATTACATTTACCCCCAGCTTTGGATATTCCAGTTACACTGTACTAGGATATTACATTGTATTATCTGCTGACTGCATGGCATCACATCCGAGAAAAATATAATCATGATATTTCATCTTAGTAATTAACCAACTTAATGCACAAATTCTTGTTTTATAATAAGGTAATTATATGCCTCTACATGTTTCAAGCACTATGTGCTCAACATCAGGAGGTCAAAATTGTATTATACAGCATCTGGTATCATCACACCCATAGGTGGCCATCCCGTGCACAGGTTGAGAGAGTCCTCTCTCAACCTGTGCATGGGACGGCCAGCTGCAGGTGTGATGATACCAGGTGCTGTATAATACAATTTTGACCCCCTGATGATGAGCACGTGGTGCTCAAAATATGTAGAGGCATATAATAACCTTATTATAAAACAAGAATTAGTGCATTAAGTTGGTTAATTACTAAGATTATACTGAGATACATGGTTAGCAAAACATCAAAATTCATGATCTTTCAGTTTCACCTTCTTTTTTAAGTGTTGCTTTTGTGCTGGATAGATGCATCAGTTCTGTCATGTTTATGTGAGTTGGCATCTAGGAGAAAGAGAGCTGCAGAGAGTATTGTTCCTATGTAGTTTACACCTCTTTTAGGCACGTTATGTTAACTTATGTTTTAATGTGAGATAATTTATTTCCTTTCATTTGACAGGCTAAACTTCTGCAAAACAATGGCAACAGGGGGAGATGTGTGCATACCCCCAAAACATCAAAACCGTTTATCATACGAGAAGTCTCCATACTTACTGCAGCATGCTGGCAACCCGGTTGATTGGTATAAGCTATTTCAGATACTGTACATACTGCATGTATTATTTTCACTGCTGTACTATTGTACTGGTTAACAGATGGACATTGTTCACTGTCAAATGCAACACTGGGTTTAAACGTTTTTCTACATATGGCTCTGCATGTTTCAAAACTCTTGGTTCTTTATCATGGGCTCCTTTAGGATCCTACTGAGGTTTTTAAACACATTTTCATACATCATGCAATAGCAGTATTTGTGTATGTTGTTATTGTGTCTGTGGATCTGACTGCTTGGGCTGTTGTTGGCAGTGTCCCATATTCATTGCTGGGATGAGGGAAGCCTGCAGGAAATGTGGTAACTTTTATTATTCTTTAGTTGATTCTTTGAAACAGATGTTTGAGATATTGTCTGATATTCAAGAGTTTCATATATTCATGTTGCGTTATTTTTAGATTATGACATTGTGTTCTGTTACATGGGTACCAACATTCTGGAAGGATACTTTCTCTGCCATTGTATGTTTTGAAGGTGAAGGCAGTATGGATCTCTGAAATATTGGTACCACATACCAGACTGTGCTGTCAAATGTTGAATTTTTTTTGTTCATGCCACAAAGCCATATAGGGGCAGTAGAGGTAGAGCTCTACTCATTCTTAGCCTCCACCTAGATGGACTTGAACGGTCAACTTCATGCCATGGTCACTTTTGCCTCCAGGAAAGAACCCTGGTATGGATTGAATAGAAGGCTGGGCATGCTCTAGAGCTGGTCTGGATGTTTTTCTGAAGAGGAAGATCTCATTCCCCAGCCCAAATTCAAACCCCAGAGTGTCCTGGCCTATAACCTCGTGTGTATACCAACTTTGGTACCCTGATGCCTTGTGATTGTGAATCTGGACTACCGATAAGAGTGGTGTATCTGACATATATACGCACACACACACATATGCACATATGTTGTATATGTATATTACCGGGCACACAATTTTTCCCTTTCTATGGGGCTTCCAGTGTGGTGGTCATTTACTTCCCAGATTGTAACACCACTATGAATATGCTAGCCTTTTTTGATATGGTACGCAGTATTCTTATACATTATACGGATGAGTATATAAATATTGCTGTCATATAATATGTGACACTACGCAGTCTAATGGAAGTGAATTGGCGTTTCAGAGGATCCTGCCATATAACTTGAATATTTTATAAGCACTGTAGGTGACTGTGCTGTCCTTATCAAGTTATTAGAATTTTGCTGGATTTCTCTGTTTTTTAAAGGTTTCCCTGGGGTGAAGAAGCATTTGAAAAAGCTAAAAAGGAGGACAGGCTGATTTTTCTGTCTGTTGGTTATTCGACATGTCACTGGTGTCATGTAATGGAGAGAGAATCATTTGAAAATGAAGAGATAGCGAAAGTGATGAATGAGCATTTTGTTAATATTAAAGTTGATCGAGAGGAACGACCAGATGTGGACAAGGTGTATATGGCTTTTGTTCAGGTGAATATTTGAATTTATTTCCTTGAAGTGTGCATTTCATTAATCCTTATAGAGTTCTTCTGCCATGCAAGAGGTCATGCTGTGCATTGTCAGCAGCATTTTCCCTGACTTTAATTAATTAATTTATTCATATCTTTGGAATGTACAGAATGCAACGATTCCTTGCCATTCTCAGGAGCTTCTTTCATTCCTCTCTGTTATATACCTTTCCATCCACCCGTTTCCACCAACTAGTCTTCCATCCTCTCTCACTTCATCTTGCCATCTATTTCTTGGTCTACCTCTCAGCCTTGTTGTTTCCAAATTCATATATAATACTTTTTTGGGAATTCTATTTTCTTCCATTCTCTGTACATGCCCAAACCAGCACAATCTATTTAACCTTATTGTCTCTGTTATAGTGGATTTATTAACCATTGCATAAATTTCTTTATTGGTTAATATTCTCCAGTTTTCTTTTTCATTGTCATATACTGGCCCTAAAATTCTTCTATGCAGTTTCCTTTCAAAAATGTATTTTTGCTCTCTCTCTCTCTTTGTTAGTATCCAGGTTTCTGATGCATATGTTGAAGGTTTATCTATTATTGTGCTCTTTAGTCTTAACTATAGTTTTTTAGATATATGTATATTTCTAAAAAAAATTTGTAGCATAAATTATGTTTTGTTAGCATTTTTTATTCTTTCGTATAAATCTATTTGGTGCTTATTATCTTCATTGAGTATAACACCTAGATATTTTAAATTTTCAGCTCTTTCAGATATATAATTTTTATTATTAATTGTCCTATTTTATTTTGTTTTGAGCTGTTTTTGCATTCCACTATCACATATTTTGTTTTTCCTTGGTTTGTTTATAGTCCTAACTTTCTGGCAGTGCTTTCTATTTCTACAAAAAGTTGTCTTATTTCTATTTCATTTTTTCCAGTTAGTGCAATGTCATCTGCATATGCTATTACATTCATTTGTTCTTTACCAATTTTTGTACCCCTATGAACCATTTTTGTACTTCATATCAATTTTTGTAATGCTAAATTGAATAATATTGGTGGTAGAGAGTCACCCTGTTTAAATCCGGTTTTATTTTCAAAAAAGCATGATAGTGTTCCTTCTATTCTAACAGCACTTCTTGTCTTTTGTACACATGCTTTACACATATTTATTAATTTTTTAGGAATTTAAAATTGTTCCATACATTTCCATAGCCTGTCTCTGTGTATAGAGTCATATGCCTTTTGAAAATCAATAAATACATATTGTACACCCTGATTATATTCCCAAATTTTCTCATTTATTATTTTCAATACAAATATATTGTCAATTACAGATCTTCCATCTCTGAATCCATTCGTCCCCAGTAATTTTTTCAATATATGGTTTAATTTTTCCAAAATTATATTTGCCAAAACTTGTAAGCTGCTATTCCCCTGTAATTCTCACACCGATCTGCCACCCCCCCTCTCTCTCTCCCTCTCCCCCTCTCTCTTTGTAGGAACTATTGTTGTTTCTTTCCATTCTTCAGGTGTTCTTTTCTCCTCCCAGATTTGTCTTACTAGTTCATAAATTCTATTCAATTGTTTATCTCCTCCGTACTTAATTAATTCTGGATGTATTCCATCAGTTCCAGCCGCCATGTTATTTTTTAAATTTCTCATTGCCTTTTTTTTACATCTTTTATAGTAAGTTCTTCTACTTCAACTTCATTAATTCTCTGTTTCTATTTTAATTAATTCCTTTGGTTCTTCTGTGTTTAGTAATTTATCAAAATATTCTTTCTGTATTTTTTTTGCCAGTTCTCCTTTTTTGTTCCTAATCATGCTAAATTTATGTTGATATCCTTTCTTAAATTAGTTTATTGTTTGATACATTTTCTTTGTGTTGTTATACTTTTGATCTTCTTTTATTGATTCTGTTACATTTTTAATGTCTAACTTTTCTTATTCCAAATTATTTTGTGTGCTTCTTTTCTTTTATGGTGATACTCCTGCTCTTCGTTCTCCCTTCTTCCTTTTGTTAACCACTTTTCTCTTGCTTTCTTCATTTCTTCTATTGCAATTTTCAATTCCTCAATGTACCATCTATTTTTTAATGTTTCTGTGCATTCATTCTTTTCTGTTAGCTATTGTTTTGTTTCCTTGATTATTGTTTTAATGTTCTGCCATTTTGTCATTAATATTATTGTCCATATTATCTTCATCTTCCATATTTCACAATATTTTGAACCTATTATTAAGTTCTATAGCATATTCTTATCTCCACCTTGACTTACACAATAATTTGATTCTAGAATGTCTAGCGCTAGTCAAATTTTGCACAAGTCAGAATTAGTATATACCAGTCCGACAGTAAAGTAATGCGACTAATTTTTTTCTGGCTGTACGGGCAATACTGTAGGCCGCCAACACAGACAGCCGTTTAGCTTGATCCCTCCTCTATCCCCACTAGCAGTT
>Ga0123355_10005574_pt1 | contig 18463 bp, 9 predicted proteins | sample TergutEmb28metaG_3_FD_89872 | JGI IMG/M metagenome (GOLD analysis project Ga0123355, IMG submission 89872) | Embiratermes neotenicus P1 segment gut microbial communities from Petit-Saut dam, French Guiana - Emb289 P1 | ecosystem: Host-associated > Arthropoda: Insects > Digestive system > Gut ... | reverse complement strand
GTGTATCGTACGTAACAGTACGGGGATAAAAGCCAAACGATGCCAACTGGAACTTAAGCTCAAAAACATGAACTGGCTAATAAACACACGTTCACAGCTATCCCTAGACAGCAAACTAACCGTACATAAGGCAATACTGCGACCTATCTGGACACACGGGATAGAGCTATGGGGATGCAGCAAGCCATCCAACACCAAGATTCTACAAACATTCCAATCAAAACTGCTCAGAATGATCGGTAGTGCCCCCTGGTACGTCTCCAACCAAACCTTGCACAACGACTTCGAAATCCCATACGTAACGGAAGTGATTAGAATCAACGCCAACAAATACAAAAATCGCAGCACTGCGCACATTAACCAACTGATTAGAACCCTCTTCAACCCCTCACTCGACAGACGACTCAAACGGTTATGGCCGGAAGACAGCCCAATAGAAAAGCTACAGTGAACCATCGATGGACGGTGCCTGCCTCACGACCTTTTCTTAACTCAGCTTTACTAATTACTCTGTCTATGTTGAGTAGATTGTAACTTGCAATATACAATTAAAAAAGCAGTAAGGGGATGTGGCATAAGTGCTGCAATGGAGGTTGTTCGCAGTGAGTAATATACATGAATTATTGTAAAATATAATGCCAAGAATAGGGAGGGAATAAAGGAACATGGGGGAAAGAAGGAAGGGAGTATGAGAGATAATTTTAAATCGAACCTTCAATATCAATTCCACATTTAATAACAATTTATCTTTTTAGTAGCCGTTTTCCAGAAGAGATGAAACACGTGTATAACCAAACAGTCAGCATCATCAGATTTTTATAACTCTCTAATTTGAATATGCGTGCATCAGGTTTACGAACCGATGACTTCTGTATATTATTACCTCTCAACAGACCTATGTAGAATGTTTCCCCCATCTAGACAACACGAAACTGAAGAGACGATGATACGCAAGTGTCTAAGATGGCCGACTTCATATGTTCGTGACGAAACGACTGAGAAAACGGGGAAGAGATTCTGGATATAATGTGGAAATCCTTAAGTACTGAAGCTTGTCATTCAATTTGGTATTGTAATTAATTTAGGAAAAGGCCGGGAGATGGAGGGAAGATGGGGTGTTAAGTAATGAAAAGACGGCGTAATTTATAACGGCTCTGCAGTTATCAAATAACAGGCCCAGCATTCACGGCCATTACTCAATTCGGTAGCTTTTATGACTTCAATATTATTTTATGTTATGCTTCAGCAACTAGTATACTGAAACAATCTGAGACAAAGTAAAATGTGGTTGAAGCACTGCCTGACACTAAGTCAGTGTCAAAGAGAATTAACGACTATAAAGCTCTCTGTAAAAGTGTGCGACAATGGTTGATTAATCACACCGTTGGGGAAAGAAAGTGGCGCAGCATAAGAAACTGAAAACGAGAGTACAGCCAACTACCGAAACGTCGTGTATACCAAACAGGCCTCATACAATGCACAGTATCCGGCGAAATATGGGTCAGTTATACATTCTGTAGCCTCACAAAATACCGAAAACTTCATATGGTTAATCGTATGATGGAGAAAAATACATGATGAGAAGCCCCATTAATTTTACTCTACATTAAATATTATTAGGGACATCAAATTCAAAACGAAGGGACGAAGAAGATAAATGAGCTAAGGAAAAACGTGTAGGCGTTTTCCAACTCTGAGATCTACATCTTCTCACTCCTCTTGCTTGTTCCGTCCTTCCACATCTTCAAGTGTTTCAAAAGCTCATTAACGACCCTCAGTTATGGTCTGAAGGTATTCCTTGTTGCTTTTACTTAAGTACCAGGCTTTCTGAATATGATTACACCGTACCTTGCCGAACTATCTTATTACTGGCCTCGGCTTGCTTTAACCAACTAGCACGGCCGTACAGTCGCATTCAGATGAAAATTAGTATGTGAGAGTGACGCAAGGTCGACAAAGAAATGCGCGAAACTCTACGTGGAAAGTCGATTGCTGTCGTAAATTTTATGGCTAAGTTATAATGCCTACTTGTTTAAGAAACGTCAGGGTCATTCACTTACGCAATTTCAGCAAGATGTGCTGCCTCTTCCACGCCTTACCATGTTGGAATTTACCTTAAAACTGTACAGACACAACTCAAATCTTCGTACACAATAAGTACTTAAAAATAATATTTCACTTACTGAATTGAAATAACGTAAAAACATCACAACGTCCACCCGTTACATAAAAACTCTCAAGCATAATCAGCTTACTTCCTGTCGACTCCTAGTCTGGTCTGCTTGCTAGAACATCAAAACTGAGCACAAAATGTCACCAAAGCCAGGCGCTACAACACGTCAATTACAAAGCTATCAGCACGTGACACAAAGAGGATAAGTACACGTAATTCCACGTGTGTGTTTAGGATATGTGATATTGTACCATCTCGATTTGTGCCAGTGCTATAAATGGGCCCCTACTTGGTAACTTTGCGTTTTAATACCCAATGTTAACCTATCAATTTTCACCTTGCATATCCGGTGGTGTTGTGTATGTGTATTGATAACTACCCTGGACACCAAAGAACTGACAGCAATAAGCAAAGCGCTATGCTGTTACAATTGGATTCGGTTTAGGTATTGTTGCTGAAAGGTGTAACGTGTGAGGAGCATGCGATTTACATCAGCCTTACAACAATGTTAAAATTAAGCTTAAGCACGATTTTTATGATTCCATGCCCCAGGTTGGTTTCAAACCTAAGACCCCTGTATTCTAGCGGTACAAAACAGCACACGCTTTCAAGCAAGCGGGCACCAGTACCTGAAAAACAATAAATACAGTTAGGCAAATTACATATAATGAACTATTCTTCATTAGAGGGCCGGATTATGGCGTGGGCCTGCCGGAGAGCTGCCCAGGACACCAGCCTACAAGGAGCGCTAGGACGTCACTAGAGCAATAGGAAATACGTGTATGTGGCTAGTAACTTCAGGGTTCCACACGCGAAAATTTTCTTCGAAAACTACCCCTAATTTGAGCACGCGCCCTCAAAACTTTCGCCAGCCCTCTCCGAGGCGGAAAATGTTTGAAAAATAACGGATTGAAGTGGTGCCAAATTATTAGCCTGCCCGGGGCGTCGAAATGTATCGGTCCGGCCCTACTTCGATGATCCATGTGACATGAACGCAATGGCAGCGAATCCATCTGAAAGACAGACCGGTTGTTTAAACCAAATAGTATATCTCATCCGCTACAAACAGTCGAAAAATGTTTATATTAGTCTAATATGCCTAATTCACAAGAAATAGCATAGTTTAAAGTTTTTAAGACATATTTGCTTCCGTCTGACTGTACCACATAAACTCATTCAGGGCCCATATTACGTTTCGCACAAGGTAGTTACTTTTATTAGCATGAGTCTAGTACAAAGTAGCCTACAATATTTTCTCTGAACTTCAGTGAAATTCTGAGACTCGTTTACGAAGACTATTAAACTTTATTATAAGCGATCATAAGAACAGGGTTGAGGCCCAAATGAGTTTAACCCGCTGAAGGTTTATAAAGGCATAGTTGCCTATATTCTCAATTCCAGTCGTTGGAAGAAGCAATGTTACGTCAAACCTCGCCTTGCCTGCTCATAAAGTCAGGTAGTGACACAGTACCCAGAGCCTTATCTGCCACGTTGCGACTGGTACTTACAGTGCTGCAGCATTTAGGCCTACGTATTACAACCACAGAACTCATCTGTTCACTTCCATAAAGTACATACCACACAAAGTTGTGGGTTGAAGATAATGAAATAACCCTCAGAGAGAATATGAAACACGTCAGAGAGACGTGATTGAAGATACAGTCAAATTTCTGTTGAATTTCTCCGGACGTACTCAGACATATCCACTATTTCCCGTGCCCTGAATCTTTTATCCTATTGTGTTATTAATAATGACTGCCTAGCTGAGGAAAAACGTACATTCGTTTCGTCTATTTTGTTTACACAGAAGAGCATGGCTGTGACAAACAACAAGAAGCACAAGGACAGAACGACTAAACTGTACATCTACTTAACTACCAGCAAGACAGGCAATGTACGCATAACGTAACACCGAGACGTGTTCGTGCGTTCGTGCTACCATCGTTGCAGGAGAAAAGAAATAGGTATTATACATTCTGAGCGTGTATTTGTAGACTTAGCTATCCAGCATACAATGCACATGCGCCATATTGTCATCTGTATCGTGCCCGGCTCTACAATATTTTTCCACATTTTCTCATAAACGGCACGATTCTCGAATAAACGTTATTGAGCATAAGAAGTGTGTTTTGATTTTTTGTACAAACCTTTGTTTGAACATTTCTCATTCTGAGAAGAACTGAGCCAGATATAATAAGACACGTGTAATTGTCTTAATGTAAAGCACACGTTATGCTTGTCAGATTTTAACAGATACTTGAATTTTCTCGAAAATTTTATAAAAATATTCTAACACCAAATTTTATGAAAATTTGTCCAGTGGGAACCGAGTTGTTCCATGCGGACAGACAGACGGACTGAGGGGAGGACGAAGACATGACGAAGCCATCAGCCGCTCTTTGTAAATTTTGCGATCGCGCCTAAAAATAATTTAAAAATTGCGCCAAAATGTAGCAGTCCTCAGAAACTGAGGGTCCTATTTTCGAACCTAGACGCAGGAAAAGGTCATCCTGAAGATTATCAGAACCTAGGCGTAGACCACCAGCTTCTACGCGCAGAAGGAAATTATTGTATTGGCTGCCAGTATTTAGGTGCAGAGGACTTGCCCTGCATGTTACCAGCATCCAGGCGCAGATGGGGGTTATCATGAATATTGCCAGAATCTTGCTCAATCAGTACAAGAGCAACGTCAAACAGGCTGCTACTTCCTGTCTGTCGGTTCTGTCACATTTATAAACCATAACCTAATATCCTGCCAGTCGACAAATTATTGCTCGTGTACAGGTCAACAGACCACAAATCGGAGAAGCAACACAGAGGAGTTTTTAAAGAGTGGACAATGCCTCACATCCCACGGAACCCGAAGATTTATTAGCTTTTTCACAAGAATCCATCTCTGCTTAATTCTGAACCAAGTTCATTCAGTCACACATTCACAGCATATTCCTTTAAAAGTAATTGTACCTATTTCCACTTAACTATTCCTGTGTCCGCCAAACTAGTATCTTAACTATGACTGTCCACGAAACTAGTCTCTTAACTATGCCTGTGTCCACCACATTAGTCTCTTCCTCTCCCATGTTCCGACACATCTTGTATCATGGACACTACATGCCCTGCCTATCTTATTCACCTTTATATGATTATTTTAACAACACTTTCCATCACCCTGCCACTCCATATCTATTATATCCAAACACTTCCCTGCTCATTTCGCTCTGAAAACAAACCGAGCACTTTAACGTTTCCGCTTTTAAATAAGCACTTGGAATATAATATGGTCTGTTCAAGCAGAAAATCTGCCTACGTTGTACAGTTCTTTCAGGTATGTGTGCGGGTTATTGTTTAAACGTAACACTGGATATACGAGTAATATGACGCGATTAGACATGGCATACGTTAATTCTGTCTTCAACGGAGGTTCATGTGCAACTGATCTATATGCGGCTAAATGTTTTCAAATGAAGTTAATAGTTAATTACATTCAGAACGATCCTTTCAGACAAGCTCAATAATCGAAGCAGAGGAATGACGCTGTCACATCCAGACAATTCAGGAGTGAAGGATTCATAATGTATTTTTCAGCCTCCCCACAAATGCTAATGTCATTTTCCGTGAAAATGAACCCTTTTCTCTGAACTCAAGAAAACATTCTATTCTGTTTCGAAAATAAAACAAATTCAAGCAAAAGCAATTTGTGTGAAGCATAAAAATTACTCCTTTTGCTTCAGTACCATGCTACGAAAGCACAAAGTGAAGTGCATGTAAAGCTTCGCATATACTCGAATCAGGTATTAGGTGGAGGTGGACTGTCAGCTTTAGGCTCCGGAGACATTAAATCGCGGAAAGCGCCAGTATTCACTAAATAAGAAATGTGAGCATCTGTACCAGTTTCGAGGTGGTGGAGAAGACAGTAACTGCCCTTATCGGAAATCGGAAACCGAAACGCCGGAAGCTTCTGCCAATCCTCAATGACGTTACAGCCCACAAGCCAATACATTTTGCACAGTTCGCCAGAAAAATCTCAGATTTCAATCACTAGTGGTTAAGCAAAAATTTAAAAACGTATAATCCAACTAAGCATACGAACTGAATTGGCCAAAAAGGATTATATATTTAGGTACAAAGTTACAAACTGGATCTTACACATTTTTGAAACTGCACAATATGAAGACGTGTGTGTGTGTGTGTGTGTGTGTGTGTGTGTGTGTGTGTGTGAACAGGTATTAATCCAGTTGTGCTTCAGCCTGCAACACGGATACCACTCCAACCCAATCACACCGAAACTCCAACACACATCGAACCAAGAACAATAAGACCAATGTGGTAATTCAACAGAATAGTCGCAAGCTCCTGATGATGCATATATTAATGTCCGAAACATGTTGAGCAAATAAGAAGTGAAATAAAATAGCAAGTGACATCAAGTTGATCTTTTATTCCATCACAATTATGCAGGGTCCAATAAACATAAGCTATTAATCCAGTTATACAAGTAGTTCCATTAACTCCTTGCACAGCTAAGCCAAGAGTTTATGGCTTTTCGACAACAGATATTTAAAATTGCTATTGGCATGTTCCAAACAAAGAAGGTGTCCTAGAAAACCAATAAGAGAAGTGTTAACCACTTCATTATACGTAATTAGGTGGTCAGACCACAATGTCACTTCATTACCAGGGACAGACAACGGATTAACCAAGGTGCAGCATAATGCTGGAAAACACAGGTATTAAGGAATTGGTGATGCAAAAAATATTAACACCGGTAGCCAAACCACTGCTTGCCAGTCTAGTTAAACACCATGGTTCGTAACGCGGAGAAACCGGAGAATGAGAATTTTAACGTTTAGATTTTACGTAGGTTCTCACGGTGGTGAGGACTGGCACTGGAGTGTTTCTGGTTGTGACAGGATAAAAGATGGAAGCAGTACGCTCATCGTAAGAGGTGGTAACGACGTACCAGAAGAACCGGTGCCATAACCCAGAAAACCACAACTTGAACTGAATATCTGTTGGCAAGTAGGAATATCCACATAACAATTATCATGTCTTCAATGTGTTAACTGTAGTCAGCAAAGTACCGTATATTACAAACGCAAAATTACGTCAGATATTGCGATAAGACCATCTGAGAGCGACATCATAAGCTGAATCGCGTATCCTGAAAATAAATTATATCGACTTAGTTACCCGCTCAATATTCAAACTGCATTCACCACACTGAAATACATGAATAAAACAACAAACTGACGATCTGAACGACGCACTGTATTTAAGGAGGGAATTAGTGAACATGATTTTTAGAAAACAATTATTCCTCTAAAAGGTCGTCATCCTTAGGTTCCATTTTGTTTCTCCAGACAAATGTTTTCGATCGAGATGCGGCCATTTTCTGTCAATTAATTCCCGAATCACAGCAGACTACGAAGACTGAACAGACTATAGGGGCTAAGACTTCGCTTATTTCTCCGCCCAACACAAGACTTAAAGGGTAACAAGGTAAGGTTTTCCCTGCAACCTGCCATGACGGAACAGAAGGGGAGTAGAAGTATAGCTGTACTCTTTCTTTAACCTTGGCGCTAGACGGGGTTAGATGGATAACGCCACGCCCCAGCCGCTTTACCCTCGGCAAAGAGAGCCGGTACCCATTGTACAGGAGGTGGGCCCCAGGGCCGGTCTGGAAGGGTGTGAAAAATTTGCAACTGACGGGATTCGATCCCGGCTACGCTATCCCGGCACACACGCCACAACATTTAGGCTTTTAAATCTCATACGCACAAACCCGCATGTGTGTAAGTGTGTGTCGGCTTAAGCACGCTGCATCTCGAATCACTTTGCGTTCGATTGTACCCGAAAAACACATCACAATCACGAGGGGAGCGTGAAGAAGGGGGAAAGAAAATGGATGCAGGAAAATAAGAAAAAGAATGATAATCGTGTGTTTTGTATTATGAAACACACAATTATCGCAGGCAGCCGACATTCGTGCAACTGGTCTTTACATTCCTCGCTTTTTGGATCCAGAAATTTCATTACCGCGAACAAAGGAGCCTACACCTGGACCACATCCACAGCCATTCCATCCAGTTTGTTCCTTCACGCTCGATTTATGTGAAATGTTATTTCATTTAGACATAGAATAGCTTAGTCGACATAGAAACTAGGCTACCGACCCGATGACTAAGGAATCGTGGTTCGACTCTAGGCAGAAACAAGAAAATCTTCTTCACAGCGTCCAGGGCTGCTGTGAGATCCACACATCCTCCTCCCTAATGGGTATCGACAGCCTTTTTTTCTGGGAGGTAAAGCACGTGGGGCACGAAGGTGGCCACATCCATTTAGTGTGACCATTAGATACGCATGGAGAAAAATCTCCACTCCTCCATACACGTTCACTGCGTGGTGTTTAATTAAGCAGCTAACGGGAGAACTTCGCCCTGTTACCTTCTAACATTTTAATTGGTTCCAATATTCAGATGTTTGTAAAGTATAGAGAAGTTCAGCCTATCAGCTGAATAGGAACAACACGTACCGAAGTCACTGTCCAGAGGTTCAATGTCACTTCGGCTTCGTAGCCAGAAATCCTGGTTTCAGATCTCGGTCAGGAGGCTGGCTAGCCTGACTGACGTATTTCAGTCCCTCCGAGCAAACTAGGGTGTAGTACTCATCATAGAAGATAGTCAGTATAACAACACGTTACGGGCTGGATGGTCCGGAGATCGAATCCCTGTGGGGGCGAAATTTTCCGTGCCCGTCCAGACCGGCGCCGACGCCCACCCAGCCTCCTACACAATGGCTACAGCTTATTTCCCGGGAGAAAAGCGGCAGGGGCGTGGTGTTGACCACGCACTCCCCTCTAGCGTCCAAGATGCGAATGGGTTGGAATTATACCTCCACTTCTACGGTGGGACCGCATAGGAGACCTTTAACTTTACTCGTATCATGAATTAAGCAACGCTTGCTTTCTTCCACATATTTTACATGTAATTTTATTCATTAATCCATCAGTCGATACCATATAATCTAAGCAAATGACAGCGCTGTGAAATAAATCAAAGACAAAGAATGAACAAGACTACTTTGCCTCTTATTGCATGTTTTTTTAATTCAATTTTACTTTTTCATCTCTTTTTCATTGTTGGCGTGTTTCCAAATTATGTAGGCATATTAGTTCTCCTGACATAGCATGGGACTTCGTCCACTGCTATGTAAATATATGCGTTCTTATGCTAGTCACAGTGCGAAACGAGAATTTACATAATTTCATAACGCCAGTGGTCAGTTAACTCACACAACTTAATATTTAACAATAATAATAATAATAATAATAACTATTATTATTATTTACTGCAATTGGGTTGTTACCCGGTGGCTGTGGTTATTTTACATGTAAACAAAACATGAAATTGGTTACTACTAAATTTAAGCCGTGAGGGCTACATGAGAAGCATGTATAGGCAGCTTGGAATCTCGGGAACCATCTCAGCATTTGCTTTTAGGCATAGGGAAACCAAGAAAAACCTGTGTCGAGATGGCCGGTCTCAGGACCTTCCGTATACTGACTTCTAGCCAGCAGTCCGGCATCTAAAGTAAAAAAAAAAGCAATGCCCACACAGTACAACAAATACAGATAAGATAACAACACACACATGACAACTACAACGATACACAGGTCAACCAACAACATTTACACAAAAGACAACTTAAAACTAGCAACAAAACACACGAGACAAATTAAACACACGAGACAAATGGACACTACCCATTATTTTCAAGTTAACCATTTTTAGTAAGCGACATGTACGTTTTCTGTGGACATTGCCTTACAGACTTCGCTTACATTCTTTTCAACTTACACTGGTTCGTTTTCTGGTTTTAACACTAAGGATATAAGACGAAACAAAAAAATGATAAACTAAGTTTCCCTTGTTAGTATCTTTTCCTTCCCGTTCAGTCTCGACTTCCCTTTCATTTGTTAAACCACACAAAGGGTAATTCTATCAGAAGTTACAGTGCTCTTGCAAAGTTGCTTGCCACGTATTCATTATTTCTTCTTTCTCTTCTGCCGAATAGAGCCGCAATTTTCTATTATGTAAAGTAGCCCGCTTTTAAACAAGGGGAAAGGACAACAAAGCTTCACACAATGTGCGTCAGTTACCACGGTAAGTACATTACGCATAAAAAAAACAACGGCAAATACAGAGTAGAAACCGTCACTGCCCATTTTGAAAACATCTAAAAATATGCGTGTTTATACGGACAGTCTAAATATACAACGATTAAAAAAATCCTCATTGTATGTATTTTCACACAGTCAAATAATTTGTGTAAGTATGGGTTAATCAGCTCGACGACACAGTGTGTAGTAAAAACAAACAAATAATAATTTTTTACACCCATTATATAATTTTACGCAACAAATAACTCAAATAATTAGGACTAGTTCTGTACTTACATGTGACTTTTTTTTCCTGAAGCCTGTGATTTTACAGGCATAACTCCGTAGACGTCCAATCCATGTGGCCGTGCGGTCTAAGGTGCAGTCAAGTGATTTCTGGGATTGCGGGTGCGAAAACCGCTGATCGTCTCTTGTGTTCGTTGTGTGTTGTTTCGGTAGTGGCCTCTGCGACGAACTTATCACCCGCTCACAGGATACCTTGCGTGCGTGCGTGTGTGCGTGTGTGTCTAATTTTCATCTAGAAACCTCAACAATGTGGCTGGCCTAGCCCCAAGTTGGGCTGCTGCGCAAAAATTCGCAGACCGCCGGAACAGCTCAGAAACAATACCATTCAATCGACGGACCTTACGGCCAAGAATCGTGGGTTTCTTTCTAGGCAGGAACAATAGATTTCTCTCTGCTCCCCATCATCCAAACGAACTCTGCAGCGCACTCAACGTTCTGTCAAAAATATATCGAATATATTTTCTCGGGCTAAAGCTGACCTCTTTCCACCCTCTAGCACCCAGGTAAATAATACGATGAGCTACAGTCCAACCTCACCCCTCCCATTCGTCTTGACGGCCTGGTCCTCAGTCTATGAACAGGGACAAATTTATCTTCATATAATTTCAGCTTATATTAAAACGTATATTGAAGAAACAGGATAGAACGGCGCGGACTGCATTCAAAATTTTTTAAGGTGCGGTCGAAAAAGTATTTTCTGTAAAGGCAATAAATTTACGCGTTCAGTATTAAAGAAAGGAATTTCTGTCATATTTCCAGACAGACCCTAGTCATAAGGCTATAATTCGTTCATAATAACAATGGACGAAACCCCGTAGCATTTGATGGGGCAGGTAGCGGTAAAGTGTTGGTCGATGGAAGAAGAGTTTTATTCTCACAAGCGCGGTTCACACGATATTCGTGCTGTGTACAGTAAGTACAGGTAAAGGTAAAGTTCACCCTAGAACAGGCCACGAAGGCCCAGAGGGGGAGTAAATGTACAGCTCTACTCTTTCACCCGGTGGCAGTGGTTAATATGCATGTACATAAATATGAAATAAAGATAACATAAATATGAAACAAGGATCTAAGAAATTTAAGTAGGGAGGGCTACATGGGAAGCATACAGTAGCAACTTGGAGTCTTGGGAACCATCTCAGCATTCGCTTATAGACACAGGGAAACCAAGAAAACCCTGTACCGGCGTGGCCTTTCGCAGGACCTTCCGGATACTGACTTCTAGCCAGCAATCCGGCAACTAAAGTATGTAAGACAGCAATACACACATAGTAAAACAATACACATGAGGTAACAAAGATACACACAAGATAATAACACAATACACAAAAGACCAACTACAGTTAGCAGCAATGCACATAGGAAAAGCAACATAATGGGGGCAAAGTACTGTACCTAGTTTCTAATACTGTTACTCCACAGATATAGCACACCAATTTTAACAGGACCTTCACATCACTTCAACAACCATAAATACCCTTCACGGTACGCCCCGATTTACCCCCCTTCAGTGCACTGCACTTCATTTCACTTCACTTCGCTTCACTGCACTTTTTGGATAATTTACAATCCACTCACATTTCCTTCAGTTCACCACATTCATCGCACTCCTAACCCTCTTTCTAAAAGCATTTGGTTTACAGCGGAGAGTCCCTGAAATTTCCGCAGGTAACCGGTTCCAGAGTCGGATGGTCCTATTCACAAAGGAATATTTCCCGATATCCGTCCTTTGCCTCCTGTTCCTGATTTTCCGTTCATGATCAACCCTGCTCAGATAGTTGGGCCATTGTAATCTGTCACCTATAGTCTTCCACGCCCGTTATCCAGAGTACGCTTTGAAGAGAGCACATACACGTGATATCTTTCTACGCTGCGACAATGTTTCCCAATTCGATTCGTTCATATGATACGCAAATATAGCCGCGTTCTTTTGCACCCTGTCCAACATATATTTGTCCCTCCCTGTACGGATCCCAGCACCCAGCCCCATATTCAAGAATCGAACGTACTAGTGTCGTGTCGTCCAAGATTTTGGTACTACTATTCCCCTTTTTGAGTATATGCATTATGAAATGTAATGCCTTCCAGAGCTTTTCCCTGTGTAGTTGACATGATCAGCCTAGCTTAAGTCGCTACGTAAGATTATTCCCAGGTTTTTGCAATTGCTTGCTTCCGGAATTAATTAAACCCCTAACGTATAATTTAGTGGGTCCTTCATCCGGGCTCTCGTAAAGCAAACCGCCTTATATTTACTTGGATTTATTTTCATCGCATTTTCAGCCGCCCACTCCCCCAGCCTGTCCAGATCTTTCTGCAACTTCCCAATGTCCTCATTATTTATTATTTTTATATATTATACAATCATCAGCGAAAAGTCTAATAGTTGACTCAGTGTTCCTCCAAATATCATTAACGTAAGCTAGAAACAGTAGAGGACCTAATACGCTCCCTTGCGGTACACCAGATGTTACTCTAACTTCCACTGATAATTGCTTTCCTACTTTGACTCTCTGCGTGCGACCCAAAAGGCCTCGAATCCACGCCCAAGATCGCAATTTTCATAAGCAGCCGACCATGGGGAACTAAATCAAAAGCCTTCGAAAAATCGATTACAATAGCGTCGATCCTGTCTCCGTTATCTAAAGAGTCCGCAATGTCCTGGCAAACCGTGACTACTTGACATTAGAACGAATATCCCGGCCTGAATCCATGTTGACCCTCGTATAGCCCATCATTTTTACCCCAAACTTGTCTTAAATATGCTATTACGTGTTCCATTTGCTTGCATACCACCGAAGTTTTAAGCTAACCGGTCTATAACTCGTAACTAATAATCGATCACCCCCTTTTGAACAGGGACCACTACAGCTCTTTTCCAGTCAGCTGGCAGAGTACCCTTATTCATTGTTATGTCAAGTAATGGAGGTGGATGGTCACCGCTACGCCCCGAGAACCTTACCCCGGGGAAGAGACCTGGCACCCATTCTACAGGAGGCTGGGTGAGCCCCAGGGCCGGTCTGGACGGGTGCAGGAAATTTCGCTCCTATCGGGATTCGATCCCCTAACCTTCCATCCCGTAGCGAGTTGCTATACCGACTGAACTATCCCATCCCAGAAGTGCACTAAGTACGGTTACGATCCCCGCAGTACGCCATAAAAAGAAATTCGTAAGTAAGGGAGCTGTCATTTGTTTCTTCCGGATACCCTAAAATCCAAGTCAGAACTACAACAAATATCCATACGTAACTGCGAACTTTCTCCTTTGCAGGTGACGGTTACACAATGTGAATAATCATTCTTCTGAAACTAATTTTTGTCAAGAGATGCGTGGCAAGGATGCTGTCACATACAAAGGGTAATGGAGCATACAAAATGTTTGGTTATTAAGAGAGTTCACAACTGTTTATATTGTTATGGTTTAAACAGCATTTCTGCTTCGTAGTTACATGGTAAAAGAACAGCTGTGCTTTGATCAGGTACCTTGACCAATGCTTGTTATGGACAAACACACAAAATTTCACTTTGCCACAAAAACAGACAGACTTGCTGCCCCATATAATAACGCAATTCAAATCGGTAAAAAAAAAACAAATGCGGTACCGTAATGACACAAACAATTTCGGCACCGTCCCCCGCTCTATTCCACCACATTTCACCATGCCCGTCTCTTCTATCCGAACATATGGACATCTGGACACAAATTTTAAAGCACTTAGGACTCACTGATAAGCTGTAAACGGAAATGCACATGTGCAACAGCGCCGACCAGGCAGTATAATGACATATCCTCGGTCTTTAAGTTGGAGGACTTACTTGGAACAATACAGGCTTTTTTTAGGCGCTTTGACAAAATTTCGAAAAAAATCTAATAGCTGTCTGTATGTCCGTCTGTCCGTCTGCATGTAACAACTCGGCTCCCACTGGACGCATTTTCATGAAATTTGATATTTGAATATTTTTCGAAAATATGTCGAGTAAATTAAAATTTCATTAAAATCTGACAAGAATAAAGGATACTTTACATGAAGGCCAATATACATTGTTGATCACATCTCATTCAATTCTTCGTAGAACGAGAAATGTCTCAGATTAAAGTTGTAGAGAAAATCAAAACACACATTTTGTGTTCAGTAAAGTCCCCCCCCCCACAACCGTTCCCTTTATGAGATAATGTGGAAAGATCTTGTAGCGGTGGACAGGCATTAATAAAAAATTAATCAAAAATGGTGCATGAGCAACGCATGCGGGACACTCAAGGCTACAAATATACACTCAGAATATGCAACAATTAATGTTTTTCCACTGAAACAATGGTTGCAAGAACTCGCCTCAAGGACAGGTTATACGTAAACGGCCTGTCTTGATGAAGACTTTCTCGATGAGGACGGAATTAAACTTGTCATGCGGAAATTTTGTTGCAACAGTCATGGAATTTTGAATTCATATCTATGGAAAACTTTTTAAGAGTAAAATTTACATACAACCCCCTGAAGAATAATGGTAATATAATAATAGTAATAACAATAACAATAATAATTGATTTTTGTTAATTTAGCATTAATTTCAAACTCAATAAACCATATTAATTCACACAGACAATCTACCTTGAAAATACGAATGTTAATTACACATGGATTCTTACAGTGAATGACGCAAAATTTAACCTAAACTTTCATCGTCAGTAAGACCTAACAGAAGTTTGGAGTATTAGTATTACCGGTTTCTAGCGTCAAAACATACAAGAACATCGCAATGATTTATTAAGGTATTGACGTGTGTCAACAGCCTGTAGATTTGTAGTACCCATTGCCATGGAGATCACTTTGAACTCTGAATCGAGTTTACACACGTATAGAATGTTCTCTAACAAGGATTTGACGCTTCTAAATATCGCTTTCGTATCACAGGGAGTCGGGAGAGCTCATTAGGCACGGTGACCAGACTGCGGACTGGACGACTGAAAAATCGAAGATCAATTCCCTGTCGCAGCTGAATGAAAAAGCAAGCTATTGGTACATAATTTTAGTTCAATATTATTGAAGGTCGCGTTTCTGAAAGTATATTGCAACTGACACGATTCACAATACCACGAAGACCCTGCTGTGTCTGTATTCGTGTAGAAATGGTACGAATGTGCCATATTACAAGGAGTCACAACCCAGAAGAAAGTAATTTTCATAGCCACTACTGTGAGAATCCTGAATCTCGCTTATATTCCTCACATTAGGAACACCTTGTCTCTATATTCAAGGCAAGTGCCAAATGGCAGGTGAGACCGTACAGTCTGTTCGCCCAGAAATTACAAAGGAGCTGGCATGAAAACTCTAATGAACTATGTATCTTAAGCTAGCTCGCCAAGTTTAAATAACCCTGCATTTTGTAAGAAATTTTATATTTTCGCCATTAGAGATTAGGATGGTCTGAGATGTGACACCGTGTGGTCTGGCAGACGAATACCAAAGGCACTTCTACTACGATGGAAGCAGAGATTTATCCGAAATATTGGAACCCATCTAAAAAAATACACGGTCTCACATACAAGACCGTTAGCCTGATTACTCCGGTTCCGTTCCGTCCTTAAAAACAGGCAACAAACTCTTGGCCTAAAGCCTGCAGTGATTCATCTTTATGAATTATTCAAAGAAGACACACAGAACAACAGTCGAAAACTAAGCACAAATTTTCCAAAAAAAAAAACATTTTTTTCCCCTCTGCATAGACAAATTCATGCGGACAAATATCCCTCGTCGATACACTTTCATTTTATCCAACGGACAATCCGGGGTTCCAATCCCGACAGGGGTAAGACTTTTTGTCTTCTCCAAAACGTACAGACCGGCTCAGGTGCCCACCCAGCTCCCTGTTCAGTGGGTATAGGAGTTCATTCCCGGGTGTAAAGCGGCCGGGGTGTAACGTTGGTATCACCTCAACCTAGCGCCGAGGTAATGAAGCAGCGAAACTCTTACCTCTAATATTCAATAAGCTTTCATGGCGTGTACAGGGACAACTTTACCTTTCTTACATTGTAAAAAAAACACAAAGGGTGATCTTAATTTCGGCACGAACAACGAGAGATTTCAGAATCATTACTCCCGCCTTCAACTTAGAATCGCTGCTCTATAAAATCGCTTCCGGTAGTATTATCTTATTATCGCTATGGTTAGTATGTCTCTACCAAGATGCATTTCTTCGTGTGTTAAGAAACGGAAATAGTCACACCAAAAAAAAGTGATTCCGCGCGATCGCCTCGTTCTGTTCACTAGCCAGGAAATTCGGTGCTGTCGCAGTCTAATGTACACAGCCACTGGCTATGTAGAAAAATATGTACGTCCTTTGGCTTAAACCAACGCTTTCGTCGCCAAGTACAGAGTAGCGAGTACCAACACTGTCGGGTTAATGCGTTCAGATGGTTTGAATGCACTTCTATGATACAAACCCTTACTTGAGTAGCTAGAAGTTGCTAGATAGTCAATTTCATGTTGTTTATGGTATAAAAATGTTCATGACTGCCTTCACAAGAGCCCTTTAATGGATCCTCTCCTCAGCCATATAAAACCACCCCACAGTCTCGCGAATTTTTTCTCTAGGGCCCACATTGTTATTATTTTCCCACCCACGTCTAATAATGTTTAGTAAATAACACAAATTACACATCTCATAATTCCTCTAAAATCTTGTTCACTCTCTCTCTCTCTCTCTCTCTCTCTCTCTCTTTCTCTCTGAAATATTTTCCCTTATCAGTTCATTCCGGCTGTCGTAAAGGGTTTTGTACTTCTCAACCACCAAGATTAAACGGTGCTGTTTTTATTGATTTAATACGTACCGCACACTAAGCACACTCCACCTCTGTTAGAGCCCAATCAGTTAATACTGTGTAATAAAATAACAGTCGCTGCTTTGAGAACAGTATGAGTATAAAACACGTAAATGCACTTCGTGTGGAGAACAAACAATTCTTTATATTATATTTGGTGGCACATAACGTAACCACGAGGCTTCATAGGGTATGGAGTTACAATTGTAAGTATATATTTAGATCTTTATACTTCTATGGCAGTGGAATATACGAGACTAAACCGAAGACAAAGAACACTTTCTCAAATATAATCTTATAATCTGCTCTTAATCTCTCCCGAATACGATTCTGATCTGTCACACTCCTTCCTGCTACTTGAATATTCATCACTTATATTACTGACTTACTAGTTACCTTTGCAATTACGAATTTCTCTTTCATTATACTAACGACAGCTCCGCACAGATGCTGTTTTCTCTCGTTTATTAGTAGACTTTCTCCGCAGTAGACATAAAGCGTAATGACGGATAACACCATAATAACCAACTAATCAACCAACCAGCCAGTCAGCCAGCCAGCCGGCCAGCCAACCAATCAACCAACCAACCAACCAACCAACCAACCAACCAGCCAGCCAGCCAGCCAGCCAGCCAGCCAGCCAGCCAGCCAGCCAGCCAACCAATCAACCAACCAAACAACCAACACTAAGGATCAGCAAACTTGTTCCGAACTCATAGGTCCTCTAGTAGTCGAACAGAAAAAATTTCACTAATTTGATGAAACTCGAAGTTTAATTATCGTGTTCACGAATGTCTGCCGGTTATCCTTATCCTCAGGCAGATTAATCAAGTTCGTGACCTCCAATTTTACTTATATAACATCCATTTTCACATTATACTTCCACCTATACCTAGGTAATTGAAGTAACCTTATTAATTCTCGTTGGTCCAACAAAAGTTCGTCTGAATTTAACTCTCAATCCACCCCCCCAACCCCCCCCTCCTCCTTCACCTTTTCTCAATCCTTTTTTAAT
>Ga0123355_10005573_pt1 | contig 18464 bp, 10 predicted proteins | sample TergutEmb28metaG_3_FD_89872 | JGI IMG/M metagenome (GOLD analysis project Ga0123355, IMG submission 89872) | Embiratermes neotenicus P1 segment gut microbial communities from Petit-Saut dam, French Guiana - Emb289 P1 | ecosystem: Host-associated > Arthropoda: Insects > Digestive system > Gut ... | reverse complement strand
GCCATTATCTCCGTAACCGTTCAACTTTGGATATAGGTGTTTTGGGTTATATCGGTATAGTTTAACATAAGGAACACTCTCCCGAAGTCTGGCACATTCCTCCTGGGACACCCTGTATATGCATACATATACATACACACATACAAACACAAAAGGTTTGTGCCCTTTGTCAAAGGAATTCAGAAGCTGAAGGGAAAGTGAAAAAACAAAGTCACTGTCCAGTAGCTGCAGCTACACTACGTCATGCTCAACACAATCCTGCACACTCACTCGACACAAATGGCACTTACTTCTTCAAAAGATATTGTGCCAACACTTGGTCTGCTTTTGGTGATGAGGAATGCTGTAGAATCCATCCCTTGCCTGACGAGATAGAATCTTTGGTGCATGAATCAATAATTGGTTGTAGTACAGAGTCTAAGTCTGTAAAACTTATACCAGCCTCATCAGCAGCTTGCTGTAGGGTATCCTGCTGTGCTTTTCTCAGAGCATCTTCTATCTGTCCTTGTTGCTGCTGCATCAGGACCTGCAACAGTAACATAATGAAGCAACCCAAAAGGTAAAAGTACATTTTAAAAAACTGTAACATCTTTCAGTTTTTCATTTAATACTACACAAACTGTAAAGATGTCTACTAACTTCTAAGCCGCTACTGTGCGATTTAAATAGGAATTCATTCTTTACGGCAAACACCTTCTTTACTGGGTAGTGCTATAACTTCAAACTGAATTTTTTCCCTTCAATCTAAACAGGCAATGACTAACATACATCATTTTTTATCTTATCTCCTTATCTGCACATGGTTCTCAAAAGCTCACATTCCTGTAGCAAAACACCACATTTATTCAATGACTGAAGTAGTTATTATGAACTCAGAGCATTAATAAACAAACTGAGGAGAAAATTTAAATTCATTTCTCAAATGCACCACAGAATCACATGGTTGTCTCCCATAGCCATTCAATGTAACTACAATGTACTCTCAATTATCCAGGCATGGATTATCCATACAGGATTGTAAGTTGCTAAAGACTAAATAATAAGCACAGATTACGTATTAGGTATACAATAAATAAAAGACAGCTTTATATTTTGTATGTGGCTCAATAAAGCATACATTTTGGATTACCCACGTTTTATTATTAATTATCCATGCACCCCCATTCCCACCATTACTCTAGAAAATTCGGGGTACACTGTATATAATATTTATTCGCATTTCAACCAGAAATGTTGCAGTTCATGTTTGGACTCACTATTATAAATTACACACAACATAAAAAACTAGTGACAGTGCTATGATTCTTTTGATTTGATGTCAGTAATGAATTTCAGCAGGTTTTCAATACACTTAGTTGAAGTCACGCTATTAAACTTCATGTCATTATGGAAAAAAAAACTTTAAAATATATGCAGAACTTTTTCAAATCTATTTCATCTGGTGAGTTCACGATATCCAGCTGTAGTCCAAACATACCCTTCCATACTGTTTTCTTGTATATGTTTCAGTTTCATGAAACAATTTTTCCAGATAGTCTTAATGTCATCTACCCATTGGGTTGTGACTAATCTTTTGGCAAGATTATTTCAATCTAGTTTTTCTTTATGCTTATCTGTCTGCATTAGATATGAGTACTGTTTCCACCTTTACAGTTGTGATCATCTACTTGCTCATTTTCAAAATGGTGTCAATGCACGTATTACTGTCTGTGTTTAAATGATCCTGTCCATCACTGTCTTGGTGTGTCTGTGTCAAAGGTATATTGCTGTATCAAATAAACAGTTTCAATGGCCTAAAATTCCGAAATTTTCTTTAATATTTTACAAGTTTCCCTTAACACTTCCTTCCACTTTTCTCACTACACCTTTGGTTTTCCATAGGCACGATGGTTGTTCAAAAAGGTCATTGCATACCCAGAATCACCTCTACTGTACTTCCCTCATTTCAACTAAGCATGTTACAAAACTAATTACATTCAATACTTGAATCACATCAGAAGCACTGTAATGTAATCAATAATTTTCTGTGTTTACAAGTAACCCTCGCGATTCAATAGAGGAGGTAAAACATGTTATGATGGAACATTACACATGCATATTATGCAGACGCACTGAATGGTTAGTAACCACCATGTGAAAAGTACTATATAAACATGAGGTTACATGGTTTTCAACAGAAACAAACTCAAATATTCACATTTTTTAAACATGCTGGTCTGTAAATGTGTTAAATTAATCTACTCTTCCTGGTGACAAAAATTAACCCTATTACCGTACCGTGTGCTGGGCTGCCAGGTTTTGTTCACTCTGTCGTATCTGTTCCTGAAGCTGATTCTGCTGGACTATGAGTGAATCTACAGTAATGTTTTGAGCTGCTGCAACCTGTTGTTGCTGTTGCTGCTGTTGCTGGGCAACAGCCAGCCATTGGGCTGCTGTTACAGCAGCTGCAGCTAGGGACAGAGGCGTGGAAGTACCAGTAGCTGCTGACACCACAGGATTGCTCATCATCATTGGAGGCATTGATGCAGATAATGTAGCATTTGATGGAGCCATTCCACTATCACGGGCTGCCTTCTGTTTCAAAACTAGTATGAAACAGGACACTCCAGTTATTGTTGTTCAAAAGAAAATTAAATCTAATTTATGGTTTACCTGCATTTATGGTTAAATTTTTGTGGATTCAGCCACATGTTGCCCTGCAACTAAGCATCAAGACAGGTATACAAGGAAAGAACAAACAAAGTTCCACCCATTCTGGACCTCAGTACTAGATAAGCCACTTACAGAAATAGCTCCCAGCACTCAATGGATAGGAAAAAGTATAAACATGGTTACGAAGAGAAAAATCTGCCTCTGCCAAGAATCAAGGACCAGCCATCCAGATCACAGCCTGCAGGCTCTTACTTAGGTCCACACAGACAACACACTAGCTTTTCTCACTCAATGTTCAATTACAGCTTGAATTAAAAATTTTATCTGCCACGGGCAGGGCGTGATTCTTTTCAGGTGTTAACCAAATTTGGATAGTGGTAGTGGTAGGAGGGACGGCTAAGGAAAGTTCTGGCAATTGAGTATATACATCATACAACACAGCTATGCAGATCTGAGAGAAAAATTAATGTTAATGACAGAGATATTAAGGAAATATGAACTACTACGTAACAGTCACTATGGAGCTTACCTTTCATTGTAACAGCTTGCACATCAGTTACATGCGTCAGCAGAGACCAGTGAAAATACCTATCGTGCAGTAACAGAAGTGTGGACTGTTTTATAAGTCTTAAAGAACTTCCTTATTAATGACAACTGATTAAGTCGCTACAGGCTATGCTCCAACAGTAAGCACAGACCCTCTTCAGAGCAGACAGCAATCACTCAACACAATGGTTGATTGAACCAGCCTGAATTTTAAACTCATGGTAAGGCTGTATTCAGATTTTACATGCCAATACATTTCAATAGGTATTAAATATTATTTTCTAATTCCCCCACTCATGAAAAAGGACGTAAGTTCAATTTTCAGAAGAAAAGAATTGAAGTACCATCTATATGCCATCAATGATGACTCTTAACCAGCAGTAAGAAACTTACCACAGTAGTGATTAAATTTGCAGGAATTATAAAAAAAGTCCATTGTGACGATCTCACACAATCAACTGGTCAACTGCCCTTGCATACTGTACATTATTTCACAATGCAGCTGATAGTAAGTTCTGATCATGATTACCATTGCAGTTCACTATGTCTTAGCCAGGACATTATGGCTGTTCTGTATCTCTCAGGGAACTTTCTGATAAATTATTTTCAAAATATGTGCACCTCCCTGTCTAAAAATTTTGGAATTATTCCCTTCTTTGGCATGGTAAGTGACATTATGACCTTTGGCATGCATGAATTCAAGACAGTTTTTGGCCCCTGGTAGTACTCCTGAAACGTCTTTCAAATAAATATTGATGTCAAAAACACGAAAAGTATCACTATATCCACTAACACAAATATTTATTTCATCATCCTACTATTTTTTGTAACTTTCACCACTAATTTGATAAGATTGATGAGTTAGGCTTTAAAGTGTGGGATACTTCAACCAGTCTTTTAGTGTAAAACTACAAAATTGAGACAAGCGAAGACATATGTCTAGTGGTACTTGCCAATTACGGCTAACTTCTTTGATGATCTCTGCCACACATGCTGCAAAACCCAACATTCCAAAGAAAACTTCACATTCCAAAACACATTCATATGTCTTGGCACAAACAGTCAAATGATAAGCACAAAAGTGTACAAAGAATTCCACTGTAAATTCGAGCTACCAGTTTTGCATAGCACTGAAATTCACTTACTAGTTTAAAAATGTGTCCAGACAAGAAAGCTGCACAGCAGCCCTCATTCATGAATCATGATCCGATAAATTATTCCCATACACAGCTACCATAAGCCATACAATGAAGAACAGATGAAAGCAGAAACTTTTCAGCCAAATCTACAACTCACTGTCTATTACAGACACAGAGATAAATTACTGGTCTTGTGTGCTAACAGGTACTGACGTAAGGTTTGGTGTCTTGTTGGTTATAGCTTCACATGTTTATCATAGTATGATGAGAACAGTATTTGAGTTATGGGATAAAACAATACAAATGTGCAGCAACAAGGCATACAGACATAATTACCATATTACAAACTTTTACCATGAAGTTTTCATTTTATTGATGTAATTATGTAACTAAATATAAAGTACCCATTTGTTACTGAAATGTAACACAAATGTTACGCCAATGGAAACCAACCCAACAATGCATTATTCTATTTCCAACAATCAATAACATGCCAGACATGCAAACTTGGGATGTGGGAACAACACTAGTACAATTCACTGTATCACCATAAAACACTGTGTGGTAAAACAGCTTGGAAAAATACACAACTTTTATTACAGAAATATTTTCCTGTAGCACTACAGCCCAAATGGGGTATAGATCACCTCATTTTGAGGTTCCTGTATCACACACAATTGGACACACACACCTGGTAGACTCCTATGAATGAATGATTAGCCCGTTACAGAGGCTGCTAACTATTTAACACACAACAAACACAAGGAACAACAACCCTGCCCTCAGTGGGACTCAATCCCGCAATCCAGCAATCAAGCAGCCATAGACTTAAGCCTTGGATGCATGACCACTGGACTCTGCTGTATCATGATATAACAGTTTTCATTAATGTAAAATAGTAGCATGGAAGTCAAGCCACAATTTGTTTAGTTTATGGCTTGAAGGCAATAGCTAATGAACTGTTCAAGCTATGAGTAACATCAAATTCCATACAGGGGCAGATAATGAACACACCTAGATACCACATAAAAATATTGTTTTTAAGTTAACAATTAAAAGCATGGTAATGGTGTAATACTTTCCAGTTATAACCAATGCACTTAATATACACAGAACCTGTACATAAGTAGTATGAACATACCAAGAGAAGTCATCAGAGCTGGATAACCAGGAGTGGGAGAAACTTATACTATGCTGTATCCCAAAAACATCAGTCCACTAACCTGTACTATAGGAGAATGATCAGACATAACTGTGTCTATGACACAGGAAAAGTGTTCAGTAACAGTACAGTGTGCATTCATAGTCACCTTCCTGCTGTGCCTACATGTACTCCACAACAACTCCAACATGTCCATAATAAAGAGATCTCCACAAAAATAAGATAATAACAAGAACAGTAATCCAAGCAGACATACAGGCATACGCTTGAAAAGTAGGTTTTATGTTTTATATTCAGAATTCCTTAATTTAGAATATCAATCTATTCATCTTAATTTGAAGCTTAAATGACCCCTATTTAATATATGCGTCACTACAAAAAGCTTGCTCTCTTTAACAAATGTTACTCATGGATCCCACTCTGGAGGGATGTAGAGTGAACTCTTAAATATATGTGGTAATGGAAGGGAGAAGTAATGCAGATAATCAAATGCAAAAGATGATCCACAAAAGTAAAATTATCCATTATCAGTCATGCATTCAGTCCTTAAAATAACTTCATTATTGCTCTGAAATAATCTAAGAGTTGCAAAAACTTCCAAAAAATCTAGCAGCCACCTCAAAACTCTAGGTGTCAGAAGAATGACATGCAGCAAGCTCCATACTTAAGACCCAGATATTTTAGGTGCCACTGTATGAATGCCCAGGTGATATATTGCCCAAGATGTGCACCTGTGAAATAATCCTTTCTGGCTGCTTTCCCTTACATAAATAACCACTACATATTTATGCAACTATAGAAGACTTAATTATACACTGAATAAATGATCAATCCATATTCAGAGTTTCATGCCCCCCATTATCACACACACTAAATGAAAATTAAACATTTATATAGCTTGCTTAATATATGCTTCAAGTCATATTGCAACAGATCATTAAATCAAAATAATACAACAAATATGTATATATGTTTAAAACAGCATTGTTGATTGTTTAACATAAAAGTTAAAAAAATGTAAAAATAGTGTCCCTTTCCTGTAGTTATCTTGAAAATATTAAACACCTCATGAAAAAAGTGCACTGACAACAAATGTATTTCATTATTATTCACAACCTTTGTATGGAACATTTTTTCACCATAACAGATATGTTGTGAAGGAATGTGAACACACCTAACAATAACAGTACATACATCTAAGTACAATTAAATACATTAACACAGGTACTACCAACCATTTAAACACTCCCAAATAAGGAAGCCCAAGAGTTGTGCCAGAACACAAAAGATTGAAAGTATAAGCAATGCAACATTCTTTTCATAATTCCAAAACTTTCAACAATTTTCAAACATGACATTGGTTTTATAATATAACAAAGACATAAATTATACTAACTTGCTTGTTCAGTTGTAACTTTGTACTGATAATAATTGAAGTGTTCACCACCAAAGAGGAAACTAAACTTTGGATTTCCTTTTTGTTTGTTTTTTGTCATTTGCTCAAATTCAGGTCCATTACGGGCAACAAACTGGGCCAACTTGTCAATAATGTTACGTAGTTCCACTTCTGTAACAAGAAATAAAAACATTGTAACTACGCAGCTGCTAACACAGTAAGATACAACAGCATAATTACAAACAAAAAATGAAGGAACATGACTACCATTCCATCTGCCTGAAGGTTGAAACAAAAACCTGTAAGGACAGCAGGCATAAGGGCCAATATTCATCAAAGTCCTTCATTTACCAACAGATGCACTCCATATCAGTCTTATAAACCACTAAAACTTACATTAAAATTTATATTAAAACTTAAATTGAAATGGCTCCTACATGTTTCGGTCTACGGCCATCATCAGGGAGCTTATACTTGAGGCTAGCTAAAGCCACATTTATAAAAATAGTCAGTAAGAACACGTCCATAACAACATGTTCTTACCGATTATTTTTATAAATGTGACTTTAGCTAGGCTCAAGTGTAAGCTCCCTGATGATGGTCGTACACCAAAACATGTACGAGCAGTTTTAATTCAAGTTTTAATGCAAATTTTAGTGGTTTATAAGACTGATACAGAGTGCATCTGTTGGTAAATGAAGGACTTGGATGGTATCAAGATGCACGGTGCAACAATAAAAATTAGCCAATATTCCAATCACAAAAGGGGATGGCACAGCAATAATGCTCTGGATTTATATTCAGGAGATACCTGGCTTGAATATCATACAGCTTGTCCATTATCCAGAGATATATCATAGCTTTCCTGAGTACGTAAAGGAAAATACTGTCCAATGCTGTGATGATACCTCAGTTACACCAATTCCTTGCCAGTTTACCATACACAAATCATCATACTATCTGACACTCTGTAGTCTAAGGTAAAAACACCACCATGAAATAAAAGGTAAAGTTGTCCTAGTGCATAAACAAGAACATGCCTTGAAGGCATATGGATGTGTGAAGGTAGAACTCCATGCAGTCACAATGGTACTAAATAGATGCAGTCACATGGGCACTAGACAGATAAAAGTATTCACGTTCATGTCCTGGCTGCTTAAACTCCTTTACCACTGGATGGGGGTTTGGTGGGTCCCAGAACCAGTCTGGATACTTTGGATAAGACAAAGTCTCTTCCCAGCTGTAAACTTAACCATGATTCTTCAGCCATACAGATGATTTATATCATGTTACCAAACAGCATGGTGTAGCAGTAACACACTAGACTTGCATTTGGGAGATGCCTGGTTCAAATGTTGGCTAGGTCATTGGCTAGCCTGATTATGACATATACTCAGTTTCTTCAATCGCTCCAGAAAAACGTCAGGAAACCACTCCACTAGTAGTGTATCACAGTAATGCCAAACCATACCACTTAATAGAAATATAAATATCAACATAAAAGCAAATACAATATAATTTAACACAGACAAACTGCAATATATCTATGAAAATAAACCATCCACAGGAACCTCATACAGCAAAGGATGGAAACATGAAAGTGGCCCACTAATAGGGTGACACAGCCAATGCCAAGTGAGTACCTTATTAAGACATAACTGCTTTCTTCCAAATCCCTTCCAGCTAATCAATCGTATGTTGCTGTATAACCCTAGTTACTGACAGCAAGGGAAAACTAATCATATAAAAACCAAACACTGCATAAAATATTCATCCTTCAGCCAAACATGTACCACTGTATACTGTTAACACAGTCAAGATGAAGCTAACTGCATAAATATAGCCTTCAATGATACTTTTAAGAAGTCCCCTTTTTGTTTGGAAAAGCAAAGTTTATCACATACAATAGGTGTCTTATCATTTGAAAATAATGGTAAACTCTATGTGGAAACCAAGTTTCTAGACACAAAGGAATTGGCATACGTTTTCTTAATTCACAAGTACAACAGAACGATCACTAAGAAAAAGCTGTAAATTTTGCTTTAAATATACAACATGCATAACACGTCTCTACCGTGTATTACTTTTTCACTCACCAACGACAATTATATGAAGCTGTGCTTTATGACCTAAGATATTAAACAAGCACCGAAGTCATTGAAAACTGCATCTCAGAAAAGAAGGAAATAAGATCAGTTTGCACTGGGTTAAAAAATCAAGCAGATATACCAAACAGACGAATAAATTCTTCAACACACGTGTAATGAAAAATGTTTTAAAACAAGTTCAAGGAGTTATCTAATATAACCTACTAGCTATAATGCCATATTTTCTCTTTCGAATACACAACAAATTCTCAAACTATGATTCATTAACGATGTACGTATAACAAGGGAACATGATAATTGGAGTACCTAGTACAAACCAAGTACAGAAATGTAACACATCACATCGTCTAGAATTACAGATCACAATAATACCTTGAGGAGGTTTAGGAAGTTCCATTGCAGTAAAAAATCCTCACAATGCGTTGGACATGTATGTCTCACGAGTGTAAAATCACATAACTACATAAAATTCAACATACTAATACGCTCCTGGGGCATTAACCACTACGGTTACCATCGACGCGTTCCTGTCTCAACTGTCGACCTCTACTGGCCAACTGCAAACTACGTACATACATAACTGTGGGGGCCATCACAGATTGTAAAGCGGTCTACATTTCACGCAACTTTATTAGTTCAATTTTAATTGACACCATCGCGTTGTGCCGTGACATCACGTATTACAGAAATTTTATTTCTTTCACTTGTGAGTCAGGTTAACATGTGTTGACTATACTGTGCATTCATTGCATTTCGATCATCCAGCCCTTATTATTTCGTAAAATGAACGTCAGGGATAAGAGCTGCGCATGTATTGATTTCACTTCCAGCATAGGCGTACTCATGACACCGTCTTCGGCAATCAAAAGGCGAGGAAAATCAAAATTCAAGTCAAACTTGAATCATCCTAACACTGCTGCAAGAATAACGAAATCTCATACTGCCGATGGAAGTATCTGGATTTCAAGAGAATTCAGGAAATGAAAAATATAATAACGAATTTAGCACCGCATGAATTAGCTTTGCCAAACAGAAAAATTTTCGAATTACACCCCGAAATGAGGAACTGTAATCTGAAGCACGCAGGGAAAATGCCGACAATGATGTTAAACTTCTAGGCATGCACCAAAGCCATGTTAAGTAAACGCAGTTTTTGTTCTACGCCTTTTAAAATCAATGTCAATTGTCGATTTACACCACTTCTTTCTCTGCACTCTTTCATTTTCAGTTTAATACTCCTGTTACGCTAGCCCCTTATTTCCATAGAGGATTTTAGCTTTGATTTACGTTTACTTTATTTAAGTCCACGCTTCAGGAGAGCACTAGGACGTAAAACAAGGCCTGGGTGTAGTCGGATATTATAGAATTCAGAAAGTCGAAATCCTTCCGAGGAATTACCTACCGGAAAACCTTTGCGAAAATTCTCTACGATATAGAGCCTTTTTGGCAATGTACACACAGCGCTAACGGTAAAGAAAAATCATAGTATATCATATATATATATATATATATATATATATATATGTGTGTGTGTGTGCGAGACAGGTCACCTTTATTTTCGCGCCACAAACGCCACAACAGTTTCTACGGTAATTAGAAGTCTGACGGCGCCTCATAGCCCGCGCGATTTGCGCACGTGAAGGTGTGTATTCCAGTGAAGCATACATATTAGGTGAATAATTCGTATCTCTTGAGGCGTAATGCCATGCCTGAATTTTTCGCTAGAACGATTTGTAACTTCTACCTTATGATGGCCGAAACAAACGGCCAAAACATTTTGTAATAGATGAACGCATAGTGTTAAATATGTCGTGTTCGCTCTGATATTGAAAACACATATCGGTTAATAGACGTACCGGTACGGAAGTACTCAAAAAAATGTGGACTTGTCAACAGTGAAGGTTCACGGACTAGTGAACGACAGAGTAACTAGGTACGGGTGATCGAGAAAGGTTAGTGGCTCCGTAAACGGGAGGAAATGCAGATTGGTGAACGACTCATGAACAGAAAACAGATGAAAAGAAAAGCTGCTTGGTTGCGTGACCTTCAGGAAATGAGGAATGGAGAAAGATGTAGACTTTGTCGTGGACGACAGCGGTCAAGACCTAGTAAACGGCGAATCGGCAAAGCCAATGCTTAGCATACGATTACAGTTTGTATTTATTTCGAATATTGTGCTTGTGTTACAAAATGTTTTAACTGCTAAATTTATGTTTGAAAAAGATATTAATCTGCCAGTACTAATAAAAGACTAATTGTAAACAGTACTTGGAAACAAAATAAGTGGCTCTGCTTTTTTTACATTGTAGCGAAAGTAATACGATTTGTACTGATGATGGCAGGCATTTGGAATTTTGTATCGTACAATATGGTCGGTTTGCACCAATGTTTCCGACGAACGAACTATATACACTACACGAGGTAAAAACCTAAAAAAGAGGACTATTAGTTGAACAACACCCTTCATGAAACCTTGAAATTTTATAACGATTGTTCTGATTTTTTATTTCTATCCATTTGCAATGAGCATGTAAAATATTTAGGTAAACTTTCACAATTACTGAGTGATTCATGCATGTAGTGGTAGGAATTCGGGACGTGCTGCAAATAAACGCAAATAAAATTGAACAAAGTGGGATTGTTACATAATTCACCCTTTAAACGCCGAATTAAATCCCATCTGCCACCTGCTGGCATTAATATGAGCTCACCATATTTTCCACGTTAGCGGGTTAAGGGTTAATAGGTCCATTGCCACTAGGGACTGTTACCTAATACTCCTGGTGGTGAAAGACACCGGTTTTCAATGTAAACGACATGATTATGTGTGAACTGGCGAATGAGATGGATCCGTAGGATCCGTGAAATAAATTGTATAGAACGTGGTGGTCATTCTGTTAGCGAATGATGACTGACTGGTGAACTAGACAGCTTATTGAACGAAGTCGTAACTATTGACGAATGATATTAAACTGTCCGGTTGCAAGCGAATGAGGTGAGTTATTATATTATTCCGTTCGTTGTTCCGTTCTTGCGGGAACAGCGTGATCCTATGGGACAAGCGATTCGCTTAGCGGTCATTGGAATGCTCCTAGGTGGCAGTAGTTGACACGTTTTAAGCATAAATGTAGTAGCTGATCCATGTGTAGTAGTGTGCACGGATCATCTAGTTTAGGTAGTGTGTCTCTAATCGTGTTTTTGGTGTCAACAGTTTGACACCCGGATCATCATTTAAGTAAGTTATTGGTCGAGTTGTTACTGAAGAACTTTATGTTACGGCGGCAGCGTCTGTAGAATTTTATATTAGGACGGTTCTCGGTGAAGACGGCTGTTCATTTTCGCAGACAGTTTGATAATGAATGAGAACGAAGGCGCAATAGTAGACGGTTCCAAGGACCGTTCGTCCGGTAAGGATGTAGAAAGTGCTCAAGACGAAAGTGAACAGGAAGAAGAAAAGTCAGAAAAGGTTTTGAGATTGCCGTTTTCCAGAGTAAAACATATTATGAAAATCGACCCAGATGTTCATTTGGCGAGTCAAGAAGCAGTATTTCTTATTACGAAATCAACGGTAAGTGTTGCCGGGTGTTTTAAGACCACCAAACCGTTGCAGGCGGTGGTAGGTGGCCCACTGTCCAATTAACCCTTTTTTCCGTTGAGGATCGTTGATATTTATAGCTGCTTTTCAGTCACTATACTTTTTAACTTTGTTGATAGTATTTTGCTAGCGAAATAGGCGTTTAAGTTACCACGTTTTCATGGCGGTTTTTGATCAAATGATGGTCTTCTGGGTTTGTGCATCATTTGGTGGGTGTAGAAACCCAAAGAAGAACAGCATTTGAAATAGAAGTAGTATGAATTGTCGGAGAATGAGGAACAGTCAACAGTGTGTGTGTGTGTATGTGTATCTGTTTGATGAGAGATAAATGCATCCCCCATTCTGTTAATATGCTATATGTAATTTTTAAAATGCAGCATTTGGCAAAATAAGTCCCTTGTGTAGATATGTTTAATAGACAGGTGCAGACAGCTTTCATGTGATAGGTGTGTGGGTAATAACTCCACACTGTTACAGTAAGTGTAATATGTAATGACATATCACAACAAGCCAAGGAATGTGACTTATATTTTTCATGGCCTAAGCATCTGTAAAAGGATATGACATTTCGATCGTAACAGTACCAGAAGTGTCAGTAGGGCAGGCATGTTATCTAAAAGTGAGTGGTGGGTGTACAGAATGGTAGTATTTATCAATGGGTGATTATACATTTCCGTATGGAGTAATAACAAGAGGTGGGTGGGACGTTCTGAATGATAATGCCCTCGCTGCAGATAGTAGCATTTGTGCTTGCACAAAGAAGATGAAGTGGGTGGGGTACATAGCAGATGACAATAAAAAGTGGGTACTCACTTTTACTGACCACATTTGTAGATAAGGGACCACTTAGCCTAGGCATAGGTGGTAGGGTAACATTATAGTAGATCTCAGAGAAATAGGAAGGTACAGGGGTGGTTCAATGAAGGTCACTTGGAATCATGGTGAACCTTTGGCTTCAATAAATGACAGGAAATTTGGCCAGCCAAGTGCTTAGCGGCTTCTGAAGAGAGATACTGCATTGTGTGTATTAGATAACAAAGTTGTTAAAATCTTAAGATTGACATGTGTCTGTGTTAATAACTTCAGCTGTGTTACTGACTTGTAGAACAGTTGACTGTATTACACAACAAGAATGACATTGCAGTGTGCATGCCATGAAGGCATATGAAGGAGTGTTCAAAATAATTATCATCACATTTTAATTGGGGTAGTGGGAATGGTTACTGAAGTGGAATTTGATAGAGAAAGGAAGTTGGTTTCTTTTGCATGACACTGCCTCATTATTATTATTATATCATTCTGCCATAATAGTGAAATGCTTCCTGGAAAGTTGCAGCAGGGTAGATATTAACAGACCCACCTTATGCACCTGACCTTACATCAGTGGAAATTTTCCCATTCTGTAAAGTTAAAACTTGCCTTAAAAAGTTAGATTATTTCAATTTGCTAGGGACATGAACAAGGTAACCACTAAATTGAATGTGTTCCCTTGGGATGTGTTTAGTGACCAGTGCAGTTTTTTTAAAGATGTAAAAAATGTATTGCAGTGAAGGAAATTACACTGAAGCAAAATAATATAATTTGCTACTTACTTTATGTGTATCTTTTTATTGACTGAGTCCTGGAACTTTGACATATAATATGCAATATATTTTCAAATGTTTTTACTCATTTCAGGAGCTGTTCATTGAATCCCTTGCAAAGGAAGCCTACAGATACACGGCTCAAGGAAAACGAAGAACCCTTCAAAAAAAGGACATTGATAGTGCGATAGAGTCTGCAGATTGTCTTGCATTCTTAGAGGGAGTGCTTGATACATGAAATACACTGTTGGGATTTGTGCACAGTGAGGTGAAAGGCATAAACTCAACCTTCAAAACTGATACCAACCTGAAGAATCAAGGCTCCTGGAATGTTATACCTCTTTGATGGGTAAACAGTCCATCTGCAGGGTCTAGCTGAAGGTGGAGGCAGCATGTTTGTCAAATAGTTGGAAACTGTTTTCCCACAGACACGTGTAATGTCCCGAAAGACTTGAATACTCATTAGCACTGCTGTGAGAACCCCAAATTGCATATGATATTGAACTATTTTCAAGTATACTGATCATTCATGATAGAGTAGCTGATTTTCATGTCTTTGTGGAATAATATGATGTAATTGTCTGTAATTATTCATGTCAAATACAATAAATATTTGTTAATAGTATTTGCATTGTTGGTAGCAAATGTTTTTACTGGTTATATATCCAGTAAATGGTGCAGTATAAATCATAAACTGAATGATTCAACACAGGCAAGTTAATGGAGACTAGCAGCAAGTGTAACAAGGCCTGGGACTTGGGAAGGAGATATACAGTACATTATCATTGAATATGTATAACCACAAAAGTTACTTTAATTACTAGGAGTTCTAGGTGGAAGTCACAAAGCCTGCTTTCCTGTTGCAGACTTCCAGTCCTGCGAATCTTTTTTTAGACAAGGCAGTTTATAATGCACCACTAAAATGGAACTTAATTCATGATCTAGTGTGATGGACTCAAGCAGATGGTTTTATGACTACATGCCAGTTGACTATTTATTCAATGTCATTATGTTCAAAGGTTTCAGATGTTACTGTCAATGTTGTTATCAGCACATTCTGTGGATTTTTGTCCACTTTAAATGTCAGGCATAACATCAAAGTTTGACATAATTAACATGTTTATAATCTTTGACTCTCAATAATATTTAATATGAAACTTTTATACATATTCTGAGTACCTTCAAACTGTTGTCACTCCACAGTGATTATCACCATCAAACTAAATGACAAAAATAATTTAGTGCAGCCATCATGCTGTTTCGCATTTCATATTTTACAAAGTTACCTTAAAAAAAACTTCCTTAATTTCAAAATCTGTTACCATATACAATGTTGCTTTCCTGTCACAAGTTTGTTTGTGCCACACACTATATTACCCAATGCAGGAATTTATATAAGGATGAGCACCAGACAGGTAATTCAAAATTTCAGTAAAATCATACATATGGTTAAAATATTCTCAGGATACAGCAGTCATTTCATAAACAAATTTTCTTCCCTTGAAAGGAAGGAAGATAGGTTAAAAAATGTGACAAATGAAACTAAAAGTCCATGCAGTTTAACATTGCCCTGAGGCATGTCCACTACAGAATGGTCTGGAATAAGGTAACGCTTTATTGCCACTGTTTCTCAGCTTTTCTTTTAAAATACAGTAGAACTCCAATTATCCAGACCCTGGTTATCCAGATTGTCAGTTACACGAATTGACTTGGCCCATCATCTAAATTTGTCAAGAATTCTACAAATTAACTTGCCTTGAAATTACCAGTTGCGGCATCAAGTACAGTACAGTGTTATGGCTTCTAGAACTCCAAATAAGGCGTGGTCAAAAGGTTTAGTTGCAGGTACATACTGCAAACAGTATCAGCCAAACTTCAAACTGCCAATGTAGCCTATTTTTAAAGAAAAATACCATTATCCAGATTTTATGCATATCTGGATGGCTTGCCATCCCAATTAATCTGGATCAGTGGAATTCTGTATACCATGAGAATCAGCATGGTTTAAAAGTTAATCAGCCCTTGCTCTGTGCTGCTGTTTTGAAGCGTGTTATTTATTAATGCCGTCAGTTGCAAAGATTACGTAGCGTCTGTGGTAAGTGAATGAACAGATCTGGAACACTGGTGCATGATACTGGTACAGGAAAATTGAAACACTAGAAGAAGAGCCTGTCTCAGTGCCACTTTGTCCACCACATATCCCACATGGACTGGCCTGGGTTTAAACTCTATGCAGTAGGAGGCCTGTAACTAACTTCTTCAGCCAAGGCACAGCCACTGTTGATGGTAAATTACTGGATATAAATGTACCAGAGAGGACTAATAAGTGCTGGTAAGGTGATTGGTCTAGAAATAAACACAGCATACTGCATTGCTGCTGCAGAGTGGAATTTTGTTAACTAGGGTTGCAGATTTGGGTTGTTGACAATATAATCAGTACACATTATTCTTAATTTTAGCTAGCTAATCAGAACAGATGGAAGCCTGTATGGAGCTGAAGGCATCATAATGTTTCAAGGGCTCCTTGTGTAATAACCTTGATGCAGTTCCTTTGCCTATCATTGTCATATGCAACAAACAGACTGTTCAAATACTATTCAGGAATAGTAGCAGAATGTTCAGAAAACTGAATGTTGGTAATACCTGCTGACAGCACAATACAACACAAGACAGTTTTGAGACCCTAAAGCAAATATGCACTGCCATATTAGTGGATACCTTCTCCAGGCAAGTATAAACTTGAATGTGCATACTGAATTCTATCTAGTTTTATGTGAACAAGAAACAAAGGTTAAGTTCACCTCTATTATTATCCCAATGAAAATAAATTATGGAAATTATATCACACGCTATTTTAAAACTCTGCATGACAGGCATGAATGTATTGTAGCAACAGGTATATATGACATGTTATAAAGAACAAATTCACCATGTATCATGAATATGAAATAGTCTTTTATGTTAAAATAATTTAATCAAGTTAATCAAGTTACAGTTCACAACTGCATATGTCAACAATACATGTATCTGTATCCCCCTATGAGTTTTGGAAAAACATTTCACGATATTAAAATCTACTTTCAAGACATCCAGCATTGCCTTTCAAATGTACCAATACAAACATACTGAAGTTGGAAATTCAAAAAATGAATCATCTTTCACATTCACTAGCACACTGGACCTGTATATATTTGGAACTGAAGTGTTGTTATAAAAACTGGTGTCTTACGTAATTGAATCTAAAAAGGGTTTCATTTTATAAGTTACACACAGTAAGTTCCAGAACAGCAGTAGCTATATTACTTCTTGCTGAGGCCATGATAGTTCCAATCACTTTTTGCGTTTCCCTTTCCTACGATTTCGTCCCTGGTCGGAGTACCCTTGCCCTGCACCTGTTCCACTTCCACCAGACTGGCTGTACAGATTTTGGAGGAAGTCCTCCAAATCAGGTTCACTGAAACAAATTAAAAACCTTTCATAGTTTCACGTATTATATCCCCATGTCCAAAACACCTTATGTATCTCTCTCTGCACTAGTGAAAATACAGAAGTAGGAGGAGGAACAACAGTCCTGGGTAGGTACCAAATGAAGTTCTCGACCATGTCCTTTCAAGTGACCATTCTGACCAGCATTTCTAACCATTTTCTACACCACACACTTGAAAGAAAAAAGGTATCTTTTCAGTATCAGTACCCTGTCTGTCTCATAACAAATTGAGTTATATACTATGAACCTAATTACGATTCCTACAACTTAATTATTCATTTACAATATAATTAATGCCCTCATGTAGTATTAAAACTGCGATACCATAATCATTTATAAAAGAAATGAAAATTCTAAGGTCAAGGAATTTGTATAAGGCTGTGCCTCAATTTCTGAAAGATACAGCAATCAGCACTCAAACTCTATTTCACTACTCAGCTGGTCACATCATCACATGGCATATGTAAGATGGGGGAAAAGTTTCTGGTTGTAAAAGGCTACATTTTCAGCTGAGGGAAAATACATACTACAGAATATTCAATGGGGCATAAATTTATGGACCACCAGCTGAGAAGCTATAGTGCATAAACATATGGCGCACAAAGTGTGGATGTATCACTGATATGTTCATCTTCCAGAAGATGCTGCAAAGGAGCTCTAAAATAATGCAACGTTCTTCTATTTCACATACATACTAGACCTAATAAAGTTGTGGAGGGGGGGGGGGGGGGGACGCCGGCGGGCGTTTCACTTTTTCACCCATCCCTTCCACCTCTCCTTCCACAGCCGTTGGGGG
>Ga0123355_10005572_pt1 | contig 18466 bp, 17 predicted proteins | sample TergutEmb28metaG_3_FD_89872 | JGI IMG/M metagenome (GOLD analysis project Ga0123355, IMG submission 89872) | Embiratermes neotenicus P1 segment gut microbial communities from Petit-Saut dam, French Guiana - Emb289 P1 | ecosystem: Host-associated > Arthropoda: Insects > Digestive system > Gut ... | reverse complement strand
TCTCAATTATCAATTCGTTTGTAATGTGTGCTTTGTAATGTGTTTAACTTCTGAGCTGAATCCAGAGTCTGTCATACAGTTCGAGGGTATACTGAGGCAGATGCTGAAAAACTTCGGAACGCGCATAGTCTTCATGCCCGACAAAGACGACTTCACGGTAAATGGGGTCAAGCTCGGCAGCGAATATTGCAGCAGCTTCATAATTTGCCGAGGCGTAGTAAGACCATCTCATATTCATGAGTGCAATATCGGTGCGGGACATGAAATTGATGAATTTTTCCGCAGCGGTTCTATTTTGTGCGCCTCTGGGAATGACCATGGCATCAACGAAGAAGTTTGTGCCCTCGATAGGACGCACAAATCTCAGATCAGGATTGTTTGCATACATGGTCAAAAAGTCCGGAGCGTAATATGGGCCGATCCAAGCTTCTCCTGATTCCAGTTTGTCAAAAATCTGATCCATGACATAGGCTTGAAGTATGTTTCGTTGCTGCATCATTAGCTCAAATGCCTGTTGGATTTCATCTTCATCGGTGGTGTTTATACTAAATCCGAGATATTGCAGAGCGATGGCAAATGCATCACGAGGGTTGTCAAACATCAGAATTTGACCTGCAAATCGATCATCAAACAATGCACCCCAACTGGTGATTTCATAAGGAATCATGGCTGAATTATAAATAAGCCCGACTGTGCCGACTTTGTAGGCGACCGAAAACATATTGTCGGGGTCAAAATCAAGACCGCGAAATCTGGGGTCAATAAGTGCGTAGTTTGGTATGTTGTCGAAATTGAGTTCGTAGAGCATATCTTCTGCGATCATACGGGCGATCATATAGTCTGAAGGGATGATGACATCAGCCATCATTCCACCCAGATTAAGCGCTGCATACAATGTCTCGTTACTTACAAATTCGTTATATCTGACAGTTATGCCATACTCTTCTTCAAACATATCAAGTACGTCTCGATCAATAAAATATCCCCAATTGTGGACGAATATAACGTCTTGTGCGGATGAGTCTTGTCCGGCGGTGCCGTCACCGGCACAGGCTGCGAGCAGCGCAGCGAGTAGTGTGCATAAGATTACTGCTGAGATGATGTTTTTTTTCAATTTAAGATCTCCTTTTAATGTTTAATTATTTAACGCCGCATGGCGCTTTTTGAGTTTTTCTTCTTGCTTTATGTCTCTGACGTTGATGATGATGAGCAGCGTAAGTACAGACAAGAACAAGATGGTGGAAAGTGCGTTGATTTCAGGGCTGACACGTCTGCGTGTCATTGAAAATATTTGCATGGGCAATGTCATAATATTGCCGCCTGCGGTAAAATAGCTGATCACGAAGTCGTCTATTGAGAGGGTAAAAGCGATGATCATTCCGTTGATGATTCCGGGCCTTATTTCCGGTATGATCACTTTCCAAAATGCTTTCATCCAAGTGCAGCCCAGATCGCAAGCCGCATCGACCAAATTACGATCAATTTGACGGAGTTTGGGCATGATGGCCAATACGACATAGGGGACACAAAATACAATATGCGCAATAAGTAATGTGCCAAATCCGAGCCTGAATCGAAGCAGTGAGCCAATAGAGATGAATAGTAGGCTGAGTGAAACGCCTGTGACGATATCCGCATTCATCATGGGGATGTTGTTTATTTGTGTCAGTGGGGTGCGCCAGCGGCTGCGCATGTTGTAAAAGCCTATAGCGGCAAATGTGCCCAGAACTGTCGATATGACCGCAGCGAGCGCAGCGATGATGAGTGTCGTGTAAAAGGCATCAAGGATCGTTCCGTCACTGAAAAGGCGCTGATACCACTGAAAGGAAAATCCAGTCCAGACGGTGCGGCTTCTGGTTGAGTTAAAAGAAAAGACGATCAGTACAAATATCGGCGCATAGAGAAACAGCATGATAAATGCCATATAGAAACGTGCGAAAAAACTAGGCTTCTTTTTCAAACTACAAACCCACCGTCCTTTCTTCACCGGCACCGAATTTGTTCATTATAATCACGAATGCAATGACCACGAGCATCATCACGATGGATATTGCCGAGCCGACATGCGGGTTGTGTGCCGTGCCGAGAAACTGCATTTCGATGAGGTCGCCGAGTAGAAATACCATGCCGCCGCCGAGTAGCTGTGTGATGACAAAGGCTGAAACCGCCGGAACAAAGACCATGGTTACTCCGGATAGAATTCCCGGAATGCTGAGCGGAATGATGAGTCTGCGAAACACAGATAGAGAATTTGCGCCGAGGTCTTGTGCGGCTTCTAGCAGATTGCGGTCGATTTTCACAATGACAGAGTAGATGGGCAAGATCATAAAGGGCAAAAAGTTATACACCATGCCGATGACGACAGCCGCTTCTGTGTTTATGATTCTGACCGGCGGTAAAGACAGCGCTGTAAGCAGTTGATTTAGGAGGCCGGTATTTTCAAGGATTGACATCCAAGCATATGTGCGAAGTAAAAAATTCATCCACAATGGAAGCATAATGAGTAAAAATAATACTCTTTGTACTCTTTGGTTTTCACGAGCGAGAATGTATGCTACGGGATAGCCGAGCAAGATGCAGACGATTGTGGAGATAAACGCTAAACGAAAAGAGCGGATAAACACGGGCATGAAAAGTCCCATGTCGGAAAAATTTCTTAAAGTCAGTGCACCTGTGGGTGTTGTAAATGCGTAGATGAACACGAGTATGATGGGCGCTACAACAAAAATGGCCATCCATCCAACATATGGGATTGAGAAATATTTAGGCTTCATAATTGCCCTCAGCTTCCTCCGGTTCAAACTCATATGCGACATCGCTGATTTCGTCATACTCATCACTAAAAGAGCTATAGTCGCCAAACATGCCTGAAAATTGGCTCTTGTGCATGATGTGAATGCCGTCCGGATCGATTTTTATACCGATTTTCGATCCGACAGGGCATAGATCTGTTGTTTGGATGAGCCATTTAAATCCATGAAAGTCCACTATGATATCGTATAGCACACCTCTGAAAGTGATGCCGGTAACCGTACCTTTTAACATGCCCTGAGATACATCGACAATATCTATATCTTCGGGGCGTATGACGACATCAACGAGCTCCATTGGCTTAAATCCTCCATCGAGGCATTTAAACTTGCGCCCGAATATTTCGACCAAGCCGTCTGAGTGCATCACTCCGTCTAAGATGTTACTTTCTCCGATAAAGTCAGCAACAAAGGCGTTTTTGGGTTCGTTATAAATTTCCTCAGGGGTGCCGATTTGCTGAATCTCGCCGCTTTCCATGACAACGATCGTATCAGACATAGCCAGGGCTTCCTCTTGGTCGTGCGTAACGTATATAAATGTGATGCCTGTGGTTTGTTGGATGCGCTTAAGCTCAATTTGCATGTCTTTGCGCAGGCGCATATCCAGTGCGCCGAGTGGTTCGTCAAGTAATAAAACTTTGGGACGGTTTACCAGTGCACGTGCGATTGCAACCCTCTGCTGCTGTCCGCCTGAAAGCGAGGTCACATCGCGTTTTTCAAATCCTTTGAGACTGACGATATCCAGCATCTCAAAGACACGGCTACTTATTTCGGTCTTACTCAGCTTTTTTCCGTTTTGGCGCTGGAGTTTGAGGCCGAAGGCGATGTTTTCAAAGACGTTCAGGTGGGGAAAGAGCGCATATTTTTGGAATATAGTGTTTACCGCTCTTTTATGCGGCGGAACATCATTAATCCTCACACCATCAAAGTAGACATCTCCTGATATGGGTTTCAGGAATCCGCCAATAATCCTGAGTGTTGTGGTTTTTCCGCAACCGCTCGGACCTAATAGTGTGAGGAATTCTTTGTCGTTAAAATACAGGTTAATGTTTTTTAAAACATCTTCACCGTCAAACGCCATCGCACAGTTCGATAGGCGAATCAACTCTTTGGGCATTGATCACACTCCTCTCAAGGGCAATAGAAATACTATACAGTTCAGTTTGTGAAAAGTCAATAACGAAGTGCTGGAAAGTATTTTTTTGCGAAAGGGATTTCGTGTATTTGGAAGGTTCTTTTGTGTAAGTATGACAGAGGCCCTGCATCAGAAGCGAAGGAGAAGGTGAGTTTGTATGAGCAGAGGGCTTGGTGTTTTTCCTCATAGTGTTTGTTCAGTCTCTCGCTGCCGTATTTTCCGTCGCCGAGCAGGGGGTGGCCGATGTCGGACAGTTGGGCGCGTATTTGATGCGTCCGACCTGTGATGAGTTTGCATTCCAGAAGGGATAGCTGGTTTTGTGTTGCGAGTGTTCTGTACTCCATTATGGCGGTCTTGGAGCCTGGGCGGCTTGTTTGTGAGACGAAGACTTGATTTTTAACTGAGTCTTTGAAGATATAGCCTTCGAGTTTTTGGGCGGGGGGATTGGGCTTGCCGTGGACTATTGCCAGATAGAACTTGTCGATTTCATGGTGTTTGATTTTTTCGTTTATGATTCTCAACGATTCGGCATTTTTGGCGGCGATCACAATTCCGGAAGTGTTGCGGTCGATGCGATTGCATAGTGCGGGGGTGAAGGCATGTTCATCTTGCGGATGCCATTTGTCGCTTTGGTATAGATATGCTTTGAGCGTGTTTACAATGGCGTGCAGGTCAGCTGCATTTTCCGGTTGGCATAAGATGCCTGCGGGTTTGTTTATGAGTATGATGTTGTCGTCTTCATATATAATATCCAGTGTTGGGTTGGTGATTTTGAGATAGGCGTTTTCTTCGGTAAGTGTGTCGAAAAATTCGTCGTTTACGTACATTTGTACAATGTCGCCTTGGGTCAGCTTATAGTCCCGGGCAGCACCTTTTCCGTCCACTTTGATTCTTTTTATCCTGATGTATTTTTGCGCCAGAGATGCAGGGAGTAGTGGGGCGGCTTTGGCGATGAATCGATCCAGCCGCTGTCCTGCGTCGTTTTTTCCGATTGTGAATTCTTTCAATGTACTGACCTCGCTAATTTTTCTCCGCTATGTATCTTTTGGACAAATACCCGATGACCTGTAGCAACACTTACTGTAACATAAAAATATTATCAGTTTCAATATTGACATTCGTATTTATTTGACTTATAATACTCTAGCGAATGTGCGGGGGATACTATGTTACTAGATCTTCGAGAGATAATTGGAGTTCCCGGCGGCAAGGTGTCATTTGATTTTGCGCCGGATATGACGGATGCGGCCGAAGGGTCGATCATCCGAGTGATGCAGCCGAGAGCTGCCGGAGTAGTGAGAAACCGAGCAGGTGTGCTCACATTTACGGCGACTGTAGATGCACTGTGTGTATGTATCTGCGCAAGGTGTCTTAAGGAGTTTGACTATCTCGTACATAAGCAGATCACGGCAGACCTCACTGAAGGAGGAGAAGGCGAGAATCCGGATGGTTACTTCCTTCAGGGGGACAAGATCGATGCCCAAGAGATTGTATGTACCGAGTTTATCCTCAGTATGGACGACAATCTCAAGTGCAAAGCAGATTGTGCCGGACTTTGTGAGGACTGTGGTTCTGATTTAAATGAGGAACCATGTTCATGTATAAAGAAAATTGATCCCAGGCTCGCTGTCCTTGGACAGCTTCTGGATGATGTGTAAACAGGAGGTGTTTTTAGATGGCGGTTCCAAAGAGTAAAGTATCGAAGGCAAGACGAGACAAAAGGCGTTCAGCGCATTGGAAACTGGAAGCTCCGGCAATTTCAAAATGTCCGAAGTGCGGTGAGTTTCGTGTTCCGCACAGAGTCTGCAAAGCTTGCGGTACTTACAACGGTCGGGAAGTGACTTAATTTAATGCAATATCACGCAGGCGGGGAGTACCCGCCTTTTCCCTTAGTTTTCGATAAAACAGATGGAGTGCGACTCTCGGAGGAGTCAAATTATGAGTGCAATTGTTCAGTCAATCATTCCGGGCAGTGCTGCGGCACGTACCACGATCGTTCCGGGCGATATTCTGCGCAAAATCAATGGTGAGACTATTGATGATGTACTGGACTATCGATTTAGAGCATACGATGATGAACTGTTTTTGGAACTGACCGGTAGTTCCGGTAAGTTAAAACTCTGTCGTCTCAGAAAGCCTGAGGGCGAGGATTTGGGGTTGGTGTTTGAAAACGCTCTGATGGATAAAGAGCGCTCTTGCGCCAACAATTGTATTTTTTGCTTCATTGACCAGAACCCTGAGGGTATGCGTAATACGATTTATTACAAAGATGATGATGTGCGCTTATCATTTCTTCAAGGAAATTATGTGACGCTGACCAACCTGTCGCATCGGGATGTTGCACGCATCATCAAATTTCGGATTAGCCCAATCAATGTGTCGATCCATACGCTAGATCCTGAGCTGCGCTCTTTTATGTTGGGGAACAAACGTGGGGAAAGAGGCATTGAGATTTTAAAAGAGCTGGCTCAAGCCGGGATCATGCTCAATTGTCAGATTGTTTGTTGCCCCGGAGTTAATGATGGCGAGATGCTTTCAAAAACAATCAGAGGGCTCATGGCGCAAGGAGCGTCCATACATTCTGTTTCGGTTGTGCCTGTTGGTCTTACAAAGCACAGGGCGGGGCTTGCGGAGCTGCGTGCTGTTGCGTGTGCTGATGCTCGCAAGATTATCCGGACTGTTGAATATTTTAATGCAATGTGTGTGAAAGCAAGAGGGACAGGTGTGTTCTTCTGTGCGGATGAACTTTATATTAAAGCCGGGTACGATTTGCCTTCTGATGCGTATTATGAGGGTTATCCGCAGCTTGAAAACGGTGTTGGAATGATGCGCTCGTTTGTGAGCGAGTTTGAGGAGGCTTTGTTGGCGCTCAAAGGTCATGAGTTAAGAGCTAAAGGACAAGTTGAGCCTTTTAGTGTGGCTACAGGTGTTTTGGCTGAGAAATATTTAACAAATATTTTAAAATTAGCATCTACGAAATGTGATAGAATCAGCGGCAGTGTACATGCCATTAGAAATGATTTTTATGGAGAAAGTGTGACCGTTTCCGGCCTTGTTACAGGCGGGGACTTGATTGCTCAGCTAAAAAATAGTAAACTGGGCTCAAGACTCCTCGTTCCAAAGAACATGTTGCGGCATGGTGATGAAATTTTTCTTGATGATATAACGGTTTCTGATGTTTCAAATGTGCTAAATATTCCGATAAGGATTGTTCAGCAAGACGGTGCTGATTTGCTGCAGGCCTTTTTAGGAAATTAGAGGAGTTTACGTATGTCAAAACCATTGGTTGCAATAGTGGGACGGCCCAATGTGGGCAAATCTACTTTATTTAATAAATTGGCCGGGAAGCGTCTGGCAATCGTTGAGGATACACCCGGTGTTACTCGGGATAGACTTTATGCAAAAACCGACTGGAATGGGCGGGATTTTGATATCGTGGACACCGGGGGAATTGAACCGCAGGCAGACAATGAGATTTTGCTGTTCATGCGTGAGCAGGCGATGTTGGCTATTGAGATGGCTGATGTAATCGTGTTTGTTGTTGATTTTACTACCGGTGTTACTGCTGCGGACGAGGAAGTTTCTAAAATGTTGCTCAAATCCGGAAAGTCTGTGATTCTGGCGGTCAATAAGATGGACTCTACCGGAGCGAATAATCCTGATATTTATGAGTTTTACTCGCTGGGACTGGGTGATCCTGTTTCTGTTTCTGCTGTACATGGGCATGGTACCGGTGATATACTGGATCAGTGTGTGGCGCTTTTTCCTGATCAATCTGACGAGGATGAGGATGATGATTTTATAAAGGTAGCGGTAATTGGCAAGCCAAATGCTGGAAAGTCGTCACTCGTCAATAGAATTCTGGGAGAAAAGCGCGTCATTGTCAGTGAAGTGGCGGGTACGACAAGAGATGCTGTAGACTCTCCATTTGAAAATAAATATGGCAAATTTGTTTTTATTGACACCGCAGGCATCAGACGCAAGTCAAAAGTAAGTGGGAATATAGAGTATTATAGTGTCTTACGTGCACAAATGGCCATTGAGCGTGCAGATGTGTGTATCATTATGATCGATGCGCGTGAGGGTGTAACGGAGCAAGATACAAAGGTCGCCGGGCTTGCGCATGAGGCGGGTAAGGCGAGCATTATATGTATCAACAAATGGGACTTGATAGAAAAAGAGACCAATACTATGGATGAGATGCGCAAGGATGTCATGCGTGATCTCAGTTATATGACCTATGCGCCGGTACTGTTCATTTCAGCGCTTACCGGGCAAAGAGTAGAGCGATTATTTGAGCTTATTGACTTTGTAAATAATCAGGCGACTATGCGCATCAAGACCGGAATGCTCAATGAGCTGTTGTCTGATGCTGTGGCTCGGGTACAGCCGCCCACAGATAAAGGGCGCAGGCTCAAAATCTTTTATATGACACAGGCGAGTGTTCGTCCACCAACTTTTGTTTGCTTTTGCAACGATATAGAGCTTTTTCACTTTTCTTACAGAAGATATATTGAAAATCAAATACGTGCAGTTTTTGGACTGGAGGGAACGCCGATAAGAATGGTTATTCGGTCGAGAGACGATAAATGAGTGTATGCATGATTACGGATTAGAGGTACTTAGAGTATGATGATGTTTCTTTTGATTCTGGCAGTGGCGGTACCGGCTTATGTTCTGGGGAGCGTAAATGGTGCGATCGTTACATCGAAGCATTTTTATAAGAAAGATATTCGGAAGTTTGGAAGCGGTAATCCCGGGCTTACCAATTTCTATCGTGTTTTTGGTCTTCGGGGTTTGCTTTTAGTAGTGGCGATAGATATGTTTAAGACGATTGCTCCGGTTATTTTCGGGGGTTGGTTGTTTGCGCGTTATACTGGTATGATGCTGTCACAGGTTTGGCTTTTTAGCTCACTTTTTGAAGTGTCGCTCTTTGGTCAGGCTATTTCCGGTTTTTTTGTGATGATGGGGCATTGTTTTCCGCTTTATTATAATTTCAAAGGTGGAAAAGGTGTCATGGCTGCCGGTACGATACTGATTGTGTTGGATTGGCGTTTGGCGCTGATATCGTGGGGGATATTCATACTCGTCACATTGGTGACACGTTATGTTTCTCTTGGCGCGATGCTCGGCGCTGCGGCGTTTCCTATTTCGATGCGCATCATTAATTTAGGTGGATACTGGGAGTTTGCGGCTACGCTTTTATGTGCGATTTTGCTTATTGCACGACATGAGGGGAATATTAAAAGACTCATTAGGGGCGAGGAGTCTAAGTTTACTTTTAGGAAGTAGGAGGCTCTGTAGCGTTCCGAAGAATGGAATAATTGAAATAAACTTTGTAAGGTTATTTTAGGAAGAACGGAGTACGAGATAAGGAGTGGGGTTGGCGTGAAGGTATCTGTTTTTGGTAGCGGCGCATGGGGAACGGCTATTGCGCTACTATTGCGAGATAACGGAAATTCCGTTACCATTTGGTCAAAGTTTGAAGATGAAGCTAAAAATCTCAAAAGCACAAGGGAAAATCCACTGCTCAAAGGGATCGTAATTCCTGATGATATCCATATTACATCGGATATAGAAGAGGCAACTGTTGGGGTCGGCGCTGCAATTATTGCTGTGCCGTCTTTTGCTGTGAGAGAGACATCTTTTGCGCTTGCCGGGTGGATGGATGAGAGCTGTGATGTGATATGTATGTCTAAAGGTATTGAAAAAGATACATCGAGTCTATTTACCGGTATTTTGAGAGATACCCTCGGTGCTCATGTGCCTATTGCTTCGGTTTCGGGGCCGACACATGCCGAGGAGGTTGCACAGCGGATGCCGACGGCTTGTGTTTCTGCATCTGAGGATATAGATGTTGCCGAGCGTGTTCAGGGGCTTTTGATGAATGATTATTTTCGTGTCTACACTTCTACGGATGTGGTCGGTGTAGAGCTTGGTGCTGCGCTCAAAAATGTCATTGCACTCAGTGCCGGTGTGTGTGATGGTTTGGGTTTGGGTGATAATACCATAGCGATGCTTATGACGCGTGGGTTGGCTGAAATGGCAGGGCTTTCGGTGCGTATGGGTGGTAGGAAGGAGACACTTGCGGGTCTTGCGGGGCTGGGTGATTTGATTGTTACTTGTATGTCACAGCATTCACGCAATAGGCGGGCGGGTGTCTTGATTGGAAAGGGTATGACGGCGCAGGAAGCCATGGCACAGGTAGGTGCGGTGGTTGAGGGTTACTATGCGGCGAAGGCTGCTCATGAGTTGGCCGGGAAAGTAGGGGTGGATATGCCTATTTGTACTGAGGCGTATCGTGTGTTGTTTGAGGAGAAATCTCCGCTTGATGCGATGAGGGATCTTATGGGTAGGCAGCGGAAGATGGAAAATAGTGATGGTGAGGAACGGTGGGTTTTAGGCAACTAAAGCTTGTGAGCTGCAGCACAGAGTGTATCTAAAAAACATAGGTTGGTTACAACCAATGCGCGAGTACTGCGCACTGTAGTAGTCAGAATATTTGATGGGGGATTTTTGCATTGACTTTTAAGGATTATCTGAATGGTCTGATTGGCAAAAGGGTTGTGGTTATTGGTGCGGGGGTCAGCAATACTCCGCTTATTGAGGCGCTGCTGAGTGCAGGTGTGGATACGACGGTCTGTGATAAGCGGTCTCAAGGTGAGATGGGGGCGCTTGCGGAAAGGTTTGCGCATCTGGGGGCGAAGTTGAGACTTGGAGATGATTATCTTGAGGGTTTGAGTGCAGATGTTATTTTTCGTACGCCCGGTTTGATGCCATTTTTGCCTGAAATTGCAGCGGCTGTGAAAAATGGGGCGGTTTTGACCAGTGAAATGGAAGCTTTTTTCGAAGTGTGTCCGTGCTTAAAGATCGGTATTACCGGCAGTGATGGTAAGACCACCACGACATCTATAATTGCCGAGTTGCTCCGAAATGAAGGTTTTACAGTACATTGCGGCGGCAATATCGGAACGCCTCTGCTTTGTATGGCTGATGAGATGAAGTCTGACGATATTGCGGTTTTAGAGCTGTCGTCTTTTCAACTGATTTCTATGAAAAAATGTCCTGAAATTGCGGTCGTGACCAATCTTTCGCCCAATCATCTCGATGTGCATACAGATATGGCGGAATATGTTGGGGCGAAGCGCAATATTTTTATCCGTCAAAAGAAAGATGAACAAGCTGTTTTTAACTTGGATAATGCTATTACACGTGAATACGCACAGTCTGCGCCGGGTGTAGTGCGCTTTTTTAGCAGGCGAGAGGTAGTCACCGATGGTGTATATGAGCAAAATGGGATTATTTATGAAGCTTCGGATGGGACTGCCCAAGAGGTCATGTGCGTGTGCGATATTTTATTGCCGGGTGAACATAATATAGAAAATATGTTGGCGGCGTTTGCGGCGGTACAGGGGCTTGTCTCTCATGAGACGATGAAGCGTACGGCTGAGACTTTTGCTGGTGTTGCGCATCGCATTGAGTTTGTAAGAGAACTCAGAGGTGTGCGTTATTATAATGATTCTATAGCGTCAAGTCCTTCGCGGACGATTGCAGGGCTTAAGTCATTTGATCAGAAGTTAATTTTGATTGCCGGGGGTAAGGATAAGGGGATACCTTTTGACGAGCTGGGTGCGGAGATTGCTTCCAGGGTGAAGACGCTTGTGCTGACCGGAGTGACCGCAGCGCTTATCAAAGATGCGGTGGAAAGTGCACCTGGATATATAGGTCAGCCTGAGATTATAGTGAGGAGCGACTTTGAAGATGCGGTTTATGCAGCTTCTGAGGCAGCGGTCGCAGGAGATATTGTTATGCTTTCACCGGCGTGTACATCATTTGATCGGTTTAAGAACTTTGAGGAGCGCGGGGATTTGTTTAAAGAAATAGTGCATGGGTTAGTATAACCAAGAGGACATCTTCTGGGGTAATGTCGTTGGGTATTAAAGCGTGATAGAAAGGATGCATTTTGTGAGTCAAGTGAGAATAACAGATCAGATAAAAGCGTTGTCAAAACAGGTGATGCGAGACTGTGCGGAGCAGTTTGGCATAATAGACGCAGTGGCGCAGACCAATACAGAAAAGGTGCTCGGTGCATTTCATAACCATCGTGTTTCAGATACTTGTTTTGCAGGGACGACCGGATATGGGTACAATGATAAAGGGCGTGAAACGCTGGATTTGATTTTTGCGGATATTATGGGTACTCAAACGGCTATGGTGCGCACCGGATTTGTTAATGGAACCCATGCGATTACCTGTGCATTATTTGCTGCAGTGCGTCCCGGACAAACTTTGCTTTCGGTGGCGGGGCTTCCCTATGATACGATTCATGGTGCGATTGGGATAAAAGGAGATTATCGAGGGTCTTTAAAAGATTATGGGATTGCTTATGCCCAAGTGGAACTTGGGGCAGACGGCGGCCCGGATTATGAGGCGATTAAGGGTGCCTTGGCTCAAGGAAATGTCGGGGCGGTGCTTATCCAACGCTCAAGGGGGTATGCGTCACGGCGGGCGCTTTCGGTGGCTGAAATCGGCACAATCTGTGCGTGCGTTCATGAGTTTGATAAGGATATCGTTGTTTTTGTTGATAATTGCTATGGTGAATTTACGGAAGTTATAGAGCCGGGGGATGTCGGTGCTGATCTGCTTGCCGGTTCGCTGATAAAAAATCCGGGCGGGGGAATCGCTCCAATGGGTGGTTATGTCGCCGGTAGGGAAGACTTGGTTGAGGCAGCTGCGTTTCGACTCACTACCCCCGGTATCGGTGCGGAGTGCGGAGCGACTTTGGATGTGAATCGGCTTTTGTTTCAGGGGTTGTTTTTTGCCCCGCATACCGTAGCGCAGGCAATGAAAACCGCTGTATTTTGTGCGCGGTTGTTTGAGCTTTTGGGTTATAAGACCACGCCGGGGTATCAGGATTTTCGTTCGGATATCGTGCAGATGGTGGAGTTTGGAAAACCGGAGTTACTTGAGCGGTTTTGTATGGGGATTCAGGCCGGAGCGCCGATTGATGCGCATGTTACGCCTGTGCCGTGGGATATGCCGGGATACGATAATCAGGTCATTATGGCGGCTGGTGCTTTTATTCAGGGTGCTTCAATTGAGCTGTCGGCAGATGGGCCGATGCGTGCGCCATACAGTGCATATCTTCAAGGTGGGCTTACTTTTGAGTCCGGCAAATTGGGGATCATGCTTGCTGCGTCGTATTTGGAAGCGCAATAGTGTATCATTAGACTTTGGTCAGTTCGAAGAAGCCACTGTGCAAAGTGCAAACAAACACCTCAAGTCCAAAATGCGGATATGAGGTGTTTGTGTTGATTGTTAAAAGCTTAGCGAGATACCCAGTCGAAGTTTGTCGGTTGCGGTTTCATAGTAGTGGTTGTTTCAATGGGGTTGCCATGTTCGTCATTGCCTCCAACGGTGTGCGGGAAGTACAAATGGATGCCAAAGTCCAGATAAGTCAGTACTTGCTCTTCCATTGTGAATGCGATAACTGCATCTTGACCGTCTACACATTGCACATGAGCCATTATAATGGCTGAAAGTTCAAGGTCGGAATTCAGGACACGTCGTGCGCTCGTTGTAGTTAACATCACTCTTGCTCGGGCAATTTCGCCATCCAGTATGCCAAGTCTTTCTACAATTTGCATTGCATAATTGGCGTATACAATACTGTCTTCGGTTGTGAATGGATCAAATATACCTTCTACAGAGGCGCCCAGCGGTGCACCTTCTCTGAGAAACGCAGCGCCGCGGTCGGTCACTTCTACGTCCGGATTGGTTTCAAAAATCAGTCTGCTTTCAAGTATAAGCCCTTCGGCCATACTCATGCCTCTTGCAAAAACCGTTGCTGCCGACAAATTTCTGTCAATGGAAAGTATTTCACCTGTTGCGCCGTTGATTTCAAAATGAAGGTTGCCAAAACTGTCATTGATGGTTGCGCCTGTCGGTAGGATGATGCCGCGCCAATCGCCGCGGTCACGCCAACCGCCTAACATCATGGTATTAGGTCCCAAGTCTCTCGGTTCTTCAACACCGAAGTATATCATGTGTACAGTTTTGCCCTCTAAATCAACTTCGAAGAAGCGCTCCAGATATCCGATGCCAATCTCGGCGGCGTCTTCCATGGATATGGAATTTGCGCCCACTTCGCCGACTTCGAAACCAAACCAATTGGTTACTTTTTCGACATGAAAATTACGCTGGCCGATGGGTAGTGGTTGTGCGGTTGCGCTTACTGCTGCGGGTGTCTCGGCAGGGGTCAGTGGTGTTGCTGTGCCAGTTGCTTGTGCGAATGCCATGTGGGTTGTGCCCACAAATGCTCCGCCAAATAGTGCAAGCACCAATGCGGATGCTCCCGCTACTTTTAAAATTTCCTTTACCTTTGCTTTTACGTTCATGTTTTCTTCCTCCTCGTGGTGGTCAGCTTGTGCTGCCAAAATTTTGTTTCGGTTTGTGAACCTTACAAAACCTATGATAATCCACGTCTATTAGGGAGTTATTATAAAGTTATTAGGGAGTTGTAAAGATTATTTCTACTGATGTACCTTTGTCTAATTGAGATGTTATAGTCATTTGGGCGTTGTGTACATCGACAATGCGCTTGCATAGCGTGAGACCTAAGCCTACACCGCCGCTTGCTAAAATTCTGTTGCGTGACTTATCGAGCCGATAAAAAGGTTCGAATATTTTTTGTAAATCTTTTTCAGAGATACCGCAGCCGTTATCGGTTACGGTGAGCTTTACAGATGTTTGTTGTTTTACAGCGTCTACTTTAATGATGCCATTGTTTGGGTCACAGGCTTTCATGGCGTTGTTACAGAGGTTTAAAAGCAGGGATTTTATCAAATCTTCCTGACCGACAATGGTATTGTTGTCATCATCGTTTTCGAAAAACAACTGCACTTTACTTTCCGGTGTGGACTGATACATGGATTGCATGACATCATGAAACAATGCATTAATTGATATTGTAGTCATCATCGGTTCATAATCTCTCAATGTTGCAAGCTCTAAGAGTGAATTGGCGATATTCTTCATATGGCGAGATTCGTCCATGATGTATGCTGCTGACTCAATAATATCTTCCTCGCTAAGCGCTGCTTTGTGCATGTACTCCGCATAACCATAGATGGATGTAAGGGGGGTGCGAATCTCATGGGCGAAATTGTCTACAAATTGTTGCTTGTTTTTGGCCTCTTCTTCTAAGGATGCAATCTGATCTTCCACACGCTGAGCCATCTGGTTAAAATCAACCGAGACTTGGGCCAGTTCATTTTTGCCCTGCACTTTAATTCTTTTGCCGAATTGCCCGCCTGCAATTTCTCTTGAAGCGCCGGCGATGACGTTTAGCGGTTTGAAAATAGATGAAAGGATGAAATATAGTGCAATGGCGGCGACTACGGAAAAGACCATGGCTGTGATCAACAGGATGTTCTGCGTTTCTCTCATGCCCAGAATGTCGCTGGTTGCATCCCAGCTATATTCCAACATGAAGTTGTCAAAAGGTTCGGGCAGAAAATCTCTCACAATAATGCGATATCCTGCGTCTGCGTAGTGTGTGAAAAACAGTTCGGATTCAGGCGGGTCATAATCTAAGAAGTTAAAATCCCGGATGGTCAGTTGGATGTTTTGATTGCTGTAATATATATTATAGCTACGTACTCTGTCGGCAACGCCCTCAGAAAATGTGGGGTGATGCCAATCACCTCTGCCCCACATCATGGCGATATCTCTGGACAATGTGTGGGCAATGGCTTGAAATTGCCCTGCGCTTTTGTTTTTGATCATATCCACTTGACTGTTGGTGAGGTAGACCGAGACAATGCTTACGCTTGAAAACAAGATGAGTAAAAATAGTAAATAGGTGGCGATAAAGGTTTTAATCTTCATGTTTCGCCACCTCTAAACGGTATCCTGTTTTGTATACGGTCTTGATCATGTGCTCCCAGCCCAATTTCTTGCGTAATGAATGCACATGTACATCAACGGTTCTGGTGTCGCCGTAGAAGTCGTATCCCCATACCATTTCTAACAGTTTGTCCCGAGATAGGGCGATATTGCGATTTTTTACAAATGTTTCGATCAGTAAGAATTCCTTTGGCGAAAGCTCAACAAAGGATTCGCCCTTGAAGACTTGCTGGCCAGCCATGTCTATTTTCACATCAGCTAAAGTGAATGTCGTATCGGCCTTGTTAAATCGCCGTAAGACTGTTTCTATGCGTGCTTGCAGTTCCAACATGTCAAAAGGTTTAACGATGTAGTCATCGGCACCCAGACGCAGCCCTTTTACTCTGTCATCAATGGCTGAGCGAGCGGTGAGGAATATTACGGGTATGCGTTCAATCAGTGCTTCAAGCACTTGGAAGCCATCCATTTTGGGCATCATGATGTCTAGCAAGATCAGGTCAAATGAGTGCGCCTCCAGCGCATCAAAAACAGCCTCACCGTCAAAGACGCATACACAGCTATGGCCAACGAGTGTAAGGTTCTTTTTGATGAGGGTATTAATTGCGTGTTCATCCTCTGCTATGAGTATTTTTGCCAATACAATCACCTCGGTTATATAATCGAGCGGCTAAGCCAAAGGTGGGCAATCAGCCGCTCGTCTTGAGAGTGTAGCATGGAGTTGTTATGAAGTTGTTAACTTGCGCGTCCACCCGCTTTAGGGCGCTTGCGTTTGTGCGGCGCATGATAATTGCGGCGTCTCGCCGGTTTTTTAGAAGCAGCTTGTTTTAAGTTGTGCGCCTCTTGTTTGGCGAACTGACCAAACACTCCGGCTGAGTGAACAATTTCTGCCTTTGTACTTGTAATGATATTTTTTAACTTACCGCGTTCTTTCGCATCAATCAAGGTGTAAGCGATGCCGGTTCGGTCAGCGCGGCCTGTTCGCCCGATTCTGTGAATGTAACTATCCGGGTCGCCGGGGATGTCGTAGTTAATCACAGCGTCAATGCCGTCCACATCAATGCCGCGGGCAGCCACATCGGTTGCAACCAACAGCGAGATTTTGCCGCTGCGATACCGTTGCATGACTTTGTTACGTTGCCGCTGATGCAGATCTCCGTGGATGGCTTCTGCCGAGCGTCCGGCAGCGGTCAGTTGCTGGGCGAGGGTATCTGCCATGGATTTTGTTGCGACAAACACCAAGCAGAGCTTGAAATTCTGATCATCCAATAGATGCAGCAGTGCAGGTAGTTTGGCAGTGCGCGGAATTTCTGCATAGTACTGCTTTATTTTATGGGCGGGAAGCGTTTCCTGCTCAATGCATATCTCTTGTGCGTCCACCTGATACGTTGCGGCAATGTTCTTGATCTCCTTGGACACTGTGGCAGAAAACAAAACGGTTTGCCGCTCGGTAGGAAGCGTTTGCAAAATGTGTGCAATGTCATCTCGGAAGCCCATGTCCAACATGCGATCCGCTTCATCCAATACGATGCAATCCACTTGACCCAAACGTGTGGTGCGTCGCTTCATATGATCGATGAGCCGCCCCGGTGTAGCCACAATAATTTGCGGGCGGCGTTTGAGCGCCGTGACTTGATGATAAATCGGCTCTCCGCCGTACAGGGCAAGGACGAGGATGCCGGGTTTAAAGGCCGTAAGTTGTTTGAGTACAGCAGTTGTCTGCATCGCAAGCTCACGGGTGGGGCAGAGGATAACTGTCTGGATATGTCTGTTCGCCGGGTCTATTTTTTCTATGATTGGGATGCCGAATGCTGCGGTTTTCCCTGTTCCGGTGGGGGCTTGTACCAATAGATCCTGCTGTGTAAGCATCGGACTAATTGCCGCTGCTTGCACGGGAGAGGGTGTCTGGAATTTCATTTTTGTAAGTGCGCGCATCAGCTCCGGGCTGAGTTGAAATTGTTCAAAGTGAGTGATCAAATTGTTCTCCATCTATGTCTATGTATTTATTTTGGATTCAAAACTGCATAAAAAAACACACGCATCTGTAAGTCGTAAAATGACATAGTGACTTACAAAAACATGCGAGACAATGTAACACAATCCGAATACGCCACAAAGTATATCATGGATTTAAGGTGGTGTCAAATTTGAGCTACCATTAGACGGCGGCTCGCTCAACAACGCTATTGACAGAATACTTATAATGCTTTATGTTTAGATGCGTGAGTAAGACGGCGGCTAGGTTGTTCCCTGCACTGGGGGTGATAGCCATAGTCGAATGGTCAGAGCTTTTACAGCTTGGATTGTTGATTGTAGCAATCATCGCGCTATGTTTAAGACGTAGACGAAAGTAGATAGGAAGAACCGCCCACCATAGCGGTAAGCGGCGTTTCCACAAGATTCTTAACGATTCTGGAACGACCGCCACTGGCATGGCAAGCCGCCCAATTGCTCACATATTATCACGAACATTGTATTTTTGTCAACCGTCCTTGGGGCGGTCAGAAATGGCCGCCCTTTTACTTGCTGTTTATGAGTTTAAAAAATTTCCCTTGTTTTTCCCCTTATCCAAACCGCCCAAAACGACCCAAAACAGACCTGTCACCAAATTGAACTC
>Ga0123355_10005571_pt1 | contig 18469 bp, 15 predicted proteins | sample TergutEmb28metaG_3_FD_89872 | JGI IMG/M metagenome (GOLD analysis project Ga0123355, IMG submission 89872) | Embiratermes neotenicus P1 segment gut microbial communities from Petit-Saut dam, French Guiana - Emb289 P1 | ecosystem: Host-associated > Arthropoda: Insects > Digestive system > Gut ... | reverse complement strand
GTCCAGCCTGTAGCCAGTCGCTATACCGACTACGCTACCTGGCCCATGCACTGAATCAAATAATAAAGAAAAGCTTTCTTTTGTAGTGCACACGACATACAGAAAGAGAATTGGAAGAACACTATGCTCAAAGAACTGTATGCATTTATAGGGATTCTGATAGCAGTGGGGCAAAATCAGGGAAAAAGACTATACTTGGACAAAATGTCAAGTAATGAACTCTCTGAACAATCCTTTGTTACAGCAGTGATGTCAAGGAACATGTACACATAACCTTCTGATTCACAAGACTTGATAATACAGAAGTGAAGGACAAACTGGAGGCAATTTATTCCATATTAAACCAGTTTTCTGAAGCCTGTAATGAAAACTATTCACCAGGCTATAATTTAACTATAGATGAAAGATCAGCTACTTCCAGAGGAAGAAGCTCATATACACTGTACATAAAAAAGCAATCCAGGGCAGTATGGTTTGAAAGTATGAGTGTGTGCAGATACTGAGACAGCACATTTTGAAGCTGCAAGTAAACACTGGCATTACTGATGGTAAAAGGAAGTCAATGAAGAAAAATAGGTGGTCATGGATGTAATGGAACCATATTTTGGGTCTTGGAGGTGTGTTATTGTTGACATTTTCAAGTTAGTAGCAATGGGTGAAGAACTGTACAAGAATGGCAGAAAAATAAGATAAAATGTGCTCCAGCAAACAAGAGAACCCACAGGAATTCCTTCTCCACTCCAAAAGGGAAGAGTATTCAAGCATTTTTCAGTTCATTGATTACATGGCTTTTGTTTCTTATGTGCAAAACAAAGTGCATCTTGCTTTCCACAGATATTATGGTAATGACAAACCTGTCTCAGAACAGAATTATAGACTGGAAGCAGGGCTCCTTTACACAGAACAGAAGGTGCTGCAGATGCAGGAGACCAAATCAGAAGGAAGTAATCATGCATACAGGGAACAAATATATGGCCCTTAAGACTATTCATGGAGATTGTGGACTAAAGATATACCTACAAGAGTGGTTCGGATTTCAAATGGCATCTTAACAACACATTCTGCACTCAATTTTCAAAACCCAAAGTGCTTATGAATAAATTTCTTCACAGTGGCACTACTGACATATACCAACTGTAATGTCTGATGCACAAAATCGAAGTGGAGATACTAAATAAGCATCCCAGTTTCATTGATGTTCCCATGCTTGCGGTCCTGGGAGACTGCTTACAGTGATGTCAGCATCCTTGAATTCAGCATGCCATTAATTTCAGACAATGATGAATATTGATGGTTTTGAGTTTTCTGTCACCCAAAGTACCAATCCATATCAGCAGTCGACTTTCTTACTAGCTTCTACAAGCACTGTCTTGGAGTACAACTAAACATGTGTGCAAGTATGGTTAATGTGTGAAGGAGAGGCATATGAAATTCACATTACTGCGTACACAAAACAATCAACATTCTGAGCCGAATGTGAATCACATACACGAACATTAAAAATGTAACTTACCAAGATGGGATGAAGTGCTGGTCGGAACAGACGAATCTGATACTTTCCTAGAAATATTGCTACCAGTATTACTGCAACTGCTGCTACTACTGCTGCTGCTACATAAACTATTGTCAGCAAACAGAGTTGCTGCAACCTGTGAGCCATGTTGTTGCTGCTGCTGTTGTTGTGTACGTTTATGTGGCGCCACAATACTCGAATAAAGAGGGCTGCTGTCATTCCTTGCCACCACATCACTAAATGAGGCTCGCTGTTCACCCCAGCAATTACTTGAACGTAAGGGCGGTGATACTCTGACAGATGTGCTCCCCAAGCCACTGGACTCCATCACAGGTGTTGGTCCTAATTGTATCACACAAACCACATATCAAAATTAAAATACACACAACCATACTACTTCCCCACACTCTTCATATGTGTAAAACTTGGTCTCTTACTCACAGTCAAGAACATATATGGAGGATGTTTTAAAACACAGGGTTGAAGAGAATATTTGGCTATGAGGATGAGATGGAGGAAGACATAAAAGGCTGCTGAGAAACCTGGGTTTGAAAGAGCTGCATAATTTGTATTCTTCACCAAGCATCACTATAATAATCACATCAAGGAAGAGAAGATACAGAAAGCAAATAGCACACACATGGGAAACGATATGTACGATATAGGAAAAATCTTAGTTGGATAACCCAAACAGAAAACACCACTTGGGGCAACTAGGCATAATTGAGGGAACAATATTAAACTTGACCTTAAAGGGAAAGGGTGCAAGGATATGGATGGGATTCTCAGAAACATGACAATGAACTTGCAGATCCAATAAAAGGTAGGGGACATTCTGACCACAAGTGATCAGCAGTTTCTAAACAAGGGCCTTAATCAAGAAAGGCAACTGGTTTAATTTTGTGCATGCATGAGAAAACTTCCCACATCCGTAGATTGAACTAAAACTGACTAAAAGGAACAATACTCACAACAACAGACAGTACCAATACGTCTAAATAATGAAAAGTTCCCAGTGATACAAATGGTAAAACCTGAACCTGGCAAATCCCAAAATGTCAGTCTGAGTGACCACATACAAACATCAGCGCTGGGATAGTTCAGTCAGTATTATGACTAGGCTATATTGGCTGTATGACTGAGGAATTATAGTTCATTTCTTTGCAATAGTAACAGATTCTTTTCTCCACAGTATCCAAACTTGCTATGTGCCCTACTCAGCCTCCAATCTAACTTGTATGTGACTTGTTCCCCAGGCAAAATAGGCAGTGCAATGGCTGTGGCATGAAGATCACCAGTTACCTCTACCTACTGCTGAAGAATGTGTGGAGCTACATCTCCATTGTCTCGAATGCCATCAAGGCTTAGTTAAGTTATGAAGAGGCAACTTTACACTTAGCTTTATGTACAAATGCCAGTTCTTGTTCCACACACACAGAAACCACAGTAATCTGCTCAGAAGAAGGTGTTCAATGAGAGCAGGCACAACTGAAAATAACTATGCTGTACTGCAGTGCAGCTCTTTTCACAGATCAGGTGTTTTACTGATTAGCTGTGCAAAGAGGATGTAGCAGGAAGGTGGATCTGAACACTAAACCGAGGAAAACTCTGAAATTAAGAAACTCTAATACCGAGATGCTTGACTTGACATCACTGAAATTAAACATTAAATAATATAAAATGTTAAAGGAAGGAACACTGACCCAATCATCCCTGACTTATACACTCCCTTGGCAACTGAAAAACCAGATTTGAAAAAAGTGTACTATGGAGAAGAATCTCTCTCTCTCTTTGTGCAGTTGAGTATATATGCAAGTCTATATGTGGGCATTTATAGAGACTTGAGTTCATCTATAATTCTGAAGGCATACAAATATCTGAACCAAAGTGTTTCAAGTGAATTAAATAGGAAAGCCAATTTAACTGTGATCACTACAGAAGGTTGCTAAAAGTATAGTTACCCTTTAAATTTTCAGTTTTATCTGTTGTGCATCTTTTAAGTACGTTTTTATCTCTTCGATCTCGAGCAATATTTTTCGATGACTTGAGTTTGTATGGCAACTCCAGATTATCTGGTCTAGGGCCCTCACTACTACCCACTGTTGATGTCTTGATTGACCCAGTATCCAAATGCTGTTGCTCTGTGCTTTTTACAGGAGTTGTTTTGTGAGTGGGTTTCCAGTGGCTACTGAAATCTTTCCTCTTATGTGCCTCACACTCATAATCATCATCATCACAATCACCTTCGTAATTATCTTTATATTCCAAACAGCTTTTATCTTTACAATTCTTCACCACTGTTTTGTGTGGCCTGGCTAGTGAACCCATTTCATGTGACTCTCTTTCCTGAAACAAATATCCACTAGATGAACTAAATGTTTTGAGAAGTATATAAATATGTAATAGAAGGTTAAAAAAAAAGTACAGCAAGTTCAAAACAAATGTATTCCCTGTATCTGGTAAAAGGGGGAAACCAGAACAGTTCAGTCAAGTGACTGGGATATGGGCTGAGCATCCATGGAAATTTTGTTTAATTCCTAACAGGGACAAGAGATTCAGTTTTGAGGCGTGTCCACCATCCTGTTCAATAGGTAACAGGGGCCATTTTCCCAGTGGTAAAGCAACCAGGATATGAAGCTAACCACAGACCTCTACCCATTGCCAAGGCTAAGGGTAAGCACAGCTATACCTCAAATCCCCCATACGTGGTCGGATAATTAAGTTCACGAACTCGCCACTGTGTGCTTGCTGTGGCAGCACTGGACTAAAGCCTTAGTATGGTTTGATGACGACATGTCAGCGTTTTACAGCTGTGTTGTTGATCTATGGCAGTCTCTTTCTGAGTGGCATCTATAACTGTCTGCGTGTGTTTTGGTGTGCCGCCGCAAGAATGTCGGAGCTTGATTTAGAGCAGCGAATGAACATTAAATTTCTTGTTAAACTTGGAAAGAGTGGAAACGAAATCAGAGAGATGTTACTGCAAGTTTACAGGGATAATGCTATGAAGAAAACAGCAGTTTACAAGTGGGTGAGACGTTTTTCTGGGGGAAGAGAAAGTGTCACTGACGAAGAGAGATCAGGATGGCCAGCAACAAGCAGAACTGAAGAAAACATTGCAAAAATTGGTCAAATTGTGCGTGAAAATCGTCAGCTGACTGTCAGAAGCATAGCGGAGCAAGTGAACATCGAAAGAGAAACAGTCAGGAAAATCTTAACTGAAGATCTTGACATGAGGAAGATGTGTGCAAAAATGATCCCAAAGGAGCTCACCAAAGAACAAAAGCAAAGAAGTGTCACAATTTGCGAAGACCTTTTGAGAGAGGCAAGATGACATTTTGGGCCATGTTATCACAGGTGATGAAACATGGGTCTACCAATATGACCCTGAAACGAAGTGGCAAAGTGCACAATGGAAGACTGCCAATTCCCCATAACCAAAAAAATTCTGTTGGTCCAAATCAAGAGTCAAAACAATGTTGCTGACTTTTTTTGATATTAGAGGCATTGTTCATTATGAATTTGTATCAGCTCAACACACAGTCAACCAAGTTTACTATTTGGAAGTACTGGAAAGGCTGCGTGAAAAAGTTAGATGGAAACGACCCAAACTTTTTGCCAACAACTCATGGATCTTGCATCACGACAAAGCACCTGCTCACACGGCACTGTCTGTGAGGGAGTTTTTAGCTACTAAACAAACAACTGTGTTGGAACACCCTGCCTATTCACCAATCTAGCCCTCAGTGACTTTTTTCTGTTCCTGAAGATAAGGGAAATATTGAAAGGAAGGCATTTTGATGACATTGATGACATCAGGAGTAACACAACGGCAGCTCTGAAGGCCATTCCACAAAACCAGTTCCAAAATTGTTTTGAAGGGTGGACTAGGCGCTGGCATCGGTGCATAGCTTCCCAAGGGGAGTACTCTGAAGGTGACCATGGTGGTATTCAGCAATGATGTATGTAGCACTTTTACCGCGATGAGTTCGTGAACTTTATTGTCCAAACATGTATGCCTTCATGGCACACACAAGGACAACTTCAATTTATTTGGGGGGGGGGAACAGAACTGCAAAAGCAGTAGTCAGAGTCAGTTGTTGTAATAATTTATAAAGAAAGCAAAAACACTGTCACATATATCAAGAAATGTGATTCTTAGCATTTCCAGGCAAACTTTTATCAAACAATGTACTTGCACAGTATGTATGAACAGAGAACTATTAGGAACCATCAGTTCAGATATTCTGGATACAGCAGAGAAGAAATGGAGTATGATGAGACAGTACATACATCATTTACAGACTTCAACAGAGCTATAATTCAGTTAGGATATAAGTACTACACAACATTCTTAATGAACCTGGTAACCCATGATGCCTCTTATGCAAATTAAAATGTGTTCTAAATAAATCTACACAAAAACCCATACACATAAATATCCATCTGAAATGTTTTCTATTGAGAAGAGTTTGAAACATAGAGATATTTTATTGCCAAATTCTTTCCAATTTAGTCTTAGAAAAGGTTACTAGAAATACTGTATGTGAAAAAACAGAGACACTGCACTGAATCATCCCATCATAAATGTTAATGCAGTGTGCAAAAGCATACTTGTCACAGCCATCTGACAGATGCTTCTACGGGAGATGTATACTGTCATCATCATCTCACCAGTAAGGATCCCTGAAATGTTGGTAATACAACCTCCATTTGCAGTGCCATCACCCATGAAAAAAAAAATCCACTTTAGCTATGAACTATCTTTACAGTCTGAAATCTTAAACAATAACAAAACATATAATTTCATTTAGCTGATGGAGCACTATTACAGAATAACAGGAAACTGTAAAATCTGACACAGGTCTTAAAAGGCAAATAATTTCGGTGCAAGATGACATTTTGATATATACACAGTAAAGTTATCTAATTGCTGTACCTTTCACATTGAGCCATGACAATGTACTTTATGTTTTGCAACACAAAAATGTTTTTCCTGCAAACAAAACAGCCATTTCTGTCCCTTTAAATTTGCTGTAATGAGCTTCCACCTGTGTCAAAAACTTGACATACAAACAGGTTCTGTTTTTAGGTATGGTTTACCTCAAGATAAAATTTAAACCTTGCCACTGAGGTGCTAACATTCCCTGTTCAAATAGTAAGTTTATCTACAAATTTAGTACTTACTCTTTCTATTTCATCATTGTTTGAGCTTTCTGTTGTAGTAGATGATGTTTCCTCCTCCGAACAAACTGTTGGTTCTTGTTGAATTTTATTCTTTTTACAGTCCTGACTGACTCTTTTTCCATCTTTACCGTTCTCCATAATTTTCTTAGAGTCTGACTCCATGTCTGTATAGCGCACAGTGTTTTCTGTTCCTCTATGTTCTCCTTCTGTTTGTCTGGATTTGAATATGGAAGCTCCCTGACTGGACCTTGAAAATACACTCCCCCAACCTCTCTTCAATATTGGAATTTCATGTAGTGACTCAGAAAGAGAACATGTATCACTATTATTGCTATTTCGTTTTCCAACTTTCTTCTTATTTTTTACTGTTAAAAGTGGCGGTGAATGATGTGAATATACCACTTCAGGGTCATCACATTTTGTGCACCCTAACCTCTCTTTAGTATCTGCTTCACGAGTTACATGACTATCAACAGGCCCAGTCCAAATATTATTTTTATTACACAGTCCAACAGAATTATTTGAGTTATGTGGACCTCTCGAGTGTTTTTCTGTCTGTTGAACAGATGAACTAAGATTCCAGTCATTTGCTGTTTCTGGTTTTCCAATATAAGATTTGGCATCTCCATTCTTCTGGCCACTGAAAGAGTTCTGCTTGGAATCAGATGGTGCAACAGCAGCTCTCTCTCTTGTCATAGTTATAAGGGCACACTTAAGTATACGATCCGACTCTAAGAACGCAGCAGCAAGGACACAGAAAAGAAGGAATACCATGAAACTGACAGCTGAATAATAAAGTAACGGTTCCCAGCTGGGCCGGCCAAGGACACTGGAGCAAGATGCCAGAAAGTATGGTGGCAGAGTTGTAATCAATGTGTAATTAACAGGTACGCCAAGACTAGTATCTATTGTCAAAGTACGTTGAATACGTGCAAGTGTAAAATCAGGAGTGAATTCTATGTCAATCTTGTGGGTGCCATGAGGTGGAAGATGGAATGCACCACAGTTAAGTATCCGGAATCCATAACCTTCACATGGAAGTCCATTGATGTTAAAACCCGCCACATAAATTGACAAATCACCAGTGTTTCGCGCAGTGAATGACCTCTTCACAGTGAGATTGGGCACAGCAAATTTACGATGCTTTTCTCCTGAAAATAAAACATGTGTGAAATTCCAAACATTCAAAGACTTTGTCTGATTTGAGATTTTCACAGAATTTTTTATAAAGGTAATAAATAATCTTCTGAGATATGACCCATGTTGACTGGTAACTTATTACTGAACATGGCCATGTTTTGAGCACATCATGGAAACCTGTCATTCACCCCCTGAAGTTACAGAGAGAACTTCCCGATAAGGATATAGAACTGTAGCATTAGAGCCCTTTTCATGGCCCAACAGATCCACTGTCTCCTTACACCACACCTTTTTCAGCTGACTCTCGCTCCTCTTCAGCCTCCTCCATTTATCATTAGTTAGTGTGCCTTCCTCTAGCATTTCTTCATTTCTTCCTTCCCCCACTGCCTATTTTCTACTTTACTTTCCTGTAGCAGGCTCTGCACATGACTCCCCGCACTTCACAAAACTTTTTCTTCAATCCTCTGAAGCCGGAGGTAGTCAACTCTTTCAAAATTTCAGTATTAAATTACGATCAATATGATGTCATATCCCGGAAGACTGCAATCTTAATTCATTAACCCACTCCTACTAAATTTAAATGGTATTCTAAGAAACAGTGTGAAAATAATACTTCTTATCACATCTTTTAAAGAAACATACAGTTAGAGCATATCAGATCTGTTTAAATGAGATAGCAGAACTCTAAAATAACCCATTAGTTATAGCAGAAATCATTAAATACAAACACCTCCCACCTAGACAGATGTCGCAATGTCATAAAGGTGGCCCAAAAAGAATAACTATTATATGGAATTACAGCTGAGCTGTGCCATGACTGAGATGGTTAGTCACTGGCTTCTCACTGCAGAGGCATGAGTTCAATCCCAGGTCAGTCCATGTGTGATATGTAGTGGACAAAGTGGTACTGGGACAGGTTTCTCTGCAAGTACTGTGGTTTTCCAATCACTTTCTTTCCACCAATGTTCCATATTCCACACTCATTCATTCCTCTAACATTGATGGTGTATAATCTCAGCCACTGAGAGCATCTTTTAATAACACACCTAAAAAAGCCACAGCCACAAGACTGATTTTCTCATATAACTTCATAACATAAATCAGGATGTATCTAATAGGAAATACAGTCTCTGAAACCTAATACAGAAAAATGTAATGAATCTAATACAGCAGTCAAAATTAGCTTATAAATACAGTGTATCTCACATATGAAGTTCCTGGATACAAAGTTTTCCAATGTCAGAGGTTAGATTTTTTAAGTCCTGGCAAAACTCCCATAAGAATTATGTAAATATTCTGTCATATAAAGTTCTTGCATAAAAAGTTACCCAACTTTAGAAGTGCACTTTATTCAGTTTTTTATACAATTTTCCACCTAATATGTTTAAAGCAATGTTAGTTACTGATTCTCTGATTAATATAACATTATAAGTGACTGTATCTTCATCCGTTTATCACATTCTCTATGACATGTTTCAGCACTGATTGCAGGAATCATCAGGTAGTGCTACAATTACATACAAGCAAAGAACTGAGGTACAGGCCTCTCCTTTACAACTAAAGCTCAGGTTTATAATTTTCATTATTATACAAAATATCTGAACAATAAAATGCACATTAATAAAATTTAATTAATGCATGTAGACAAACAACTGCATTTCTCATTTTGCTTGCTTCCTGCACTCACACTTTACAGTCTTAACTTCATCCAGATGTACAACTTGGCTGTCACTGCTGATAACTTCATGTGATATCAGTTTGGCAGCATACCATGCATACTTATCATGTTACTGTAAATGGATGCTTGCAACTGGTTATGTGTCAGTGCATGTATTTTTATAGCCTTCCCTAATAGACAGTTTTCGTATAGCTGCTGTAAGAACTGGGCAATTCTGAATCTTTCCATCATAATTGCAACTTGTCTGTAAAAGTACAAATTTCAAGGCCGATTTTGTAGTTGTTCTTTACGTCCTTCACCCACCCTGAAGACACCTTGAAGTGGAAAAATGGAACTGTAAATTGAAAAGATGCAGCCATCACCCACAGTTGTAATTTCCAAGGGGTAACGTGCTGCTTGTTTGCTTTTGCTTAAGTGAACCAATCAAAGTTAAAATGTTGTACTTTACTCTATCACTTCCAACCCTTTTCACTTGGTGCCTCCATCTCCTCACCTGCAACCTGCCTGTACATAGTTGGGTCAATGTGACGGCTTCGATTTTGACATCAAATGACACCTGGTCACCAACATGTATGTACTATTGAATAGTTTGCTTTTATGTTTGAACTGCATGTGGCACATGGTTCTGCTACACTGTGCTAAGAATATATGTGAAAAATATATCATAGATATCCCAGAATCAAACTCCTAAGCACAACAGGAATCTATGAGCTAATGGGTCACTTCTGGACAAGAAAGCTAATAAAAACACTAACAGACATGTAATATAGCAATGACAAAATTCTTTACAGCTCCTAAAGTCATTTCCAACATGGTGATTTAAAGACAAATATGATTTAGGTACAAATCAGGCTCTGATCATCTTCTTCTCTGTAGTCAAAATCTATCCAACTGAGCTACCGCGAACAATATGGTGACTACTCTGCTCATACAGTATTTAAATGGAAAGTGACTCATGCAGGACACATAAACATGTATTACAAAGATGCAATAGAGTGTTGACACCTGATATTTTGGCCATGAAGTCAGAGGAGGGTGCACTACAACACTGCAAAAGCAGAAGGGTTTAACTGACTGCCTCCCTTATCAGATTTTTCACTACATGAGGATATAATAGGACCTTTCATCTTCTTGGTTGTCTCACTTCAAATTCTAAGAATTTATAAAGACTCAATACATAGTTTATATCCTCTCCCCTTTCTGTCATTCTAATTGGTCACATTCCATGCTCATTTCCTACACAATTGGCCAATTCCTCCTCCAAGCCACGTTAGTGTCTACTGCAACCCAGACACCCTGAAGACTGTTGCAGAATGTTCCTCTGAAATACTGGTATCAACTTACCCTACAGAGTGTCCAAACTCAGAAGACAATCAATTGAGAATTCTGAAGTTAAACAAAGTTTAAAATATCAGTGTCCCTTGGTTTCATACCCTGCACAGGCTACATCATAACTTATACATGTTCCTTAAAAATGTTTCAAATGAACTCTCCTTAGGCACAAGACAAAATAACAACTTACTTTCACAGTCTTTAAAGTGTTTCTCAGCTAATTCAAACAGCAGAGGAGACCCAGAGCCTGGTTTTCGGTTTCCAAATTTGAATTGTGCATATGCAGCATGTCCTGAAACCTGTACAACTTCCAGTACAGTCAGGTTGTTTCTTATGTAGACGACAGCTGAGATGGGACCAGCCCTTATAGGCCTGAAGCTCAACTTAGTACGAACTGTCTCACCAGGCTGCAGCAACATGGCAAAACTGTCTTTATGCACTGGAACACCCAGCTGACTCTGCAGTAATGTACTTGCCCTGGTGCCTTCCACCCACGTAAACTCTCCTGCTGCTGCTGCTGTTGCTGAGTTTGAGCAATCTTGACAATCTGGATGAAATCTACAAAATGTATTTGTAACTTAGAAAGTATGAAAACACAGTAAAAGTGACTTAATTAAGGTAGTTTGAAGAAAGACAGTACAGTAACATCTTCACTCAACTTCCAGTGATTGTCCAATGCACTGCTGCAACACTGCATGTGCACAGTCCAGGAACTTAGTATGTATTGTATTATTTTAATACTAACACCACTGTCACTAAGTTAAAGTATGGTTGCAGCCCTAAAAACGTGGTAAGTGTAAAATGTCTGAGTATCAGATGACAAACTAATACCAAGTGAAAATATGGCTACCAACTTCAACTTATAAGGAGATTTAAAATTCCTAATCCCAGACAACAAAGAACAAACATCCAGAATTACAAAAGAAACCTGATATTAGCAATTTATACAGAGACTGCTTTTAGTACATACACCACATAAGCTACACATTTCCCTTCAGCAAGACAAAGGACAATCATCACATACACTTACACATAACAGGACAATCATCCATGAAAACTTAGTGTCTCCTGCATATAGCAGGACAGTCATCACATTATCACATACACTTCCAATGGCTCCTGTATGCAGCAGGACAGCCATCACATATCCTCACAATGCCTAGTAAACTTATGGGTGCTTACTGTATAGAAGATTATCATCACATACACGTATACTGCCCTTCCATACCTAAGAGGACAATCATCCACAGGCACTTATGAATACTTCCTGTATATAAAAGTACAGTTATCACTTACACTTCTAATGCCACCTGTATACAACCAGACAACCAATACACACACTGACAGTGTCTCCCGTACATAATGGGGCAATCGTATAGGGCAGTTTTGTGGTAAAATTAAAATGAAGGTAGCCATGTAACACAATTAAAAATCATATAGGGGGAGGGTCAACAAATTCAGTTGAGGACAGAGGACAGAGAGAACAGGGATCTGGGGGCAGTAGCCCCCTAGTCAGGGGTTCTGGAGGCAGCTGTAATTTGGTACAAGAAATTTCATTTCACATAGTAAAATTTTCTTAATTTTTGGTCCTTTAAGACTATTAGACTATTTATGATGAAAACCAATTTATTTGTCATTGCTAATGTAAAACAATTGTGAACCGACGGTAGTTTTAGAATTTTACTGCATTTTTTCCGAGCATATTGGGGTGTTGGCATCCTAAATTCAGCAATGTTTTAACAATTTTCACAATCGGGTTGAGTTTTGCACGATTTTTGAGGGCCTTCCGAATTTCGGGGGGGGTTTGAACACCCCCCCCCCCCTCTGTACTGAAACTTCTTGAACTGAAATATCCCTGATTTATTCGCAACAGTGCAGATATTTAATTGTTTCATCAGCTTCGGTTCATAATTTATAAACGTTTATAGGCAACCATGCACAACTATTTAAAGGGCCGTCTAATATAAACACCGTACTGTGGGCACGAAAACTAAATTAAATGCCGTACTGCATTCATAGGATAAAGGTTAATGCACAGCATTCACTTGGCAAGTAAAGGTACCAGGACCAATCTCAAGCCTGTGTGCTAGATAAAATGTATACTCAGCCACAGACTTAATAATTTCATTTCAAGCTCTCTCCAGGCCTTTCACCCAAGCCATTTTTAAATAAGGGATTTTCACACAACTGGACAGGAAAGAAGGAAAAATAAGTTATGTTGATAGAATACAAAAATGTTGTTACACACACCATTAACCAAATACGACCAGACTATATGATCAAGCTGCTCTTTGAAAGAAATATCTTGTGCCTGTCAGACCATGTTTCTAAATAGTCATTTGTAGTAATTTTTACCACAGAATTAATAAAGGATTATCTACGTACCAGCAACCAGATGGAATAAGCATCATACAATGAAAAAGGGAGGTAGAGGACCTTGCATTCCTAACCGCAGCACTAGATGGCAGTGAATGGTCAGCTTATTGCTCTGGAGCCCCTGGTACATCTTGGACAGGAGGCTGTGTTGGCCTCAGAGTCAGTTTGGATGTGGCAATGAACAGGCTCTGCCCCCCACTTGGAATTGAAGCCTGGTTCTCTGCTCATTCAGCCCACAGCCAAGTTATTATACTGACTGAAATATCCTGGCACTAACTTATGTGATATCTTTCATTAGGACAATTACAAACACATGCTGCTATAGGTGTTATTAACAGCACTCACCTTTCTGGAATGTTGTCCATTAAACGGTTTAAATGCTGATAAACGTAATCCAGAACCAACTGAACAACCACCACTTTTGATGAAGGATTGTGTAGGATCAGTTCCTTAAATGTTGTGTTACCAATCTGTGTTAGGGGAAAGGTGATGAAACTGACAATGTTACCACCATGAGGTGAAGATAAAAGCTTTGGCCTAGTCAGTCGCACTCTGATGTGGAACAAATGACCTCGCACCTCTGTAGTATCTAGCCGCAATGTAAGATTGTGCCATGCCGAGGATGCACCATCTGTCAGTGCCAGGTAACGGTTATAGCTTGTGTTCAGCAACAACAAATCAGTATCTTGTGTGTGAATGGGTAGTCCTAGCGTGTTAAGCCACTGACTTCCAGCTGAAAAATAAATCACAAAATCCATGTAGTATGAAAATATGTGGGCTTGCAATACCTGCCTACCTAACCAACCAACCAAATGCAGGAAACAGAGTCCTTTTTGAGAAGCTAACAGTTGTTCAGATAGTCATGAAATTCCACATATTTTATGGAAGCTGAAAGCCCATTACCATGTTCAACATAGCCCACTATCTGCCCCTATCTGAGCCAGATTAATCCAGTCCATGCCCTACCATCCTATTTCCTGAAGATCCATTTTAATAATATCATCCCATATTCCAAATGTTCTCCTTCCTTCAGATTTCCCAATGAAAAACCTGTACACATTTATTTTCACCACCACATGTGCCATAGGCCCAACTCATCTCATCCTCCTTGATTTGATCACTCAAATAGCATTTGGTGAGGAGAAAAATTCATGAAGCTCCTCATTATGCAATTCTCTACAGCCTCCTGTTATTTCCTCCCTCTTGGGCCAAAATAACAAAGTAAGAGTACGTTGTGCTAGCTGATCATGCACAAACAGTATAAGGAAACCCAAACTGAAGGTTCCTGTAGGTAGCACTGGATTTGAGAGAATTCTTAAATGGTGGAAATTCATCATCGAGCTTATTGATTTTGGAACATTAACAATGAAAATTAAATGTGCAAAAACCTTACACTGAGCAGTAAATAACGGTATGTCACATTTGCTTTCTTTCTGTGCAATATCAGTAAAACTTATGAAAGTAATCTAAAAGCCCATCAACAAGGAACATATTTGTTTTTAATTTTATGATTGACTGCAGATGCGCACAGTGGAAATGCAATAATACAAGATCAAAAAGCTGTTTAATTTTTGTTACATCTATATTTGATACTTATTTCACTACAGGAATGCACTGCTTTCAATATTTTTTAAATTTTCAATACCAAAACTTTCATCAATAGTCTCTTTCTTCACATTTAACATAATTCCTTTTTTCATTTAAGGCACTACTGTGAGTTTTTCCAGTCAATGAAGTTTTAAGAGAGATTATTCTATACTTTACTACATCGTTCACCTTTTTCAAGTTGGCTTATTTCGTCTAATTTCCCTTCAGTACTGATTGCCTGTCGCCAGCTTATCACTTGGACTGCACTGGGTGATTTAGATTTCTGTTTCTCACTGACTGTGGTAACAAAAGCTAATGCTGTTGAACAGGGAACTACATCAGCTGTGTGATTATACCACCAAGGTAGTTAATCCACATACGTGACTGATGGCATGACAGTGTCATCACTTTCTGCTAGACTCCAACATAAGACAAGTGTGGCCACAAACTGTCTATGCCAAGTTGCATTTAACCGAAAATTATTGCATAAATTCAAAAAGTGGTGTAAATTTTAAGGTAGCATTGAAGCAAAATCACATAAACAGAAATCGCATAAAATGAGACCTGCGTGTACAAGACTAACAAGAAACATCTAAAGTATTCAAGTTTCCTGGAATGTCATGCTGGGGCAATTGGTAAATAGTTGCCAATGTTTCAGAGGATAGTAGTGCCTCCATATTCAGGGTTAAGCAATCTCTTGTTACCTTCTTGGACCACCTGACCATGAAGATGGAGACAATACGCTCCTCCAAATGGTTGGTATCTATTTACAAATCACCATGACACTTCATCAACACGGCTGTGAGAACATAAAATCTCACAAATATCTAAGAGACGTTAATTGTTTCTGACATGGTAACTCCATATTTTACACATTCCCAACAAAAAGAAATCTTCAAAAAGAACAAGAAAAAAAAAAAAAATCAGTACGTGCCAGTAATAGATCTTTACATAAAAATGAATTCGAATAAATATTAATACCTGGGGTGAAAACATTCCCATTAACTTGCAAAGTACTTAAATGTTCTCAAACACAAAGGCCTTCATAAAATTGGAGTAAGAGGGGGGGGTATATCACAGAAGTGAAATAATTCTATTTCTTCAATTTTCCTGCAGTAGCAGTTTACTGTATCTGCACATTATACAGCACATTTCATAACCACTAATAAAATTTAAGAATACACTATCCCACAAATTTCATTAAGGTCTGAAAAATATTTGAAAATTAAAGTTTAACTTTCAGTAAATGTGTGCACCAATGTCCAGCGTTGAGCCCATACCACTGATGTTATTCATATTAGTAAAATACGTGTACAATCAAAACCACCAAACACAACTAATTTGTGTGTGTGCGCACATGCGCACCTATTAGGCACCAATGGTACTGGCATTTTACTTTACTGTAAAGAATATTTGCTGCTTTAAATCACATGCACTTCATAAGTTGATACAAGTTTCCTCCTCATGATAACACTTACATGATAAAAACATGACAGGGGTAAGTTGTGTCAGTTCACAGTCATTCATACCAAACAAGTTACGTTTTATGGTTCATATTGTATTTTACAATGTCCGCTGTAATGCCATGTATTCTGAGAAGCAATACTGCAAACCACAGACCATAGTTTGCTAACATGCTCCAATTATTATGGCAGTTTTGCACAATAACACTGTTCAGTACAAGACTTAAGTGAGGGTGGGAAGTATAAACAGACCTAGTTATGAAATATAAGGAAGCAGTACTGTAAACACAGCTACTTTACAGCTCAAAAACATCACAAAATGAAAACTTGGAGAATTAAAAGCTGTTCCCAGAGGAGTCCATGTCAGTCAGCAATTGGACCATAACATGGCCAATGTGACAATTCTTGGCCATACTGCACTACTGTCTTCAAGGTAAGAGGTGACAATTGTAACTTGTGAATAAGTTGCTTAAGTCTTTTGGTGCTGACACATTTAGCAGAAGCATAATACAGAAAATTATTGTGACAGCTGTAGAATGAGTAATGGAGTTGAGTTCCCCAAGGGAACAGGAAGTGCACATTTTAGCAGCAGAATCAGTGTAAACAGTATTACCAACATGCCCAGTAATTATGTTAATTTTTTCATAATACACACACACACACACACACACACAGAGACATACATACATACATACACATACACAGAAGGTTCGCAAGTGTTACTGCAGTAAGCTGCTCCTAGCACCTACTGCCATTCCAAAAATCCATGCCGGAGACAGCCAGTGGTACAAAGTAACTTAGGAAAGGACATACCAAATGGGGTTGGCTCAGTTACGCAAAAAACATTTGGTGGTGGCAGCATGCTATCCAGTAACCCCTGTGCTTTAATTGCGTGAAAGGTACTACAACGATGCTCTTGTAGCATGACCTGTAACGCCTGCCGTAGGACCAGACTGTATGGTATAACAACAGCAGTGTCTTGCAGGGTTAGAGACCAGCTAGCACAGATATGATATCGTGGCAAAGGCACTACATCCACCTACAGCATGTACACAAAGCAATCATACCTTTGCTTCAGAATACCACATTACATTTTCTGATGCAGTAATAGGTAAACCAACAACAATTAAGTAAGAATGAATTCTTCTTCAATAACAAAATACATTAGAAGTGGATTATCCTAAAAAAGGACTTCAGACAGTGGGGATGAAACAAAGGATGCCAAATCATCTGAAGGCACAGCTTCTTTTCAGTGTCCTACTCTGGTAAAGCCCCACACCTTCCCAACCATGCAGTATTCACCTTCACCTTTCAAGGTTTTCTATGTGAATAATAAATTGAAGTAAGCCAATGCAAAATAGCATGTGACAAATGGAAAAAAAAATTAAATTTGTAAGGAAATTTTAAAATGACACTTGCAAGACATTTTTTATTTATTTCTCTTATATTAACGCTACCAATGCCAAAAATGAAAATTTCAACCACATGCAGGTGTCTGTAGTATACACACCAAAAATTTTTATCTTTACACAAATTGCTACACCTGCTAGCAAGTGTCACCATTTAATCTGAAGTATACAATCAAGTAACATATGAGGGAAATTTTTTCCTTCCACTTCAAGTTTTTATGACATTTTTAAAACTGTTTTTCTGCAAAAAAAAGAACACTTGTCTCAGGCAAGAGTCACCGCCTTCTCACAAGGGAGATCAGTTTTGATCCCAGGGTAGTCCATGTAGGATATGTGGCAGACAGAATGACATTAAAACAAGCTTTTCTTCAGATACTTCTACTTTCCCCTTCAGTTTTCTCTTGTCAGTTATCCCTCCACCAGAGATCCATACTCACAGTCACTTATCTACCCTCTACACTGTTAACAGCATCACCAAATACGAGCTGCGGTTGATAAGTAACGCACACAGTGAAATATCTAGAAAAAGAGACCATGTATTTAAACAAATGAAAGTAGGAAGTAAAGTACAATATTTTAGCTACAAATCGACATACTTATTTTTCGACATAGTTGCCTTGTCATTCAATACATTTTTCCCAACGTAAAACAAGTTTACACATGTCGTCAATGAAGAATTCAGGAGTTCTTTGTTTGATCCACAATGTCACAGCTTGCTTCACTTCATCATCTGAGGTGAAATGAGTCCCCTTGAGATCCCTCTTGAGGTGAGGAAAGAAATGGAAAT
>Ga0123355_10005570_pt1 | contig 18471 bp, 13 predicted proteins | sample TergutEmb28metaG_3_FD_89872 | JGI IMG/M metagenome (GOLD analysis project Ga0123355, IMG submission 89872) | Embiratermes neotenicus P1 segment gut microbial communities from Petit-Saut dam, French Guiana - Emb289 P1 | ecosystem: Host-associated > Arthropoda: Insects > Digestive system > Gut ... | reverse complement strand
TGTTGTGGCCACTCAATGGCCATTATTCAGGATGGCGAGAACAAGAATACAAACATAATTATAACGTGTATTATTACTACCATCACCCTGAGTATGGCCACACGAGTGGCCGAAACATGTCTGTGATTACAATGTAATAAATTTAAATGTATACACTCAAGTGCATTTGTTGTTGTTGTTAAAAATTTATACATCTGATTTACGCACTGAACATGGACCATTTAAGCTCCAGTTGTGAATTTTTCCGTTTCTTTGCTCTTGGATATGGCCTGATGATAACTTGAAGCAAGAGCTGGAACTAGTCGCTTCTAAAATAAAAAATGTAATGTAGTATTGCGTGACCGATATTGTATAAATATATACTTGTGACCTGATACACAACCGGGGATGTCTCATATACAGCTTATAAAGTTAGTTCTAGACTGGTAACCCTTCTTAAATTCACTGGTGCCCACAGAGAAATCCCTAATATTCTTGTATATACTTTCTGTTGTAAATTCATAATTTTTACCTTCCAAACATGCCCTGTTTTGTTCCGGACATGGTTTCAGTTTCAGGTCTTACACTTTTCAGGTTACTGCATTAGTCTGAATTTGATCCTGTACTCACTGCAATTTAGACGTCAATCTACACAGTTTGAATATTCTTCATCATAACGCAGTTCAACCTACTTTCGTACATACAGAACTAGACCCTCTTACTTGACATTCTCTCTAATATTTTCGCAAGCTGCATTTACGTCATCGATATCATCTCAGTTCTCTAAGCTGGGAAATTTTGAAGCCCTCCTTTTCTTTAACTTCCAACTCATTTAGCTTCTTGGGATTGAATCTCCCTACATAGAATTTCTGTGATATTTGTTGACTTACCTATGGTCTTTCGCTAACCTTTGCAACCACCAGATAATTATCACTATCACATTCAGCTCCATTGAAAGACAGAACATCAATTAGACTTGAAAGCCATCTCTCATCTATCAATATGCCTGGCTTCCCATTAGGAGACGTCCAGGAACAATTATGGATGTTTCTCTTTCATGTGGAAAAGTTGACAGCTTTTTGTATCCTTATCACTACTGTTTTCAAGTAAACTTTCATTTCCAATTGTCGGTTTAACGGTATGTTCTATTCCCAGTTTTTCATTAAAATATTCTAACAGAATTTTCATACGATACTTAAGAAGGTGACCGATTACCTGTTCTAAATTCTCATAGGACCTGTCTTTTGAAACACCACCTATTCCTCACTAGCTGCATGCGAATTCAGATAAAACACACCAGCGACCTCTGACCATTGCACAGTATATTACACCCTACCACTAACAAATTCTACGCTTTTAAGGGATGATATATTTCTCTGTCATTGGCTTGTCCGCACAAAAAAAAAAAAACACAATCCTCTCCTCGTCCAGTGCCTGTCTTGTCCCATCAGACAACTTATACACCCACAAATCTAATCAATTCTCCGCCAATTCCCTGTCCACCCCCATTATTGACTCTGAAAAACACAGGTTTCTGACATTCCATGCTGCAGCTTTCAAGACCATGCTCTCGCGAGCAAGGTAAGAAATTTCCGGATTTCATAACCGACGACAGATTTCCTGACCGGAATCTCTCAACTTTTCAATAAAATCCTGTATCACTGAACTAACCAGTTGAAATTTCAGTAAAATTACTACCGACATTAGCAATGGCGATAAGTTTAAAATTTCTTTATAAGCACTGAACATAATTCCACCGACGAGTGTTTCAAATTTGCTGTAATTGTCCCTCTCTCCTTGTGTTCTATGAAGGGGTAAGCCACCCACGAACAAATAGGGTTTATATATATAGTATATGAGTTCGATATGAGGTATGCAAGAAAACTGACAATCAAGTTCCACGAAAATAGTAAGCACTTGATTGTTTCTGTTTGTATTCTGGTATTCTGAGTCAAGGAAAAGTATAATCTCATAGTAATTTAAGGTTTGAGTAGAAAGTTACTCCCTCTACTTCTAGCTCGGAGGTGGAATCAATGAATTTCTTTGCAACATATGCATATAGCAGATTATACTGTCGCATAATACACAAGGCAACAATTTTAAAACCCCGCGGAAACAATGAGTCCCATTTAAATGTCTATTTTTATAGGCAAGAGGGGTGTAGTGGGGCAATAGGACATTCGGCCTTTCATGCACAAGCTGCTTAGTCATGCTCAAAAGGTAAAACAGATCTGCGATAAGTGAGGGCCACAACGTTTCTTTGCACGCGACAGGAGGTGCCACAAATCACCAGGCATAACAAATTCCAGAAAACACTCTGAATATTCCAGGTACCCCGAAACCCACTCTGCTAGACCGACAGAAGACCCATCACGTGCATATTTTATTAAGTTCTTCCTTAAACAATCCGCACTTCTGAAGACGTTCATTAATGAAATATCACCACGTAAAAGACGAAAGGCCTACTGTTTCTCAGTTACCAATTGTGGCCAGGTTCTCGCACGGGCACCTTCCGCAACGCTGAAGACTTTCCGGTACTCAATGAAAGTGAGCTTGCCTTGCCGTAGAACAGCAAATAAATCCCTACAGCTGCTGCCAATCGAACTCCGATTGCTGCGGCCCCAGCAGCCAATCTTTCTACTCACTGGGCTAACCCGACTAAACTATGAGCCTAGTGTCGCTTACAGGGTGTTCCGAATGTGGCTGTACTTATTACCTCCATCAAAAGCGCATGTATACCTTTAAATAGGCCAAGTGAGTCTCCCTCCTATTCTTTCTCTACTTGTCTTTATTGGCGTCATCTTATTCAAAGACATGGGCATTTGACACTTTGAGTCGAAATAGCATGGCTAAATAAACTGCAACACATTCAGCACGTCTATCAAGTACAGGTGTAAATGTGCCCAAACGATGAGCAACGGAAATGACGTCGGATGTCCTGCCACCTGAACAGCAATGGTGACGAATTCTGCTGAATTGCCTACTGAAACCTGCTTAGATTCACAACAGGGTAAACAGGAAGCTGGAGTGCCTACTGAAACAGAATAAAGAAGCAGCTACTTGACTACTGAAACATGTTAACGCACACAGCACGATCGAGTGGCAGTTGACACATTTCTCCTTTTACAATGCTTACTTCTGAGTACTCCATGGCGCGGAATCCCTTTTGACAAGCTGACAGTGTCTCAGATATTCAAAAATGTATAGTTCTTATAGGCGACAAGAATAGTAGTATCGTGCAAGATTTGAGGCACTCATGGCAGAAGACCTGGTATGTAACGCCGTGTAGTCTGACAGATATCTTCATATGGTTCGGAGGAACCTGCTGCCCCCTTCTTGAGGGTGGCAAGACACTTCGTAGCACAGCATTCTGTTAACATGTCCGTAAGAGCCTAAACGTATGTTATGTATTTGTTTACGATTTAGAATATTTAAACAGCGCTTTCCTTACTTCCCAGCATGCACAATCGAAAACTGGTATGAATGGTGAGCATTGGCTTGGATAGGACGTGGAATGGAAGAGAGCAGCCGTGACTTAGCGTAAGGCGAGAAACTGTCGGAACTCCGTCGACTATTATGAGACACTGCCGATCCCAAGTGGCCGCGCGGTGTAGGGCGTGGTGCGTCTGCGGCCGTTCGGGCACTGGGATTGTGAGTTCGAATTTCCACCCGGGCCGCAATGTCTGTCGTGAGTGTTGTGTGTGGTCAGGTAGAGGTCGCTGCGTCGGACTGATCACTCATCCAGAGGAGTCCTACCGACTGTGGTGTGTCTGTGTGTAATCGTGAAGCCTCGATAATGAGGAGACCCAGGCCCACTGGGGGCTGTTGCAACACGGAAAATACGAGAGACCGGACAACAAATGAGCACAGAATCATTTTAAGAACTGAATCTCCTAACAATTGAAGTTTAGTGTCCATACCTGTTGACATGACACTTGATATATTGCCAAAATTACTGTAATCATTTCTGCACAACTGCCAGCAATAAAGCAATCATAATTTCTCCAATTCCCACTGTTAACACCACACCACCGTTTAACCCCCCATACTGCAAATCTAACCGTGCAGTGTGATCATGCCTTACTTCCTTAAGAAACAAAACCAGGTCATTAGCGTCCAATGTGGCCGCTATTTCACTATGCTGCAAAAGGTTTTGGTTATAAACCGTGAAGAATGATGCAAAGGGTAGAAACGATGGGCGTAAAGGGCCAACACAGCCAAAACAAAGAATGACAATCTTTACGGAAAATTTCCAAGCCGCTAAATTTAAGGGGTTGGCGACATTAATTGGCCACCAAATTCCCCAGACTTGTGTCCCCAAAATGTTTAGAGGTTCCCGCACTGCACCACCCAAGAAATGAAAGTTTTAAATACAAGGTGGATGTAAACAAGTTATTGAGCTATACTGGAGCACGTAATGCTGATCTGCAGAAAATAAGGCATGGACATTACTGCAGACATTACGCTAGTTATTCCTGGCCATGTTTCACTTCACTTGTTTCCCGGTATCTCATACTGGTCTAAGTAAAATTGTTGCATCTTCTTCTTCGATCCCGTAATTTGTAAAAGTCGAAATTTCCGACCATCAGCGCCAATCTGTGTTATCTGTATAATATGTAAAGCTGCCCGCTGTAATTCACTATAATTCTATTCCTGTATAATTGGCATTTATCGTAAAACAGTATCGAAAACGTAAGAAGGAAATATTTAATCGATATTATCCTTCAGTTCCATTTATAATACAAACTCTCTATGTGAATAAAATTCCAAAAGATGCTACAATATGCAGATATTTATTCACTGTAAAACTACTCTACATGTTTCGGGTGTCACAGCACCCATCATCAGGAGTATTAAAAACTGTACCCGTAGTCTCCGGTACAGGCCATACTACTTGTACCACTACTCTCCTCCAACGTGGTCTGATCGGGACTGGTTTGTGCGAGTCGACTCGACAAACCAGTCCCGATCAGACCACGTTGGAGGAGAGTAGCGGTACAAGTAGTATGGCCTGTACCGGAGACTGCGGGTACAGTTTTTAATACTCCTGATGATGGGTGCTGTGACACCCGAAACATGTAGAGTAGTTTTACAGTGAATAAATATCTGCATATTGTAGCATCTGTTGGATTTTTATTCACATTGCATTACGATGCACGGAACCATGAGCTTAAAACCAACACTCTACTTCATTTTGTTGCATTTTTCAGCTGAAATTTAAACCCATGCAGACTGAAGTGCGACAGATGCAGTGGAAATATTTCAGTGGACCTCATAGTGCGAAGTTCTAGATACAAGCCACCACCGTCTAACCTTCTCCAAGTACAATTTATTTGAGGCCAGTATTCAAGTTAGTTTATCACACAATACTGATATTGAGGGTCACGCGGCTCCTTTTCTTTCTTCTGATTTCGTATCCCTTTATTCCTTTACTTCTTCGCTTCCTTCTTTCTCTTTTCTTTCTGGAAATCATTTATTATCGGTGAAATTATTCCCCATTCAGACGAATGTTCAGGAACAATATTAAGAGCAGACTGAAGTCATGGAATGCTGGTTATCACTCGGCGCAGAATATTTTGTCTTCCAGTTTGCTATCCAAACACTTAAAGATTAAGATATACAGACATATAATTTAGCATGTTGTGTATGGATGTGAAATTTGGTCGCTCAAATTGAGGGAGGAATGTGAGGGAGGAATGTAGGCTGAAGGTGTTTGAGAACAGGGTGTTGAGGAGAATATTTGGGCCTAAGAGGGACAAGGTAACAAGGGAGTGGAGAAAACTAAATAATGTGGTGCTTAATGAGCTTTTCTCCTCACCCAATATTGTTCGGGTGATCAAATCGAAAAGAATGAGATGGGCGGGGCATGTAGCGGGTAAGGGGGAGAGGAGGGTGTGGAAACCGGAGGAAAGAGACCTCTTGGAAGACCCAAGCATAGATGAGAGGATAATGTTAAGATGGATCTTCAGGAAGTGGGTTGTGGGGATATAGACTGGATTGAGCTGGCTCGGGATAGGGACAGGTGGCGGGAATTTGTTAATGCGGTAATGAACCTTCGGGTTCTATAAAATGCTGGGAATTTCTTGACTGAGAACCGGTTAGCTTCTCAAGAAGGACCCTGCTCCTTGGAGTGAGTAAGTAAGTAAGTAAGTAAGTAAGTAAGTAAGTAAGTAAGTAATTAAGTAAGTAAGTAAGCAAGTTCAGACGAATGTTCCGCTTGAGGTAAATTTCAACAGCCATGTCTGTATAAACTAACTACACGCACTTCTGCCCTGCAGAGTCTAATGAATCCCTGCGTAACTTCAAGCTTCCGTCATAGCACAGGTGAGACATTCGCTCTTCTGGGTTGTTACGCAGCGCACATCGCAACTACCTACCAATCTAGACTGCGCAACATCATAGAAGAGCAATCTTTATCGCTGTGTTCAATACAAACCGCCACTTATCTGCTTGAACCGCATGAAATCAGTCTATAACGTAACATTACATATCCTTAAGATTCATTTTAATATTACCCTCTGACCTGCATCCAGCAATTCCATAGCGCCAAGCGGTCTCCTTACCTCAGGTTTCCCCATTCTGCATTCTGTATTCATTTCTCTGCTAACCCATGAGTGTCACTTGACCTGAATACCATGACGTAATAATCCTAATTACCTTTTGCTTGGAGTACAAATCAATGCTACATTCTCTAGCCTCTAGTTATTTCCTCCCATCAGACGTGAAAGTTCGTGGGCCGGGACAGCTCAGTCGGTATAGCGACTCGCTACGAGCTGGACGGTCCAGACATCGAATTGCGTTGGGGGTGAGAATTTCCGCACCTGTACAGACCGGCCCTGGGGCTCACCCAACCTCCTGTACAACGGGTAAAGCGGCCGAGCAGTGGCGCTAACCACCCACCACATCTAGCGCCGAGGTTAAAGAAAGAGTAGAGTTATACCTCTACTCACCCTCTGGGCCTTCGTGGCCTGTTTTAGGGTCAACTTTACCTTTACCTAGATGTGGATGCTTTCCCTGCCATGCCGTTCCCAATCACACAACCTACGCCCTGCTCTGAAAGGTGATTAACGAACATTCGCCACCACACAAAGTGAACTGAATTACTGAAGTTATTTTTATCTATCTGTTATTAGACAGCAGAGGTAAAAACAAAATTGTGAGCATGCGAAATTAAGCCTACCGCGAATATAATCTGGTCTTAATTTATTCGTGAATTAAAATTCTGATACGCCAAATATTTGAACGCCGACATATTTTCATGAAAATTATTCTCCGTGTTTTGTGATCCCGTCTTGCAATCCATACACAACACACACACACACACACACACACACACACACACACACACACACACACACACACACAGTTTTCTCGATGTTTGCTTCCAGACAAAACTCTTTACCAGAAACTAATATAGCTTCTGGCTTTCTTTGAATTGTGTCATCCCCGTTGTGTGGGTGAAAACTGGAGAGGGTATGTAGTCAAACACAACTATGTCAGTTAAGATGTTTTAAATATTATAACTAGAAAAACTACATGTTTCGACACTTATTGGCCATCGTCAGATTTTCTTCAAGAGAACTTGTGGTCCTACTATATACAGTAGGACCATAAGTTCTCTTGAAGAAAACCTGACGATGGCCAATAAGTGTCGAAACATGTAGTTTTTCTAGTTATAGTCATTAAACCATCTTAACTGACATAGTTGTGCTTGACTACATACCCTCTCCAGTTTTCTGGTTTTCTTTTCTTCTTCGTGGTGTTGCGATTTGGCCCAATAAAGTAACATCACCAGCGTAAACCAGAAGCAGTAGAGCCCCAGAAAATTTAAGTCCCTTTCTAACAGCAAATTCAGCAATGCACTCTTAAAGCAGGGTAGCAGAGCATCCCCTCTTATTGCATTTATAGGTTTTCGTGAAGTCTATAAATAGCTGACGTACTTACACATTTCTCCAAAATCTGAAGAATATGAAATGCTGCGCATGTGTACTATTTTTAACTCAGTTCCACATGTTGGTACCCAATTATTTTACGTGCATATAACCGACTATGTGTGGGCCCGGTAGCTCAGTTGGTATAGCGACTGATTACGGGCTGGACGGTCCGGGATCGAATCCCGGTTGACGAGATTTTCCGCCCGTCCAGACCGGCCCTGGGGCTCACCCAGCCTCCTGTAAAATAGGTACCGGGTCTTTACCGGGGGTAAAGTGCGGCCGGGGCGTGCTGCTGACCACTCACCCACCTCTAGTGCCGCGGTCATGGAAGAGTACAGCTATACCTCTACCCACCCTCTGGGCCACACCGGGCCTGTAACGGGATCACTTTACCTTTTATAACCGATTATGTAAACATAAATCAATAAATAAATATTCAAACGCTTTATTCTCACATTAAATTCTTCGTGGATCTTGCACGTTCTGTTTTAAACATTTCTATTCATTTACAGTAACTTTACATTCTCTTCTTTTCGTATTGGCTAATTGGGACGGAAGGAACCTTAAAATAAGAATTTTCAGCGCGTTCAGGCGCTCTCGCACACAAGCGTGTATCTTCAAAACACGTCAAAATAGGACTTGTGAGAGACTATAAATTAGCGCCGATACAACTATCTCATGACTTGGGAGACATATTCTATTCTGCTGACAAACAGAGCATGTTCCTCTGAAACACCGGTAAATTTCTACCAGACTACACGGTGTCACATCCCATAAGGTTATTGCTCACATCTGCGGTGCAAAGCACTGAAATAAAAAAATATGGGAATTCAGCCATCTCCTGAAATATCTCTCTCTCTCTCTCTCTCTCTCTCATGACTAGTGTGTTATGATAAATGAAGCATAATTCGAGGGACAATATTCGTATTTGATGTGACAAAATTAAGTTACTTCATTGCACTTCAATTTGATTTGTCAGTTGTAAGTGGATTTTCGTCGTTTATTGGCGGTTGCAATATTCTACCGCAGAAAGTGCGCAAAGAGAAAAACAAGTGTTTTTAATGCATTGTCACTTTGTGGGTGGGGTACTTGCAGCCCTTTTTACGTGCCCTGCCCTCTCTAAAACCTCTTTGAAGTCTCGTAATAACGTAAAATTCTAACTTCTTCTCCCTTTGACCCAAGCCAAATTATATTACTACATAGTCGTTTGTGCTTAAACACAATTTCTGCAACCAGGTACAACAAAGAGGTACGGAGTAAGAGCACGGATTGTTTGTTACTTAATTAAGTTTAGGATTGTCAATGGAAGACACTCGCTGTTGTTTTCATGAATAAAATGAAATAGGACCCCATATATCGCCATGTCACGTCTCGTTCACCGGACAGTAACGGGATGCTAACCCCTTGTCGCAGGACCTTGGTCGACAAACATAAGGTCAGGATATCCTGTTGGGAGTTCTGACGTTTTGGTAATGGTGTAGCTGAGGATTCCGTTCATCCGGGATATGATGTTGTGTCAGTGGGTAATCAACACCCGACCTTTCGAGACCACAAGGTTACCTTCGTAAGGGATCCCATTACCCATTGACGCAGCTGAATCATCCAAAGGAACTGAATACTTAGTACATTACGTGCTGTGTAATTATAGTGTCCTGCGTCTGAACATCGCTACGGTAGTGCAAAAGCCCACAATTCCAGTTCGCACCTTCAGCAGGGCAGCCAGACCCATTTCACAGTACCGTCCGTCCGGCTTGCGTCTTTTTATCGTATTCATTGGCCGTTGTTTATTTTCACACTATTCAACATGATGATGGCTTTTGGTACAATATTAACCATTTGTTTAAAAGCAGCACATTCATTGGACTGTAATCCCTAAAGACTGTATATTTGCACAAATTATTCTGTTTAGGGTACGTTTAACGAAGAAGAATGAAACTCAATATTTCATTGCAATAAATTATGGTCGATTTTACTTCTAGGTGCTCTCAACAACCAAGCATTGTAGCTACATGTGTAGCATCATTACCATTAAGCAGAACGGTTTTGTTCGTAGGTATGTTTCTTCTACGTCGTTTCCTCTCTTCATATTCTACGTCACTTCTCTTCTTTCTCATGCGTGCTACACACCTTACCCATCTTATTTCCTATTTTAAAAGCACAATAATATGGGAAGATGAAACACAGCGTCTTGTAACAGTTTCATTCCTAATGCACCACCTCTGTTTAGGTCAAAATATTTATGTCAGTGCTTTTATTGATGGCTGGCTTCTTACAGGTAGCATACTGAGCTGATACAGTTTTAGGAACAGAGTAATTGGAAACACAGCGATAAATATGTAACACATGTAACGGCACCAAACATGTTTCAGAATGCTGTGTCAGAATAAATGGTGACATTCTTATATATATATATATATATATATATATATATATAACGTATTCCCATGGGGAATAATTGGTACTTGCAAGACTACAGTTTGCTTGATAAGACGCCCTGCCTGCAGTTTAGCAGAAATCCATAGCACTTTCATGAAATTCTGCCAAAACATTCTTCAGTGTAATGCCGCAATTCTTAGCTATTTAACAATTAGTGTAGGCTTTTTATTCACGAAACACTTCCTTCTGCGGCCACTTCGAAAGACACAAATCCCCCCTCCAAACTATAAATAAATACTGCCTTCGTGCTAAGTGCTGATATTCCTCTATTTAATTTCCGACGTACAATTGATAATGTCAACATCCATCGAATTCAGTAGCTTGGCCTACCGACATTTAACGAATGCTGGCTGAAAATCAGGCAGATTCCCACACGACCGGGCAGTCGGATGGTCGGTAAAGTAGCACAAAAAAGGCGCGTTTCCTGACACCTCTTAATGTCTGCCCGCAGCTCTAAGATTGCTTCATACATAGGCTCTGTACAAACTGGAATAAGGCTCTCAAAGTATCGGCGAATTTAACGGAAGTGTGACATACTGCAATTCATTCCTTTTCAATATACTTCCAATTTCAGCAGGAGCAGATATACCAAGATGGAAAAGAGGTCTTTGCCTCTCATAACTTCCTTGTTGTTGTATGTACTTACGCTTAGAATTTCTTACTGTAATAACATGAAGTGAGCAGTGATTACGCCGTACTGAATTACAAAAGGTCCTAAAGGAAGCGGTCTCATCGTATTAAGGATACGTCCTGGTACTTCAAGGAAGGACTGAAGATAAGTTAGAACTTCCGTTTTCGAGGGCTGAAAAGCGAAGTCGAGAGATCCTGAAAATGAAGCGACAAATCCTTCCAGCACCAACAAAATCATAGTCCCGCTATTATGTATTTCACTCCTAATTCGCTGCTTCGTGTTGCGGTTTAACCCTTATCCTGCTAACGTGGAGAATATGGTGAGCTCCTAATAATGTCAGAAAATGGCAGGTAGCATTTAACTTGGCGTTTAAAGAGTTAAATACCGGCATCAGGGAGCTAACACCTGTATTACGAAAACTTACAGCAATCAAATATTCTAACAGTGCTTAAGCATATAAAAAGTGTTCATTATATTTAAAATTTAGTGTTTAAAATTAATCAGTTAATTTTAAAATTGTATTATCAACACCTGCAATTTGAAGAACGTGTGTAACTTAGCAAGGCATTGGTTGTAAACTGTCTGATGGCGGCACGGAAAAAAAGTCCAAACATGTAGGATTATAGATAACATAGAGAGACCGTTGTGATACGTACTGTTGTGATACTCACTGTGCATTTGTTGGTTATAATGAAAAAAAAGTGAAAGATGCACGGTACGTGTAATAAAATAAAGTGTAGGAGGTAATTAGGACTGAAATATATAATAGCGGAACTGTGCGTTTGTGGGTGCTGTACGGATTTGAAAATCATGTACAATGCATGGAATGAACAACATGAAAGTGATGCGACAAAATTCAGTTCCAGTAGGAACGTTGTTGTCAATGCTGCAAAACTAAGTGAGACAGGATGAACTCGATTTTCGAATGTGGAATGGGATTTGCCGTGAGGTTTGTGCGCAAACAATTATGTTTTCGAAGGGATGAACCTCTACAATAATTTGTATTCTCCCACAGGCCGTAGACCTCTGTCCAAAAGCAATCGGTCCTCACGCTTCCTGTTACTAGTCGCTTTCGTGGTCGTACGACATGGAAGTTAGTTCGGTTCCAGCCCAAATTGACAGTACAGAAACAAAACAGAAACTCTGGCTTTTGCAACAATTCTGCAACATGTATGAAACATTTCTGCAACTTGTTTGTGTTCATTGCAACTCTACCGGGTCCAGTGGCCGGTCGGTAAGGATATAATGGCTTCCGTTTTGTTGCAAGTTTCACTATCTGCAAACTGCCCGCAGCGCAGTGCGGACCTGTCGCATTTTGCCGAAGTCATGGCTTTAACAACTTGAAACCGGAGTACAGAAGACACGTGTAAGTTAGTGTTTTTCGTTTACTCAATACTGGCATCACCCAAACACGTCTCTTGCTTCTTTTAATATTTTTCATGCGAGGAATATACAACCAGCCGCAGCCAGGCGAATGTCCACATCTTCGTTTTCCTTGAAGCCCACATTAAGTATTCACTTCACTGCAGCTGTCCGCTGACTGTAGGCAGGACAAAACACTGCAACACGTAGAAAATTACTGCGTGTTGTCGGATGTGTGGGCAATAGTTTCTCTTCTCTTTCTGTTTTGTGCTTGTCAGCGCAGTGTGGACCTGGCACAGACCCTCGCGCGAAGATGTCGCTGCTGCCAGTGGTCAGCATTTGCTGGACGTTCGTATCCTTCATGAAGGAACGCTTTGTTGTACGCTCTGTATGGCTTCAGTATACAAAAGGCATAGCATTTTACTGCGAGACAGTTCCCCAGTACACGGTTCACGATAATTCTTGCATCTTGTAATCCAATAACAACCATGAATAGTGTTTACGTGAGACCTTGAAGGTTCTCAGTAAGGAAGAGGAAACCGTATAACATATAGAGCAAGGGAGAGTATTCGCTATGCTTCAGTGTTAAAGTTCCTTTTAGCCCCCGTTTATACCAGTTTTCTACCTCAAAATACCTTCATAAATTCAGTTACTTTCAACATATTCATGGTTCATAAAGGAAGCTACAATATATTCTTATAATAGTTATCTGCCTTTTTCGAAGGCGATTCCAAATCTGAGTTGTTATTTACAAATATAGACGGCAAATTCCGAACAGGAGAGAATGTCTCAGATTTGTTACCAATATCTCATTCTAAGCAAACCTTTAAAACAAAGACAAAAACTGCTGTGCTGAAATAACACATTGTACTGTCACAAGGCTGTCTTTTTGCAATCAGTGATTTACACCGAGCTTAAACGACACCTGACAGAGAGGGAAGCAATTGAAATGAATTGGTTATTAGCCCTTCTGTGAAAGATTTGAGAAATATAGTATTGGGTTATTTGAAAATGTCAAAATATTCTCTCAGCCCAAAGGAACTCTGCAGAGGTTGGTGAGGACACGCGCCATTTTAATAACGAGCTACTAAGTGCCAACCCTAACTGGCCTGAAAATGGACTTGTGGTGCAATGCATAACTATGGACCAAAGATACTGTTGACTGAGGCCTCAGGACATAAAGCGCATGGCGTTTCATTCGGCAATAAAGTTTCTAACTGATTTAACCAACAAAAGTTATTATCTGGCAAGACGTGGTTTTGAACGAACTTAAAAAATATCAAGTAATATTTTTCAAAATTCCAATAGGCATCTCTGCATTCCTGGGCAAAATGTTTGCGACGTAAAACATGGCAAACTTTCTGGACAATTATTCAATAAAAATAAAATCCTCAAGCCCACAGAATATTAAATATTTAAGGAATATGGAGGCCAACTTGGCAGCACAAGCACAGTACACTTTTCGGCATGAAGAGGACGACAAACCTGAGGCTGTAACTTCGTGGAACAAGGGAAAACTTATCAAAATTGTACCTAAATGAATTCTACTGACACACATGTGCTGCCATTATTAGTGTTCCCCAGAGAAGTTTATGAGTCCAGCAAGGGGCGGGCTCAATTTGCCTCCTCCTCCCAAAGTGGTTGGATACAGATGATATATTTTCTAAATGGCTTTGTCAGTTGTCTCACTTCATTAATTCTTCTGCAGATGATTGCCAATTTTCGCTATTCACACACTCAAATTGTGGATGCGGTGTATAATCATTAAACACGGTATTATCTACATTAGCCTTCCACCCACTGCACACATAAAATGCGACCACCTGACGCTGTTGTCATGGCACCCTTCGAATCGTATTATAGACAAGAAAGTGTAAAGTGGCTAGGCAGAAAATCAGGTGATGCCATTACTCCTCTAATAGAGTAAAAGTTTTTTTCGGGGCTGCTTGTAGAAGGAAAGCTACAATTCAAACACATTTATATTCAAGTTTTAATGAAGTTGCAAACAGAGTAACATGAAATTTTTCATACAACACTGCCACTGCTGGGGAAATATGAAAGTTCAGGTGTCGTCAGTCACATTCCGCCAATAACACATAAATTTCCCATTCCATAAGCAAAGTTCAACTAATAAGAGCACGATACAATGACAACTTCTCCTTACAGAAAGGTTACGGGAGTGACAGGTGTCTTATCTTTGTTCAAGAGAACAGACGAAAACAGCCACTTCGAGGAAAGTATAAGGAAATAAAAGATGTGCAAGTTTCATCTACTGACTCAGAGAAGGAAACTAGATGTGAAACTCTCATGACGCAACAAGCCCTCGAGATGTGTGTGGGTGCTAATTGCTATGACTGTGGGCCTGAGACTGTAGTTTTTAGGAAAGCTGCTTCCTGCACCCCAAAATCAACAATAATGCAAAATTGTACGTTATGCTCTGAAAAATCTGATTATCTCACGTTACGTTATTATTTGTGTTAAACGGAAAACGACACAGTCAGATATTTTTGGCACTGAAAATAATACTCCTGTCAAATGTATTTATAGTGGTTTTAGTAAAAAGTTAAATCCTCTCTTAAAGATCTGTCTTTTCCTATTCCATAAAAGTACCGAATTTTTATTTATTGCGCGACTTCTGACACAGTGTATATGAAGAACTCTAGTCTTCACGGCACTTATTATACCTTTACTCTAGATGAGTTTCGCCTCGACTAAGCCAAATTCGGCGTCATCATAATATATCTTTTTTTGAAAATAATGCTAAAATTCATAACATGATATTAAAAATTTAAGATAATATATGATGTAAAATTACATAACTATTACTTTTCGATCAGTTAGGTGTAAATGAAATTAAAATAAGTAACTCCGCGCTTTCCTACCTAGATTCAGTCCAAATGTAATATTATTATACAGAGTGATTAAAAAAGATCGACTCCACTGAAGAGTAAAAGGCGCCTCAACACATGCCAGACAGTTGGTTGCGGTATTCCAAGTTCTCTGCTCGCTCTACGGGTCGACTTGCGTGGGTTATGATCAAAACTCTCTTCAAGTCGTCTCATGTTCTCCTCTGATACACGCAAACATTCTTGTGCTGCATAGTAGCAATTTTTATCTAAACTGAAGTTGCTGCACGGCTGTACGCTAGGTCAGCACTCTAGTAGTGATAATTGAAAACCTAGGACTTTATATTTCAAATGTTATGTAGATCATTCACATACCTTGTACAGCTCAGGAAATATAGACGTACAAAATTGAGTCTATGTTTTTTAATCATCCTGTACATTTACCATGTTTGTGTTGATATTGGTATATATAGGACTTGGGTTTTCAAGTAGTAGTTAAGTTGTTTTTAACATTACACAGACCTTCATACATATTAATCTCTGACGCACTGTTCACTTCACTGGTTTATCTTAGTTGAAGTGTTCCATCGTTTTTCGTTCTTTGGCTCGATATTTAGTTGTTCCCTGAAAATGTGATTTGTCTTTATTTAATCTTAGTGATTTTAACTGTCTTAATTCTTTATATGACGCTTTTCGTGTTTAGAGACGCAAAAAGTGTTAATAAGGGGATCGGAACTGTATATGATTGCACAGCTACTGTGGATGTTTCCTCTTACAGTACCGGGTTAGCCAGAACGCTGCATGTAACTAGCTTGCAAGGTTACCAGTTACGTTCTCGCTTCATCGCTTGATGTATATAACAAAAGATACACTATAGCTGAATGTGTTATGTTCAATTATAGGTAAAAGAGTCCCGTTACAGGCCTGGAGTAGCCCAGAGGGTTCCAGGAAGTAAAGTTTCCCAGATTACATGACAACGGCAAAGGATGGTGGTAAGGTTGTCAGCCTTACGCACCGGCCGCCTTTACCCACAGAAAATGCTCCTGGTACTCATTTTTGTTAGAGGCTGAGTCGACCCCAGGGTCATAGTGCGATCGGAAAGATTATGTCAATGAAAAATTCCAATGACACCATCTGGAATCGAATCAGCGACCTTCCGATTTGTAGCACAGCACTTTAACCACTGCGCTACTGCGGTCCCCATGTTCAATTATAACCAGTCCTATTTCCACGTATTCACCAGTAATGTTACAAACGTAAAATTGTCTCGTGCGTTTATGTTAATTAATGCTTCCTTCGGTTAAGAATCTCATTTATTTCATGTTACGGTATTCATGATCGTAATAAATGTTTAGCTTATTTTGGTTCTTCAATATGACACACAATACAGTGAAGATGATGTGAATATCTGGTATCAAATTAGCCATCCGTTTGACCAATAAGGGTAAAAAAAAGACAGAATTTGGTAATGCATCTATGTGTTCTTTACTACGAACAAGCACTTAGGTCAAATCAGGTGTCCCCGCCCTGTTAGCGCTTCAGTCCGAAACCGAAGACACTGCTGACAATGATGGATCTGAAACCGATAGGATTTCTACTTCATTATCCACTCCGCAATTTTAGCTTCAATTTGTAACTGAAATCATTATTTTATTACACATACATATGATTGCTTTTGTGTGTCACGTTACCGCAAACCATTACATTTTTGTACGACACGGCGCATGGCAGAACATACAGTATCATATATTGGTTCGTAGTTTACGGAACGCAGCTCTGTCAACTGCACAGAATAGACGTGGTTGTTGAATATTTACACGTGCGTGAATAGTGATTATGTGATGATACTCTGATGACACCAATGGAATTATGTCGCTCGATGTAACGATCTTTACGAGAGCCTTTCCATCCAACAGAGAACAACATTACCTGCGTTATGAATTTCCCTTTAGTATACCTGCACGTGTTTCGATATCCCCACATGCACTGTGGGTCACAGAACGAATTTTGCATTCATTACGACACGGAGATGAGATGTCAGCATGGTTTAAGGTGACGAGAATGATAAAAAGATAGAAGACATCCTCAGACGGACCGTCAGTTACTTGTGGAGCGAAGTGTGTCTCTAACTTTCCTGATCCCGGAGATATCACTGTGACCTACATTTCTACATGTCGTCCGTTCTCCGGCGGCACGAAACGCACCGTGAAGCATCCTCTTATTTAAAGGCAATAAATATCTTCACGAAGTTCACCGCGAGCTTTAAGAAACAAGGCTCAGGCGACTGAGCGTGGAGTTCAGTATTGCACTTTTTTTTTTACTCTGCGCGTAATGGCTGTTTGTGTTTCATCTATCAATCACGCAAAAACGACTGCTACAAAAGCAAAATAAGGATTTTATTAATACCCCAGAAAAACAGTAACTACGAGGGGGTGCTGATAAGTCCTTAGCCCAACCAGGAAGGAAACAAACTACACAGACAAAATTCGGGATTTATTCAACATACTCCCCACGAAGCTCAATACACTTCTTAGCCCGTTGCTATAACTTTTGCATGCCACTCAAAAAAATTAGAAGGTTGTCCGTCCAACCACGTCTCCGCGGCAACAACGACCTCCGCGTCGTACGAAAAATGGCGAACTTTCAATTTTTTTTTCAGTCCAGGTAACAGGTGGTAGTCCGACGGGACCAGATCCGGAGAATAGGGTGGGTGATCAAGACATTGGAAGCCCGGGTAGGCCAGTTTCTTCTGGGTTGCAAGTGCCCGGTGAGCCGGGGCACTGTCGTGTAAGAACAAGACACCCTTGATGAACTTCCCGCGGCGGTTTTGCTTCATAATGTCCTTCAGTCGCACCAGCAGAGATGAGTAATACTCCGCGTTGATAGTTCGGCAATTTGGAAGATAATCAATGAGGAGGATGATGTCTTGATCCCAAAAAAAATCGAGGCGAGAACTTTTCCAGCGGATTTTTGCATTCGGATTTTTGGGCGGGGTGAGCCGCTATGCCGCCACTCCGTTGATTGTTGTTTGTCTTCACGTCATAGTGATATAACCAAGTTTCGTCCATGGTCACCATCGCGACAAGAAATCCTTTGGATCGTGCCGAAAAAAATTCCAAAATTTGCTCAGACGACTGGCACCGTTGACGTTTCTGATCCTCGTTCAGGCATTTCGGGACCCACTTCGCGGAGAGCTTCCGCATGTCCAAATCTTCATGAATGATGGACCCAACCCGCTCACGTGAGATGCCCAGTTGCTCAGCTATTGATTTAGCCGAAATCC
>Ga0123355_10005569_pt1 | contig 18471 bp, 7 predicted proteins | sample TergutEmb28metaG_3_FD_89872 | JGI IMG/M metagenome (GOLD analysis project Ga0123355, IMG submission 89872) | Embiratermes neotenicus P1 segment gut microbial communities from Petit-Saut dam, French Guiana - Emb289 P1 | ecosystem: Host-associated > Arthropoda: Insects > Digestive system > Gut ... | reverse complement strand
GTATCACAGTCAGCTCCCCTAAAGCTTCGCACATCCAGTATACTTGAATGCCATCTCCTATCTATCAATACGTGGTCAATCTGGTTGTGAGTCTTACCATCAGGGGAGGTCCAGGTGTATTTACCTGGAATAAAGGTCTTAGTGAGGAAACCTGAAGGCAAGACATCACTTTGAAAATCTAGGCATAGAGGGGACGGTAAGATTAAAGTGGATCTTAAAAGAAATGTGTAAAATGGATTCGTCAGGCTCATATATGGAAAAGTGGAGAGCAATGTTAAACAGCTTACTGAACTTAATATTTGGTTTTATTACATAAGTTTGAATTCCAACTAGTACACCACACCGTCCACACATCATCTACACGCTGCACTAAAACTCACCACATCACTGCATCAAGCATCACTCCGCACAGACTGAACAACTGTATTTCCGAGATTTTAATTATAACCCATTTTTAACTTATATAATTTTAACTGAAATTATAATAATTTTAATTGTCATAGAGTGACGACGACACAGGTAACCACATTTGTACTTATGTATTATTGTAATAATAACATCACCCTGAAGATGGTCGCAATAGCGGCCGTACGTGTTGGTTAAAATATAGTGAATAAAATACATCTAAACATTGAAGTGTGTTCTTTTGGTTATTTAAATATTGCGGACTTTGATGAATCTTCGGTTTCCTCAAAATGCGAGGAACTTCTTGACTAGCATAGGAACCATTAGCTTCTCAAGAAGAACTTTGTTTCAAGAATGTGGTTCATAAGACATAATGACATCAACTAACTCTTCGGTTACTGATATGAAGGGTCAATATCACTAACAGAATACCAATGACAGTCATTTGTCACAATAAACCACCATGCTTAAAATCTCTCTGTAACATATATGGTGACGTAAATTCAGTCAAAACACAACTATAAATATATGGCTAAATGATGGTGTTTATTAGCAATAGAAAAAAATACATGTTTCGGCCTATAGCGGCCATCTTCAGGTTTTGACAGCTTTCTTGCTAAAAGAGCTATGTATAATATGCCTAAACTCTTATAGCAAGAAAGTTGTCAAAACTTTAAGATGGCCGCTATAGGCCGAAACATGTAGTTTTTTCTACTGCTAATAAACACTATCATTTAGCCATATATTTATAGTTGTGCTTTTTACTGAATTTACCTCACCATATAGTTTAAACACACAATGGGGACGACACACGTCAGAATTTTCTGTAACATATTTAATATCACTCTCCTATATACCACTCGACCGTCCATGGAGTTTCACCACCATAACTGTGTATGAAACACTACATTGACAATGAAGGATAATGCATATGATTAATGTGTTAGCTTACGGAATTCGGACAACTTGGAGGCAGTTAGTTACAAAAGGCACTTCGTTTCGAAATTATAACACATCAGATATTTTACCAAATGCTAGAAATGTGTTATCACAATAATATCATCATCAGACATCATCATCACTATCGCTGCTGCTGTCATCAGTAGCAGCATCGCAGCAATAATTATTAAATTATAAAGACCATAACGGATGTGACCTTACTCAAGTTTAATCACCATGTGTCTGCTTTGTTTACATGGAATGTTCGTTCTCTACACTACACGCTTGTCCTGTCACTGTCCATGTAGTTGATATAGAAAGATAGATACGATGCAGTGACACTGTTACGAAAACTTGCTATTTGTATCAAATAGTAACCGATCTTTGGAATTTGCAAGGAACAGAAATAACTGAACTCTACGTTTAAACGCTGTCACAGAAATATGTTGCATTCTTGCCTTTTATTCAATAGCTAAACGAATAATCAGTTCCCATAACAGATTTCTACTGGTTTTGTCTTCCTTAAACGAATAAGAGCCACGCACCTCTTTCCATATCTGCAGTTATCATCCTGTTGTGACCAGACATACCAGCTCTTATTCGACGTCGTATAATGGATGGAACGAAGACAGCACTGTTAAGTATACGATGAATTATATACAGTCTTGATGAAGAACGAAATATAGATGTTTACTCATAACGTCAAATCCAAAACACGTTTTTTGTTACGCCACAAAATTCTTCAACGGATAAGATAAAATGATGGTTTGCCAAATAAATAACACTTATTAAACTTACTTTTAACAGGCACTAGGTATATAACTGAAACACAGTAAGATAAAAATAAGTACTCTGCCGCTAAATGTGTGTACTATGACAGATGTTACAATGCTGAGTTGGATGCAGGTTTTCAAGTCTTCACGCGCGTTATTCAACTATAGTCAACTTTCGACTTTTTACACCGCGTCGTATAATGTATTTGTCCCGACGTTTCGGAGCATCTTACTGTCTGCATCTTTAACAACCACCTAAACCTAATTGGGTCAACCCTAAAACGGACAAGGTACTTTATTCGTAAATGTTGCAACGGACACACTATATAACATTGTGTAGACACACAAAAGACCACCACTACTTGAAAAAAAAAAAAAAGTATCAACTTCACCTACGTTTTCAATTCTTAAGAAGCGATATCTTTACGACATATTACATTTACATCACTATTCACTGTTTTAAACTCAAGCATAACACAAATCCCTTCAGTAATCTGTCACACTAGGTTCCAAGCCAATGAGGTCCACGGCCTCCTTTTTCCAAGTTTTCAAACCTTCTTTACAGCTACACATACGATACGACAGAACACCTTAGGCAAGGATAAGTACGTCGCTAAGCCTCTGTCTGCATAGGGTAACATAACACAAAAAGAAGCTCAAGAACAAAAACTGCCCTTAGTGGAATTCGAACAAACGTCCACATTTTTAAGCGGTCGAAAGAAGTATATCGTTCTCTTGGCCATCCTCTGATCAAAATTTTCTTAAACTTCTCCCTAAAGTTGCAAAGACAGTTTATTCACACTTTAGCTTTAACTCGAATGCTGTCAGACACACATGATGACAATAACCGTAAAAATGTACAAGTAAAGATGCCCTATTAGACTGTGTAAACGGCAACGCAGAGTTTGCAAAACACATTCTTTCGTCTGCAACTTTCCTGGTCTAATGGGGCAATTCGTGGTCTACCTTGAAATATTTCTACCACTGTCTACATACGGTAACATGAAACACAACGAATCTCAAGAACAAAAACTTCCGTTAGTGAAATTCGAACAAACGATCGCAATTTTCAAGCGGTCGAAAGCATTATATCGTTCTGTTGTCAAAGCAAGCATCTTCTTGTTTACGTAACACTCTGATACAAATATAGTTAAACTTCTCCCTAAAAGTTTCAAGTACAGTTTATTCACACTTTAGCCATAACTCGAATGCTGCCAGATACACCTGATCACATTAACCGTAATAATGTACACGTAAAGGTGTCCTGTTAGACTGTGTAAACCGCAACGCAGAGTTAACAAAACACATTCTTACGTCTACAACTTTCCTGGTCTAATCGTGCAGTTCGCGTTCTACCTTGAAATATTTCTACCACGTGAACATAGCACGTTTCAGTGATCTATCGAAGTGTCTGGGGCATATCTGCAACGCTTTATATTTGGTTATGGACTCTTGCTCCTACCTTGACAGCAGAGAAGAGAAGCGATCACTGCGACATATCCTTTCCAATCCATGGCTTTTGACGTAGCTGTAAAGGTTGGACTCGAATCGCACAGAATCAACACGACGTATATAACAACTGAAATGTGATAATTTGTTTTAAGCACTGACTGCTGAGAAATAAACACAGGTCATCACGTCACAGTCACACTTGCACGACGACAGTACTCAAAACTAATAAGAGTTATTAAAATCAAACGTATTTCGAATTTTCACTTCACAAACTTACTTCACCTCTTTTCTGATGTTAGACACACTTGTTTCAGTACATTAATCCATTGTTGCTAATGGCCTGACTTCCATCAGCTACTGAGAAAACTTCGGAATTTTACAAACACCTCAGACGATGTTTATGGTGGTTCAACTTATCTACAGTAGCACAAACTGACACATTTAATTCGTACTTATTTTTATGAATAACAGCTTCATCTTGTCCACGTAGTTTTATATACGCTTCTGATATCAGTAGCAACACCGCAACTATGGCTATCGCGCGAGTTAACAGGGAAACAAAAAATAGAGCTGCAGAATATAAATTCGTACGTCACCGCTCCTCGTGGCAAGCACGCTGTAACGCTGCATACGGCACTATGGAGCAAGTCCGGTCGACTCCCATTGATCGCCTGAGAAACGCCCAATCGTCTCGCGCGGCAATACGAGTCATGCGTACGATCAGACGTTCCGGATAGAAAGCCACATGACCCGAACGCGGGTGGACTGGTAGCGGTAGACTGCGTGCAGCGGCAGTTTTCAGAACTATTACATTACTCTTATTACGCAACTCATATAACACTACGGAATTGCACGTTCGAATCTAATTTACAAAGTATTTATATTAACCGCGTTTCATAACCGTTTTTCATCGGCTACGCTCTTCTAAGCCTGTCCAGTTTTCCAACACATTTTCTAAAGTCTTTCCATTGTTACATCGTTTATAATACGCTATGTTAAAAATTCTTCGTAATATCCAAGATACCTCGTTTATTATGGTAGCATTCTCGTGCATCCCTTTAAAGCATAGTGACAACTACAGGTTCAGCGTCCTACAACAATCAAGCGCTTTGGCTAAGGCTCACTTGCAATCAGGAGATGCCCGATTCGAATCCGTGGAGAACGCGACTTATCCCGATTTGTTTGTGGTTTTAATAGTCCCTGCAAACAATGTTTGGGTCGTAACATCCTCGACCGCATTCTACCATATACTTTAGAATTAATTACTTAATTACTATTACCAAATCATAAGAGGGAACACAGTCTCAGTCAGCGACAGAGTATTAAAAGTGTAAGCCAAAACATTCCGTAACTGTTGGATTTGCTCATGCAGGGTAAGTCAAGGTTTAATATCAGTCTCAGAACAAACAAGTTATCCTACACAGCATATTCGTCGGCTAGAGTTTGTAATAGACAAGCAGTATGAAGCTTCGTCTTACGGAATGTTATTATTACCTTCTTTATTAATAAAAGGTTAACTATGTGTCGGACATGGTTGGTCAATATTCTAATGGTCACTCTCTTGTTCCTTCTTGTACCCTGAACTGGAGGCAGCAAGGTAATCTGAAACAGAATAATATCTCAGAAGACATCGTCATCATATCATCATCATCATCATCCCTGTGACGAATTCAAACCTCATGAGAAACAATACGCTCTCAGAGAAGTTAAAACTGAAATATTAAATAGCTAATATCTGGAGGAAATTAATAATAAAGTTAGTTAATAAGCTTTAACAGTCAGTCGTCTTGTCTCTTCTGCCTATTGGCCATAGTACGACCCACAGCAGTATGACGTTGTACGTTAGAATATCATACTTTTTTTTTTTTCCAGTAACGCAAGAAAGTACAGGAAAGAGCCTTACTCCTTCAGGCAGAAATACCTTATGGTTTGACCTTAACTTCTCTCTCACCTATGACGCTTTCTAAGTTATGGGCCATATATAATGCTACAGGTATGCCTACAGAGCAATATGTTTTCCACTTTACGAAAAGTCCGAAAAGAAAATTTTAGTAGTCGCTTACCCGGTCACACTTTTACAGTTTTTTAGTCCCTCTCAATCCTACAAATGGCTGTCCAGAATTGATAGCTTTAGACTCTGTTTGTGCCGAGGATATTGTAGGACGAAATATTTTAATTGAAGGGTTATTAGAACAAAAAGAATGACTTATTGTAACGTTCATTGTTGTTTATTTTACGACGGTGTCAGTATTTTGTAAATGTGACGGGAAGATAAGAGACATGGTATTAATTGGAAAGGATTTAGACGGAATTAGTATAGTCCTAAACGAAGAAATTTTGTAGCAGTTGTCTGGATCGAATGAATAAAGCTAGGAAAATGCGAGTTTGAAATTACTTATCCTGTACATACTAATGTACTTGTTTTCTTTCACTAAACCAAATAAATTTACATACAACATACAAAATAATAAGGTTTTTAGTACTCCAACCTGTTTCGACACTACTCTGCCATCTTCAGGGTGTTCCTACATCAACTGAACTACACGTGTTGTACACATATGTCTCAAAAGATTTTACTGCTAAATAATCCATATTGGTAAAATACAAAATGATCTTATGTTACATAGAACAGCATATTATTTATTTCCGTAATTAAAATTCCTCAGATTTGTTTACTGTATACACTTATGATTTCATATTAATTTTGGACCACTTATGTGGCTGGTGTAGTGTACTTCACAACACGATACCTTAATTTACATAGAATTATTTTAGAAAACTATGATTCTGGTTGACCAAAGCTAGGTCGGAAGTTTGAATTTCGTTCTTCTGAGCGAAGTTCACACTCGAGGTTTCACAAATTTTCTCCACTAATGCTACTAAGTATGAACTTCGAAAGCGACAGATACATGCAACCAGATCGGACAACTTCGTGTATCGTGCACTGTACGTATGCGTTTGTACAGTCTATTTGAGTACCTGATTTAATAGGCCTAACTCATAGAACTCTGTTTTTACTGCCGTCATATTTTTTCCTGTAGCAACAGCCCCTAGCAGGCCTGGACCTCCTCGTTATCGAGCCTTAATGATCACACTCAGACATATCACACTCGGTAGTACTCCTCTAGATGAGTGAATAGTCCGACGCAGATACTTCTACCTGACATCAGACAACACTCACAACAGACAGATGTCCCTGTCGCCGGCGGTATTCGAACCTGCAATCCCAGCAAGATAGCGGCGGTATGCCCACGACTTAGACAGCGTGGCCACTGGGATCTACCTGCCATCATAACACGGATAAATTTAAATCCATGTGTTCCGTATAATGTATTCTATAAAAATAATCCTATAAAAAATTGTATATTTTTCGATGATACATTACCACGCATTATGTGAGTACCTCTCTAGACTAAAAATTTGTGCGGCATCAGTGTTATTATTAATAATTTAAGGCACATACTTAATTTTCACGAAAATGGGTCAAAAGTTTCTAAAGTTGAGATTAGCGTAACGGCAAAGACCATCACAATCAGGACTGGTGAACTCATCATTTTACCTTCTTTTCTAATGAAACAAAAGAAGAAAAAAGTCCAACTTTTCGAATTACCTTGATGTAAAAGGGTTTATACTTAAGCTAAAATGAAAATAATCTGAGTTTATTATTTGTTATGATAAGGCTACACTGTGCAGCGACGTCATCCTACACGTATTTGCTCCTGTCTTTCTTCCTCTTTCATATTAAATATTTTTACAAGCCAAAACAAATATAAACACATGCAATGTTTTCATTACGTCGAATCTTGTTTCATACAGATATATATGTACAAAAATATCCCACCTGAAGCACTCTGTAATAATTCGTACCACAGTTCGGGGTGCGAGATGTGAAAACAGTATTACGGCAGCCAATGTTTTTACATGTTATTAAATAAATACGGTGCCTTTCGTGTTGGAAAGGTTGGTTTGTTGAAAGGTTGGGCCCTGTATTGTGGTACGACAAAGGTAGGGTTTATAAAAACTACAGCAGCTGTTCGGGAAGTCGTCACGCCTACATTGTTAGGAGTGGGGAAACGTGTTGAACATTTAATAAATTGGTTGTTCTTTTATTTACTGAGTAAGCTTATTTACTTCGACGTGGGCTTCAGTAGACCTTGTTTTAGTGAAGCAAAGTGATTCATTCGTCATGAATAGCTGGCTATAGAAGGTAAGTTGTTTTGTATGCGTGGTTTCTTTCAACTTAGTGCTTCTCTCTTCAGACAGCTTCTTCGAAAGACTGTGGATAAGCATGCTAGTTTAGAACAGATAAGACGGAACGTAACCCATGTACAATTAGATCTTTCAACACCTGTTAAATTTAATAGTATTACAGCGTGGTATGACGTAGCATTGATCAGTAAGTTCTTGCCGATTTTTCGGGAGACAATGTTGCAACTATCTTCAAGATATTTGAAGTTGGAGTCAGATGCAGACAGCACTGGTTGTAAAGGGAGACACAAAAAAACGGGAACTTTTGAAAAATCTTCCAAACTATCATTGTTTTTGTAAAACATTTTTTTGGCGAAAGCACGCTGTTGACCGTTCCACTGATCCATGATTACTTAAATGGCGAGGTTGTCTGTAGCTCAAGGTCCCTGTTCCGCAGTGCTGCCAACTGTACATTGCTGCCACTATGCATTTCAAAAGTTCCCGTTTTTTTGTGTCATCCTGTATTATGTAGGTAAATAGCGGGCTAGACGATAGTCGTAGGAATTATTAAGAGGCATCCAACATCTCCGAAAAGTCAGTTTGTAATTACGGTATAATTTCCAAAGACCACCGTCTTTATCAGGGCCGTGGAAACTTCAAATCGCTAAGGTTCAAAATGCGTTAATCAGGAGTGGCACTCACACAATCTTCATTGCAGGACATAGTCTTAAAATTTCGTACTGCGATGAGTGAAGTTCGTAACTGCAGACTGAAGGACAGCAATATTTAGCACAGAATTTATAGGCATGTTTGTGTTCCTTCCCTTTACCAAATGTCATACACGTATGTCTGGTGTTCTTATTTATAGCTATTTTTGGAGCGAAGAAATTTACTGTACTAAAAAGAAAGAACGTAGACGTGAAGCCGCTAGATTGCTTGATTTGCGAGTTCGAATCCCGTTGAAGGCATGGATGTTCGTGTCTTTGGTTTGTTGACTATTGTGTAGGTAGCGGCCTTGGCGACGAGTTTGGCCACTCGTTCAGAGGAGTTCTCCCTTGTGTGTGCGTGCGTGTGTGTGTGTGTGTGGGTGTAATATAGAAACTTCAGCATCGAGGCGGCCAAGGCTCCATTTGGACTGATGTGACACAGAAAATAAAAATAGACACAGAAGTACTTCAAAGGACTGTACTTCGAATCTCCGATTCAACCTAAGATCTACTCCTGAATATATTTTCTTCCAGTACATAGGCCTGTTGCTTTAGCTGCAAACTATATTAGAGACATAAGGTAATTCATTAAGGACAGTATGGTCTACACATTATTCTCAGTATATAACTGCAAACAGATGACCCTAATATAAGAAGGGGCGAAATTCGCCACTTTTTGTATAGGTCGCCAAATTATGTGTTTGATGAAGATAAATTTATAGCTGTATCAACTGAACTAAAGAATAATATCATTTTGTAAGACTTTTGTACACATAAATTCGATGTGGGCAAGCCAAATTTAAACGACGAAGAAGTTTCGACAAAGACTAATTAGTTGCGCGTTGTAAATACCTGCTGACCCTAATTTGTCTGTGTGGTTTACTTTTGCAATACACAAGTGTGCAATGGCAATTGATTCAATGTCAGAAAAATATTAATCTATATAAAACACGATTGTGGAATGAACACCCATGTCTTATTTATGACACATAGCATTACGAATACTGTAATAATCACATGGATCAACGTCGCACTATACAATATATTAAATTCTACATTTATGTTTAAATTCTCTAAATTCAGGTGGATTTTGTTTCGCTGCTTTTGTTTGTATATTCCACAGAATTGTCGATATTTTTTATAATAATGATTTTGATGAGAGTTGGTATTTTATGTGTACTTTATTAAGTAAAATAGAATAAGTAGTGCGAGGTCTTGTTTTCCTAGAATTTAATATTAGCGCCTTAACTGCTGGATACTTATCTTTTCAGAATTCTACAAAGGAGACGTCTACAGAGCGTATTAGTCTTTTCCGATTTTTGGTCATACTCATTCTCAATAAGACATAAACCCTTCTGCACCAACGACATGCACAATTAAAATATTTTTCTTTTGAAATTACTTATGGAGGCCTTACGAAAAACTACTAAATTAGCACAACTAGGATTTTCAGCTTCACCGATTCATAATTACATCTATTTTCTTTACGAACATGGATGAACATATTAATCTAGGGCCTAAAAACGTTTAGCGATACTAATGTAAGTCTGTGCAAGAGAATCACACTATTGTTCCTGGACAGTTCTAATTTGCAGCCGTACTGCAGTTTTTATGAAACCACGGAATTTTCCATGTAGCCTTTACACGTAAACTTGCATCAAATTTTATTTAAATGCAATGCGGCGTTTTTCTTTATTTATTTGTGCATTTAATTAAATTATTCCAGCTTTTAAGTACCTTTATTGAATTTCGATAACATCAGTTGCTAATATCTATACTACTACATAAACTTCCTTTCCATTGTTGTCAGCCCGTTTCCTACGATTCGCATGTATTATATTTCTTTGCAATGTGGACAACTTAGATTACTCTATTAAATAAGTAACTTCACAAGTGGAATCCTTCCCCTTGATACAGAATCCTTCCATACACGTACAAGCTAACAGTCTCTCAGCTACTCAAGAAATTTCAGTCACTTTTAGAAGCTGATAACGCTTTCCTATATTCCCTTCAGCCCACAACTGGAACGTATCCTGAGACATATAAATCTAGCACACATCATCTTAACCTGTAGTTCTACATAGAAGATAAATTTTAAAGTGTTATTTTCCCAAAGATCTTTAGCACATTCAAGTGTGATCCCGATTTGATATTTATCTAATACGGTTTCATATACGCCATACTAATTCAGGTCACACATCTTACCGTATTCATTGCTCTTGGTATCATCACTCTAATGATATTTCTCTACAAACATAAAATATAAACCTCTTTATTTTGATATTTCCTCAAGCCTTTTACTTTTTCAGCGTTTTAGATTCAAACATTTCCCTCAACACCGCCAAATTTATGAGCGATGAATATGAAGATAGCAGTTGCCGGGAGTGAGACACCGTATAGTTACAGAAGCATGTGAACTGTTGAAAGGTGTCTGCTGTGCTTACGATGCAGGCAGTACCTTCGTCGTGAATGCTAGTACACTGTACCTTAATACCTAAACTGTAAGTGAAATTTCTCAGAAGGCTGTAACTTTGAGCTCCAATCTGCACTATCCTCTCAGGGCGAGACATCTTACAAAAGAACAGTTCAAATTAGATGTATTACGTTAAACATTAACTATACTGATGGAATATATATAACAGTATTTATGAGTTCTATGTACAGTATGTCAATCATTGTTTTTGAGTTTATGAATTTTAAATATTAATTCAAAATTCAAGTCTAGCAAAATGTAGAAAATAATTTATCCTAGATTCAGGGTTAACGTGTTATATCACATTCGTTTAATGTAATCAAATAATATCCTCAATTGCAAGGATTTGTCCGATATAGATTAATACGATGACACGTTTAATTAACAATTCTATTCTGTCATTAACCTATGTATGATAAGGGTTATCTTTCTCGCAATGTTTACATAAATTCTGTATTCCAAAGTATTGCAATCTGAGTGATATATTTGAAGTTTACACAGTTTGCCTACAGCACATACTCTTGGAAGTGCAATTTCTTCTAGCCCTCTTACAATTAAACTCAGTAGATAGACAGTAGTAGATAGTTATCCAATTTGTTAGTTACATGGACTGAGAATTTTCATTTGTTTATGGTAGTAGATGATGGATTCACTAATCTTTTAAAGATGGAGTATAAAATTGATGTTACTTTGCGCACTGAATAAAATTGTTGGCATGAATAAAGAATTCAAAGATTCTACTCTATAAAGAGGCCGTTTATTAAAGAAAATTCTTCTTACATTGTTTACGGAGATATAGCAAAGACAGATTAATGATTAGTGACAAAATCATTCAATTTTTGGGCCTTCAGAAATACAGTCGGGCAATTATGAACCATGAGGCTTTAAGAATAAATGAAAGCGTAGAACAGGAACTCCTTCAACTGTCTCAGATTTTAATATTGGGGTGTTGACAGTACGTGATTTTGGTGTAACGTTTTGTAACAAAGTTTGAACTACATGGCACTTTCTCAGCAACACAGTTCGATATAGGCGTATACTAGGATATCTTAGGAAGAATGAGAATTTCTTTATCATTATACCGCTGAGTGTAGCTATTATTGATGAAAGTGAATTTAAGTTATATTACTGAAATTTATTTACCACATAGTTGCAACATGAAACACTGATCAGTCCATTTTATTGATTTGAATTGGATTGTTTCCATACCGTTGTGTACACGTAACAAATTTATTAAAATGAACCATCTTTACACAACATACAAATAACAGTTGTAAATCTACAACTGGTTAATTAAGCGACATGTTTCGGCCTTGTTCGGCCATCATCAGGCTTACAAAAAGATGGTGTTAATTAAGGTCCTTTCGTTCGCTATACCGATGGGGTCCCATGGTTTACATTGGCCTTTATGTCTTTTTAAAAATTAAAAATTAAAAATCAATAAAAATAATTTCAAAAAGACATATAGACCAATGTAAACCATGGGATCCCATCGGTATAGCGGACGAATGTACCTTAATTAACACTATCTTTTTGTAAGCCTGATGATGGCCGAACAAGGCTGAAATATGTTGCTTAATTAACCAGTTGTAGATTTGCAACTGTAATTTGTATGTTGTGTAAAGACGGTTCAATTTAATAAATTTGCCACCTTATTGAGTTGCACAGTACACATTCTGCTTCGAATTTTGGGCAACAATTAAGTTAATGAAGTTTACAATGTAAATAATAACTGTACGAAAAGAAAAACTTAAGAATAACACTCCAACCACTTCATGTACAAATAATCGTATTAATATTTCATAATATACAACACACCTTGCAGTTATTAATACGGTATTTAGAATGAAGTATCTACTGCTGCAGTTGCAAAAGAATACAGCTTAGAGTTAGAACAGAGAGCTCTGTTGTTCGAGGAGTCAAACTTTGTAACTAAGCAGTGACGTGATGCAAAGTTGTGGAGTGGCTTTCATGTGTACTGAAAACTTTATATGCGATTTGACGCGAATCTTAATGAAGAATGGATTTCAACAACTGTGACTAAGAAGTTTCCTTAAATATTTGTAATAATTAATACATCGCAATTAAATACATAGGAATATTTTTTTCGAGTTTTCACGCAGGTATATTTCGAGGAGCAAGTCATGAACTTCAGCTCCATCACCAAGAAGAAAGCCCTTAATCGCAGTTATTAAAGGAATTAATACATTAAAAATACGGGAAAATATGTAAGCAATAAAAGCACTTATTACATTCACAATTAAGTAGAAAATATAAATGAATAACGTGATTTTATGCAGACTAACACTTTCACCGCTAAAGGTTTGCATAAGCCCTTAAGATGTTATGTTACATTGATATATACGGTCCAGTTTTTACTACATCTTTCATCTACCTCATAAAATTTTCTCTATTTATAAACTTACGTCACATTCTCGCTTTTTGTTATGAGCTCACCATCTTCAAAGGTGATAGCATAGCTACTAATTTACTAAGCGTATTTTAAGTTATAATTCACCTTAAAATGTATTTTTACTTACGAAATATTAAGTTATTGTAAAATTAAGACTTCTTTCATTTAGAGTATTGTAACTACCCTATAACTGCCGCACATAAACCTGTGTCCTTACCAATGTAAGGGTGTACGCCAACAATAACAATACTTTAAGAACAGAGGTGTCCAAACTATTTTGGTAAAGGGCCACAGCAGTTAACGTGGGTTAGTTCACAGGCCGTACATGTAAATTCACAATAAGTGGCCTACCGTACATAGCCACCTATATTGTTGTTTAATTTTTATAATATACATTCTATACAATTTACAAACTTCGTTGCGGGACGCATAACGCAAAATTTCCGACCGCATGTTGGATATCTCTTTTGAAGAGCAAAAATATTAAAATTTGAATTATATAAACTGAAATATGACACAGGAAGATTTGGATTATAATTTAAATGACAGTAGATTTGAAAACCAGATCAAGCCTATTTAAATATGTACATATACGTCGTCTAACACATTTTTGTTTCAGTCATCTAAAATACTTAGTATGGAAATCGTTAAAATTTATGCTATCATTCATATTTTCAAGACACTAATGGAGAAAGCTTCTTCGCTGGAATGTAATAACCTCTCAGGTGGTCTGGAAATTATCACGTTATGTAGAACTCAATGTCATTATAAGCACTCTTCATGAAATTAAATGTACGATTTGTGCTGAATGGTCGATATACACATGCTTCTAGTAATAATTATGAATGCTTCGTGGTAGATATTGGAATTTATAAAAAAGTGTTAAGGATGTGAATATAATCAGCTGGGTGTAGATGTGATGTCTACAGATATACTCTTAGGACAGCTAAAACGAAGTTTACGTGCTTTATGAATTTGTAACTGAAGTACAAGAGGGGAACAAAGCAAGGCTGCTTATATGAAGTTTGGAAACTATTTCATTCTCCCTTTGAATCCTTTTAATTGCACTAAATTTGTAGAAAAGAACAAATCAAATATACGTATATCGTGCCCAACCTGTGTTTTTCTTACATCTTAAGCTTTCTTCTGATACTTAAAGAAAGAACTCCATGCCATACATTTCCGAAATTTGCAGTAAACAATTGACTTTGTTCTCCGTAACATAAGAATTCTTTTAAGTGAAAAGCAGAGATTCTGTTTATAACAGTTCAAATAAGAATTTCTTCATTCTTGTGATAAAGTATTTTATTTCAACAGGATTTAGTAGCATAAAGTAAATAACTGACAGGCAGTAAGTTTTCATACACCTAGAACATATTCTCCAAATGTGGTGCAAATGGGCAAGAGATAAGAAAACAACCCTTGTGAGCACTTATGAATTTTATGTCATTCGATACAAGGAAGACAATACTTCACTCATGGGTGGGTACGAAATTACGTTTAAGCTTGTTCCGCGATACCATATCAGATTTTAAGTGAAATGAAATGCCTTAATCAATGTCGTGTACTACGCCACGGAAAACGCCATTTGCAGTACACTTATATTTGTGATTTGATTGTGCTTAGTTTAATATCCTAATTATTCAGAGTCCAAAAAGAAGATGATTAGTGAGCAGTAAAAAGTAAAGAAGTTGACAGACGCAGTTTTGACCTTAACAAAGTAGGCTCTGCTTTACAGTTGTACTTACAGAAGAACTACAAGAACGGAATATAATCCCCCCAAGTCAACCAGCATCTAGACCACTATGAGTCATTTGATGTTTTGTTGGACCGTGCATCATTGTGATAATTGAAGAATAAAAACCAACTAGACGCCACTTATGTTATTGTACTTCTTATAGGCTCAACATTTTTCGGGCACTACTATGCCCATCATCAGTATCTCGCGAATATAATGTTGAGTACCACATTGGTCATTTCGTTCTTGGTTTGCTGTATGTTGGAGGTTAGGTGCGGTTAGGCTGGAGTAGTGGCCGGACTGCAGGCTGCAGCCCGGACATTAGTCCAACGTAACCCCACCTAACCTCCAACATACAGCAAACCAAGAACGAGTGGCCGGACTACAGGCTGCAGCCCGGACACTACTCCAGCCTAACCGACCTAACCTCCAACATACAGCAAACCAAGAACGAAACGACCAATGTGGTACTTAACATTACAGTCGCGAGCTCCTGATGATGGGCGTAGTAGTGCCCGAAACATGTTGAGCCTATAAGAAGTACAATAAAATAATATGTGGCATCTAGTTGGTTTTTATTCTTCAGTTATCACTATGATCCATGTTCTTTCTGTCTAGCGTGAACTACGGACAAATACCGTGATTATTGACAGGGATACTTTATGAACATAATTTCAAATACTGAAGTTTTCGAAGGACATTTTATTGTTCCGATAGTATTAAAATCCGTTTACAGTTACTGTGTTCGACATTTTTAATTCTTACATTTTGCTTTGAGCAAAATATCTATCAGTCCTTACGTTCAGGTTCAACAAAGGATTTCATTTGCTTAGTTGCAGCTTTGCACTTGTATCGCCACCACCCAACAAACAGATATGGAAATCCAGATGTCACGTGATCATGATGGCTCTGTTGCACATTCTAGAAGGCTTACTACATTTCAGAATCCTAGGGTAGTTATACAGTAGATAAGGTAGTGCCGTTTCCACCTGAAATACTTTTATTACCGCCACGATTGCGTTATAAATATCAGTTTATAACGGAAGAACTGAGTTTATATTAGTGAAATGGTGTTTGTAAACAAAACAATTAATATTATCAGTGCAATGAAGAGTAAAAACTATGGAGTCTGTTAGAGTATAACCATGTCCAACTTTGCAAAACAGGAAGTTAAGAATGTTGACTTAAAATGCCCAAAACCCGCACATATATATATATATATATGTCATTGTTTGATGCTTCAGGTACTGTATGATCATCCTAACGTAAGCTGAAGTAAGATAAATAAAATTGTGGGATATTTAATTAACGAGTTCTTCTTTATAACATAAATGCGATCTAAATTTAATTCTTACATTATAAAGTAATGTAATACGATTACAGTGTTACTGCGAAACATGGTACAGATGTTACGTACGTTTACCACAATAGGCTTATTTTGCAGCGATAACTGTAATGTTAACATTGTGTGCTGGAAATTGTTACGAAAATCCTACTCATATATGGATGTATGTGATATTTTCGGCTGTGATGTTTTTATATGTACTCAAATTATGAGGATTAAAATGAAAAAGTATCTCACAGATTCAGAAGTTTACTTACAGAGATGTCGTTAATCTCAAACTTTTAGTACAGACAAGAAGGAAAAACTGAATAAGACCACGCACATATAATGAACTTGCGAAGTATGTAATGAGAATTAACCTTAAGAAATTAAGAATGAAATTTCTAATCGTGTTTTGAATAGACGGAGAAACAAAATTATCTAGTGCCATTTCATTACCACTTCTCTTTCTTTTCATAGTAAATTTACGTTTCTGTATAAAATATACAGTAGAAACAGCTAAGCGGCAGCAGGCCCGTTGCATGGCATTCAATAGTAAAATACTAGAGACTCTCATATTTTCACGTCACCGACACAAACTTGTAATTTTATTTTGCAAAAGCAATAAAAAAAATACATTAAGGCCGCCAGTTAAAACTTTAAAAGCTTGTTTCTCAAAATATATTATGTACAAAACCTCTGGTTTATTTTAATTTCTAAAGAAAATTAAATTTATTTTACTTTATTTTTTGCTTTAATTTTACTAAAAGTACAATACAATAATATATGTACCTGAAGTTATTGTACATAGGGTTCACAAGAGGAATTTATCTGAATTTGAGAGGAATTATAACTGTGTACAATGATTACATTATCAAACAGCCAATTATATTAGTTTCCGAAGACCCATCGCCAACCAGCAGATCGTTTATTAGGTTCCTCAACTGCTCTACGATTTCAGGTCCACTCGTTTCCTGAACATCTGCTATAATGATTGGAGCCAGTCCACTTACTGCTGAGGCTATAAAGTAGTTCGTACGGCTCCCACCAAAGAGGCCGGTAGCTGTTAACTGTCAACAGAAATCAAAGTATGAGAACACATCGTTATGTAACTTATGATTTTACCCGTACGCACGGCATCAGATATTGGTTCAAGGAAGGTCGTAGTTTTCTGGGATAAACTGCATGTCTACAGAACCCTTAAACTCTGGTAACGGATAACGGTAGCTCTTCCTAAACGGCGCTATCGGCTTACAAATTGACACAGTGTTACAACCAAAATCAATTGAATCTTGATTAAGGTGACTGTTAAAAGCTTATATCTAACGATTTAATGTGGAATATAACATCCAGTTAAGAAAAGAAATGTTACAGTAATGAAATCATTACTTTACAGAATTCTTCCATACTTAATCCAGAAATTTTCAGATTCCCAATTTGCCGCTTTTTACATGGAATTTCCCTCACACGAGTCTCGAAAATAATATTACCATACTTTGAAAATATTCCACCAAGTTAAGAAGAGACGTTATCTACAAGCGGAAAAATGAGAAACAATAATTTCAAGATACGCTGTGTTCTAAATTGTTCTTAAAATTGAAATTAAATAAATGTCTTAATAATGTAGGTTAGATGACTCCTTAATGCCCCAGTGGCATAATAGTTCTCCGAAGTTCTTTATTTTTCCTATCAATTACAAAATTCTTACAAAACTAGTACAGAAACAAACCTTTTCCACACTAACGCCAAAGTTGAAGAATTCGCAGATTTCTTCCTGAAGCCTGGAACGGTTTCTTCGCTAAATACCGATACTTACTTACTTATTTACTTACTTACTTATTGCATGGTGCAGAGTCCTTCGTGAGAAACTAACTGGTTTGCAGCTAGTCAAGAAATTCTCCGCATTTCACGGAACCCGAAGGTTCATTACCGCAATCACAAGTGTTCACCACCTGTCTCTATCCTGGACCAGCCCAATCCAGTCCATATACCCACATCCCACCTCCTGGAGATCCATCCTAATATTATCCACCCATCTACGTTTAGGTCTCCCCAGTGG
>Ga0123355_10005568_pt1 | contig 18472 bp, 12 predicted proteins | sample TergutEmb28metaG_3_FD_89872 | JGI IMG/M metagenome (GOLD analysis project Ga0123355, IMG submission 89872) | Embiratermes neotenicus P1 segment gut microbial communities from Petit-Saut dam, French Guiana - Emb289 P1 | ecosystem: Host-associated > Arthropoda: Insects > Digestive system > Gut ... | reverse complement strand
ACAAAAAAAAAAAAAAAAGAAAGTGTTGGTTGTGGGGGGGGGGGGTGAAAGAAAGGGTGGTGGGGGGGGGGGGGGGGGGGGGGGGGGGGGGGGGGGGGGGTGTAACTGCGTCAATAACCACGACACGTACTTGAATAGTGTATATTACCCGAATGAACTTTATCCGCAACGCTCTATATCCACTTAATATATCCAAGCCGAAGTTAGGGTAGTATCGTGTGCCACTTGTTCGCCCATACCTTAAACCACTCCAGTTCCCGTTGCCCGCACGCTGTAATGGTGCTACCATATACAATCTGCCCTCAAAGCCTAACGGGACTATCTCAGCCAACAGATGTCTGGTATGGAGATGGCCTTTTGTCACGGCACACACTATCCCAACACACGTGTGGAACCTTTTGGAGATATGTACAAAGAATTACACTAGTCGCCAGAATGATTGGCCGTGATGGTTTATATGCAGGTGTCGCTGGGCCAAGTAGTGACATTACTTCGTCTACCAGAATAGATGTCGGTAACAATTGGTACCGAGGTGACGCTTTAAAGAATACGGACGTTACAATCGACGGCAGTCGTTCATTTAGAAGAATGCTTAGTCTTTGGCTTAACTATCTGAGACGCCTCAAAAGTATGCTGTTGTTGGGTGAAATGTAGTTAGAAAAGAAACAGTGCATAAATCCACCACTTAATGTAAAACACGGACGGTGTGTACTTGTGTCACCCAACTGTATTTATTGGTAGAATATAAAATATTTTCTACGTAAAGTACAACTACATGTTTCGGCGCTTGATAATGACCATCTTCAGGTTGTATATAAAATACTTATTAAGCAATTATACAAAACATACATGGGTTGTTCATATGGGGAAGGGAGGGGGTAAAGTGGACACGAGATCTCGTATCTGTCAGAAAGGTTGGGCCATGTGGGTTACATGAGGGGTCCATGCTGTTACCAAGTTATGTCCAAGTTTATTATAGTTAAATCTATGGCAGGTATCATATTATGTCTGTGTGTGCTGTGTAATTACACTAAAGCACAAAATATACAATGTACAATGTACTTTACCCCCTCCCTGCCCCATATACGTGTAAACAGCCCATGTATGTATTGTATAACTGCTTAGTAAGTATTGCATGTGTAACCTGAAGATGGACATTATCAAGCGCCGAAACATGTCGTACCTTACGTAGAAAATATTTTATATTCTACCAATATAGTTGTGTTAGACGAGTACACACACTCTGCATTAGTTACATTAGTTATTTCATAGAACACAACGGGAATGACGAACCTCGTGATAAAACATGGAGTTTTGATCTTCAGACTGTGACTTAGCACGTATTCTGGTATCTTATTTTAAGTTTCAACTTCACAATTCTCAGACTGGAAATCTTCAGTGCGTCGCATCGTTTGTGTCTCGTATTTTAGCAGTCTGTAGTCAACATTCCTTTCTTTGTACTGTACCAGTCGGTCTCTGTCTCAAATATCGGAGGCCATATCAAGTAACTTAACTTTGATTTTTGCCAATACACAACACTAAAAACCTTACTCTGCCCTTACTGTAGTCACGTTTTCTGATATACAGAAAGGACTCCGTTTAAACTACTTTATTTCTACATTTCAAAACATCTACAAATTCAAAAACACATTAATTTTACTGGGTGGTGTCGATGGTTCTGCTCAGCAGCAATTTTCCGCCGACTTACACTCGGGCTAATTTGGAACACTGGCACCAAGAACTTCTGTGGCTGCGAACAGAAGCATACACAAGCTTATGCGAATGGTAAAAGCGAGCTCTACTGACACTGATAGCTCTTTGATTAGAAGGCCGGACGGCCGTAACATCTGCAGGATTTAACTCTCTGCTACGGACTTGTTCTTGTGAATTCCAATAGCATGGTTCAAATTAATTTTCCGAAATATCTCAAAATCGTTAAAGTAAAATGGCAACCAGTAGACGGTCGAAGCTTAAGGAAAGCCAACATGAAACTATGTAAAATAAGTTGTCGATTCGATCTCGACATTAGGGCCGGTAAAATGGAAAGCACTGTCGAACATAACTCGACAAGGTCCTGGTAAGGGTCATTATTGTATGTACCTCCAGGGAGGGGCTTTGGGAAATTAGAACATTTCTCTCCTATATTCAGAATGGTGCAAAAGTGTTTACTTCAATCTTCACTGCTCGTCCCTATTGTTAGTATCATCCTACTAGTGTTTGGTGCCCATTGCCAGTTATGAAGCTCCTCATTCAACACATTTCTCTTTGCTAAGGACACAATTATTATCGCTAGCCAGTCGAGATTTCTCTTAAGCAGCATATTCTCCAACACACTGATAGCTCTTTGTCAGTCTACACTCATAAAAAACTTCAAACTTTGCATCTTCAATACTATACCGGGTGTCGATAAGGTACCGAGGTAAGGCAAAAGTAAAGAACAGGCCGCGAAGGCCCAGAAGGGGAGTAGAGGTATAGCTGTACTCTTTCTTTTAACTTCGGCGCTAGTTGGGGTGAGGTAGGCGGTGGCGCAGTTGGTTGAGAAACTGCGCTACAAGCCGGCAGGTCGCGGGTTCGATTCCCGATGGTGTCATTTGAGTTTTTTTATTGACATAATCCTTCCCGCCGCACTACGGCCCTGGGGTTGACTCAGCCTCTAACAGAAATGAGTACCAGGAATATTTCTTGGGGGTAAAGATGCTTTGCGTAGGGCTGACAACCTTACCATCTTCATGTGCCGATTATCTTGAAATCTGGGAGCCTCAATCTCCTGAAACCCTCTGGGCCTGTTCAGGCCTGTAATGGAATTGCTTTTTGCTAGTTGGGGTGGTTGATCAACGCCACGCGCCGGCCGCTTTACCCCTCTTGAAAGACCCGGTACCCCTTGTATAGGAGGCTGGATAGTCCCCGGGGCCATTCTGGACAGGTGCGGGAAATCTCGCCCCAACTGGGATTCGATCCCCGGATCGTCCAGCCCGTAGCGAGTCGCTTTTCCGACTGAGCTATTCCGGCCGAAGGCACCGAGATTTTGAAGTAATTATTTACGAATTGCCATCGTGTTCATCTTTTTATTTACAACATTTGGCAGCTGTAAACATGACTGACAAAAGTTTGTACAATTTCTGCAGCTTCTGATTATTATTTTACGCTGGTGTCTAGCTAAAAGCAGATATTGCTTCTGTGAAAATTGTCACCGCGATACAGCGACTTTGGGGTTATTTAATTCTTCTTAATATTTCAAGGGTTTGATGAAACAGTCATGGGTATCAGGTTAACCTTTTGACGCCTAATGACGACTATAGTGGTCGTACCGCACCGCTAACCTCTAAACGTTTCATTTTATATATTTATTCAACACATATAGATACTGAATATTTTAAACATGATGTATACTCTCCGTTTTTTTCTCTTCAAAATGCAGTTTGTTTCATAATTCTAACGTATTTTGTTCCTGGATTATTCACATTTTATATATAGGGTGTGCTAAAATTAAAAAAATAATTCCGGCGCCAAAAGGTTAATGAATATGAATATTAGGCCTAATCAATTCTGTGTAAGTTTAGGGGCTTTAAAAATCCCAAAGCCTTTATTAAGTTTTGTTTACTTGCTCTTGAAACTTTAATATTTAAGTGTTCAAATCTTTCATTTCCAGACGTCGATCGATAGTACATGCCACAGAGCGGTCTGTAAGGTTTCCACAAGTGCAATATTGAACACTAAATAGAAGTCTTTGCTTGTTCTTACAACCTCTTAACGTTTTCATAACAGTATAATTGAGAGCTGGGGGGCTCCAGACTTTCAATTATTTGAGACGACGTTCTTCTCCTCAATTCTCGAACAGGTCAGGCAACTGCTGTTACTGCTCAGTGATGGTGGATTGTACAAGTATAGCACTGCAGATAAAGCGAACTCTACTGCATCTTATTAAGCCTCAAATTTAAGTTTATCGCTGGTTTATCCGATGTAGTAAAAGTAGACGATGAAACTTCCAGGTCAGTAACTGTGAAAACAGGATTAGTTCTTACTGAATAGAGTGATTTCAGCGTAGATACATTATTAAGTGCAATTCCCTGAACAGCGCATCAGAATACAGACATTTGGTCTATTGAAGGATTTATTTCTTATTTAATGACGCTGTTCACATTGTTAAGCTTGAGTCATTGCAGATCAGAGAGACAGTAAATGAATGTTCGGGCAGAAGGTAGAAGTAAAAAGAAAAGAATAGCAGCCTAACGTTGTTTTATTATCTTCTGGATCATCACTAAAATCATCATCATCATCATCATCATCATCATCTGAGTGTGACTTCAGGCTTCGGCTGGTGTTAGAAGAGAACGGCCCTCTTCTGGGTTACTACGCGGTGAGTAGTGGTAATTCCTTATTACGGAAGTTTCGGGACAACCTATCGATCCATCTGCAAGGTTAAAGTAATCAAAAAGAAAGCCGAGAACACAAGTACTATTACTTCCTGCGTAACAACCCAGAAGAGCGCAGCTCTTATCGTCATCGTTATTACGAACATGTTCTTCAGATGATCGGAGTTTTCCCTGCGACACAGTTCCCAAGTGGGGGAAGAATCTTAGGATAGATCTTAAAGAAACAAGTGTGAATGAAGTGGCCTGGGGGCACGGATTGGCGTAATCCACTGAGCCAGCGACAAGCGAAACTCGGACCTTCTACTTTTGCAATGCGGCCCGCAATCTAATTTCAGAAACACGGAAGAGAGAGAGAGAGAGAGAGAGAGAGAGACGTGAAACTCGACACATTTTCATCCGCATTCTTAAAAATGTATTATTCAGAAATACTTACCTTCTTACTGACTTACTTACTTACTCCATGGATCAGAGCCCTTCTTGAGAAGCTAACAGTTTTTCAGCTAGTCAAGAAATTCCCCGCATTTTATGGAACCCGAAAGTTCAGTACCGCATTTACAATTGCCCGCCATCTGTCCCTATTCTGAGCCAGATCGATCCACTCCATGCCCTCACAACCCACTTCTTGAAAATCCAGCTTAATATTATCCTCCCATCTACGCCTGGGTTTCCCAAGTGGCCTCTTTCTCTCAGATGTCCCCTTCAAAACCCTGTATACGCCTCTCCTCTCCCCATAAGCGCCACGTATCTTCTCCCTTTATCACCCGAGAAATATCAGTGAGGTTTGCAGCTCATTAAGCTCCTCACTATATAGTTTTCTCCACTCCCTGTTACATCGTCCCTTTTAGGCCCAAATATTCTCCTCAACACCCTATTTTGAAACACCCTCAGCCTATATTCCTCCCTCAGTGTGAGCCACCAAGTTCCTCACCCATACAAAACAACAGACAAAATTATAGTTCCATATATATTAAATCTTTAAATTTTTGTAAGATAAATAATTCTGCACCGAATAATAGCAAGCATTCCCTGACTTCAATCTGCTCTTAATTTCTATACGTTGCATTATTGGCAATACATCATAATTTTCATACCAAAATCTAAACATAATTTCCATGTTGCACTTGGCATCGTTGCTTATAAGTTTGTGAGCCGGCAAGTTAAGTGGTGGCTAGATGCAAGTACCTGATAACACAGCAAGTGTCGCCAAGTGCTTCTGTCCTAGAGGTCTCTGCCTGTTCCATTCCTGCTATTTTCTCAGTCACAGTCTACCGCTCAATGGGATAGGTCGGTGACAGCTGAACACAAGGAAGGGCTTATTAGGGAAGAATATTTCCAAATTTTTTACGTCAAATTCAAATCTTTGAGATTAAATTGGGATACCTTTGCCGACCCAATACTGGTTCTAGTATCGACAGGATACTATAAATAATCGCACATCGTTTTTATATTTTGTCGACCGTGCAACCTAATATAATTTAATAGTCTTTTATTACCAACTTGATGCAAAAATTCTTTATTTTAATACATTTGTTATACTTCTGTACATGTTTCGAGCACTATTGTGCTCATCTTCAGGAGGACAGTTGTATTATTACAGCATGTGGTATCGTCACTCTGGAATAATAATAAAATTGTCCTCCTGAAGATGAGCATAATAGTGCTCGAAACATGTACAGAAATATAATAAATGTATTAAAATAAAGGATTTGTGCATCAAGTTGGTAAAAAAAGACTATCAAGTCACACGTAAGTACAAATAGTTAGAGCTCATTTAAGATGTGGCCTGAAAACAAAAATTGCGTGAGAGTTGCTCACGGCTGTGCTGGAACTAACAAAATATGTTTTATTATTTTCCCTGAAGACAGGAGCAGAATGTTTCTCCTAAACGTTCTACCTTTAACTAAAAACAGGGTGGAGAAGTCCACCATACTGACGCTGTAACAATATGTCTTCGTCAACAGTAAACTATTTTCCCCGCCCACTAGCAACAAAGGCTGCTCGACTCCTTCAAACTTGCAAACTATCTGAGTAGTTTTCTGAATTCCAGTTGGGGCATTTTATTTTGACATTCAGGTGACCGTGCATCGTGACAAATTCTTATAATAAAACCAACTAGTTGCACTAATTTCTGAAATTTATTTTTGGAGTAAAAGTCTACATTTTTAGGATATTTTCTCTGTCCATCATCAGGGGTTTTCACTGTACACACTGTTTTGCAATTTTAACTACAATGTATATGTATATACACTAGTAATTTTACCCATCTGTGAAATTTCAGTATGACATATACCATTGCTGTGTGTACAGTGAAAAACTCCTGATGATGGACAGAGGAACTGTCCGAAACATGTAATTTTATTCCAAAAATAAATTTGTGAAATTAGTGCATCTAGTTGGTTTCATTATAAGAAAAAGGGGCTTTTGTGTTTATCCACCCACATTACAGAAATATCGTACAAAGTTTATATTTGTTTTTCATTTTGTATTTATCCATGAAATCGCCTTGTAACGAATTATCTCTGTGGTATATTCACTACTCTTTGACTTCTTGGGGGAAACTGTACCACGAATTGTGTCACTGAACCCTTAAAACTAGCTGTTTTAATGTTCAAGTCACCGTCTTTTCGGCTATGACACCATTTAAGCTTGTCCGTGGATATCAAACATTTCGAAGGAAAATTTTGCCTCCATCTTCATGCTTGAAGTTTATAGCACGAGGTGTGGTCACTATTTATGAAGGTTACGTGAGTGTGGATCACTCAGATCCATGGGATGAGGATGTCCTTCCTGGAAATTCGAGCCGAGGTCGCCAAAAGTCCATTTCTGTGGAATTTAGTTTTGCTACCGTTTTTTGCTTTTAAACACCATGTTTCTGCTGCACATGTAATTGTACTTTTAACTATTGCATGATAAATATGAGTCCTCGCATTTTATGGAACCCGAAAATTCATTACCTCATTCACAAATGCCCGCCGTTTCTGTGTCTGAGCCAGGGTCAGTATTTCTTCAGTAAAGACACAACCCTGCCAAGTCTTGGAGTAGAAGAATTCCTTCGTCTATACTGGCAGGTATGTGTCCTGCTTATTGCATTTAATATTGATATACATTCTCTTTTCTTTTTGTTTTCAGTTTCTTTTATGTTTGTGGTGAACTGTCTGTCTTATTAAGTGGGTCCTAGCAACGTAAGCATGGAGCATTCTCAAATTGCGGTCGGATAAGTGTTTGTCCAGATATGAAGGGTAGCTCTAAATATATTGCGTGTTTAGTCTGTACAGCCGAAGAACGGTGTTTCTACAGCTTGATGGTTGGGTGAGGGTTTAGAGATTAATGTGTTACAAATTGTGACATAGGGTCTTGGTTTTAGTCGGATGTTTTTGGAATGACCTAAACAATGGGAAATGGACATGAGATCTGGAGTCTGCATAGGTCAGGGTCACTGAAAACTGTTAGAAGATAAGTATGTGGAGGGGAGGGGGCGGTAATATTAAAATGTAAATCAAAAGAATATAATGGATGGGCATAAGTAAAGAGTAAAGTAAATTTCACCCTAAGAACAGGCCACGAAGGCCCAGACGGGGAGTAGAGGTATAGCTCTACTCTTTCCTTAACCTCGGCGCTAGATGGGGGTGGGTGGTCAAGGCCACGCCCGGGCCGCTTTACCTCCGGGAAAGACCTGGTACCCATTGTAAAAGAGGATGGGTGAGCCCCAGGGCCGGTCTGGACGGGTGCGGAAAATCTCGCCCCCACCGGGATTCCATCCCCGGACCATTCGCCCGTAGCAAGTCGCTATACCCACTGAGCTATCCCAATTCAATATGGATGGGCATGCCTAGATTGACTGCCTTAGAATAGAGACAATTGGCTGGTACTTATGAATACGGTTTTGAAAATTCGCTTTTCATAAAAGGGGAAGTAAGTCTAACTGCCTGACGAACTATTTGATTCCAAAGAATGACTCTGCCTTGTGGAGATAGTGAATGGCCTACCAACTGCAGAACAGCATTCCATTCCATTCCGATACAGTGTTTCTCCTCACACCAGCATACAGATCGCCTACAGGTGGAGTCCGCAGGCACTTCCTTCGGCGTTTTACCAGCCGAAGAGTGGAACTGAACATTTATCCGGTTCCAAGGATGGATCTGTATCCCCACTACGTCTTCATGAAGTCGTGTATCGACGCAGGGAGTCCCTTAAATCGCTTCTCGCTTTCAGTCATGAAATTTTACAATATTTATTTTCTCGTAAAATGTTTGAGCATATTTATTTATTAATTGCTAAAATATTGAATGGTGAATCGTTACTGAGCCAGTGCTGCAGTCCTGCTGTGGAAGGTACAGTGATACCTCGGCTAACGAAGACAATTCATGCCGTTATCACATTCTTTAGCCGAAATCTTCGTTAGCCGAAACGTGATTTCCCGTAGGTTTCTATAGAAAATCGTTTAATTCGTTCTGGATGCTGCACACTATTTAAAGATAAGTTTTATAAAATAGTAACAAGCACACTATAAAAGGGCAAAAACTCACCAAAGCCTGAGATGAATACCTACCGAATAGGATGAAGGAGAGTGGAAATTAGAATGAAAAACTGACGATCTTTGCACTATTATACTGAAAATATATTATACAGTACACTTTATACTATTAAACTGAAACTATATACGCAAAGTTTTTACTATTCTTCTTCCAAATTTTCAAAGTTTATTCAAGGTAAGTCTCCTCTTCTTCAGTAGCTGGCCTCCGTCTCTTTGCTAAAGGAGAAGTCAAAAATCTGTCCAAGTTGATTGAACTTCTCTTAAGCTCCTGGAATGGCCTGACCGTTCATGTTTGCTGCTTTATGTTAGCGCGCGCATCCACTAAAACATTCGTTAGCCGAACAATTCGTTAGCAGTGTAACTCGTTAGCCGAGGTATCACTTTACTGTCTCTGCTTTAGTGAAGACGTGAATCGCGCTGTCCAGAAATTTGTGGCTCACTTTCTTTTGTTTTTGTCTGCCTACCGAGCAGGTTAGTTTAGCGGTGACCCTGGGGTTCAGCTGAAATCCAAGCCGAGACACTTTCTGCTCCACCTGAGAATTTAAATGTTTTGTGACAATCCATCCAGACACAACGCCGTTAATACCTTATTATGCCACACCAGCTTCCTTTCACAACATTTCCTTTTCGTCTTTTATCCTATCACGGACAATATTCTAATTACAGGGAGCTGAGTCCTTATTCAGAATCGGATATTTTCTCAGCTAGCCAAGAACATTCCCACATTTTGTGAGACAATTGTTTCGTTTCTTTTTTTACAATAGCCCTCCACTTGTCCATATTCTAAGCCAGATCGATCCAGTCGAAACCTCCGTCCTAGTTATGGAAGATTCATTTTATTTTTATCATTATATTTAAGTCTATAACTTCCAAGTTGCCTCTTTCCCTTAGCTTTCCCTTCGAAACACGATATGCAAATCCCCTCTCCCCCACACATGCCACATGCCCCGCCAGTCTCATTCATCTTGATTTGATATCCCGAGTAATATTTGTGTGAGGAGTACAGATCATCAAGCTGCTCATAACGAAACATCCTTCAGTCCCCTGTTACCTCCTCCGTGTAAGGTACAATTATCTTCCTTAGTACCCAAATGCATTCAGCCTATGCTCCTGCCTTAGCCTTTTGGCGCCTGAATTATTTTTTAAATTTTAGCACACCCTGTATATAAAATGTGAATAATACAGGAACTAAATACGTTAGATTTATTAAACAAACTGCATTTTGAAGAGGAAAAAACGGAGAGTATATACCATGTTTAAAATATTAAGTACCTATATTTGTTGAATAAATTAATAAAATGCAACGTTTAGAGGTTAGCGGTGCGGTGCGACCACTATAGTCGTCGTTAGGCGTCAAAGGGTTAATGTGCTAGACCAAGTTTCGCACCCATATTAATAACAGGTAAAATATAGTTCAGTATAATGTTGAACAAGCTGGAATTGATGGCGGTGTAGTCTGAAGAAGCCTACTCACAGCGTCGTAAAACAAACGGTGACAATGATCATGCTTTCTTATGTGGCGCTATGGAAGCGTCCTGTCGCTGACAGTGTACTACTAGCAACACAAAGCCTACTTTCTGCTGACTTGCAAGGCGCTGTTCGCACACTTCCGGTTGGACCTGCACACGTAACTGAGCCGCGGGAGGCCCCTGTCTTGAAGTAACGGTGTGTTCACGTATCGCGTACACGGACGGTGTCACTGAACGTACTTGAAAATTCGGTTCCACAGGTCAACGACCGCTCCACATCGGCAGGGCAGACCTACCTGGCCGTCTGCCGTGAACTGCTACCATCCTGATATCCCACTTGCAGTGCTCCGGTATATTGCAGTGTTACATACACTGACTGGGCTTCAGCTTTCGGTTTTATTTGTGTGGGACCTGCACAGAACGTAAACTGCGTCAACAGAAACATGCTGAATTGTGTGCAAGGATTGGAATTATGCCTGCTATTGGTATCAGAACGAGGCATTCTAAATCTGCAACTCTCCTTGTAAACGTTGATAATTCGTCTATCCACGCCATGAAAATGCATACAGGGGCAGTAGACTTACGGCTGCACTCATTCTTGAACTTCGGCTCTGGGAGTGGTCAGCATCACTCCCCGGCCGCTTGACTCCCGGGTGAGAAACTTGGTACCGAATTTTATGTTTTTTTGCACCGTGCATTTTAATATAAATGTATAATATGAGCAAACAAAAAGTTCCTTTGTTAAACTAATGTTTTAATTTTTACGAGGGTTTACCTTCAGGAAGACGACTGTAAGTACCGGTATGGTATAATTTGTTTACATGCAGAAATTACAATAATTACATTAATTTCAACATGTAAACGCATTATACCATTTTATTATACATATTTCAGTCAACAGAAATATATAATAAACGCGTAGGTTAAAGCGACATGTTTCGACTTAAAAAGTCATCGTCAGGCTAAGCTAAGAACCATGGAATTCTTTACAATGTGGCTGTGACGGTGTGTGACGATGACTTTTTAAGTCGAAACATGTCGCTTTAACCTATGATTTTGTTATATGGTTGTGTTGACTGAAAAAAAAAATATATATAATAAAGTGAATATATAGAATCAATACACAACGGGATGACTTCGTTCAAAAAGCATTTTACCATACCTGTACTTACAGCCTCCTTCCTGAAGATAAACCCTCGGGTTCGAAACACGTAGAAGATATCGTAAATATTAAAATACTGGTTTAACAAAGGTGAATTGTGTTGGTTTATTTCATACGATTATGAACCTGGTACCCTTTGAATACGAGGCTGGGTGGGTGCTAGAGCCGGTCTGGATGTTGTGGAGAAGAAAAAATTTTTCCCTGCCAAGATTTCAAAGCCGGACCGTCCGGCCTCTTGTCTAATCTGAACTGTTTTATATTACTGTAAATTAGTTTTTGCGGATTAAGGCTTCAACCAATCCAACGACGTAGCTTTACGTAACGTGAATGGCTGTAAATTGCATGAAGACTCTATAGGTCATAGCAAGGAACAAAGACCTATTTCGAGCTGCACCATGGCTCAGGAGGTTAATCGGTGGCTTTCACCGCGAAGGCCCGGCTTCAATCGCAGACAAGTTCATGTGGGATTTGTGGTGTGCAAAGAGGTACTTGGGTACGGTTTTCTCCGATTATTAGAGTTTCCCCTCTTAGTATCTTTACCAGTGCTCCGTATTTAATCTGCTGTTAAGAATACACACGTTACAGGATCTCAGTAATTGAAGGCGTCATTAAACAACACTATAATTACAGGTTTGTCTTCTAAAAGAGAACGTAACGAATAAGGTATCGGGCACAAATGGAAGACAACAAAGCCGCTCAAAGCAACTACGTGTGACAAGAGAAAAATGCATTTTGTCCAGGAATAGGCCACAAAGTAGAACAGGCCAAAAAGGCTCAGAGAGGGAATAGATGTGTAGCTGTATTCTTTCTTTAACTTCGGTGCTGGATGGGGTGGGTGGTCAACGCCACACTCCGGTCGCTTTACTCGCAGGAAAGACACGGTAACCATTGTTTAGGTGGCTGGGTGGACCCCACGTGCAGTGCGGATGTCAGCTTAAAGGCTTAACATTTGCAGAAGTTACATGGAAAGGCGATCTGCTATCAGGATTTATATAATATTTTATCAGTGTTGTTGTGTACGTATCTAGCCATTCAAGGTCAGTGGAAGGGAGAGAAGGGTAGGGACAATACGGAACCAATAATGGTGTCGACTCTTAAAACGGACCTCCTTGAAAATCAGGGACAAATTTTTAAGGACCCATTTTTGTAAATATGGAGCCTGAATACTTATATTTTGCCATGCATTAACTTGTAGTTTACAAAATGCAACGGATTTCTGACAGGCACTTCGGACACTGTAAGTAAGGCGCGTATGACCAATTGCGTGTATATAACGAACAGGGAGCCACGACTTCTTTGGTGTCAGCTTGCGTGAAAAGTGAGCGGAGTCACGTGATAATCACTTGTTGATTCTATTCTGTAAGACTGTGTGGAGTCTATATTGAGGGGCAGTGACTGACAACATTCTGCGTTTGAACACTTCTGTAGTGTCTGAAAGCTAAGCTTTCATTAATCAATTGCTACGTCATCCAAGAAATGGCCTTAATTAAACACAATTCACAAAAAGTATTAAAACCCTATATTTTTCGGCACCAGAGTGCCATCTTCAGGCGGTTTTGGACTTACATTCCTCCGTTCGAAGATTCCCTGAAGATAGCATGCTGCTCTGAAACGTGTAGGAGTTTCTTTGTTTCGACGCAACAGCCCTCCCCCCAGTGGGCCAGGGCCTCCTCATTCACGAGGTTTCAAGATCACACACAACGACGCACCATAATCGGTAGGACTCCTCTGGACGAGTGATCAGCTCTTCGCAGAGACCTCTACCTGACAACACTCAACATTTACATCCATGCCCCCGGTGGGATTCGAACCCACATTCTCAGCAGACGAGCAGCCGCAGACCTACGCCTTAGACCGCGCGGCTATTGGGACCGGCTTAGAGGTCGGTACTTGTTATGAATTGTATTATATAAAGTGCGCTTGTTGGTCGGTGTGCTAATTGCAAGCACATGCTCCTCATAAATGATATAAAACTTCTAAAGTTTCAAGTGTATCTGTTAATACAGTTTAACGACATTTAGTTTGCCCGTCATTTAATATCGTAGCCGTATGAGTCGGGCCTTACTGCCTTCTTTCTAAGTTCATCAAAATCCATACTTTCTGTAGATTTGTTATTGAAGAATCAACTTTAGAATTACAACATTGTACACATTGGTAAACGTTCATTGACATTTCGAAAGTTTTTTGCCTCTATCTTCAGACTAATTGACGAATAATCCTAACTTCATTAGTGTTATTATTATTATTATTATTATTATTATCATCATCATCATCTCCTTTATGCAGGGTATTTTTACTTATATTTCTGAGACAAACTATGTCCCTAAGGAAACAGTGTTGCAGCTATTCTGTTGTTACTATTCATGGTGCTTATATCGTTAATTTCAGTGTTGAATCTATTGTATTTTTACATTAGTACTTTCCGAAGTATGTGTGCAGTGCCTAATATGACTGTTTTCTGTAGTTCCTTGACTTCATGTTTTCCTGGTTATGTTTGTCGCTCACGCATTTCCTAAATGACTTTGAAATAGTCCCACTCGCCTCATTATTGCCGGTATTATCTTTGTTTTTACGTTCCACATACGTTGTTTATTCTTCTTCTTATTATTTAATAAGCAAGAATTAAATTGAATTATTGTCCTTTTTCTCACATGCTAAACTGCTCCATTCTACGCTGCGTAAGATCTCAGTAGAGCACAGATGTTTTATTCACAGATTTTGTAAACTAATTAAAAACTTATTAACAAGTGTCATTGCTGATAAAATTGCGGAAAATATGATGAGATTCAAGCACGGGTCTTTTATTGTTGCTGCTGCTGCCGCCGCCGCCGCCGCCGCCCCCGCCCCTGCCGCCGCCCCTGCCGCCGCCGCTGCTGCTGCTGAATCCCTCTTACTTGTTGCAGTTTCAGTTTCATGACTGAAGGCAGAACTTTGTACAGCATATGGACACCCCTACGTAATTTCGGAGAAATTACTTAACATATAACTGCGCACGTTCTGAATCGTGCACTGCGCAGTTAAGGGCGGTGGGAGACTGGAGGTATAAATCCATGCATTCCTAACCTCGGTACTAGGAGGAAATGAGTGACGAACCTCACTCAGGCCGCTTTCCGTCCAGAAAAGAAACTCGCATATTTCTTGTTTATGAGCTCTTGGGATCCCAGAGCAAGTCTGGGTGGTTTAGATATGGAGAAGATGTAAATGTGAGCACGATTTGTGGCCTTGCAACCTGTAGACTGGTCACAACACCGACGGAGCGTCGTTATATTTCGTCTAATTATCATTTAAGCTGTAATAAGTAAGTAGACGATATTTTTACTGGCTTCCTGTCTAATCTGGTCTTACCGGACTTTTCACAAGGTACGAAGAGAAACGAAGCACGCAGGACTAAAATATAGAGAAGGGCGAAGTCGATAAGCTGCAATCAAATCATCGTTTCGTGCGACAGAAAACAACATGTCTTAACTTACATAACCACAATTCATTAAGTCTTTCAGAGGGGTCGGTGTCCCTATTACATTGGTTTTCGCAAATATGGATAGTAAAACATCTTTACATGTAGCCTAACAACATATTATTTGTTTGATGACTGGGGTTACGTAAAGGAGATACTTAAAATGCACGGGACAGGTTACATACACATACATTTAGCACAGAGATCTAGAAAGGGTGGAAGTTTGGCGCCATAAGAATTTATCGTTACCTTTTTACTTGACTTTCCTCAGTTAAAGTTTCATCTGCCGACATGTGTTTTACGTGCAAACAATTGCAGATTGTTTTTCGCCTTTTCTGTTATTTTGGTTTTGTTTGGACGTGTCTCTCTGTCCGTGACGTCAGAAGATTGTGATCTTGCGACAGGTCACCGTCCGGGATGAGTCTGCACTGTCACAATTACCAGTAACACTGGTCTTGGATAGATTGTAGGAGAGTAAACTGATGGGAGCAAACATGCGGAGCTCTTTAAATTATTGAAAGTTTACAAGGTTTCAGCAGTTCACATTGCTTTCTTTTGGAAGCCGAACATGGATTAGGATGAAAAAAGATCATTCGGACAAATATCAGACAGCAGAGATGAAATATGTACGAAGGGGGACAGGCTGCACTGGAATGAATAAATAAATTCAAGAGTGGTGCCGTAACAACGGAGCCATACATTTATCGTGTGCACTTAAAAAAATGAGAATAAAGATCAAGGTGGAAGAAAAATAGAAGGAATGGACAAATTTCGCAAACCGTTCCAAGCTTTCACATATAAACTAGCGCCAAAGGAGAGAGAAATAACTGGAAAAAATTGGAGACAGAAGAGTAAAATGAAGGGTGCAGAAAAGGCCAGAGTTTAAATTGAGTATCGCAGGAGGAGGAGAAGGAGAAGGAGAAGAAAAAGAAGAAGGGAGGAAGAGATGGAAGTTTTAGTAGAAAATGTTTGCAAGGCGCATATAGTCGCATTTTACAACACTGGGCACCTGAATAATGAAAGACTTCTGTTCCTCCTGCACATATGTAAGAAAGTAATTTGATAATAGTACGCCGTGTCAGAGCTGAAGCCGTTTGTCGCTGACATCTCACTGTAGACGACAGGGTTTGATACCGCGGCAGTTCGTGCAGGATTTGTAGTGGGTGTTACGGGTCTGGGTCTTGTTGCTGTCTGAGGGTTTCGGTGTTCCTCTTATCAGTTAAAGCCATCGTCGAAACAACTTTAGTTCGTAGTCATTTATCTGCCATAACGCTAAGCATTATAGATATTGACAGTGTCGATAAATAAACTACATAAAATTAAGCTTGATAATATAAACTCTTAAAGGAACTGAGCACAAACCTGTCCTGCTGCATGTGCACCTGTGTACTTGTGTGTTCCAGTGTTCTAAGCAGCCATTGTAAGATAGCGGCATTACGTAAATGTATATACAGAATGTTCATATTAAATCTCTACAAACTTGAGTACTCGGAGTTTCCCAATGGGGTCACCAAACGTAATGTAGGATTTTTTTTTGTATACGGTAAAGTACTTCAGAAGCTCATTTATTACAATTTTATTCTGTTAATTTTTTTTCGATGGCGCAGTAGCTCTTATTGGTCCAGGGACTCCTCAGACACATCACACTCGGCAGGATTCTTCTGGACGAGTGATCAGCCCTACGCAGAGACCTCTACCTCATAACACACGACACACGAGACAAACGTTTATACCCCCGACGGGATTCGAAACCTCAATCCCAGCAAGCGAGCGGCCGCAGACTCACGCCTGAAGACCGCGTGGCCGCTGGGATCGGTTTTGGTTAAATTACCTATTAAATTAAATTTCGACGCCCTACAGGAAGTCTCAGTGTGTGGGATAGTTTGTAATGACAGATTAGTGCTTCAGGTGCAGAGCTTTATTCGAGTGACATTTAAAGATAAACTGTAGCTAAAGTACATTAACAGCGCGAGTCTTGATATGCTGGACCTGTAGATGTACCGGGTAGTTCGAAAAAATTTGCGAAGTTTTAAACAAAATAATATGCGGTACTGTACAATGTTCTATTGCATTATACTGTGGCGGTGATACGCTTTAATTCGCTGACTTGTATATAAACAGCAAATATTTGTTTAATAAAGAATGGTGCTTGAAATACCTCAAACACAATAAAATTTCATGTTACAATAACTGTACGAATTTGGCTGAGATGTACAAATTTGACGTTCATAGGGCCGTGCATCGTAATATATTTCTGTAGTAAATCCAACTAGATGCACCGATGTTTCAATTTATTGTATTTTGAGTGACGCTGTACATGTTTCGGACGGTCTTTCCGTCCATCATAAGTAGCTCAAGACTGTACAAACTGCAACAGCCATATGTCGAAGTGAACTGCTGACTATTTGCTAGTGGGAACGCTAGCAAACGCTTAGCAGTATCTGACATACGCTTGTTGCTGTATGTACAGTTTTGAGCTACTGATGATGGACGGAAAGACCGTCCGAAACATGTAGAGCGTCACTCAATATACAATAAATTGAAACACTGGTGCATCTAGTTGGATTTACTACAGAAATGTACAAATTATTTTCCACGTTTGTTGGCTGTTTTGAAACGGCATCTAAATACAGACAATCCATATGCCTACTCCTATGTGCGGGTATGGTTGTGGGCTTGTTTTCACTGTAATTTGTGGTATTGCAAGCTGCCTCGCCAAAGTACTTTGTATCTATCAAAACATTATTTCAGCACCAGAGACAAATGAAAACATTTGCTGACAACGGTAAATTTTTCTAGTATGCACCCCTCTTTCTGTTCTGCCATGACACTGAGCACAGTACGTTAACACTTCCTGGACAAGGATTCACCTAACATCGAACATGCTTCGTCATAGAAGTAAATCCGATATCGTCCTTATGCGGACCATGTACACATATGGGAACTGGAGGTGTAGCTCTACACATTCTTAATCGTGAGTGTTTAGCTTCACGGCCCAACCACTTTAATTCCGGGGCATGAACCCTCGGTACACATTAAATAGGAGTTTGTGTAGGCCCCAGAACCTGTCTGGAGGTTTTGGACACCTTCAAAGCTATGTCAGAAATCCCATCAACCGTTACACGGTCTTCCAACCCACAGCCTACTTACGCCTTGGCCACTTTGCCCCCTCGGAAACACCCCTCGATACTTCTTAAACAGAAGTCAGTTGGGCCCCAGAACCGATGTGGACAGTTTTGTAAGGGTACAAAGTAAAGCTTTTCTCTTCCCCCGCCATGAAGGCATATAGGTAGAGTTCCACTAATTATAATAATAATTATTATATTTATTTAATGCAATTGGGTTGTCACCCGGTGACAGTGGTTATTTTACATGTAAACAAAACATGAAATTGGTTACTACTAAATTTAAGTCGGGAGGGCTACGTGAGAAGCATGTAGTGGCAACTTGGAATCTTGGGAACCATCTCAGCATTTGCTT
>Ga0123355_10005567_pt1 | contig 18472 bp, 11 predicted proteins | sample TergutEmb28metaG_3_FD_89872 | JGI IMG/M metagenome (GOLD analysis project Ga0123355, IMG submission 89872) | Embiratermes neotenicus P1 segment gut microbial communities from Petit-Saut dam, French Guiana - Emb289 P1 | ecosystem: Host-associated > Arthropoda: Insects > Digestive system > Gut ... | reverse complement strand
TTACAGAACACCCAGCATTGCACCCCCAGTCAGCACAATACCCACATTACAGAACACCCAGCATTGCACCCCCAGTCAGCACAATACCCACATTACAGAACCCCCCCCACCAGCCACGTCTCTTAATAGTAGTAATAATCAAAACCACAGATGATGAGATCTCACCATCGGTACATAACTGCATCAATCTTATAAACACTAATATTCTTTCGGATGAAAACCTGATGATGGCTGGAATAGGCCGAAACATGTAGTTGTTATCATCCTCTAATAAACATCATTAGAAATTTTGTTGTGTTATTGACTATACACGTATACCTGTACCTATTTACACGTATTTATACAGACAACGGGGATGGCACATTTCAGAATTAATTCAGAATGTAGTTTAGGGGTACAGGCTGTTATTGTCACTGACTCTTACTGAAAGTATCACCTTTTATTGCTGAATTTATGTGCACATTCCATATGTCAGTTACATGTGCAAACATGGCTGGAAATAATACTTATGAATTTTCTTTCATTGTTATAATCACATTGCTGTGAATGTCTTCAAGTGATTCAAAATGAGTGAGGGTAGCTTAGTCAGTATAGTGACTATGATATGGTCTGGATGACCGGAGAATCAGAGTTAAATTCCTAAGAGGAGTGAAGTTTTTCTATTTTGTGAAACATCCACACCAAATCAAGACCCACTCACGCTGCTTCCCAGTAGGTACCAACATCTCCTTCCCAAGGGATAAGTGGCCAGGGCATGAAGCTGATAACTCATGCCCCTCTAGTGCTGATGTTAAGAATGAGTGGAGCTTTACCTCTCCTTCCCATATGTCTTGATGTTGTGCACAGGGACAACTTTACTTACGTGTGCGTACATAGAGAGTCTGGTCCTTTAAATGCCATGTCTGCATGATGTGCTTCATGAATCGTACAAACAACTTTGTCTTTACCTTGCCTAACCTGTTTTATAGTATTTTTATATTTGGTAACACAGAAGTACCACCATTGTCAGTGACATCCCATTGTAATGTATAAATAGTACAAATGAAGTACAAACCGTTAACCACAACTGAAGCAAGCAATAAGACTGATATTTAATTTAGTTGTGATTCATGTTTCGTACTTCCCTTCTACATAAATACCACATTTCTATCCTATTTAGAATATGCTTCATTGTAAATTTTACGATCACTGTGCTTCTACGTGTTGGTCTTGTTGACTTACTACAAATATTATAAAATAAATCCTCCTGTGTTTTTCATTGTTTCATAAGCACCTTTTATTCTGTTGAAATCTTGTAAATATTTCACGAATTCTATTGGAGCTCTGTCTTCCCGTCATTTCTTTCCAGTTTAACCTGTAGTGTGTAAAATTGGCCGGTTGTTAATTTTAATGATTCATTTGGATCATCTTTTGTGCATTCCTTGTATGGTCATGAGCTGTCTGTCATTGTCCTCAAGGTATTCAGTATATGTTCTTTTTTGTATGGGTTTATAAGAAATAATCAGGGATGTTAGTGCTTTATAGTGTAGTTTGTATATTTTGTTTAAAATTTAAGGTGTCACCTCTTAAATCACTTCTCCGTGATGATCTAAAGCGAAAGATTGGCAGTCGTAGCAGTTCTTCCATCCCTGCTCGAGGCCGTCCATCCACCGCATCCCCAAGACCAGAGAGTTCGTTCAGCTTACAGCCCATTGCAACAACGACCAATGGCACCATCACATCAACAGGTCCTGAACAACCGTCTGACTCAACAGGTTGGCGTTCGCCTCACAAACGGTCAGCTCCAGCACTGCAGTGTGTGTTTTGTGGTATCGCGTTCCCTGACCAGACACTGTATTTCCTTCACAAAGGCTGTCACTCTGATAGTAATCCTTGGAAATGCAATATCTGTGGGGAACAATGTTCCAATGTGTACGAGTTTAATTCACATCTGCTCAGTAAAACACACCAGTAGAAGTAGAATGGGCTTGCCAATTCTAAGACTGTGTATAATGGAATGAAGTAGGCCAAGGTAAGCCTTCCTTAAATGGTTATCACTTCTAATATGAACTAATTGATTTGGGAGAGGAATTCTTTGGAATCCTGTCCTGAGGTGTTAAGTTTGACCAAAAGGTATTGAGACTGAGACTTTAGAAAGTAATATACTGCACTTGAATGGATGGGAGGTTAATCCCTCTTCAGAGAATGGTTCTTGATTGCTTGCATTGTCACAGCCATTTGCTTTATAGAAGAACAAGCTGTTTGTTTTGGTCACTGTCTTCCCATCCTTCAATGCAGTATTGAACTGACACATGGAGAAGCACTCGTTGACTTTAAGTGCTGCCCTCTAACAAGTGAAAAAATAAAATTGGATGTAGATATGCCTTTATGTTTAGTAACATATCAGAGTGTGCTTGTCACAACTGTGGCTATTGGCAGTGTGATTTATCTGAGGCATCAGTTCAGTCTCAAAACTTTTGATTGGACCTCATGTTCTGTCGTTAGTGCAGCATGGGGCAGACCATGCAATATTTACAGGTCAACGGCTTTATTGTTACTAGTTGTTTACCTTTGGTTAATGGCTCATTACAAAACCCTCTTTGATTCCAAGTCATATGTAAATGATTTTTCAATCTTAGATGGTGGTGAATCGTACTGGAAGCTCTGAACTGGTATGCAGTTAATATCTTCAGACATCTGACCAGCCAAGGCTCACTGTACACTGGTTTCAGAATTCACTGATTATTTAATGTTATATAGTGCAGTAGAATGCTGTGAAAGGAAAACATTTAGTAATATTACTGTCATGAAACTCACACAAGGCCCATTGTTCCTGCCAGCACAAGTACCTGATTTTATCTTGTATCAGTAAGTTGTAAGCCTAGCATGCCCAGGCATGGGAACAGTTAACCTGCTGTGTTGTTTGGTCCAGAATGTGTGTACAAACAGAACACAGACTAACTTTACAGTGTTCATTATCTCTAAAAGATTTTCTGCTAGTTGGTTGTGTATGGTGACATTGTCTAAGATTTTTATCGTTGCACTGTGCGTTTTGAATTCTATGTAGTTCACACACCAACAAATGCACTATTTATTAACTTGGTTAAAAGTTTTTATTTATATCAAAATACAGAATAATGTTGCTCCTACATGTTTCGGTCTTTAATGACCATCATCAGGGAGCTTTATCTGTACCTGACTAAAGTTATATTTATGCTAAAACACTCGGTAAAATAGCATAAATATAACTTCAGTCACGTACGGATAAAGCTCCCTGATGATGGTCATTAAAGACCGAAACATGTAGGAGCGACATTATTGTGTATTTTGATATAAATAAAAACTTTTAACCAAGTTAGTAAATAGTGCATTTGTTGGTGAGTGAACTGCGTAGTATTGTCTAAGATGTTTAAATTTCAGTTGTAGAATCATGTGCCACCACAGCTAGTAGGCTGGTAGTAATATTTACCGGTGCAGAGTGATTGTTGTATGTTATCCTGGCATGTGGTACCATGATTGAGAGCAGTAAATCTACCCATATGTGCGTATTGTTGAAATTAAGGAAAGGATGCACATGAGGAGCAATTATGACCAAAGTAACTGGCCTTGCACCATGGAAATTAGAAGATAAATGGTGAGACACACAAGTCAAGAAACATTGAATGTTATAGCTTGTGTTGCCTAATACAAGTGGGCTCAGTTTTTGGCTTAACTGACCCTTGAGAAATATGTTTAGTCCAAACCTATTGAAAGGCAAAGTTGTGTGTTTCAAGAAAAGTGAGATTATGTACTCTTATGGAATCACATCACTGAGCTCTTTCAATAGAAAACGTGTTGTAAGTTACAGATTTTAGTTTACACCTCAGAGCACAAGTGTGCTTCAGGTTAGGTCAGTGATAATCCAATTCTGTTACGCAGCAGTTTGCTGTACTCGTGTGGGCGGATGCACACAGAAGCAGGTTGGTGCTAGTGAAGTACACATGTGTTGTCATGGAAGAAACTGAATCAGATATTTCTCTATCATGGTAGGCCAACCAATAAAATATATTGTATTTCATGCCTGTTAGAATGCATCTTTGTCCTGAGAAGTGCCCCAAAAATCGCCCTTTTTCTTAACTCCAGAAGATCAAGTTCTTCTGTAAGTAGGCTTTTAAATTCTTCATCCTCATCCGTCATGAGTTAGGCCTTAGTAGTCCTGTTTCAGCCTTGTCTAATTGTCTTTTCAAAGCTGTTTTCATCCATTCGGTCTGTGATTCAGCATTACGTTGTCATTCTGTTGTTGGTCATTCTTGCTACATATTGTAGCCAATTTGATTTGTATCTCCTTAGTTTCTTGTCAACTGGTTCCACTTTCAGTTCTTTCAAAATTTCTTCATTCTTTTTGTGTTCAAAAAGTTTGTATCCTGCTGTTCGTCTGAAAAATTGCATTTCGATTGATGTCATTCGTTTTTTATCCTTTCGTCTGAGGGTCCAAATTTCGCTTTCGTATAGAATGATGGGTAGAGCCAGTGCATTATATACATTTATTCTTGAAGATTTCTGGACATTGGTTTAAAGGTGCTGTTTAGAATTCCCAGTATTTGATCAAATTTTACCATTTTTTTTAAATATAATCTTCATTTTCATAGGAAATTTCACAAGCAAGGTATTGAAATTCTTTACGTGAGGTAAACATTTGTTACCCACAGTGATTTTTACATCTTACTGGATCTCGTCCTAAAAATGTTATTATCTCATATTTTTCTGGTGATATTCCCATTCCAAAATTTTTTGCTGTGCTTTGTAGTGTAAATACTCCTTCTGTAAATTATCCTGTAAATCAGCTATTATGACATGATCGTCTGCAAAGGAAGAATGTTTATTTTCGTTGCAGTTGGTAAAGTAATACCTTTTGTGTCAGTCTGGCTCCATTTTACTATTATTCCATTCACATAAATTTTGAATAATGTAGGTCATATGTTAATTATAGAGTGCCCTGACACTTGTGGGGAAAATGATGTGTGCTGTGCTGCTTGATAGAAAGTTATTGTATTTACTGAAAGTAATCAGAAAGCTCTCAAATAATTCCAGGATTTGGCTGGTCACATGTTGTGGGTCCTGCCACAGCTAGTACATTATAAACAGTTCTGTTGCTGTTTAGTGTGTCTTGTGTGATGTGACAGCTGTTTCTCTTGTTAAACAGCTGAACCTCTTCAGTGTGCTGATTTTGTTTCCAACAGTTAATGGGTTTCATATTCTACATATGCTAATTATGTGTGCTGAAAACTGGCATTCCCCCCCCCCCCCCCCCCTTATGGTTTGTACAAAGAGTGTAAAACAAACTTGTGTTTACTAAGATAGAAGCCCAGGCATTGATTTCATGTAAGGTTATATTGCTGAATCCATGATTGTTAGTTGCATTCCAGTCTTCATTTTATGTATGAATGCTGATTTCCATTATGAACTTTCAGCTGCACATTATTTAAATAACCACATACACATTGTTTCTGTAATTTTTTATAATCTCTGTTCTGACTCTTTGCCATTTGAAGTCTAAATCTTTAGAAGAAAAAATCTTGGCACTGTCCCCCAATTGATATAGTTCGATAAGCAGTAGAAGTGAAACCTCACTTGTGCACTTTATCTAAGAGCAAGAATAAAAATTGAACTGACAAGAGCTGCACTTTTTAGAGTAAGTGTAACAGCCACAAAACTTGTACAATGTAAATGTGTGGATGTTCCAGTAAGGTTACTCATTGTATAATTTATACAGACATATTAGAAGTGGACACCATAGTATCTGTCAACCAATGCACGAAATGTTCAACTCTGCAGTTCTTCTTCACGCTTATGACAGTCAAGAACACAGAAGAGAATTAGGTACCCATTGGTTCTGTCGCAAGTGAACTGAGAATAAAACTTGAGTAATTGTATTTTCCTTGGAAAGCTGTGTTCTAGTACGTTGTGACTAATGTGTATTTATTTGCATTGACAGTGGTGTAATACACATTTGACGTGATAAATATGTGGGATATTGTTGGTTTTTAACTATGTGGCATGTTGTCATGTTGTTGAGAGGTTCCATTGTATTATGAATTTTCTTTGATTAGAACAACTGCAAGTTGTTTGGCAAAATATTTTGTGAGACACTGTGATTGACAGTTTCAGCAGGGAGCTGTGGCCTTAGACCAGGTGGATTTTATCAGTGACATCGGGCCTTAGATATACAGTTTCATGAGAATTGAAGGTTCTGTGTCCATTCCAGTTTATATATATATATACTCATTTCAGATGTCATGTGGGTATGTTGATAAGAATTGAATTGAAAGTTGCATGGGGGTTATTTCTGTTCATTTCACAGCTACGATGTCAAGTGAAATATGCCTTGTTTATTTGTTCTTGACACCATTTGTGTTACAGCTATGTGTGTCAAAATTGCTGCAGTACTTTACCATAACGTATGTGCATAATTTGGATTGCCTCTTTTAAGTTATATACTCATTTACGATTCACTCAACTACTTTATGGTTTTTGGGTACCAATGAAGGCACATTATTGATTTAAGGCCAAAGTTTGGCTGGGTTCTTAAAAATAAATTTCTTACAAGGCACAGGAGCTAATGTGACACCATTTCATAAACTTTGGGGTTTGGAATGGCGTCCTCCTGCCTTGACATTGTCGCCAAGTGTGCCTGTGTGTTATACTTGTAGAAAACTTTGTGTTAGAATATCATCTGAAGTGGATTTTTAATTACCATATATATTGTTTGTAATGAAACTGTGTCATGTGTACTGTTAGAGCGTGATTTCTGCATTGCTGCTTGGTTATTTACTGCCCATTTTTCTGACCTTGACTTAGTTCAACATAGGTTCTCATCAGTGCTGATTTTCTGCTTTTATGCAGACCCTACAGGCACATGGCAAAGTTATTGTCTTGGAGTAAATAAATTCCCAAAATTCCCCACAAAAAATTTCTTACATTCCTTGTAATGAATGAGAGGTATTCATATGCAATTTATCTCTTTGTGTGCAACATAAATAAAGGTTGGAAGGAATTCAATCGGTTTAGCAGACAGGTAACAATCCTTAGCTCATCCTTTGTTCACCAAAAACAGCTGACGAACCCATAGAACTGTTAGCTGTTTGTGCACTATGGCATTGCCCTGCATGAAAGGTCTATATGAGTTTCCCTTTTCAGTCAGTTGATCAAGAAAAGGCACCAGAATTAGTCTCACATATTGTTTGAAATTTATTGTTCTATCAAAGAATGACCCTCTTGTTGTGAGCGGTAATTTTACATAATATCCTTACCTGATAATCGTGTAGAGGCACCTTGTGGCAGCATGAGGATTTTCTGTGGACCAGTATCTATTGTTTTAACTCTTTGTGTTCCCAATTAGTGTAAACCACAATTGATCGGAACAAAATGTAGGTTGTGCATCAAGAAGACAAATGCAGGATCTTGAAATGAGCTGCAGTATCACATTATGATTCACAGTCTAGAGGCAGAATACTTGGTACATCTGTTATCCTGTAGTTTTGAAACTGTAGCAGTTTTGCTGTAATGTGGATTGTACTTCTTGACATTCAACACTGAATAGCCAAGAGACATAACAGCTTTTTCAGCCTTGCTTCAAATCAGGCACCAGTGCAATCATGTTTTTCTTCAGTTACACCATGTCGTTCCTTCTGACAGTGATCCTGTTGCATTATGTTTTGCCACTCTTCTGCAATTGCATGTTTAATGGGATTACCCTTTCAGGAAACTTTCTGTGAAACTTGCTTTCCTTCATGGCCTAGTGTGTTACAAAACATATCATTTATAAATACTGTTTGTTCAGTAACATATTTTATGTTTTTTTTCGCAACACAGTACAGTCCTGTCACGTGCATAGACACATTCATTGTTCCCAGAATGACTTTGCTTTTGCCTAAAGTAATGGGGAATCTGTGTTCACTTGTCAAGGTGGGAGTAGCCTGCAAACATTCGATTTGCAAGCCATCAGTCTCGTGATAAAACTGGAGGTACGATACGTGTTAAAGTACTGGACATTGAACCTTCAATTCTCAGACAGAGATACGTTGAGAAACCCAATATACAAATATATTTTATAATTCCTTCATGCCAGGCTGTTACATTGTAGATACCCATCATCCTGATAATGCTCGTATGATGAATGGATGAACATCACCAGTCCTAGTGTAAGGCACACCAGGTTCACAGTTGGAATACCAAAGGATCTAAAGACTAGAAGTGTGCAGTCACTTGGGAGTGTCCTAAACTTGATGTTTAAGGGATGCAAATCTCAGGTCTTGGTGATTAAATATCCAAGATGCTTTGATTGTAGGCAGATTGTGTCATTTGGTGAACAGTTTATTTAAGTTTTAAGGATTTCAAAGCAGGACAGTTGAGGTCTTCGTCCAGCTGGGATATTGTGCTCTGTCACTAGGTGTTTGTTGCCAAAAATTTTGAGACTGCATGGTGATCCCATCTTCAAGGGTTAAATTTTCAGTGAAGAAATGAATTTCATCAGACATTTGTCCCTTCAAGATGAGACCACTGTCCGGTCTTGAAATGTTGAGCAGCAAACACCTTGTGGCTGAGTGCAACGTTGCAGAATGATGAAGTCCTCCGGTTCTGACCCATGTTTTGGAGGCACTTCCGTGTCCATCTTCAGGGTTGTCCAAGAAGATCCTCCATCTCATAGGTGGTCAAAAAAAAGAGTACTTTTGGGCCTCCCTGAAGATGGAGGCAACAAGCTTCTCCAAATCCGGCAAATGTTTACCGCTGAACATGGTGTCATGTGAGAAGACTTGAATCTTTATCAGCCCTGTGTGGGAACCTTGTGTCTTTCTATCCAAACAGATTGCCACCTTCTATTTTGAATTTAAACATACCAAAAAGCCATTTGGAAATTTGCAAATATGCAAATTGTAATTGAAATTTGCTGTTTCATACATACTAATTTTGGTCCTACAAAGTTTTAATTTGCATAACATGTCAAAAGCTCTGTTTTATCTTCTGAATTCCTAGCAGAAAACACTGACTTCATTTTGTAATGCTAGAAGTCAGCTTAATTACAAGACGTTGACACCTTGTGTACTAGAATCAGCTGTGACCACAAAAAGCTGCTATACCATGTTGATTAGCCTCAAGGACAAAATTAAATACTTTTCTTCAATAATTTCATTGAACATAACTACAGTAAAAACATAATAATGGAATTTGACAGTAAAGAATAAATTGACAAATACTGCAGTTACTCAAGTCATAATTTTTCTGTTATGTTTTGGCTCTATCAGGTTCAGATTTCCATTCTTAAGGCCAAAATTGGCATTGATCTTAAAAGTTGGGTGTTACTCGTGTATCTTGAGCACTGAATGTGACATTTTATTGGGTTCCGTATGTGAATTTGTCACATTTCTGTGCCTGCAATACATGTGCTTGATCTCACAAGAAGTACTACATCCAAAATGTAATTGATAATCCTTATTAAAAGTTATGTTATTTACAAGTCAGGCTGAAGGTCTTTGCTTGTGTACACATGAGTGATAATTAGAGGCACTGGTGTATACCAGATTTACAGTTTCTAATTAAAACTGGTCTGTGCATAGTAAATATCTTTACATAGCCTTAATTGTATGCTTTAGATCCCTTGGTATGTGGTTAGACTGTTGTTGCCTTAAGTTTATGTACAAGTCTGTCATCATTGTTGCATATTTGTGTCCAGAATTTTATTTTCCAATAGGGGCACACAAATTTAGAGTGAGAAGATTTATTTTTGGAATGGTTTAGGTGCTACCGTACCAAGATTCAGTGTAATTTGTACAGTGTTATTTGTTAGTGTGTATATTGGTTAGCAAGACAAGATTGTTATACTTAAAGAGTTCTTTGTGTTTATAGAGATGCTGTTTGGTTCAGTGTGACTGGTGTGTAAAAGTTTAAGTTTTAAATCCTCTTATTAAAATCTCTTAATGTATAAATGCAGATTGTATTTCACAGAACTCCTTGGATTTTGAATAGGAATTCCTGCTAGACTTGTCTACTGTCTACTATGCAGTGTGTACTGGTAGTTGTAAACCAGACAACTATAAACATGTGCTGTGTACGACCCAGAAGGGCGAAGACCTCATCAGCCCTGTGGCGGAAGCCCGCAATCTCGCGTACCATACACCTTTTTGTAGAATTGCATTTTGGCCTTGCTGTATGTCTGGAAGTGGTGTTTTTAATCTGGCACATAACTGTGTTATGTTCAGGAGTTAACGGTGCCATGTCCACAGCAGATATTTTCCAAGTACTGTCAGTAATTGCATGAGCATTCTGTCACAGGAGACTTGCCAGCACGAAGCACCAGAGAACAAACAGAGGCAAATATATTTTGTGCGTGATTATTACGTATGCTGCCTTTTGGCTTGTCTTAACTTCCCAGACGTTGGAATCGACTGCTTGTATTTGGACATGCATTATTTTGGACAAGCATGTTATGTCAGAATAATCATATGATTCTCCTTAAAGTTATGCTATTAATGTACAGTCATATTTCATCACCAGACAGCATTTCTAGACTCAGTACATTCCAATATTTATGGTTCAGATTTGTTTGCATCTCAAATATGTGTTATCTGAACAGAAAGGTAACAGTTTTGTTTTTACTGAAGGCTGATGTGTTGAGTGAGATAGATGTGTTGATCCAAGCATGTAGATCATGGTTTGTTTTGAGACATATTACAACAGAACACATATTTGAAATTTATATCTTATGCAGTGCTTGAATTTTGCTGTGCACATCCATTATTGGCAATTTACTGAATTTATGCCAGCACACAGCTGACATGTGTGGCCCAATAGCAGTGGCAGTGGCTGAGGATGGGGTCCATTGACAAGCTGTTGTAAGCTCAGTAATTTACAGTTTTCTTGCAGAAAAGCTGGGGAATTTCTTTACTAGGTGAGCAACTTCAGTTTCCCAAGGAGTTAGTGGAGTTAGAGTTAAAGGGTTTATATGTCTTTTAGCCAAAGTAAGGTATGTTGTTGCCATGACACTAACTTAATTTGATTGTGAATTTTGTTACTTTGTAACTTATGTTGCAGTAGAGTACCAACTACCCATGTCACAAATATTATTTTGTTTAGGACAGACTCATTTCAGTGCCTTTGTAATGTTCATCTTTAGTGTCTTCTGCAATTGTAGTTTTTGTTTGTCACATGCCCATTCATTTCATTCCCCTTGACATGTTTGCTGCCTGATGGCTAGGCATATTGTAGCGAATTGGTTTTCCAACTCTGTAATACGAACCATTGTAAAGAAGGCGAACTTATGTTTTATTTCCAGAGCTAAGTAGTAAGAGCATTCGCTTTTACTTACCACATCACTTGATGACCACACATACTTTACCGAGTGATTGTTATTACAATTTTCTGAACTGTTGATCTGTACTCTCAGTGATGAATCTGAAGTTGCAGTCGTGGTTTGTTTTCCAGAGATTAGCACAATGCCTGAATACAGTATGTTCAACATTTCATAAAAAGAAAATAATGTTCCACGCTCTGTGGCTGAATTCGAATAACTATAAACCTAGCAGAGATAATTTTTGCCACTGATGCAGAATTTTACTTAGTAGGAATTTCTTTATGATAACAAAGGGATTAAAGTCCATACATCATGCGGATGCATTCAGCCCTTCTGTAATTCTGGTCTTTGGGTATTTAACACACAAGAAAATATATGAAATTGTGATTTATGAGTATGTGCATGACAGAAAATTACTGTCTCATCCAGGGAGAGGTTATATGATTGCAATACTGAATGGAGTGACATGTCTTGCCTTATTGTGTAGGAACATAGAATAAAAAATAGTTGATTTGGTACCGAATGATTTGGAAAGTTTTGTTATGTGGAACTTTACAGAGGCCCATTAAGTTTTACTGTTTTGCCTACCAGCAGTACTCATTGCTGATTCTGTGAACTCAAAAAGCAGGATTTGGTCAAGAAAAACTATTTAGAGTGTAAATGAACAGTTGTGACAGGGACAGCAAAATGTGTCTTGGTGTACTGTTGGTGTTTTGTAGATTGTATGTGCACCGTCTTAACATAAGCAGTTATGGCAAGGGAACAGAAGGTGTGATGGGGCAACAGGAGAGGATATCAAATGGTAAATTAAATGGTCAGGTCTGTCAATGAGTTTGCTAGGTTATACTTTAGGTATAGCCTTCTAATATTGGGGAATTTGCATTATCCAGTAAATGTTGGATCCCGGAAATGGTGGATGAGCCAGCTTATGCTATATTTTATGTTGCTTATGAATGAAATAAGTAATAGAAATTTTGAATTGCATAAAGATGTTTTTACACGAATGATCTCTGATAGGGACTAAAGTCAGCCTTGGGTGTAAGCAAAAATTGTATTCCTTTTTACCTCAAAGATTCATAAATAATATGTCTGGTTGCTTTATGTTGTAGTGTTAAAGTGATTTCTCTATGTACAACTAGCATCACTTGGAAGTTGCCTGTACATATTGCACCGTACAGAATGTGACTACAATGTTGTCATGCCGTACTGTGCCCCACCTCTTAGTGTGTATTTCTTATGTATGGAAGACATTTTTCAGTACTGTTGGATGTGATGGGAATATTTGTACCTTCGGCTGTGGGGCTTCTCTTTGAGTGGAACATCAAAACAGACTATCATTTATTGTGGCTAACAGTAGAGCATCATTAGAATTTGATGTGTTTATACCCACACTCACCCACTGAAGTCAGTAAAGCTGCTGGTTATAAACTGCATAGTTATGTATGATTCCAGAAGATGCTTAAGATATTTTTGTTTGCAGCATCATGTTCAGAATGCTTTGAGCATACTGCCCAGTTGGTACTGATGGATCTGCAAGTGTGAAGCTGTGCAGGTATAACAGATGTATCACCTCTTTGTAATGCAAAAGTTAAGACTGTCTGTAGCTCTGTCTTCATCCTCTGTGTTGCTTTTACATTTTATCACTTGTTGGAGTTTCCAGTATTCTTCTCCTCTAAGCAACTGCAACAGCACTGTTGGAATTTTAGATGTGATGGAAATCAAGTGACAAATGAGGCAGGATGCATAGTGACCAAAACAAATTGTGTTAACTCTAGCACTGGAGTATTTAATCTGTGAAAATGTGCAAAGTTTCAAACGATGGTCTTGTCGGTTCTTACACTGTTCAGTATATTGGGGTTTTTTTTAATTTCATTTTGGAGGAGAGTGCTGCCTCCTTTGTCAGGGTTACTTTCAGCTCAAAGATCATTTGAGCAACATCTGCTGTGAAAACCTGTAGACTTGTATTTGAATTCTGTTATTACCAACAGACATAAGATACATGTATATTTGAAACTCTAAAAGGTATACTTTTGCAATTAGGCACAAAATTGATATAGTAAATAGGAAAACAGTGATAGTAGCGTGTGTCAGTGTGACTGCTCAGAACAAGAATTTTTTTGTTCTACATTCTGCTGTGAAAAAGTAGTGTGGTTTGTTATGTTTCACTTTTTGTATGCAAAGTGGGACATGAAACAGTGGTTGTGGATTGAGGTTGTTTCAAGTACAATGGTAACGTCTTTCTTGACATCTCGGTCATGTTATTTTCAGTAGTCTCTAAAGAGCCTGTGAAGTATGTACAGTATTTATTATTGTGTATAATTTATTTTTTGGGTGTTCAATACTTTTGGGTGACTTAGTTACATATGAATTCCAGCTAATATTGATTGGCCCACGGCATAATAATTGAGCAACTGTTCGTGTCATTCTGGCGACAGTTTTGTGTGTATCATAAAGACTACATTTTTTGCTTCTGTTCCTTTCGTAACAAAATGAAATGTATATATTGAAGTCACTGATAGTGTACTGATCTGATTGGTGCGTAATCCGTCCAATTGTAGATTTATAGCAGCTTTTGCAAATATATATATATTTTTCTTTAGAATACCTAGTTCAGTTCAAAGCTTATTTTTCTATTGAAATGAAATACAGCAGCAAGGGACCAGCATCTGAAATACGTTACTAAAACTTAAGGAAATATAAGGAGGAAATATTGTGTTTTCCTTTCTCTGTATGAAATAAGTTCTTTCAATAAGGATATGGTTTCAGGGTGGCAGTAAACAGCTCAGTTTGAGAAGGGATATTAGTGACTTAGTACAGAATTGTGTTTCATATTTAGATGGGTTGTGCTATGTTGTGAAGCTGTATCGATGTGTGCAGGGCTGTTGCACTTACAGAACTACGCCCTCAATACAGCAAAGTACTGTTGTATTGGGAAACACCAAATTTGGAACTTCATTAGTTTATAGCATGTGAAATACTTAATTTGTTGTCAGTAAAAGGTAAAGCAGTCCCATTATAGGCCTGGACAGACCCAGAGGGTTCTGAGGGAGTTAAGGTTTCCAGATTTCTTGACAACGGCACAGGATGGTGGTAGGTTGTCAGCCTTATGCACTGGCCGCCTTTACCCCCAGGAAATACTCCTGGTACTCATGTCTGTTAGAGGCTGATCAACCCCAGGGCCACAGTGCGATCGGAAGGATTTTATGTCAATGAAAAATCCACTGACACCAGCTGGGATCGAACCAGCAACCTTACGATTTGTAGCACAGCACCTTAACCACTGTGCTACCATGGTCCCCAATTTGTTGTTAGTAGTAAACATTATTTTTTAGCTTTGGCATTGATGTAATCAAAACAAAATCCAGCCAAATTATAGTGATAGTAAAAATGTTGGGTAAGTCTTGGACCAAACCCTACTTTTAAGTTGGCCAATGCACAATTTTAAATCACCAAGTAATATTCATAGTTGTTTAATATGCATTATTTTTTAGTGCATGCTTATGTAAAGTACTGTATTTTTAATTTATTGGAAAAGCTTGTGGGGGTGGGATGAAGGGATTACATAAAGTTCTAGAAAATGTGTCTCAGGAATATCTCATGCTGTATTGACGTCTCTTGTGTGGTAAATGTTTTAACAGTGCTCTTGGTTCATGTTGTGACATCTGTATTCAGTATGTTCCACTGAATTTCCATAACAGATAACTGGTTTGTGGATCCTCCTTGTTGTGATACTGTAATTAACGGAATGGTAAGACGTTTTCCATTTTTCATTCTCCACATTTGGTGTAGATCAAGAACACCCTGATTTTTTTTAACCCTTATACTGCTAACGTGGAGAATATGGTGAGCTCCTAATAATGGCAATTGGGATTTAACTCGGCGTTTAAAGGGTTAAGAAGCTTAGTTGGAGAGGGGTAAAAAATCGTTAGGAAGACCACATGTCAGTACTTTGATAGAGTAATTAGCTGTATTGGTGGCTTCAGTGGTAATATCTTAACCCTTTTTTTATTTTTCCCTCCATGCATTACGATATAATTGTTACAAATAGACCAACAAAATGCACACACTTTAATGTTGCAATTCACAACACTCCCACATGTTTTAGCCCTCACTGGCCCATCATCAGGTAATGCTATTGTACAAAATAATCACTAGTCCCTGCTATCTTCTCCAATATACGGAACTGTGGTGAGATCATCAGTGTGTGCTTTACAGAGGCAAATATATACACACTAACTGGAACAACCTGTGGGTTGGAGTGTCTTCACGGTACCGTACATTGGAGATGCTAGTATGGCCTAGTGATGGATTTGTACAACTGCACTCCGTGACGCTGGGCCGAAACATGTAGGAGTTTTGTGAATTAAAGCATTTAGGACTGTGCATTTTGTTGATATAATTCGTAACAGTCTTCATCTGTTTATCATAAAATTTTAAGTCAGTGTTAAAAACAATTTTTATGGGCACACAGTTTATTGCTTTGTGAAGAGGAGATGTTTAAGTCTGTGGTCCATCTTTGTATATATATATATAGCTGCACTTTCTTTATTGCAACGGACTGAGCATCAAACCTCAGACTAATGATGACATGATACTTTGTAATTTCTTTCGCCTTAGCCTTTATGAAGTCAGCAAAACCTCCCAGTCCATTTGTGACTCCCTTTGGTTCTGTGGATTGAATGGCTCTGTGGATTGATTGGCTCTGTGGATTGAATGGTTCTGTGGATTGAATGGCTCTGTGGATTGAATGGCTCTGTGGATTGAATGGCTCTGTGGATTGAATGGTTCTGTGAATTGAATGGCTCTGTGGATTGAATGGCTCTGTGGATTGAATGGTTTCTTGTGAGTTTCCTAGTCGTTTCAGGTGTTCCTTTCACACAGGCAGATTCCTTTGTAACTAAATAATTAAACCAATGCCACAGTGCAACATTCTTTAGAAGCCATTTGTCATTGGACTCCCCTCTATCTAGTTTGTAACTTTGTGAGTTGTTAAGTCATTTGCAGCAGAATTATGGAGCATAATATTATTATAGCGTCAGTCTGCTTTGTTTTGTGTTTGCTCTTCAGTCTCTGATTTGTTATAGCTTTCATTGTATTAACTATACGGGACTTCAGCACAGAAAAGTAGCCCTGATAGAAAGACATGTACCTTACTGGTACAGTACTTCGTCTGTAAATCAATTAGTAGTTGAAATTTTGTCTTAAACATAACTGCCCAAGTGCAGTTGTGATGAAAGTTTCTTGTCATACAGTCCACACCTGCTGTGAAAGTGCTGCAATGCTTGTGTCTTAACATAGTAATGGTTTTATTATTTGTTCATGGAATATTTTACATGCTATGCTATATGCAGCATATCATTTGTGAATATAATTTGAATTCCAAATCCACTCACACTCGTATGACTTATTCCTTTGTATGTCATATATTTTCATAATTCTAAACACAAGCTGGAAGCCAATATGGCGTTAAATTAAAATACATTCCATTATTTAAAAGAAATACTTTCCAGTGATGCTAATGTGTGTTGCTGTAACTGTTATGTTATGTTACTTCGATACTACATAGTAATAAGAGAGTGGGTGTGCAATATAAACTGTAGTTTGACTCATGATTTGCTATACATTATGGTCAAGAATGAAATGTAACTGTTTTCCATTTTTAGTGCATTGTCTGCTGAGCTTTTTACGGAATGATGATACTGTAGCTTATCAGAAAGATATTTCTGCAACGATGCATTCCATTAAAGGTTGTATTAATTAAGAGGTTTTCTATTTACTACTGCCATCTCTTTTGTTATGTCTGGAACTCAGAGTTCCATATGTCTCGTATTATGAGGGACCTGCATGTAATTGGTAATTGGTGAATCAAAGTGTGCTTATTCACAAAAATGAACATTGTCTAAAGTACTGAAAGAAAATTCATAAAAAGGATAATCAAATTGGCCTTCTATTTGAAAAATGTAAGGTCTTGTCCAAACTGAAAATCACTAAAACTAGCAGGAAGTGCTTAACATTGCACACTGCCCATGTTTTTCTTTGAACTGCTTGTCGTCCGGTCATTACTTCCTTGGTGTTCTGCATCCTGTGTAAACTGTACACACAATCATTTTACTTCATGAGAACAATTGATAAGTGTGTTGCTTTTGACATTGGGTAACATTGTAATGTGATGAATTTTAAATATCCCGGTCAGTTAGGTAATCATACAAAAATATACACAAGGGTAGTGATTAAAAATTGCTGGGTATTTCCTTGTCAAAGTTCAATATTTTGATGTTTTCTTGTTATTATCTTCCTTCTTCTGGGTATTACAGTCTATCAGCCTGCCATTACATCTAGAAAATTTCATTTCCAAATTGAAAATTCTGTACTATTTTTGTGTCACCTCACATCACAGAAGTCGCATTACTTGAATTGTTGAAAGCTCAGTGGTAACTGTATGTGCCACCTGTTTCAGCATTAAGGAATTCCATATTTCATCAACAGTTGTATTATTGTGTTCCGTGTAACTCTGAGATTACGGATTGCAGTATTTCCCTAAACATCGGGTGTAGACCGCACTTTTTTCTGTGGGATAGGAGTGGGATACGTCAGTATGTGTATTGGATGCTTCAGATAGTTCAGTGTTTCAAATGTATGTACATGTTATGCAGTGTTCTAACAGAATTTTTATCTTTGACATCCCATTGTATTACATAAATTACAACATAATTGGTAATTACCATCAATACAGCTAATTTTGGTTTATTATATAAATATGTGATTACAGGTTTCAGCCATTACATGGCCATCTTCAGGCCCTTTATGTACATAGAAACCAAAATTACAGTTGCAGATATTACGTATGGGGTCAGATTGAGCTCCAAGTCTTTGGAGTTACAAAATACGTGTCAATAAAAGTTTTCTAAAAAAAAAGTATCTTTAGCATAAAAATTTGCATAGCTGCAGTTTGCTGTGTTCATAAAGAACACTGTCATTTTAATGTGGTGTGTGATGGTATGTGGACGGTATCCATTGATATGTTGGCATGAAACGTATTATCTGTATGCTTTATGTTCCTGTGACCGTGCATCGTGAGTAAAGCGTGAGGAAAGAAAACCAACAAGATGCAACAATATAGATGGTTTATTGTCAATTATGGATGTTGGTTATTGACAATGTCTCAAC
>Ga0123355_10005566_pt1 | contig 18480 bp, 13 predicted proteins | sample TergutEmb28metaG_3_FD_89872 | JGI IMG/M metagenome (GOLD analysis project Ga0123355, IMG submission 89872) | Embiratermes neotenicus P1 segment gut microbial communities from Petit-Saut dam, French Guiana - Emb289 P1 | ecosystem: Host-associated > Arthropoda: Insects > Digestive system > Gut ... | reverse complement strand
TACATATACACACAATTTACAGACAAGAAAAGCAGACATGTTTGTTTTGTTGTATACATATTCTCTTCTCCCCAAACTCTGGTAGTCTTCCTGTTCAGAGCTTTCTGTGGTGTTATGGAATAAAAAAATCACAATTATCTCCACAAAACAATGTCCTGTCAGTTAAATCCATGTCACAGGTTCCCAGACATGTCCCTAAGATCCACCTTAATAATACTGTCATATCTTTCTCTTCATTTCCATGTGCTCTCTTTCCATCTGACTGGTCAGTAAGAATGTGTGAATGTGGCATCTCCGCGAAACACACAACACATCTCATCCAATCTAAACCTCCATAATTTAATCACCATAAAATACTGAACAAGCAGAAACCACAAAACTTCATGCTATGTAACTTTTTCCCTCGGTTATGTAAATTTATATCTGCAAGACTATGTTCTCAAGCAACCTCAAAGCTGTTGGATGACAAAACCTCTAATTTCATAAACTAATTTCCACTGTTCTGTGCTCAATCAAAGATGGGAAATGGCTGGCTATATGCAACTCTGTATTCCCCATACTTGCAACTACTTTCTGTAACTTCCGTAACTGCAGAATGTGCAGTGTCATGATGATATGAGTCATACTGTTCCCAAAAGAAAATGATGAAACTAAATACAAACACTTCTATGAATGACTGATCCTTACATTACCTAATGACAGTATTTAAAGTGCAGTGGTTATGTAGCATTAAATAAAATGGTAAGATGAACATGACTGTTAACAAAATGATTCAAAATGAAGCAGTCAAGTCGTTTTGAAGTAATATCATTCGCACTCACTAAAGGAAACTGAAGAATGCAAAAATCTAGGTCTGGATTGTCTACAATGTGCTGAAATTCAAATCTGGCACCTAGAAGGATACAAGGCCAGAGAATTATTGTTACATTTACATCTTCAATACAAACACTGTGAAAGCCAACACAAAGCGAAATGCTTACTTTCTTTTTCAATATTTAAGAAGGAACCATACGCAGACCTTGTACTACAACAAAACTTAATTCTCTCTTAACTCAATACACAAGTTTCAGATAATTTTAATTAAAAATGGGGTTACGCCTAACAACATTCATATACTGGAGGATCTACCAGAAGAAATCTTACCCAAAGATGTTTTACAGCTATCTGCTAAAAATGGATGGCAGTGTGATTACTCATCTGAAGAGAAACAATCACAGTGCTTCCTGAAACTTGCTATCATCCATACTAGGACACAAAATTTTATACAAGATATATATAAAATTACAATGTATGTCATTAATACATGCCAGTGAAACTGTCATCTATTTAATCTGGAGGTCTATAGATGTCACATACACCATAACAATCAGTACTTCAGGTGGCTCTTTGCAGGGGAAAAATCTATATCACAACCAACATGACAGCTTTAATTTTTGGACTGCATTACAGAAGCCGATTTGCAATGTAGCCACAACCATCTTGTTGGCACAGGGACCATAAGCACAGTTTCACATATTCCAACCCACAACTCTGTTTTATATTTCAATCAATAAATCTGACACTTTAGGATAATCCAATACTAATGGATTAATGATAACATCAAACTTCAAAGTCCTGAGGGTACAGATAATACACTTGCCAAAGTACTATAAATCATGTATTCTGTGACACTCTGCACTTAACAGAAATGCTTACTTTCCATATGTTTCACACAACAGGAACAGCAAGACAAACAACAATAAAAAAAACTACAATACTGCACTGTGTGTCATGATACAAGCAAGATCAGTTCTTCACACTGTTTGGTTACTTTCTCTCAGCCTTACTCAACAGTCAAGAGCCCATTACAGACAGCATCTTACTGCAGCAAACACTAGAGAGAAAGTGAAAGTCACTCTTGCTCTCCTTCTTGTTTTCAATGGCCAAGTGATTTTTTTGTAGTCAGGTTATTGTACAGCATGCATCATCAGATCTTACACAAACATAACCAATTACCACATAGAAGAACATGAAATATCAATTCAGAAAGCAATATAAATAACAAACATAAACAACCTTTAAAAGTCAGCTTTTTAAAATTATAGGAAAATGAATTCAGGGTCAAAAAATGCAGATGACTGAATACGCTTCTCTTTTTTATTATGGAAATATTTAATCTGTACTTAGATGAAGTGAGAATTGGGGGGGGGGACTGACTGAAATGTCTTTCTCACAGCACATATGCACATGAAAAATTCATGTGTAAAAAATATATACCTGGAATACACACTTAATTTTCTTTGACAAACCTTTTAATTATTTGGTTTTGCTTTGATCATAATGGTCACACTAATATTTGATTCAGAGTTGTTTCAATAAAAATTGGAATTTAAATTCAGCCAGCTCTCCATACATGCGGCCTTTCTATTTAGCACAGTGACAGTAAAGTACTAGTTCCACCTGAATAACAGTTTCAGCCACGCTTGACAGTACCATTGATGTACTGAAAATGTGTTCCAGTATCTGTCTAAAAGTAGCAACCTATTTGAGTTTACATGGTTATCAAGTTAGTATTTCCAAGGGTAACTAGAAAAAAAAAATAATAGAGGGTAGCACTGCATGGCTTAAAATTGGTTCATATTCAGTTTTTTAAAATCTGTCAAATTGCTGAAACAATATCAGGGGAAGAGGAAAGAGACAACATACACTTGAAACACCTTCAGCATAACTTTTCTTACGAAATGTGAAAAACAAGTTCAAATGATTCCAGTCATCTGAAGAAGAAAAAATTCTCATATGCCACTGTTCTGCTCATGAATATTCATAAAACTCTTTATCCAGAATTTCGTAATTCCAATAGTGTAGTACAACAGTAAGAGCCAAAAGCATGCAGCACAATGTACAAAACACAATGCACCTAAAGTAAAGTAACTTTCAGCTACCTGTAAAAGCACAAAAATTAATTCAACACAATTCAGTGGTTCTACGTACCCATGTATGCAGCCTTCAGCATTGCCTGGCCAAAGTCAATTGCACCACCAGACTTAAACATGAGCTTAAACTTTGCTTCCCCAACCCAGTTTCCATTTGGTTGAGCTCGGACTTTGCCTTTTATATAGTTTGCTCCGAACACTGGCTGCTCTAACTCAACCTACAACAACAGGGTTTTACTGAGGTCTCCATTCTTCTAGTACCCAATATTATGAGACTGTGTGATGATCTCATATTCAAAAATTGAAATGTCCATTAAGATATCTACTGCAATTGTGACTGGACTCCTTCATCCTTCTTGACAAATTTCATACAGGCACATCAATACAATCTCTACACAAAAACATGTTCGTATGTGTCAGCATTCTTGTCAATAAAATATTAAACAAAACAGATGACAGACCAGTGATTTAATAACTTAATAAATGTCATATCAGAAATCACATGAAAATATTTTTTAAGTTAAAACATTCAAATAAAAAGCAGACTCTTGAGATTTAATCCAATTACTCATGTAAACAATCTTGAGATAGTCCACCTCTTCATACACCACAGAGTTTATGAACCTTTATTTTTAAATTACTTTTTATATTCATGTTATACTTCTTGAAAAAAAATTCATTAAAAGAATGTGCTACAATATTTAGTATAGACTGTACAAGGTATGCATTTAGTAGTTTGCTTTCTCTGTGCCAACATGTAACTCTCCATTGCAGGATCTGAATAGCTTATTTGTGAGTCAGAGCCTGCCAAAAAATATATGTGTTGACAAATGCTCACTTAATTGGCCATTCTCAGAATTCTGGGTATAATAAATCAGCTATGGGATATCCTTGCCTGTAAACAGTTCCTGAATCCTTGGTGCAAAGTGGGAATATAATCACATTACCCCTTTGTGAGAAACCATGATAAATGCTATTTACTGTTAATGGTTTCTGTCTTGTCTTCAATAATCAGACTTAGCTTCAACAATGATCACAGTGAATAAAGTTTTTAAATGTATGGAGTTACATGTGACTCTAGTACATTATAATTTCATGGTTACATCCACCTTCCACTCAGGATTTTCAATTTTTTTTCTGTGTGATGTGGTTCGACATAACAGGCAGCATGTTTTTATTTACCGAGCAGGCAAAAAATAATATTGCATAGGCTATCAAGAAAGTACAGTTCATGGCTTCAAAGTGCTGGACTTAAAGCACAGTTCACTTTAATCATTCTGAATGCAAAACATAAAAATGGCTTTCAGTCTCTTGGAAAATAAGACACAGCACAAGAACTGATACTGATGTGCAACCATCTTAAGAGAAACACATTTCTCCTCCAGAAAGAAACAAAGAACAACACTCTGCTGACACAGGTACAGTGGACTAACAATATGCACTGCTGGAATGCTGCAATTGTCATTCACAAGTTTATAGGGACTCCCAGTGGGTAATGAGAAGATGAGGCTCCCCATATTACTACAGGCTCTATTCAACTTCAGGTTTTCACTATCTCCTTCCATGGAATTATGCAACTGCTGGTGCAAGATACTAAAAGGTATTATCACCATTACTCAAACACACTTGACAATGACATGACAATAAGGGAAATGTACTTTTTCATATTTATACAGTTTGAGAAAGATCACAGTGACATAATGAAATGAGATATATACTGAGATTTATACATTCTAGTGGCAGAACTTACAAACTTGACAAAACATGAAAACCAAAACTAGCTGTGGGAAATGATAACCACATCTGACAACCTCAATGATGTGTATGTAAATATTACAGTCCAACTACTGGACACTCAGCAAGCAACAAAATTATAGTGACCTGCAGTGGCACAGTCACCCCTAAATGGTACATACAAAGAAAATTCAAATGATACAAATAAGTCACGTCCCTATCCCAAAAATGGTTGATGAGAAACACAGAGACATTTATATAATATCTGTTGATACTTCTCTGTCAAATATGACATTCAGAGGACCGTGCATTGTGATATATTCTTATAATGAAAGCCAAGAAGATGCACTATTTCTCAGATTTATTTGATAAAGTACTCTACATGTTTTGGACAGGTCCACTGTCCATCATCAGGAGTTCCAACTTGACCATGCTAGCAGATGCCAAAAGAACTAGCATGACAAATACCTATTGTGTGTATACAGTGTTGAGATACTCCTGATGATGGACAGTGGACCTGTCCGAAACATGTAGAGTACTTTATCAAATAAATTTGAGAAATAGTGCATCTCGGCTTTCATTGTAATAATTTCTCTGTCAATTGTAACAGTGTGTGAAACAGCACTGTAAGAACAGATACCTGGACAGAACTACCATATATTCTCCAATCTAATCCACACCCTTTTTACAGTTTCAGAGGGCTAAAAAATCAGATGCGAATTAGATTCACGGTCGTGAGCTGGATTTTGGGAAAAAATGATACAGCCACTGTACGTGCCGTAAGAATAATACAATACAATAATTATTTTATTTATTTATAATATTATATAATATATTACATAATATTTATAATTTATTATTCATCAGACTTGCCGTCATCACTCATAACTGAATTGTTATCCATCACCCAATCACTATCATCAGCTGCGGTGCATTTGTACCACTGGCAGTTACATGGCCACTTCACACATGGCGCATTAGTCGGATAACAATTAAAGCATTGGTAACATCCAATATTATTCAATCAGTCTGCCTTGTAGGCAAGGGGCGGTTGAAGGAAAGGTGTGGACTAGAACCGCGAACTAACTTTTTTTTAATTTAAGAAATCATCAAAAACCAGTGCGGATTAGATTCGGGTGCAGATTAGATTCGAGAATATACAGTATATAAGTACTTCAAGACTCTTGCACCTTTTGTTTAAGGTCCTCTAACCTGATTTGAATTTTTGTTACTACATAAAGAATATCTTACACAAGTACATCACATTTACTGGGTTATTTTCTGTTATCAAACAATTTTTGTTATCTTTATGTTTTGTTATGTACTGAGCATCATATCATCACTACAAAGCACCTTATACTTCATGCAAACTTGTAACAACACAGCCATGACTTTCTCCTACTGTACTCTCAACAGACAATGTTCCATAAGGAAGCTTGCATAACCCCAAAATGTGACAAGAGTTATACACAACACTACATTAACAACAGAACTTACATCTTTAAGAGTAACAAATGGAAAACTGAAAGACTGCATTTTGTCCTTCGATTCCTTGGCATTGAAAATCATGCGATGAGTGGTTAAGTACAGTCGTCCATGTTTAGAGCCCTTGAATTCTGGTTGATCTTGCCCATGAAATTCCATGGTTACATTATCACAGAACAGCATGATGCTGAAATACAATTAGTCAATTATATTTGCATATATATGCCTATAGACTGATAACTTACACATGAAGGACAGTGCAAAACAGTGGAAACTTAGATGTGTGTTTATACAAGATTTTATAAAACCCTATTACATAATACATTTTGTTCAATAAAACTACACATAAAGACAGACAAGTGGTTGTTACTTTAAGAGACTGCAATGGCACACCTGTTCTACAGTTGACAACTCAATGATGTTTTCAAATTGCATGTAGGACTAAAATTCTCCCCTCCATCCTCCTGCTTTGACACCCTGCCCCACATTCACATCCACAGCACTCTATCTACACACGCACAATTCTGAATCAAAAGTACATCATAAAGAAGTGCAGCTGTGAGAGTCAAGGGTCTCAGCAGTGCGCCATATGCACCAATAGGAACCAATGTTTCATACAAGCATGCTGTCTCCATCTTCAAAGAAGATGAATATTCCAAGCCTTATAAAATGGAGACAAAGGGTCCCTGATGAAACACTGACACTTATCTACCAAATTAGACAGCATCGCATCCTACATGGCTGAATTTTCATATTCACCACTCTCAGAAACTCATACCACATACCATACAGGACATGATTGTAAAATAACATCTCTAATGGACCTGCAATATCAGTTATAGTCCTGTATCTTGCTGAAAATAGAGATATAGTGGTGAAAACAATACACAAAACAAAAAGCTCTAATTTCTGAAGCATACAGAATGAGTTTTTTTTTCCCACAGAAACAATCTTGGTAAAACTTCTTCGCCCCTGAAGGAATTAGTTTGCACAAGCATTAATCATTCACCCACAGGAGGAAGATGGGTATAAGACTGGGAACCATTCAAGCTAATGGTCTCACAGTTGATACTGGCAGCTCAGAACTTGTTTACTCATACCCAATGGACCTACAGCACCCGTAACACTGTACAGAAATGTCCGTCAGCCCACTTTCTGACTGGCACTGCCTGTACAGTCTTTAACTTTTAAGAGTGTTATTAATATGGTGAAATGTTTCAGTTGACCAAACAATTGATCGCATGTCATTTTTTGATGACATCACAGACCACACATACTTTTAACATACAGTGGTGACGAGCTGGATGCAGTGTAACTGGTGACAGAATAGAAACTTTTGTGCTGTCTTTAAATATTTTAGTAACATCCTTTGTTATATACACAAGAACTCACCTCCAGTATTAAGAAAGCCAAATTTAAAAACGTCAAACACATGAAGTTGCTGCTAATGTTTATAGTTTCATGGTGGAAGAAGTAAAACAAAGATATGCATCATCTAAAGACATGAAAGAAGTCAGGAACAAGTCAATCAGAAATGAATGAACAGGAGAAAAGTAACGAAAAAGATAGGCCTCGTGCACTTGGCACTCCAAGGAAAACACATATGTGCTAGAACATGTAAAGAATTTTGGCAATTTGAACAAATGCGTTACCAGCCGTAACATTCATAATATTCTGTCCAAGGAAAACACTGCTATATCTGAGGTGTTCGAGATAGTTAAAATCTCCATTAAAATCCAGCGTAAGTGGCCAAGTCTAAGGAAAATCATAATTGTAAGACTTTAGATGGAAGGAAACTACAACAAATACAAATGTATTAATTGAGCCCCACGATACAATATCCCTACATATATATTTAATAAAATTTTTAGATGCTAGGTGTAGAGGAGTCACTATGTACTGTAACTTCAGTCACTATGGGTTCATTCAACAAATCCAAAAACTATTATTTTCTAAGAACTGAAAGTGAGTCAACTAAACTTACTTAAAAACATTAGTGCTCTACTTTCTGTGTACTCATACTATACAGCAGCACTATCCATGCTTGTGCAGTGAATAGCAGTGCAGAATTCCCTTCAATAAGTAGCTCACTTTATACCCTACCCTAAGGATATCCCACTAACCAAGAACATTCGCATGACTAAAATAAAAGCAAACAATGTGACTACCAACTGGGCCATGTCAGCCACATTTTGGAGTACCCATACAGAGGGACACTGAGATTCGTCACTTTCAGCACAACTGTGCAATTCACACTTAAGCATGAACCACAGTATTACAGAAGTTTTACGTCTGTTTCAACAAAGTATAAACTCTATGTGTACATATATTTGCCCATTCTGAACTTCTAAGCCACTGTCCTTGAGCATACGTATGTGCTGTGGATTTTTTTTATAGTCATCATCAGGCACAACATGTTTCAAAAGTATTATGGTGTGTTAAGATAATTGTGACATGCACCCGCACTAAACATATTGTGACTCAAATTAATCTGATTAACAGCCCATAACCCCAGAAGAAAATGGAATATTTTAAAATAATGGCGGTCTTAGGACTGGTGTTATGAGCAACTGTGCTGAACATACTGTGATCCACTTTAAGTTGAATTAATACTGTCTCTAGGAGATCTTCTATAATCTTCCTCACAAATGTATAGATCCATTAAGAAGGAATTTAGAACTAAAGTCTCATATACATATAACACGACTACATAAAAATTGTGCATAATTTTTGGTATATTGTTTTAATATACTCTGAATACATTAACTTTTACCTCAGTTTTCACTAACATTAATAGAACATTGTTTAAAAAAACTGTAAGACTGAAATCTCAGTCCTTTTTAACCAGTAATGTTTCTATACATGAAAAGCTTAAATCTCCTATACTTTTGATACTTTTGCCTGGCAATGGCTTTAGGAAAAATGCCAGAACATGTAGCATGTTTCAGACAATAAAATAAGGTATTGTCTAAAAGTAGTTGTGATTGATGGTCTACTGTTTCATCTTTTTACTCAACACAACAGCATATCTCATCCTAAAAGTGGCAATATAATTTGAAACACATTAGAAACTGGTCTAACATGAACCAGGACCTTGTTAGGGTTACTGGATGTTTGATTCAATGTTCTCTGAAACTGTCACTTCTCCCAACTGCAATTGTAGCTTCAAGGACCTGACGCCCTCTTGTGAAGCCAACAGTTGCTCTGTTAGTCAAGTAATTCCTTGTAGTAGGCTCATTACAGTATTAACAAGCACCTGTCACTGGTTCCTATTCTGCGACAGCCAAATATATTCCACAACCCCCATGCCTTTGTTTTAAATTCACTTTAATATTATCCCTTCATCCATGCCCAAGTCTTCCACATGACCTTTTACCTAAAGCATTTCTCTTTTCTCCTATTTCGTTCCTCATGCCCCACCTATTGTCATCTTCTGTGATTTGATCAGTCTAATATCTGGCAAGGAGTATAAATCATGAGGCTCCTCACGCAATTTGTTGCTGCTGTTTCTTCCCTCATAATTCCGCATATTCTCCTCTGCAGCTTATTCTTGAACGTCCCAAGTCTATGCTCTTCCCTTACTGTGAATGATTTCGTTTCACAACCACACAACACAACAGGCAAAATTACAGTTTTGTACATTTTCTTATTGTATATTTTGACAGCAAGCGAGAAGACAAATATTGTTAAATGAATAACTGGAAGCCTTTCCCAACTGCACTCTTCACATGTTACGCGTCGCTCCCAAAATACGACTTACTGCGACAGGAATTTACAGAATTTACAGTTCCTGGTTACATGCAATACAACAAACGAATGCCACACAGATGCACCACGTACGTTCTAGGTGTTGTACTATAAAGTAGTTTCACAATCTTGCATCAGGATTAACCTTGGAAGTTTTGGACGATTTTGTATCGATCTCACGAATGTCAATCATTCTCGTCATGAGCAACAGCAACTTAATTAAAAATACAACAAATATCAGTTGTATATGATGATTATCGATGCCTGATTAGTAAAATTAGTGCATAAACAATAACGGCAAATTTTATTATAGGTTATAAATACTGACATCTGGAAAATTCCACCACACCGAACTTTCAATGACATGTAACCTTCACATATTATATACTACACCACTAACCATTCTCCTGCGTGTATTAAAACTCCTCCATTTGCGTGTGCTGTATTTAGAGACATTTTAAATTACTTAATGCAAAAAAGATCACAAAAACACATCCAACACCCCCTCCGTTAGATATCACTTCCCACTTTTCATATCGTGTCGTGTCACATGATGATGACGTTCCCGTGACGTAATTCGCGGGCCCCTGAACTGCGCAAGGAATTGTTGCACAGAAATCAATGCGAATATTGTGATGACATGCGTGTGGACGATGTAACTTTATTTCTGTCGTACTATTTAATCTCTCCTGCTTACATCAAATTGTTGCGAATACAACAATGTTATTGTAAAGTGGCGAGCTAAACGCACAACTTGTCGTTCCATAGTTTCTTTAAATATACGATTATATGGCAGGATAATCGTATTTACAGCAACGGTACAACTTGCCGACGACCGTGTTATTTAGCTTCTTCTGTCGACTGAATTAGTGTAAAGTAAAAGAAGATGCAATAGTGCCATAGAAACAAGAATACAATCTGCGTGATATTCATAAAACCGTAATTCCTTTTAGAGTTGTGGATTTACAAAATCTATAAGCTGTGATAATGGATGAAAATCTCAGTAGAGGCTATATCCAACTAGGAAAAGCCCGTACAGCCAATGATTTTCGGTTCACAAACGGTTTTAGTCATCTTTCACCCCCAGTAGATAAATGCAACTGTATTTACTTTGCATTAGTTTTAGCTGGTGTTGGCTTCCTTCTACCATATAACAGGTAATTAATACATACACTAAACAAGTATACTCCACCAAAATTATGTTCTTGAAATGACTGATAAAAATAGTAATAAGACTAGAATTAAGCCCACAGTTTTCATTACTGACTTGTCTTTTGTTTCTGTTTCTTTCACAGTTTCATCATTGCTGTAGACTACTTCCAAGCAAAGTACCCTCAAACCACTATAGTATTTGACATGTCACTTGTTTACATAGTGATGGCTTTCTTTGCTGTACTTGCCAACAATGTCCTAGTGGAGACATTATCCTTGAACACTCGCATCACTTTTGGTAGTGTCATATTTACTAATATTTTCTGCTTGAATTCAATTGCATGCAGTATAGTCTTTTGTGCCATTGTACAATGAAATGCCATAGCACAATAATTTTTTATCGCTAATACATTCTCTGACTTTTACACTATTAGTATAAAGGTAACAATAAGTTTTCTTATATAAATGCAAAGATATTTCAAACAGAAATTTACAGAAGATATATGGCATGGGATACCAGGAAACACCTTCGTGGACCACAATTTACTATATGATTTTTTCACATCTGTGTTTTACAGAAATTTCCTGAAGAGTGAAATATTGCATCAAGTATGAATTGATACAGAAGTCTGCTATATGCCACACTCATTTAACTGTCCTTGATTTGATCATCCTAATAATATTTCGTGAAGATAACAAATTATGAAGCTGTCCATTATACATTTCTCTCTAGCATCCTGGTACTTGCTCCCTGTTATGTCCAAATATTGACATTTAAGTTTTTAGATAGCAGATGAGAGGATAAAAAATTTTAAATTGAATGCTAGGAAGTATTCCTTCTGCTCTTGACTTCTTTATTAATATAATTTTTATTTGTTCCTGTCATTCCAAAGTATCTGAACTTTATTATACTTTCAAAGAACTTAAGCACTGTCTTTTTTATATGATTTTGTCTTGCATTCTGGTGATGATTCTCATATATTATTACTGGATCAGGAAATTGTCACCCAGGAGGAATCACATACCAAGCCGTGGCTTTTGTTTAATTATTTTACAATAATTTTGCACGAAGTAATCGTTTGTAATGCTGAAAAATGCCACTGGATAATACCACTAATTTTAGGAGGGTGAAATATTGAATACAGTTTGTTTACAGTTCTCACCCCTAACTGTTCATCTCTAATGTGACTGAAACAAACTCATTGATGCATGGCATTAAAATCTAGTGGAAGTTTTAATTATATGTATTTCCTTCTTACAAGTTGTCTTTTTGCAACATATGTTGAACCTGAACATAGATACAAAACATGTTATTTCTACATATTTGACAAAAGTATTGATATTCGTATGTTTTCCAGGCTATCTGGTGTCTTTCTTCACGCTGTTTTTTGTTACAATATGTGAAATTGGACTGGATGTCTTTGATAGTAATACATCTTACTCTATCAATCTAATTGCAGTGGCTATTGTGGCTTATGGATGCACTGGTAAGAGACCTACGTAATACACTGAAATGTTTATGTATACTTAATAGAGTGAGTACAGACTATGAAAATATGTTACATATGAATAGATGTGTAAAGAACTCAAAAGTCTAACTGGAAGGTTAAGTAACCTTTGATGATTAAAATCAATCAACATAAATAAAAATTTAGTTCACACCTTGCAGAGAACAGTTAATGCTGTGTATGAAAATAATGACTGTTGTTTATAAGAATGATACAGAGCACATAAATACATTGTGTGGAAAGAATACAGTATTTTAATGTTAAACCTGGTGGTTCATATGTTAACCACTAAGCTTTAAAGGGGTCCAATTATAATGATGTAACCTTAGAGTAACAGATAGCGAGGAGGAAGAAGGGATGTTAATAATCTGATAAGAACAGAAGAGAGCATAGTTCAAGAACTCAGTGCTCAGTATTGTGTTTTTCAAATAGTATTATTAGTGAATTCAGTATACACTCATATTAAAACTGCTGAGACCAGAAAAGCAAGAATGTTTTTAAAGCAGCATAAAATAACATCTGGGACAAGCTAATTCCAGTGCTTTATGTCTGCCAATTACACGTTCCAAAGGCACATACCACTTCTAATAAGAACCATGATCGAATAAAACAAAGTACGTGTACCACCAATAGTGACTACAAAAATTCAAGTTTGACGAAATACCACCAAAACATTGGACCATAAACAATGAAATTGACGAATTAGTAAATCAATAGGGATCTAAAATTCCTCACTTAATTTAAGCAATACTGAAATAAGCTATGTAAATATTAATTCATGTAACCTAGGAGTTTGTTTCTGTAGAAAATCCCCAAAAAATGGAGGTGTAAGTATCTTTGTCCTTGAAACTCTACAATATGCATCCACTGATTTAAACGAATCCTGTTTTGAGCTAGACATAGAAATATGTGCTGTAAAGTTACATTATTCCTCTTCAAATATCTGTGTATTATCTACATATAGATCCCCATCAGGAAACTTGTCATATTTTTTAAATATTCTTGCATCTATACTCAACAAAATATACACTAACTCTTTGAACATAATCATCTGTAGAGATATAAATATCAATTATTTAGATGATGATAATACTAATAAACAGAAACTAAATTCCTTACCAGCTACATTCAATTTATTTAGTAATGTCAGCCATTGTTAATTTTTTTGCTGATAAATATAAAAATGAAAACTTTACAGTAAATCCACTCCCAAATGGGCTATCTGACCATGATGTCCAACTCCTTGTATTAAACAACATAAAAATTCAAAATCCATATACTTTTCCTATAATCATAGGAGACATAAATAAATTTACCATATCTGAGTTTAAGTTGCATCTTAGTTACAAATCTTGGGGACAGTATCTTCTCTGGTGACGATGTGAACACGGTATTCAATAACTTTCTCAGTATCTACCTAAGAATATACTACTACAGTTTTACTCTTGAAAGTACATCCACAATAAAAATATATAAATAAATAAACTTTGGATAACAGACAGAATTAAAATATCATGCATAGTCAGGAATACTAAATGAATGAATGAATGAATGAAAAAACATAAAAGAGACTTGTACATGTTAGGTAGAAATACCAAAAACCCTGAATTACAGAGCCATTATAGGTAATACTGTAACATTCTATCGGAAGTCATAAAGACAGCAAAAAATATATATATATATATATATATATATATATATAAACTTTTCTCAAACTCCAATAACAAAGCTAGAATCACCTGGGATATCATCAGAATAATAGCTGACAATAGCAAAAGTAATAATGCAGTGTTATTAATAAACACTGATGATAAACTACACAGCAATAATCAAATTATCACCAATACTTTTAATAATTACTTTACAACACTTCCAGACAAAGTATCTGTCAATACCTCAAAACAACTAAATAAAACCCCAAATGTAACTGACTCAATAAACTACATTCATGAGGTTTTTAAACAACCGTTCCCTAACATAAAAGTGACACCTATATCTACCAAAGAAATGAAAGCTGTAATTAAATCTATACAGTGGAATAATTCACAAGGATATGATGAAATTCCATTAAAAACCCTAAAAATAATTATGCCCTGTACAATATCCCCTCTAACCTATGTGTGTAATAAGGTATTATTTTCAAGCGTATTTCCAGTGCATCTAAAATATTCTCAGATTAGTCCCATTTTTAAAAAAGGTGACGAGACTGAAATGTCAAATTACAGGCCAATATCTTTACTCACGCCATTTTCCAAATTTTTTGAAAGAGCCATTAACAGTAGATTGCAATTCCATATGCATAGTAATAATATTCTTGCGCAGGAACAGTGTTGTTTCGGAACCAATTCCTCAACTGAGTTAGCTACTTACAACTTAACAAATAATAGTTTAGCAGCTCTTGATAATAAACTATTAGCTTGAGGAATATTCTGTGATCTTACAAAAGCAATGGACTTTGTGAAACATGATTTATTATTTGCATAATTGGAGTATTAGGTATTAACTGTAAGGCAGGTGATCTGATAAAAACCTATTTAAATGACAGGTACCAAAGAGTAATAATAAAAAATGAATACTCCAAAAACAGCTCTGATGGGAACAATTAAGCAGGGTGTACCACAAGGTTCAATACTCAGTCCACTGTTTTTCCTATAATATATTAACGATTTATCATACGTAATAAATAATATATCTAAACCAACTTTGCTTTCTGATGACACTAGTATTGTATTTTCTAACTCTGATATCACTGATTACGCCACAGAATTTATAGCGACATTTGATAATATGATTTTAATAGGAGCCATCCCATTGTGTTGCAATATTGTAACAATTTATTATGTCAATAACACAACATACCTTAATTAGCAACTTCTAAAAGTTAAAGTTAACTTTTAGAAGTTGCTAATTAATATATGTTGTTTTATTGACATAATAAATTGTTACAATTTGATAATATGAACTTACGGTTCACAATCAATTCATTATCAATAAACCTTAATGAAACCAATTATGTGCACTTCACTTCAAAACCAAATACTAAAATTGATATAAACTTAAATATTGAAGATATTCAAATTAATAATATTTATGACATAAAATTTTTTGGATCAACCATAGATAACACTCTCTCATGGAAGAAATAAATCAAACAACTAGCCTCTAAGTTAAGTTTTGTGGGTTATTTAATCAGATCCCCTAAGTCAATTGTGTCCCAAAAAAGTTTAGGTAAGATTTATTTTTCTCATGTCATATGGAATAATTTTTTGGGGCAATTTGCCCTGTAGCAACTCTATTTTTGAGAAACAAAAAAGAATAATAAGGATTATGATGAATGCTGGGTATAGAGACTCTTACTCTCCACTGTTCCAAAAGTTACATATTCTTCCATTTTACTCCCAATATACATTGTCATCATCAACATTTGTAGTTAAAAACATAGATGCTTTCACATCGAATTCTGCAAACACAGTATGAATACTAGGTAAGGCTTTGACTTACATCCTCCAGCAACAAATCTGACACAAGCACAAAAAGGATTTAAAATTTTCAATAATTTACCACTAAATATTAAGCAGTTATCTCATGATACAAACAAATTTGAATTGGCCTTGAGAAAGTTTCTTCTAGCAGGATCATTTAGCTCTTGTAATGAATACTTTTAATGGGACTGAAGGAGTGATCTGGGTACTTATTAGAAGTGTCACTGCAATGTGATTCTTGTTTGTTACAAAAAAAGTACTAATTATGAATTTTGTTAAGAAATGTAGAATTTTATAAAGTATATTAATTATTATGATTATTATGCATATTTTACACTTAATCGGATTCACACACACACACACACACATATATATTTACATTCCCTGTTTTTACAGTTATTGCAGGCTTTATTATGACAATACTTATGACATTATTTATTAATATTAATTTATGAATTTTATTATGTTATAATTTGACATATGTGTTATTTAACACATTTACTCTCATTATCTGTTGATAGTTTCTGTATCCTATGGTCTTGTCTCATTAGGGTCTATAGAATGTATTTCAATAAATAAATAAATAAAAAAGAGGATATAATATTTTCATTCTGCTCTTTTAGCACTCTTTACAGTGTTAACAAAGAAGAATCATAAATGTTGACCAGAATATGTCATGGAAGAAAGCTACTGAATGAATTGAGATTTAGATGTGAAAATAATACTGCCATGGATTTTAGGTGAGATAGATTTTGGGTTATGAATTGAACTGAACTTGTTAAATACAGGGACTGGGGTCAGCTTGTTGTGGTGACAGTTATGAACCTTTGGGTTCCAGAAAGAAACAGGTAATTTTCTGATCAGATGAATATCTTGTCACTGATCAGGGAATACAGTAGTAAATCACAGAAGCATAAAGGAGTCAAGAGGAAAACTTGCAGCTGTTCTCTGTATTCACCAGACATGTAGAAAGTTGTTCTGGACTGCAGACAGTAAACTGTGTTAGTTATTTGAATTTAATAACTGTCCAACAAGATGCAACTTATTCAGTTTATTACTTTTCTGTAGGCAGCTCTACATGTTTTGAGTGTAGACACCCATCATCAGGAGCTCGTACAACTGTAATTACAGCTTCTGGTATTGATTAACTGCAATGAGTAAAATACACTGCTAATAATTTAAAAATACTGCTTTTAACCACCCACCATTATTTTATGTATCACATTCGTCAAGGCTAGTAACATTCAATATGACCAATCTAGAATTTTAAATTATATATTAGTATTAATAACAGCATATTTTACTTATTGCAGTTAATCAATACCAGAAGCTGTAATTACAGTTGTATGAGCTCCTGATGATGGGTGTCAACACCTGAAACATGTAGAGCTGCCTACAGAAAAGTAATAAAACGAATAAGTCGCATCTTGTTGGACATTTATTAAATTTGATTCATGATGCACGGACCCATGTATATAAATTTCATGTGTTAGTGACTCTCTTCACTTTCCTGCAAGGCCTTCTGGTGTTATTTGCTGTATGATTACTTAAATGTATTTACTAAACAGCATGTTTGTAGATGGTAGGATAAAACTAAAACGGATGGTACAGGAATGGGAAGGGAGAGTGCCGACTTGATTCATCTGAGTCAGGATAGGTACTGGTGGGCCAGCTCTTGTGACCACTGTAATGAATTGTCAGGTCCCATAAAAGCAAGAGAACTTTTTGTATAGCTGAGGAACTATTAACTTCTCAGGAGAGACTGAGCTTTATAAGAATTGTTTAGTCACACAAACATACAGGACTTTCAAATGACTGTTGTGGACTTCTTATTTTTGGTGTTGTTAAAAGCAAAAAAAGTGCTGTGCTGCAGATGGAAAGAATGAAAATATACAAATTTTCTGGGATAACATTGTTAACTTAGAAATAGTTATTCCAAGGGAACATAGTGCCTTCAAAATGTTAGTAACTGTTTATCAGTTAACGTGGAGTAACATCCCACAACCCTTAAAACTTCAGCAACATGCAGAGATAACCTCAAATCTTGCACAGAACTGAGAATTTTGCGTGTTATATATATTTCAAACATTTGTATTTACTCAGTTTTCATTGTTCCATTATTTTGTTCTTTCAGTGCAACAATCCAGTTTCTATGGCTACACCAGCATGCTGCCAAGTCGCTACACTCAAGCTGTCATGGCTGGCGAGAGTAAGTGTAGGGCTACTTGCAATGATAAATGATGATCTAATCCACTTCCGCTGGTAATTGACAAACTTCCGGTCATCTTCAATAGAAACTGAAGAGCCCTGTAATAACATTTATACTCTATTTGCAAGGATGACAGGGCTTTGCATACAGGTCTGCTTCAACTGGTCCTTGAGGTGGCACCCAAACATGACAGAAATTGTCCCACTGGTCCTGCTACAGAGATGAGAAAGGCATTCTATCAGTCTCATTAG